>OBLS010000411.1_pt1 | contig 15099 bp, 17 predicted proteins | sample 1519901 | NCBI WGS metagenome assembly OBLS01 (sample SAMEA3113585, study PRJEB22503) | soil metagenome | reverse complement strand
GCTGCGGAAGTTGCAGGGCTGCAGCGCGTACGCGGTCCAGCTCGACCACCGCCGCTGGCTCGTCCGCAGCACCCCGGACGAGTCGACGATCGGCGCCGACGCGCTACGGGTGCTGATCGCGGAGTGGGCGCTGGAGGAAGGCACGCAGCATCGCGCGATCCGGGTCGGCGACACGATCGTCCCCCTGACGCGCGACTGATGGCTGCAAACGAGGCAGAGCTCGAGGACGTCGAGCCGGAGGTCCGGACGCCGCCCGTGGCGGTGCAGCGGGCGGCGCAGCTGCAGCGGCTGCTCCGTTCGGTCAACCGGGAGATTGCCCGGCGCTCGGCCTCGGGCGTGACGGCGGCGTTTGTCTGCGAATGTCTCGACCGCAGCTGCGCGGCAGCGGTTGAGGCACCGCTCGCGGTCTTCGCTGTCCTCGCGACGGCGGGGCAGTACTTCGTGGTGCGTCCGGAGCACGAGCAGGCACTCGGCGAGCGCGTCGTCCGTCGCGAGAACGGCTACGTCGTGGTCGAGCGGCGTCTCTAGCGCAGCTTCAGCGCTTCTGCGCGCGGACGAGCTCGTCGAAGCTCTCGTCGTTCGCCAGCACTGCGCGGGCGGCCTCGTGGAGCCGCAGCCGGCGGGAGCGGGCCGCTCGGCGCATGAGCGTGAACGCCTCGTCGACGCCGACGCCGAGGCGCTCCGCCAGCATCCCCTTGGCCTGCTCGAGGAGGACGCGCGAGTCCAGGGCATGCTGGAGCTGCGCCTGCCGCTCGTGGGCGACGGCGGTGGCGGAGATCAGGCGCCCGACGACGATCGAGGCATCGTCTCGCGGCGCGCGAGTCGGCTCATCCATGGCCACACGGTAGCCCCTTCCAGCGCGACCCGCCGGTGTCGCGGCTACAACTAGAACGTGCGCCGCGCCGTCGTCCTCGCCGCTCTCGCCGCGCTGCTCCTGCCCGGGAGTGCGCTCGCGCGCGAGTGCGGGATCCCGGACACGAACCCGCTCTGGGTGGACTTCGCGGGCCACGACGCGCCGCTGCCGCAGAAGCCGGGTCTGACGCTCGCGTTCACGTCCGGCACCGTCAAGCCGGCGGAGGCGCGGAAGAACGGGGCCGCGACCGTCTTCTTCGATCTCAACTTCAACAACCGCGTCGGGACACCGACGCAGCCCGCCGATCCCGCCGTGATCGACGGCCGCGCCGACAGGCTCTTCGACTTCGCCGTCTCGGTCACCGGCTGCCAGACACCATGGATCGCCCTGAACGAGCTCTTCGGCGCGCAGACGCCGACGCCGTGGACGACAACGACTGCGCAGTACCGCGGGAACACGCTCGCGCTCGTCCGCCGGTTGAAGACGCGCGGCGCCTTGGTCGGCGTCACGATCGCGAACCCGCCCTACACCGGCGGGGAGGCGGCGCAGTGGTGGCGGGACCTCGCGGCGGATGCTCTCCTGATCCGCCAGGTCTACTTCACCTCGCCGAACATGCCGCGGCTGCACGCGCTCGGCCCCGTGCGCGCGAGCCGCTCGATGCGCAGCGGGATGCGAGCGCTTGTACGCAAGTTCACGGAGATCGGCATTCCGGCGAGCCGCGTCGCGCTCGAGCTCCAGTTCCATTCGGCGCCGGGCACGGGCGGCCGGGAGGGGCTGCAGCCGCGCTGGAAGTGGCTCGAGATGGTGAAGCTGCACGCGCTCGCGGCACGGCGCGTGACGAAGGAGCTGAAGACGCACTCGATCTGGTCGTGGGGGTGGGCGACGTTCAGCCAGGCCGGGATCGACCCCGACAAGGGCGAGGCTGTGTGCGTCTGGCTCTGGGCCCGCGACCCGAAGCTCTGCAGCGGGCCGGGCGCGGCCGGGCCGCAGATGAACGCCTCGCTCACGGTCGGCCAGCTCGAGCTGCTCCGGCCCGGCGTCGTCTGCGCGCTACCCGCGGGCGAGATCAGGAAGTCCGCCGTCGACCCAATCGCGCGGGCGATCGGCGACCGTGACATCGCCGCCAGTGTCGTGCTCGAGCGGCTCGTGCTCCAACAGGAGGTCCAGCTCGACGCGCGCGGGGTGCTCGCGGCGGAGCTGGCTTTCGTCGACGATCACTTCGGCGGCAGCACCGGCGCGTATCTGGCGGCGCTGCGGCGGATCCGGCTGACTCGCGTTGCGGCGCGCGGCCTGCTGCTCGACGAGCTGCGCCGCGACGCGGTTCGCGCGCGCTTCTTCTCGCGTGCCTCGACGGCCGCGGAGATCGCCGAGTTCCACACGACCTACTCCGGCCTGCGGGCGCGGCTCGTTGAGACGACGCGACCCGTGGCCTGGCTCGGCGGGAAGACTCGCGGGCTCGCGATCGAGACGTTCGCGCCGACCCGGATCTTCGCGCTCGGTGCCGCCGGGCGCGTGCGGACGATCCACGGGCTGCTTCAGGTGAACCCCCTCGGCGACACCCTCCTTCTGGGCACGGTGCCGCTCCCCGACGCACGCGAGGCGATTGCGTCGTCGCTGAACCGGTTCGCGCGCGTCTCCGCCTACGAGAACTGGCTCGCGAAGGCGGAGGAGCGTGCGCTGGCGGACGCGATCTGCGTCGGCGACCGGCTGCCCACGCCGGCGCCGCTGACGCTCGACGACCTGCTGCCGTTCACGGCGCCCGAATTCGATTAGCCTCGGTTCCCACGTCCGTCGCTCAACCGAGGAGGCCAGATGGCAAAGAAGACCGACTTCACCGAACAGGAATGGGAGCAGCTGCGCAAGGGGGCGACGGGAGCGGGACTCCTCGTCTCCGCCAGCGACCGCAGCTTCTTCGACAGCTTCAAGGAGGCGGGCTCGCTGGCGAAGCATCTCGCCGGCGGCCGCGCGGACGAGAGCGAGCTCGTGCGCGACCTGGCGGGCGAACGGGGCTCCGGGTTCGGCGTCCGCTCCTCCCCGCAGGAGATCGAGAACGAGACCGTCGAGGCGCTCCGCGGTGCCGTGAGCACGCTGCAGGCGAAGGCGCCCGACGAGGTCGAGGCGTACAGGTCGTTCGTGCTCGAGGTCGCCGAGGCCGTGAGCAAGGCGGCCGGCGGCGGCGAGGAGGCCGAAACGGCGACGATCGAGAAGATCCGCGCCGCGCTGGGCTCGTGAAGGCGGCCTAGCCGCGCCGGAAACAGTCGAGGGTGTGGTCGTCGACGAGGCCTGCAGCCTGCATCAGGGCGTAGCACGTCGTCGGCCCGGTGAAGCGGAAGCCTCGGCGCTTCAGCTCCTTGCTCATCGCCGCCGACTCCGGCGTCTGCGCCGGGATCTCCGCAACCGTGTGCCACGCGTTCACCTTCGGCTCGCCTTCGACGAACGACCAGAGCAGCTCGCCGAGCGGGAGGTCGAGAGCGAGCGTCGCGCGTGCGTTGTCGATCACGGCCTCGATCTTGCCACGGTGGCGGACGATGCCGGCGTCCCCGACGAGCCGCTCGACGTCCTGCTCGCCGAACGCAGCGATTTGCTCGATCTCCCAGCCCGCGAACGCGCGGCGGTAGCCCTCGCGCTTGCGCAGGATCGTCGACCACGAGAGCCCCGCCTGTGCCCCCTCGAGGTTGAGGAGCTCGAAGAGCTTCCGCTCGTCGCGCTCCGGCACGCCCCACTCCTCATCGTGGTAGGCGACGTAGAGCGGGTCGTCGATGGGAACCCAGGCGCAGCGCGTGGTCACAGCGAGAACGGGTTGCTAGGCCCGGCGGGGCTCCTCGACTTCGTCGGCGTCGGCGTCGGCGTCGGCGTCCGCGTCGAGATCGGGATCGACATCGTCCGCCTGGCGCCGCAGCGCTTCGGCCTCTTCCTGCCTGGCCTGGGCTCGCTCTGCCTGCTCCTCCGCGGCGAGGCGAGCCTGCTCAGCCTCCCGCGCCTTGGTCGCGGCCGCGCTGCGGGTCTCGGCGGCCTCCTCGCGCTTCTCCTCGCGCTGCGCCTCCTGCCGCTGGCGGGCGAGATAGAGCATGACGGCCAGGACGATGATCGCGGCGACCACGATCAGGATGATTGCGGTGGTGCTCATGTGCGGCTCCTTTTGCCGGATGCGAGGGTCACCAGTGGCATTCCGGTCGCCGCCGAGTCGCAAACGCGGCTCAGGTATGAAACGCTCGCTCCGAGTGACCGCTCCAACGTGGCACTACGGCGTCGTCGCACGCTGGTGGGCCGAGTTCAACACGGCCGGGCCTGAGATTGACTATTTTCGCCGACACGTGGAGGCGGGACAGCCGGCGCTCGACCTCGCCTGCGGCACGGGGCGGCTGCTGCTGCCGTACCTCCGCGACGGGCTCGACGTCGACGGCGCGGACGTCTCGGCGGACATGCTTGCGCTCTGCCGCGAGGCCGCCGAGCGGGAGGGGCTCTCGCCGAGGCTCTACGCGCAGGCGAAGCACGAGCTCGACCTCCCGCGCCGCTATCGCACGGTCTTCATGTGCGGCGCGCTCGGCGTCGGCAGCACCCGTGCCGAGGACTCGCAGGCACTGGAACGGGTATACGAGCACCTCGAGCCCGGCGGGACCTTCGTCCTCGACAACGAGGTGCCGTACGCGGAGGGGAACGGATGGGAGTACTGGCAGCAGCCGGCGCGCGCGGAGCTGCCGCGGCCGCGGCGGCCGGCGGGGAGGCGTGCCGTCGCTGCCGACGGGACGGAGTACGAGCTGCGCTCGCGCCTGCTCGACCTCGATCCGCTCGAGCAGCGCGTGACGATGGAGATGCAGGCGTTCATGTGGCGCAACGGCGATCTCCTCGCGGAGGAGGAGCACGAGCTGACGCTGACGCTCTACTTCAAGGATGAGATCGTGCTCATGCTCGAACGCGCCGGCTTCGTCGAGGTCACCGTCGCGGCGGCGCTCACAGACGCGGAGCCGACGGGCACGGACGACTTCCTCGTCTTGACGGCGCGGCGGCCGCCGGAGCTACCCTCCTCGGATGGCCGAGAGTGAGCAGAACGGCGTCGCCGCGCGGCTGAACGCCGCGGCCGACGTGCTCGAGGAGATCGTCGCCGACCGCAGCGTGCTCAAGGAGCTGTCGCTGGAGGAGCGGACGCGGCTGCTCGCCCTTGCGGGGGACGTGCACAACCCTGACGTCGCCCAGCGGCGGCGCTTCAACAAGGTCGTACGCCGGGAGAAGAAGGCGGCCAGGGTCGGCCGCGACGAGGACGTCCTCGCCGAGACGGGGATCCGGCTCCACCGAGCGAAGCCCGTCTTCACCACCCCAAACGTCTTTGCCCCGCACGAGTTCGACCAGCTCGAGGTCGACGAGTCCGAGTTCCGCGAGGTCGTCGAGCCGCAGCACTGCTACGTCTGCAAGGAGCGCTACCAGGAGATCCACTCCTTCTACGACCAGCTCTGCCCCGCGTGCGCCGCGTTCAACTTTCGCAAGCGAACCCAGACGGCCGACCTGCGTGGGCGGGTGGCGCTGCTCACGGGCGGCCGCGTCAAGATCGGCTACCAGGCCGGGATCAAGCTCTTGCGGGCCGGCGCGCAGCTGATCGTCACCACCCGCTTCCCGCGTGACTCCGCGGCCCGCTACGCGCGGGAGCTCGACTTCGAGGTCTGGGGTGACCGGCTCGAGATCTTCGGGCTCGACCTCCGGCACACGCCGAGCGTCGAGGCATTCTGCTCGCATCTCGGCTCCACGCGGGAGCGGCTCGACTTCATCGTCAACAACGCCTGCCAGACCGTGCGCCGCCCTGCCGAGTTCTACCGGCACATGCTCGAGGCGGAGACGGCGTCCGAGGAGTCGATGCCGGCGCACGTCCGGGCGCTGCTCGGCGAGTACGAGGGGCTGCGGCGCACGGAGATGCTGCCGGCCGCTCCTAGCGGCGCGCCGTCGCTCGTCGGCGTCACGCGCTCGGCCGAGCTGTCGCAGGTGCCGCTCCTGCCCGAGGATCTCGAGGCGGCGAGCGAGCTGTTCCCCGAAGGCAGGCTCGACGCCGATTTGCAGCAGGTCGACTTGCGCGGGCGCAACTCGTGGCGACTCCTGCTCGCCGAAATCTCGTCCGTCGAGCTGCTCGAGACGCAGCTCGTGAACGCGGTCGCCCCCTTCGTGCTGAACGCGCGCCTGAAGCCGCTGCTGCTCCGGACGCCCGAGCGGGACAAGCACATCGTCAACGTGTCCGCCGTCGAGGGGCAGTTCTACCGCCGTTTCAAGACGACGCGGCACCCGCACACGAACATGGCGAAGGCGGCGCTGAACATGATGACGCGCACCTCTGCCGCCGACTACCACGTCGACGGGATCCACATGAACAGCGTCGACACCGGCTGGGTCACCGATGAGGACCCCGTGCACGTCGCCGAGCGGAAGTCGGCCGAGCACCGCTTCCGACCGCCGCTCGACATCGTCGACGGCGCCGCACGAATCGTCGATCCGATCATCCACGGCTTCAACACCGGCGAGCACGTGTGGGGCAAGTTCCTGAAGGACTACACGCCGACCGACTGGTGAGCGAGCTCGACCGCGAGCCGGACGTGAACGTCGTCGGCGGCGAGCTGCTGCCCTGCTCCACGGCGCCGCTGACGGGCTTCTTCCGCGACGGGTGCTGCGCGACCGGGCCGGAGGATCTCGGCAGCCACACGATCTGCTCGGTGATGACGGACGAATTCCTCGAGTTCAGCCGCACCGTCGGCAACGATCTCTCGACTCCGCGTCCGGAGTGGGGCTTCGCGGGCTTGCAGGCGGGCGACCGCTGGTGCGTCTGCGCGTCCCGCTGGCTCGAGGCGCACGAGGCCGGTGCAGCGCCGCAGGTCGTCCTCGGCGCCACACACGTCCGCGCCCTTGAGATCGTCCCGATTCAGGCGCTCACGGCCAAGGCCGCCGCGCCGGACACGATCGTCTAGCTGCGCCTGCCGTCGGCGAACGAGGCGTAGGCGCGCTCGAGCACTTCGGCAAGGTCGCGGCTGCCGACCTGGATCCCGCTCGGCCCGAGCCGCTTGAGGACCGCGGCCGTCGGGAGCGGACGGGCCGGGCCGAGCTCCGGCGGCAGCGGCGCCTCCCAGATCTCGTCCGATGCTTCGATTGGCTCGGGCTCCAGGACCGGCGCGGGAGTCGCGACCGACTCGTCCGTGCAGCCGCGCCAGCGCAGGAGGAGCGAGGGCTCGTGGTCGATCCGGTCGGCGACGACGTAACCCAGGGCGGCGACGTGCGGGCACGTGCCGGACGCGTCGCAGCTACAGGTGCGGCGGATAGCCGAGGCGGCCGGGACGAGCGGCTCCTCCCAGTCGACTGCCATCAGATGCTCGAGCTGGACCGACTGCGCCTTGCCCTCGACGGCGGCGAGGAGCTGCGGCGTCGTCCGCGCCGAGCGGGATGCCGCGGCCCAGATCCGCGGCGGCACGGGCTCGGCCGAGAGCTGGACCTCGCACTCGCGGCCGTCCTGCTCGACGCGCGCGCTCACCGCTCCCGTGCCCACCGCGACCGTATGCACGGCTCCGGCGCGAGCGAGGGCGCGCCCGTGCTCGGCGCGGGGCGAGCTCTCGTCGCCGGCGACGGCGCTCGCGAAGAGGCGGGCCCAGGGCCCGCGACCGATGCGCTCCCGCTCCGTCGTCACCACGAGCGGCCGCCCGTCGTCGAGCACGCTCACGCCGCCTCCTCCACGGCGTCGACCGAAAGCTCGACTGCAGCGCGCAGCGTGCCGAGATCGAGGTCCCCGAGCCAGTCCTCGGAGCGGCCGGCAATCACCTTCTCCGCCAGCTCCCGCTTCGAGTCGAGCAGCGCGTCGATCCGCTCCTCGAGCGTGCCGGTGCAGATCAGGCTGTGCACATAGACGTGCTTGCGCTGCCCGAAGCGGTACGCGCGGTCCGTCGCCTGCTGCTCGACGGCCGGGTTCCACCAGCGGTCGAAGTGGAACACGTGGTTGGCGGACGGCAGGTTGAGCCCTCGGCCGCCGGCCCGGATCGAGATCACGAGCACCGTCGGCCCGTCTGGCGAGGCGAAGTCCCCCAGCAGCTGGTCGCGCTGCTTCGCGTTGAGGCGCCCATGGAAGAAGCCGACCTGCTGGCCGAGCCGCTCCGCGAGGTGCGGCACGAGTCGGTCGAAGCCCGGGTACTGCGTGAAGACGAGCGACTTGTCCCCCTCCGGCACGGCCCGGAGCAGGTCGACCAGACGCTCCAGCTTGCCCGAGCGGCCCTCGAGCGGGCGGCCTGTGGTCAGCAGCATCTCAGGGTGGTTGCAGACCTGCTTCAAGTGGCCCAGCATCGCGAGCACTGCACCGCGGCGTCCGAACTTGTCCTCGTGCGCCTCGACGCGCGCGAGCCAGCGGTCGACGGTGGCCCGATAGAGGCTCGCCTGCTCGACCGTGAGCTTGCAGTGCTCCTTGTCGATCGTGATCGGCGGCAGTTCGAGCTCGATCTCGGGCGCGTCCTTGGTGCGGCGGAGGACGAAGGGCTGCACGATCGCCCGCAGCCGCTCGAGCGCGCCTTCGTCACCGAACTGCTCGATCGGCCGGGCGAATGCGCGCTCGAAACCCTCGCGCGAGCCGAGCAGGCCCGGGTTGACGAGATCCATGATCGCCCAGAGCTCGCCGAGCCGATTCTCGATTGGGGTGCCGGTCATGGCCACGCGACGGCGCGCCCGCAGCCGTCGCAGAGCCCGCGCGCGTTTCGTCGCCGGGTTCTTCACGTCCTGCGCCTCGTCGAGGAGGAGTCGATCCCAGGCGATCGCCGCGAGTGTGTCGGCATCGCGTGCGGCGATGTCGTAGGAGGTGACGACGACGTCGTGGCCATGGGCGGCGTGCCAGAGCTCCTCCGCGCCGAGCCGTGCCGGCCCGTGGTGGAGGTGCACGCGCAGCGTGGGCGCGAAGCGCGAGATCTCGGCTCCCCACTGCTTGACCACGCTCATCGGGCAGACGACGAGGGTGGGGCCGAGGTCGCCGCCGCCGGGCTCCTCGCGCTCGGAGGCGAACATCGCGATCGCCTGGACGGTCTTGCCGAGGCCCATGTCGTCGGCGAGGATCGCGCCGACGCCGAGGTCGCCGAGCAGCCGCAGCCAGCCGTGGCCGCGCTCCTGGAAGGGGAAGAGCGGGTGCGTCATCGCCGCCGGCGTCGGCAGCGAGCGGAAGCTGCGCTCGTCGGTTTCGAGGAGCGCCCGGAGCGGCTGGTCGAGCGAGACGTCGCCGAGCTCGAGGCCGGCCGCGTCCGTCTCCAGTCCCGAGACGGCGCGCACCAGCTCCACGACCCCGGCGCCGGCCCGGCGGCGGTCGAGGAAGCGAAGCGCCTTCTCCACGTCAGCCTGTCGGAGGGTTTGCCAGCGGCCTCCGATGCGGACGAACGACTCCTTCGCTGCGGCGAGCTCGGCCAGCTCCTGCTCGGTCAGTTCGGTGTCACCCACCGCCAGCCGCCAGTCGAAGCGCGCGAGGTCGGTCGGCGAGAGGAAGCCGCTCGCGCGGCCGCGCGGGACGCTCGTCGCGGTCAGGTTCACGCGCACCCGCGCCGTCGAGCGCAGCCACGAGGAGGGCAGGAGCACCGGAATCCCGCGCTCGTCGAGCCGCGGCATGCCGTCGCGGAGGAAGCCGCGGACCTGAGCCTCGTCGAGCTCGAGCTCGGCCGGCTGCCCCCGGTCGAAGGCGATTCCGAGCTCGCCCAGCAGCGGCTCGAGCTCGCCGAGCTGGCGGTTCAGGTCGCCGCGCGGGTCGCCGGCGCGGAGGAAGGCGAAGACATCGTCGTCGCGCGCCCAGAGCAGCGAGGCGGGCAGACCGAGGGTGGGGTCGTCGGCCGCCTGCAGCCACAGCTCGAGCACCAGCCGGTCCTCCTCGCGCTCATCGAGGTGGAGCCCGAGGGTCCAGGTCGTCCGAGTCCTGTGCGCGAGCCCCGCGTTCACCCACTGCGCGAGCCGTCCGTCGAGCGTGGCGAGGCCGGAGTGCCGCGGCAACGTGGCGTCGGCCGCGGTCAGGCCCTCGAGCAAGAGATCGAGCGCGGTGCTGCGACCCGTGCGCCCCGGGGCGAGGCGCACGCCGTCCGCGCGGAGCCGGTCGCGGGCGATCTGATCCACGAGTACGGGGTAGAGGTCGTGAACGGTCTCGGCGCGGTCGCCGCCGAATGCACCGGCGCCGACCGGCGGCAGCGAGTCTGCGATGGTGTCGAGCGCGGCCGTGACGCCCTCGTCGAGGGTTGCGCCCCAGAACGCGTGCCACCAGCCGCCGCCGTGGTCGAGCGACGGGTGCACGAGCCCTTCGCTGACCGAACGCTGCGCCAGCCGCACCACCGCGAAGACGGCACGAGCGCTGGCACCGAGCTCCAGTCCGTCGGGCGGGGCCTCCGCCAGCGCGACGACCTCCGCCGGCTCGAGGCGGCGCGCGGAGACGCCGCGGCCGGCCAACGCGACGTCGGCGATCGCGGCCAGTCCGATCCTCAGGCCGCCCCGAGAGAGCGTGCCGTCGCCGGCGCGTTCGAAGACGAGCGCGGTCGCGTCCTCCTGCCAGACCACCTCGAGGGTCGGCGAGGCGGCCTGGGGGCGCGGCTCTGTTGCTGGCTGAATCGACACCGACCTATCAGAGTAGGCGCAGGCGACGACATCCCGCTTTCCCTGGGTGTCAGGAGCCGTCAGTCAGGCGGAGTCGGAGCTCGATCTCGCTGCCGTGGACGATGCCGGTCTGCTCGAAGCCGAAGCGCTCGTAGAAGGGCAGCGCCGAGTTGGGGCCGGGCACCACGCTCAGCGTCACCTCGGACGCACCGTCCGCACGCGCCTCCTCGAGCAGCAGCTCGAGCGCGCGACGGCCGACGCCCTTTCCCTGGTGGGCCGCGTCGACCATGAAGCGCCAGATGTAGAAGACCTGCTCCGGCGGGTCGCGCCAGACCATCACGAATCCCGCCGGCTCGTCGCCGTGATAGACGGCGCGGAACCAGGCCTTCGGTTCGAAGTAGGCCTCGGCGATCGAGACGGCGTTCGGTGCGACGAGGCCGTGCTGGTCGGTGCCGACGTCGAGCTTCGTGATCGCGCGGACCGTATCCCCCGTGATCTCGCGCAGTGTCGTCTCCGCGGCCATGCCGCGACTCTAGTGTTGACGGCGATGCCGCTGCAAAACCGCGTCACGCCGCTGGGTGAGCTGGTCGCCGACCGCGCGCGGGGGCTCGTGTACGGGAACCGCGGCTGCCTGCACGACGACGAGCAGCGCATTCGCCGCTCCTGGCAGGTGAAGCGTTGGATCGCGTGCCGGCTCGCGTTCAAGGGCCGCACGCGTGAGCTGATGCAGCCCGGCCGTTACACCGAGCTCTTCTTCCTCGACGAGGCAACCGCGTTCGCCGCGGGCCACCGCCCCTGCGCGGAATGCCGTCGCCCCGACTACGACCGCTTCGTCGGCCTTGTCGGCCTGCGCGCCGACGCGATCGACGAGCGCCTGCACGCAGAGCGGCTCGACGTGTCCGAGCGGCGGCTCCACCGGGCGAGCGCGTCCAACCTCCCAAACGGCGCCTTCGTGCTCGACGAGGGCCAGCCCTGGCTCGTGCTCGACGGCGAGTTCCTGCGGTGGACTCCCGCGGGATATGCGGAGCGGCAGCCGCGGCCCGAGGGCGAGACGACGCTGATCACGCCCCCGACCCTGGTCGACGTCCTTCGCTCCGGCTGGCAGGGCGAGGTCGACTTCCTCCATCCGACGGCCCTTGAGCCAAATGTCGATCCAGGCGGTGACGGTTCGTTCTAAGGGCAACTAGCCCCGAGAAGGAGGAACGCCATGAAGTTCATGCTCTTGATCCACCAGCGCGACGCCGCCCGGCCCGGGCGACCGGCCGAGGGGAACGAGCGCGCCGTCGCGGCCTGGGAGAGCCTCTCCGAGGACGAGCAGCGGACGATCTACGGCGAGTGGCAGGCGGTCAACGAGACATCCGGCGTCACCGCCGGCGCACAGCTGCAGCCGCCGGAGACGGCCGTGACGGTTCGGGTCGAGAACGGCAAGCCGCTGAGGATCGACGGGCCGTTCGCGGAGACGAAGGAGGCGCTCGGCGGCTACCTCTTCTTCGAGGCCGACGACATCGACGCGGCCGTGGAGCTCGCAGAGCGGATCCCGACCGCCCGCCTCGGCGGGGCAATCGAGGTGCGGCCGGTGGTGGAGTGGTGAGGCGCTGATCGGGGGCTGGCTCGATCCCGGCGAGCTGCGCGTCGGCCTCGGCTGCATGCGGCTGGAGCCGGACGAGTTCGACCCGGTGGTCGGCGCGGCGGTCGCGGCCGGGATCACCGTCTTCGACACCGCCCGCGCCTACGGCGTCGGCGAGCGGCTGCTCGCCCACGCGCTCCGGGGTGCGGGCGGCGCCGGCCGCGCCCGAGTCGTCACGAAGGGCGGGATGGCTCGCCCGGCGGGCGGCGCCTGGGCGCCGGACGGCAGAGCGAAAGCGCTTCGCGCCGACTGCGAGGCGAGCCTCGCCGCGCTCGACGGCCTCCCGATCGACCTCTATCTCGTGCACGCGCCGGACGCGCGCGTGCCTTGGACGACGACCGTGCGCGCGCTCGGCCGGCTCGCGGAGGAGGGGCTCGTGGCGCGCGTCGGCGTCTCGAACGTGAACCGGCGCCAGCTCGACGAGGCTCTCGAGCTGGCGCCGCTGGCCGCCGTGCAGGTGGCGCTCTCGCCCTTCGACGACCGAGCCGTCCGCGGTGGGGTGCTCGAGCGCTGCGACGAGCTCGGTCTCGCGCTACTCGCCCACTCCCCACTCGGCGGGCCGAAGCGTGCCGGCCGCCTCGACGCAGCCGAGGCGCTGGCCGGGCTGCTCCGGCTCTCGCCCGTGGTCGTCCCCATCCCGGGGGCGAGGCGGCCGGAGACCATCCGCAATTCTGCCGCTGCGGCTGCGGCGGCACCGGCGCCTGCGCGCCGGGCCACCAGGCGGGCTGCGACCCGCACCGGCGCCGAGGTCGTGCTTGTAATGGGGGTCCCGGCCGCAGGCAAGAGCCGCATCGCCGCCGGTTACGCCGACCGCGGCTATCTCCGCCTGAACCGCGACGAGCGGGGCGGGTCGCTGCGGGCGCTCGCTGCTGCGCTCGACGAGGAGCTCGCCGCCGGCGCCCGCACTGTCGTCCTCGACAACACGTACCTCACCCGCGCCTCACGCAACGACGTGATCGAGGCGGCGGCTCGCCGCGGTGCTTCCGTGCGCTGTATCTGGCTCGACACACCGCTTGCGCAGGCGCAGGTCAACCTCGTCCTCCGCCTGCTCGACCGTTTCGGCGAGCTGCCGCCGCCCGTCGAGCTGCGGCAGCTCGCCCGGCGGGAGCAGGGCGTGCTGGCGCCGACCTCGCAGATGCGCTCCTTCCGCGAGCTCGAGCCCCCGTCCGTGGACGAGGGCTTCGCCTCGGTCGAGCGCGTGCCGTTCGAGCGAGCGGCCTCTGGCGGTGCGGCCGGGGTACTCGTCGCTGCGCGCGCGTTCTCGGCGGAAGGATGGACGCACGCGATCGCCGCCGCCGATCCTGCGGCGCCACACCTGGTCTACGACTGGAACCCGGACGGCGACTCGTCCCTCCTCGACGCCGCCGCGGCCCGGCTGGCGGCCGCCGTCGCCGGCCCGGTCGAGGCGTCGCTCTGCCCGCATCCGGCCGGCGCGCCCGTCTGCTGGTGCCGGCCGCCGCTGCCGGGGCTGCCGCTCGTGTTCGCGCGCCGGCACAGGCTCGATCCCGCCGCCTCCGTCGTCGTCGGCTCCGGCGCTGCGCACCGGACGCTCGCCCAGACGCTCGGCGCCCGACACGTCCCGATCTGATCGGAATACCCACTGCCGTCGCCGCGTTTGGCACCGCATGGAGCTCCCGGTCGGGATCCTGTACGAGCATCCGCAGTGGTTCCTGCCGCTCTTCGCGGAGCTCGATCGCCGCGGCGTGGCGTACGAGCGCATCCACGCAGGCACCCTCGTCTTCGACCCCGCCGACGCGGAGCCGCGCCACTCGCTCGTCGTGAATCGGATGAGCCCGTCCGCCTGGACGCGCGGACAGACTGCGGCGCTCCACTCGACGCTGCACTACCTCGCGTACCTGGATCGGATCGGCGTTCCGGTGCTGAACGGGCACGACGCGTACCTGCTCGAGCTGTCGAAGGCGCGGCAGCTCGCGCTGCTCGCCAGTCTCGGCCTCCCCCATCCCCGCACGCGCGTGGTCGGCCATGCCGGTGGCGCCGCCGACGCTGCGGCGGACCTCGACTTCCCCGTCGTCGTGAAGCCGAACGTCGGTGGGAGCGGCGCCGGCATCGTCTCCTTTGAGTCGCTCGACGAGCTCGCCCGCGCGAAGGTCGAGCTCGGTGTCGACGGTACGGCACTCGTGCAGGAACAACTGCCCGCCGAGGGCGAGGCGATCGTGCGGGTCGAGGTGCTGGACGGTCGTTTCCTCTACGCGATCAAGCTGCGGCTCCTGCCCGGCAGCTTCAACCTCTGCCCGGCCGACTACTGCGACCTCCCCGGCATCGCCGACGGCGTCTCCGGCCGCGGCCTGCCGATCGAGGCCTACGAGCCCCCGCCGTCGGTGATCGAAGACGTCGAGCGGCTCGTCGCCGCTGGCGGCCTCGACCTCGGCGGCGTCGAGTATCTCGTGGATGCGAGGACCGGGCTGCCCACCTACTACGACATCAACGCGCTCTCGAACTTCGTCGCGAACGCCCCCGAGGTGATCGGCTTCGACCCGTTCGTCCAGCTCGTCGACCTGATCGTCGACCGCGGCGCCGTGCCGCTTTCGGTGGGATGAGATTCGTCGTCGATGCGGGCGCCGTCCTGCACCTCGTGCGCGAGGAGATCAAGGTCCCGCACCAGCACGAGCTGCTCGCGCCGACGCTCCTCCGCTCCGAGGTGCTGTCAACGCTCCACGAGGCGGTGCAGCGCGGCGAATTGGAGGCCGAGCTCGCCCTCGAGCAGGTCGCCCGCGTCCGCGGCCTGAAGATCAGGCTCCTCGGCGACGCCGTGCTCCAGCGGCGGGCGTGGGCGATCGCCGACGCCCTGGGCTGGGCCGCGACCTACACGGCCGAGTACCTCGCGCTGACGCAACTGCAGGCGGACGCGTTTGTGACGCTGAACGACCAACTGGCGCAAGAAGTCGCAGGCGTGGTCGCCACGGCGACGCTCGACGCGCTCCGATGAGCGCCCGGCTCGAGGGAGGCTGCGCCTGCGGTGAGATCCGCTATCGCTTGACGTCCGAGCCGCTCTTTGTCCACTGCTGCCACTGCCTCAACTGCCAGCGCCAGACGGGGA
>OBLS010000410.1_pt1 | contig 15127 bp, 12 predicted proteins | sample 1519901 | NCBI WGS metagenome assembly OBLS01 (sample SAMEA3113585, study PRJEB22503) | soil metagenome | reverse complement strand
TCACCGTGGCCTCGCCCTGCCGCAGGGCTTCCAGCACCGTCCGCCGGCTGCCGTCGGCCAAGGCATGCAACACCGCGTCCATGGCTTGAATGTAACCGATCGGGTACGTAACTGTCTAGATACATACAAGGAATCGGCCGGGCCTGGACGAACATCCCGGCCTCGGCGGCGTTGAGGAGGTCAGCCGGCCTCGGCGTCGAGGAAGTCGCCGACCATCGAGGCCAGCCAGTCGGCCTTCTGGACCAGGGTGACGTGGGTCGTGCCGGGGAGCACGGCCAGGCGGGAGCGGGGCAGGCCGGCCAGGTCGCCGATCACCCCACCGCCGAGCAGGCGGAAGAGCTCCACCGTGTGCTCGGGCTGGACGATGTCGGAGTCCCCGATGATCAGCATGGTCGGGGAGCTGAGCCCGCGCACGTCCTCGGCCGTCCACTCGGGCAGGTCGGCGTCCATCTGCTTGATCTTCTCGATCAGCTTCGGCCAGTCGCCCTTGTTGGGGGCGACCCTGGCGTAGTCCTGCTCGAACGGGGTGCCGGCCAGGTGCTCGGGCTGGAGGTCGCCGATGTTGTCCATCAGCCCGGGATGGAGGCCGTCGAGCCGGTAGCTGAACGAGGCCAGGACCAGCTTGCCGACCAGCTGGGGGTGGTCGAGGGCGAGCTGGAAGGCGACGGCCGACCCGGAGCTGTAGCCGAACACGTCGGCCTGCTCGACCCCCAGGTGGCGCAGGAGCGCGGCGGTGTCGTCGGTCCAGCGCTGGATGCTGAGGGGGCGGTCGATGTCGGCGGTGTGGCCGTGGGCCTGCTGCTCGACGGCGATCACCTGCCGGCTCCTGGCCAGCGACGGGATGATCCCGCCGAAGTCGACGCCGATGGTCGAGAGGTTGCCGTGGAGCAGGACCAGCGGCCGTCCGCTGCCGTGGACCTCGTAGTACATCTCGAGGCCGTTCACCGGGGCGTAGCCGGTCTGGGTGGTGGAGTCGGTCATCGTGGTCGCCTCCTGGTCTACTGGGCGGCGCCGAAGAGGCGGCTGAGCCAGGCCTGCCATGCCCGCTCGGCCTCCTGGGCGTCCGCGTCGTCGGCGTAGAGATGGTGCCCGACGGCGACCATGCCGTCGTAGCCGCGGATGAACCGGTACAGGCCGTCCTCGGTGCGCACGCCGACGGCCTCCGGCGAGAGGTAGTCGACCACGCCCTCGATCGGGCCGAGGCCCTCGGGGGTGAGCCGCACCTTGTCCCCTTCGACGGGCCGGCCGCCGAGGCCAAGGGCGTCGAACAGCTTCGGCCACACGTCCTCGGCGTCCCCGGCCCCCGGCTGCATGGCCATGACCGGGGCGGCGGTCCGGCCCCGGAACCAGCCCAGGTACTGGGCCAGCTGGTGCAGGTACATGTCCCAGCCCCTGGTGAGGGCGTCGTACTCGGTCTCCCAGTCGTCGCCGAGGACCCCGCTCTGGACCAGCCGCAGCACGCAGGTGCCGTCGTCGCGGCCCTCGATCAGCCACTCGAAGGCCATGAAGGTGGCCTCGTCCGAGCTGCCGCCCTGGTGGGCGAAGCGGCGCGGCGGGTCCCAGGCGGTGACGACCCCCTCCTCGGTGTGCGGCCCGATGGTCATCGCCGTCCGGCCGCCCTCGCGGGGCTCGACCTGGTTGCGGCCCATGAACCAGCCGTCGATCCCGGGGCCGGTGGCGATCGCCTCCCACACCTGCTCGGGGGTGGCCTGGAGGGTGATCTCCTTGCGCAGCTCGAACTCGCGGGGCATCGCTAGGGCTCCTTCGTCTCGGTCTTGACACTCGGGTGGAGGGCCACGACCACCCGGTGGTCGCGGCCGCCGGTGGCGGCCGGGGTGTGGTACCGGGCGACCAGGCCGGCGACGTGCCCGGCCAGCTCCTCGGCGAAGGCGGCCCGGTCGGCCGCCGAGGCGAACCGTACCTCCCCGTCGACCGCGAAGGTGGCCACCCGCTGCCGGGCCCTGGCCGCCCCGGTCATCAGGTCGCCGACGTCGCGCACCAGCCGGGACGCCACCGCCAGCAGCCAGGCCGCCGACACCCGGTCGGGGGCCCGGTCCGGGTCGGGCTGGACCGCGGCCAGCGCCGCCGGCGAGATCACGTAGGACGCCGCCGTGGCCCGCAGCACCCGCTCGGTGCAGTTGCCCTTGCGCCGCTCCTCGACCAGCTCGACCAGGCCGTGCCGCTCCAGCGCCCGCAGGTGGTAGTTCACCTTCTGCCTGGGCAGCCCCACCCGGGAGGCCAGCATGGTCGCCGATGCCGGCTCGGCCAGCTCCCCCAGCAGCCGGGCCCGCACCGGGTCGAGCGACACCTCGGCCGCCGCCGGGTCCTCGATCACCGCCACGTCCAGCATGGGCGCCACCCTAGTACCGAGCATATTTGTTGTCAAGACGATGAGAGTCGTCGGTGGGACCGGGATGGACGCGGCTGCTATACTCGAACACACGTTCGAACAGGGGGTCGCCATGTCCGCCGACGCCGACCACGAGGTCATCGACAGCCCTGGGGCGCTCTTCCGCCACCTGTACGAGGAGCACGGGGTCGAGGAGGCCCGCGACCTGGACCCGGAGACGGCGCCGCTCCAGTTCTGGCTGCGCCGACACGCCGAGCTGGAGCGCGCCGAGCGGGCCGGCCACCGCCCGCCCGACCCACCCCCGGAGCCGCCGGCCGCGCCGGAGCAGCGCCCCCAGGGCGAGACCCGGCCCCGGCGCGATCCCCCGCCGCCGGCCAGGCCGGCGGGCGGCCCGGCTGGCCGGGGCCGCGACGGGCGGCGGCAGCACGCCGGGTTCGGGGACCCGCTGGTCGAGGCCATGGCCAGGGCCCTGGCCGGCCGCGGCTACGACGAGACGACCGTGCGCGCGGCCATCCGCTCCTTCACCGCCGACGGCCGCGGCCCCTCCGGCGAGGCGGCCGTCCGGTCGGCGCTGGTCGAGCCGATGCTCCAGGCCGCCGCCGAGCGCCTGCTCGGCGCCCCCAGGTCCAGCCGCCCGGCCGACCGCCGGCCCGACGCCGCCGGTCCGCCCCGGGCGGCCGAGCGCCCTCCCTCCGCCCCGGCGGCCCCGGCCCGTCCGCCCGACCCGGCGCCGCCCCCGCCGCCCCGGCGGGAGGAGCCGGCGCGCCCCGAGGCGGCCTGGGCGGTGCTCTGGGCCGACCTGGCCGACAGCGGCCGGCGGCCCGGCGACCGGGCCGGGGCGGCCGGCGACGACGGCGACGACCTGATGGCCGTGGCCAACGCGGTCCAGGGCCGGCGCCGGGTCAGGCTGCTGCGCCGCTGACCCGCTCAGCCCGCGTAGAGGCCGTCGATGCGCTCGGCGTACTTGGCGTGGATGATGCGGCGGCGGAGCTTGAGGGTGGGGGTGAGCTCCTCGCTCTCGGCGGTCCACTCGACCGGCAGGACCTCGAACCGCTTGACCTGCTCGATGCGGGCCAGGCGCTGGTTGACGGCGTCGACGGCCAGCTGGACCTCGGCCAGCACCCGGTCGGAGGCGGCCAGGGCGGCCAGGTCGCCCCCCTCCAGGCCGTTGCGGGCCGCCCAGGCGGGGGCGAGCTCGTGGTCGAGCACGATCAGGGCGACCACGTACGGCCGGTCGTCGCCGTAGACCAGGGCCTGGCCGATCAGCGGGTGCTCCTTGAGCAGGCCCTCGATGTTGGCCGGGGAGAGGTTCTTGCCGCTGGAGGTGATGATCAGCTCTTTCTTGCGGTCGACGATCTTGAGGTACCCGTCGCCGTCCAGCTCGCCGACGTCGCCGGTGTGGAGCCAGCCCTCGGCGTCGATCAGCTCGGCCGTGGCCTCCGGCTGCCGGAAGTAGCCGGGGGTGTTGACCGGCCCCCGGACCAGCACCTCGCCGTCGCCGGCGAGGCGCACCTCGACCCCGGCCAGGGCCGGGCCGACGCTGCCGATCTTGACCTTGCCGGGCCGGTTGCCGGTGGCCACCCCGGTGGTCTCGGTCATGCCGTAGACCTCGACCAGGGGCAGCCCCAGGGCGGCGAAGAACTCGGCAACGTCGACGGCCAGGGGCGAGGCCGCGCTGGAGGCGAAGGTGCAGCGGTCCAGCCCGATGGCGTGCCTGACCTTGGCCAGGACCAGCCGCTCGAGCAGGGCGTGGCGGGCCCGGAGGCCGAACGGCACGGCCTCGCCCCGCTGCTGGCGCCGGACGACCTCGAGGCCGGTGGCCACCGCCCGCTGGGCGATCTTGCGCTTGCGCTCGTTCTCCTCGGCGGCCAGCTTGGCCTCGATGCCGGCCCGCACCTTCTCCCAGACCCTTGGCACGCCGAAGAAGATCGTCGGCCGGGCCTCGCGGACGTACTCGACCGCCTGGCCGGGATCGGGGCAGAACCAGACGTGGGTCCGCAGGGCCAGGGGCACGTAGATCGACAGCACCCGCTCGGCGATGTGGGCCAGGGGCAGGTACGAGACCGAGCTGCCCCCGGGGCTCAGCTCGGTCAGCCGCAGCAGGGCGGCCGACTCGAAGAGCAGGTTGTGGTGGGTCAGGAGCACGCCCTTGGGCGGGCCGGTGGTCCCGGAGGTGTAGAGCAGGGCGGCGTTGTCCTCGGGCCCGACCCGGCCCCGCAGGGCATCGAAGCCGGAGCGGTCGGCGGCCAGGGCCTGGCGGCCCCGGTCGACCAGCTCGTCCCAGCTCAGCACCCCCGGGCCGTCGCCGTCCTGGGCGCCGTCCAGCAGCACCACCTGCGCCAGGGCGGGCAGGTCGTCGCGGATGTCCTGCCAGCGCTTGAGCATGTCCCGGTCCTCGAGCACGGCCACCTTGGCCTCGCAGTGGCCGGCCACGTACCGGATCTGCTCGGGGGCGAGGGTGAAGTAGAAGCTGGTCGGGGTGGCCCCGGCGTGGATGGCGGCCTGGTCGGCGAGGACGTGCTCGGGCCGGTTGGTGGCCATGATGGCCACGAAGTCGCCCTGGCCGACCCCAAGGCCGGCCAGGCCCATGGCGACCTCGGCGACCCGCTCGCGGTAGTCGCGCCAGGACAGGGTCTGCCAGGCGCCGTCCCGCTTCCAGGACATGGCCGGCGCGTCCCCGTGGCTGGCCGCGTGCTCGGCGAGCAGGTCGCACAGGGTACGGCCGCTGACCTCCCGCTCGATCTCCTGGCGCTCGATCTCGACCCGGTCCTCGCTCATGGCGACCCACCCTCGGCTCGGAGAGGCTGCTCGCTGGCGAGCATAGGTAGCCGGGGAGGGCAGGTAAAGGGCCGGAGCGCCGTGAGCGACTCGTTGGCGGGGCCCGGCAGGCTTGTCGCGAAGAGAGCAGCTCGCAGGAGACAGATGCCGATGCCCCAGGTCCCCCAGGCTGGAGCGCGCTACCTGGCCGCCCTCGACTACGCGCGGCGCGGCCTTCCCGTGGTCCCCCTCCACTACGTGGTCCGCAGCCGGCGCACCACCACCGTGGCCTGCTCGTGCGGGGAGCCGGCCTGCGCCAGGGTCGGCGCCCACCCGCTGCCCTCCCACGGGGCCGCCGACGCCACCACCGACCCCATCCGGCTCACCTGGTGGTGGCGGCGCTTCCCCGACGCCAACGTCGGCCTGGCCACCGGGACCAGCTTCGACGCCCTGATCGTGCACGGCTCGACCGGTGACACCGCCCGCTGGGCGGTGATCGGCGAGGCCCTCCGCTCGGCCGGCCCGCTGGTGCGGACCGGCGGCGACACCTGGCACTTCCTCTTCGCCCCGACGGGCCTGGCCAGCCAGCGCCCGTGGGGGCTGGCCAGGGCCGAGTGGCGGGGCTGGGGTGGCTGGGTGGTGGCCCCGCCCAGCCACCACCCCGGCGGCGCCGTGGCCGCCTGGGTGCGCGACCTCGGCACCCGCCTGCCCGAGCTGCCACCGGCCATCGGCCAGCGGCTTGAGCAGGTCGGCCCCGCCGAGCCCCTCACCCAGCTCATCTACGCCCAGGCTCGCGGCTAGGTATTCCATGGCCGGCCATATACACTCCCGCGTATTCGGTTCATACAGCCTCAGCCAGAGGATCCAGGCAACCAAGGCAAACGATCGTAGGTCGGCGTGGTGGTAGGCACGATCGACTTCTTCCTCCTCGGCCCGCTGGAAGCACGCCAGCGTGAGCGGCCGCTGCGGCTCGGCAGCATCAAGCACCGGATGCTGCTGGCCAAGCTGCTGCTCCATCCCAACCAGGTCGTCTCGACCGAGGAGCTGATCGTGGCCGTCTGGGGCGAGGAGCCCCCGCCGACGGTCAAGCAGTCGCTCCAGAACCACGTGGCCGCCCTGCGCAAGTCGATCGAGGCCGGCAACGGCGCCGGCCCGCCCCGCACCCTGGTCACCCGCGACCCCGGCTACCTGCTCCGGGTCGACCCCGAGCGCCTCGACCTGCACCGCTTCCAGCGCCTCGACCGCGAGGGCCGCCAGGCCCTGTCCAGCGGCGACCCGGCCCGGGCGGCCGACCTGCTGCGCCAGGCCCTGGCCCTGTGGCGCGGGCCGGCCCTGGCCGACGTGGCCGCCTCGGCCGACCTCGCCTGGCCGGAGCTGGTCGGGGTCGAGGAGCTCCAGGTCGCCTCCACCGAGGCCCGGATCGAGGCCGAGCTGGCCCTCGGCCGCCACCACGAGCTGGTGGCCGAGCTGGAGGCGCTGGTCCGGCTGTACCCGCTGCGCGAGCACCTCCACGGCCAGCTGATGCTGGCCCTCTACCGCTCGGGCCGCCAGGCCGACGCCCTGGCCGCCTACCGGGCGGCCCGCAAGGTGCTGGTCGACGAGCTCGGGATCGAGCCCAGCGTCGGCCTGCAGCGCCTCGAGCAGGCCATCCTGGCCCAGGACCCGGCGCTGGACCTGCTGGTCCCGGCCCGTTCCGGCGATCCCGAGGCCCACGACGACCACGGCCCCCCCGACAGGGGCGACGGGACCACCGCCGAGGGCGGCGGCAGCGTGGAGCGCAAGCTCGTGTCGGTGCTGTTCGCCGAGGTCGACGAGCCCCTGGGCGAGGCCGGGGAGCGCGACCCCGAGGACGTCTCCAGCATGCTCGACCGGCACCTGGACCGGGTCCGGGCCGAGATCGAGAGCTTCGGCGGCACCGTCGAGCACGCCATCGGCGGCATCACCATGGCCACCTTCGGGGTCCCCCAGACCCGCGAGGACGACCCCGAGCGGGCCGTCCGGGCCGCCCTGGCCATCCGCGACGCCCTGGCCGATTCCGGCGGGGTGGAGCTGCGGGTCGCCGTGACCACCGGGGAGGCGCTGGTCACCGACGGGGCGCGGGTGGCGGGCGACCCGGTGGCCACCTGCGCCCGGCTCCAGCAGGCCGCACCCAGCGGGACGGTGCTGGTGTCGGAGGCGACCGGCCGGGCCACCGAGCGCTCGATCAGCTACGGCCCGGCCAGCCTGCTCGCCCTGGCCGGGCGGGCCCGGCCGATGACCGTGTGGAGCGCGCTCGAGCCCCGCAACCGCACCGGCATGGACGGCCTGGCCGCCGGGCCGGTGCCGCTGATCGGCCGCGACCGTGAGCTGGGCCTGCTGCTGGAGGCGTTCCGGCGGGCCCGGGACGGCCGCCGGCCCCAGCTGGTGACCCTGCTCGGCCCGCCCGGCATCGGCAAGAGCCGGCTGGTGGCCGAGCTCGGCCGGGCCCTGGACGCCGACGACGACCTGGTCAGCTGGCGCCAGGGCCGCTCGTCGCCCTGGGACGGGGGCCGCTCCTCCCCCACCGGCGGCGTCACCTACTGGGCCCTGGCCGAGATCATCAAGGCCGAGGCCGGCATCCTCGAGACCGACTCGGCCGACCGGGTCGGGCGCCGCCTGTCCCGGGTCGTGGCCCACGCCATGGCCGACGAGCCGGACGCGATCGACCGGGTCACCTGGCACCTGCAGGGGCTGGTCGGCGAGGGCGACGGCGCCCCGGTCCAGTCGGGCCGCCGCGACGAGGCGTTCACCGCCTGGCGGCGCTTCCTGTACGGGCTGGCCGGCCGGCGACCGCTGGTCCTGGTGCTGGAGGACCTGCACTGGGCCGACGACGCCCTGCTCGACTTCCTCGAGGAGCTGCTGGAGCCGACCGGGCAGGCGACCGTTGGCCGGGACGGGCGGCCGCTGCGCCCCCGGACCCCGCCGGCGGCCCCCCTGCTGATCGTGGCCACCGCCCGCAAGGAGCTGCTGGCCCGCCGGCCGGCCTGGGACGGGAGCGGCGAGGCGGCCCTGGCCATCGAGCTGGAGCCGCTGTCGGAGTCCGACACCGGCCACCTGCTGGAGACGCTGCTGGCCGCCAACCGGCTCCCCACCGGGGTCGGCCCGGCCCTGCTGGCCGCGGCCGGCGGCAACCCCCTGTTCGCCGAGGAGTACGTGCGCATGGTGCGCGACCACATCCCCATGCCCGGCCCGCCGGTCGAGCGGCTGCCCCTGCCCGAGACGGTCCACGCGATCATCGCCGCCCGCCTGGACGCCCTGCCCGCCGAGGAGAAGGCGGCCCTGCAGGACCTCTCGGTGCTGGGCCGGGTGGGCTGGGTCGGCGCCCTGGCCGCGGTCAGCGGCCGCACCCGGGCCGCGGTCGAGGCCTGCCTGGAGCGCCTGCGGGCCAAGGAGTTCCTGTACCGGGCCGGGCGGTCCTCGATGGCCGGGGAGCGCGAGTACGGCTTCCGCCATGTGCTCGTCTGCGAGGTCGCCTACGGCCAGATCCCGCGCCTGGAGCGGGCCGGCAAGCACCGCCGGGCCGCCGACTGGCTGGAGTCGCTGGCCGCGGAGCGCTCGGAGCTGCTGGCCCACCACTACGGCCGGGCCCTGGAGCTGGCCAGCGCCGCCGGCCAGGACACCGGCGACCTGGCCGACCGGGCCCGCCTGGCCCTGCGCGACGCCGGCGACCGGGTCGCCGGGCTGGGCGCCCACCTGACCGCCGCCCGCTACTACTCCAAGGCCCTGGCCATCTGGCCCGATGACGACCCCGAGCGTCCGGATCTCGAGTTGCGGACCGGCTCGGCCTACTGCATGGGCGAGGGCGCCGGCGAGGAGCTCCTCAGCAGGGCCCGGGACGGGCTGCTGGCCATGGGCGACCGCGAGCGGGCCGCCGAGGCCGAGTCCCACCTCGGCCTGCTCGCCTACACCCAGGGCCGGGACCGCTCCGCCCACCTCGACCGGGCGCTGGCCCTGGTCGCCGACCTGCCCCCGTCCCACTCCAAGGCGGTGGTGCTCAGCCGCTGCATGATGCACCTGCTGGTGGCCGACCGGAACGCCGACGCGATGCAGGTGGCCCGCGAGGGGCTGGCCATGGCCAGGAGCCTGGGCGACCGGGAGGTCGAGGTGGACGCCCTCGGCACCATCGGGGCCACCCGGGTCTGCCTCGGCGACCCCGGCGGCGTCCAGGACCTGGAGCGCTGCATCGCCCTGTGCGAGGCCGACGGCTCCTCGAGGGAGATCGCCTGGCAGAACAACCTCGCCTTCTCGTACGCCCTGCTGGGTGACCTGCGACGCTGCTTCACGGTCCGGGAGGCCGGCTGGGCGGCGGCCGAGCACTTCGGGTCGGCCAGGTCGCTGCGCTGGCTGGAGCTGGAGCGGGTGGCCGAGCACTTCTGGAGCGGCCGCTGGGACCAGGCGGTCCGGGTGGCCGACTCGGTCGCGCCCGACGGCGAGGAGGGCGCCCAGCACTTCATGGAGTGCCTGTGCCGGCTCTGGCGCGGCCGCGTCCGGCTGGCCAGGGGCCAGCTGGCCGGGGCCCGCGAGGACGCCGGCCGGGCCCTGGCCCTGGCCCGGGAGTCGGGCGACCGCCTGCACCTGGACCCGGCGCTGGCCTTCAAGGCCCGGGTGCTGCTGACCACCGACCAGGCGGCCGAGGCCGGCAAGCTGCTCGACGAGCTGCTGGCCACCCTGGGCGGCTGCCTGCTCAAGCCCGAGCTGGGGGCCGACCTGCCCCTCGGCCTGATCGCGCTCGGCCGCCCGGTCGAGGCCCTCGACGGGGCCCTGCCGTCGCGCTGGCTGGACGCGGCCCGGGCGTTCGCGGGCGGCGACCCGGGCCGGGCGGCCAAGCTCTACGCCGAGATCGGCAGCCGCCCCGACGAGGCCACCGCCCGCCTGGCCGCGGCCCGCCGCCTGCTCCCGACCCGCCCGGCCGAGGGCCGGGTCGAGCTGGAGCGGGCGATCACCTTCTTCCGCGAGGCCGGCGCCAGCGCCTCCCTGGAGCAGGCCAAGGAGCTGCTGTTCGCCCTGACTTGACCAACCCCCGAGGAATAGAGAGAGTTTTCTCTCGTCCCCCGACTCGGCAAGGAGTAGCCTAGCCGCCATGGTGTCTGCCAGGCCCCGGGACCGGATCCTGACCACGGCCACCGAGCTCTTCGAGCAGGAGGGCATCGGTGCGGTCGGGGTCAACCGCATCATCGGCCAGGCCGACGTGGCCCCGATGACCCTCTACCGCCAGTTCGGCAACAAGGACACCCTGGTCGCGGCCACCATCGAGCAGTGGAGCACCTCGTGGCTGCACCGGCTGGCCGACGCCATGGACCGCCGCGGCGACGACCCCGCCGATCGCTTCGACGGCCTCTGGGACGAGCTCCAGGCCTGGTTCGACGAGGAGCCGTTCCGTGGCTCGCTGGTGGCCAACGCCGCCACCGAGCTGCGCAGCGAGCCCGACCACCCCGCCCAGGTCAAGATCGCCCAGCACCGCCAGGCCCTCCGCCAGCTGCTGGAGGACCTGGCCAAGGCGTCCGGCGCCGACGACCCGACCATCCTGGCCGCCCAGCTCCAGGTCCTGGTGGACGGGGCCATCACCGCCGCCTCCGTCGACCGCCCCCCCGCCTCGGCCGCCGGCGCCCGCGCCCTGGCCAGGGCCGCCGTGACCGCCGCCGCGGGCTAGCCGGTCAGCCGGCGCCCCCTGACCCGGCCAGGGCGATCCGGGTGAGCTCGCGGGCGTGCCGGGCGGCGCCGCCGTGGCGGTCGATCATGGCCCCGGCGATGGCCCCCTCGACCAGGGTCAGCAGCTGCCCGCCGAGGGCCTCGGGGTCGCGGGCCCCGGCCGAGCGGGCCAGGTCCTCCAGCAGCTGACGGGTCGCCTGACGGTGCCGGACCAGGACGGCGTGGGCGGCCGGCCCGCGGCCGTCCGGCGGGGCGGCCATCGCGGCCGCGACCGGGGAGCGGGCGAACTCCTCTGAGGCGAACCAGGCCTCGAGGGTGTCCCAGAGCGCGTGCAGGGCCGACCCCGGCGGGCCCTGCCGCCTGCTCGTCTCGCCGGCCAGCCAGACGCGCCAGCGCTCGCTCGCCCGCTCCAGGTCCGCCGCCGCGGACTCCTGCCTTGTCATCCCCATCGACCTGCTCCGCGCTATCGGGCTAATCGTACGCTCGCCTCCATCCACTAGAGCCGGGCGAACGGTTCTTCGTGGAAAGTAACTAGTTCTTCTTGACTAGTATGAGAGAGAACGTTATCACTATTAGCAACATCCGGTCATGTCGGCGAAAAGGAGGCAAACATGCGTCGACTGGCAAACCGCCCTACTCCGTCAAGCCGGCTGGTACGGGTGGTGTTCGTCCTCGGCGCGGCCGTGCTGCTGGCCGCGCTCGCCGCCGCACCCGCCTCCGCCCACACCGAGAAGAAGGCCGGCAGGTACAGCTTCGTGGTCGGCTTCGGCACCGAGCCCGCCTACGCCGGCCAGCCCAACAGCATGCAGGTGATCATCAGCCGGGACGGCAAGCCCGCCACCGACCTGGGCGGCCAGCTCGACGGGCTGATGGGCCACGCCTACTACGGCGGCAAGGCCGACCCCAAGGCCGAGAACGCGATGATGCCGCTGGAGGCGCACTTCGGCGACGGCTGGGGCACCCCGGGCGACTACCGGTCGTTCTTCGTCCCGAGCCAGGCCGGCGCCTACACCTTCAGCCTGAAGGGCAAGGTCGGCGCCCAGAAGGTCAACCTGGTCATCCCGAGCGGGCCCGAGACCTTCGGCGACGTCAACGACCCGGCCAAGACCGCCCTGCCGGCGGTCAAGGACCCGTCCACCGCCCAGCTCGCCCAGCGGCTGGACCGTGAGGCGACCCGGGTGAACGCCACCGTGGCCGCGGCCACGGCCGCGCAGCGGGACGCCGAGGACGCGGCCGGGCAGGCCCGGATGCTGGCCATCGGCGGACTGCTGGTCGGCGCCGTCGGGCTGGTCCTGGGCGGGCTGGCCCTGGCCAGGTCCAGGCGGCCGGCCGCACCCGCGGCCCGTCCCGACGTCGCCCTCAGCGGGGCCGGGAAGGTCTAGGGCACTCCGATGCGCCTCCGTGGGCGGCTCGCCGCGCTCGCTGCACTGGCCGGGGTCTGGCTCCTCGCCTCCGGCCCCGCGGCGGCCGCCCACGGTGCCCTCGCGTCCAGCGAGCCAGCCGGCGGGAGCTCGCTGGAGCGGGCGCCGGCGGCGGTGACCCTCCGCTTCACCGAGCGTCCCGACCCGGGCCTGTCCTCGGTCCGGGTGCTCGACAGTCGCGGACGGGTCGTCGCCGGCGGCCCCGCGCAGCCGATCGCCGGCCGGCCCCTGGAGCTGCGGGTCCCGGTGGCCGGGCTCGCGGCCGGCGGCTACACGGTGAGCTGGCGGATCGTCTCGGCGGTGGACGGCCACCGCACCGACGGGGTGTTCGCCTTCGGGGTCGGCACGGCCGGCGCCCCCCAGCTCCCGGCGTCCCAGGCGGTGGCCGAGGTCCGCACCGGGCCGGCCCTGTCCCCGACGGCCCTTGCCGGCCGCTGGGCCTGGTACTGGGGCCTGACCCTGCTGGTCGGGGCGGCCGCCACCGGCCTGCTGGTGTTCGGCGGCCGACTGCCCGGCCGCCCGGCCCTGCTCCTCGCCCTCGCCCTGGCGGCCTCGGCGGCCGGGCTGGTGGCGATGACCGCCGCCGCCCGCGCCGAGGCGGGCGTGCCCCTGGCCGACATGCTCGCCTCGACCACCGGCCGCTGGCTGCTCTGGCGCGGGGCCCTGCTGGCCGCCGCCGTCGCCGTCACCTGGTGGCTCCTGACCCGCCCCGCCGGCGCGACCCCGGCCCTGCTCGCGCTGGGGGTCGCGGGCGGGGGCGGGATGCTGGTCCATGCCCTGTCCGGGCATGCGGCCGGGCCGTCGTCGCTGCGGGCCCTCAACCTGGGTGCCCAGTGGGCCCACCTGCTGGCGGTCGGGGTCTGGATCGGGGGGCTGGCCTGGCTGCTGGCCGGGCTCCGGGAGCAGGCCCCGGGCGGGTCGGCCCGGGCGGTGGTGCTGCGGTTCTCCAAGCTGGCCGGGATCAGCCTGGCCGTGGTGGTGGCCACCGGGGTGGCCAGGACGGTCGACGAGCTGGGCGGGTGGGCGCGGCTGGCCGACAGCGGGTTCGGGCGGGCCCTCGACCTCAAGCTGGTGCTGTTCGCCGGGCTGGTGGCGCTGGGGGCGTTCAACCGCTACCGGCTGGTGCCGCTGTTCGAGGCTGAGGTCCGGCGGCGGGCCGTGGCCCGGCTGCGGCGCAGCGTCGGGGGCGAGCTGGGGCTGGCCGCGGGGGTGCTGGCCGCGGCCGCGCTGCTCAGCCAGCTGGCCCCCGGCGCGCCGGCCAGGGCGGCCCGGCCCGCGCCGGCGCCCGCGCCGGTCCTGGCGGCCAGCGGGGCCGACTGGGCGACGACCGTGAAGGTGACCCTGACCGTGACCCCGGGCGCGGCCGGGCCCAACCGGTTCACGGCCATCGTGGCCGACTTCGACAGCGGCACCGCCCTCCCGGCCGACCGGGTCGAGCTGAGCGGCACGCCGGCCTCCAACCCCGGCCTTGGCACCGCCCGCCTGGAGCTGACCGAGGCGGCCGACGGCCGCTGGCTCGGCCAGGGCCGGATGCTGTCGCTGGCCGGCCGCTGGGACCTCACCACCACCATCCAGCGCCCCGGCGGCGGCATCTCCGTGCCCCTGCGCCTCGACGTCCCATCGGCGACCCCGTCCTGATCCGTCCCCTGCTGACCCATCCCTCCGCACCCGCCCTCTATGAAAGAGAGATAACAGTCACTATCATTTGTACTGTTCCATCTGATTCGCCCGGGGAGGAAGGCGCCGGGCACTTGACAGGATCGACCGAGAAGGGAGCATCCCATGCTCGTCCCCGTCCACCGTGCGGTATCCGCCGTACTCCATGTCATGCTGGTCGCCTTCGTGACCCTGTCGGCCCGGGTCCAGCACGGCGTCCTCCGATCCAAGCACTGGTTCGCCCCACTGGCCACGGCGACGGCCGCCTACGCCTGGCTGTGGGTCGTCCGCCCCGACGCCTGGCTGTGGTGATGGCCGGGCACCCGATCGCATGCGGCCCGAAGGGGGTATCCGAACTGCGCGTCCGTTGGGGTTAGTCCCGGGTCCCGGGAGGGGCTAGGCTGGGTCGCACGCACGAACCGTACGAATCACGCGGAAGGAGCGGCGAGTGGCCCGCCCCTCCCGGCCACCGGGCGCCCCTGGCGGTGCCGAACGCAAGCTCGTCACCGTCCTGCTGATCGACGTCGACGAGTCCCGCGAGGGCTTCGCCGACCTCGACCCGGAGGACGCCGGGCGGCTGCTGGCGGGCCCGCTGGGCCGGGTCCGGGCCGAGGTCGAGGCCCACGGCGGGATCGTCACCGAGACCCTCGGCGGCCGCACCGTCACCCTGTTCGGCATCCCCCGCACCCGCGACGACGACCCCGAGCGGGCCGTGCGGGCCGCCCTGGCCGCCGTGACGTCCGGGCACGGGGGGCCGGTGCGGGTCCAGGCGGCCGTGGCCACCGGGGAGGTCCTCGTCCGTCCAGGAGGCGACCCGGCCGCCGGGTGGCGGGTCGCCGGCGAGCCCATGGGGACGGCGGCCCGGCTCCAGGAGCTGGCCCCGGCCGGGTCGGTGCTGGTGTCGGAGGCGACCCGCCGGGCCACCGAGCGGGCGATCGCCTACGGCCCGGCCCAACCGGCCCCGCCCCGGGGCCGCGACCCCGTGCCCGCGTGGCCGGCGCTCGCGCCCCGGGCCGGCCCGGCCTCCCCCAGCCGGCGCTTCCCGCCCCTGGTGGCCCGCGACCGCGAGCTGGCGGCGCTGCTGGCCGCCGCCCGCCGGGCCGGCCACGGCGCCGGGCCGGTGCTGGTCACCGTCCTCGGCGACGCCGGCATCGGCAAGAGCCGCCTGCTGGCCGAGCTGGCCGACCGCCTGACCGCCGGGGAGCGGCCAGGGCCCCGGGAGTTCGCCTGGCGGCAGGGGCGGGCCCTCCCCTATGGCGACGGGCCGACCTTCGGG
>OBLS010000409.1_pt1 | contig 15129 bp, 12 predicted proteins | sample 1519901 | NCBI WGS metagenome assembly OBLS01 (sample SAMEA3113585, study PRJEB22503) | soil metagenome | reverse complement strand
CACGTCGCCCGGCTCGCCGGTGCACTGTCGTCACTCGGTGTCGGGATCGGAGACCGGGTCGTCGTCTACATGCCGATGGTGCCCGAGGCGGTCATGACGATGCTGGCGTGCGCCCGGATCGGCGCGGTCCACTCGGTGGTCTTCGGCGGGTTCGCGCCCGCCGAGCTGGCGGCCCGGATCGAGGACGCCCGGCCGACCGTCGTCGTCGCGGCGAGCTGCGGCATCGAGCCGTCGCGGGTCGTGGAGTACAAGCCCATGCTCGATGCCGCCCTCGAGCGCAGCACGCACAAACCCGAGTCCGTCGTCGTGCTCCAGCGCCCGCAGGCCCGGGCCGCGGTGGGCGAGCGCGACACCGACTGGGAGGAGCTGGACTGGGACCAGCTGCTCTCCGACGCCGAGCCCGCCGACTGCGTCGAGGTCGAGGCGACCGACCCGCTCTACATCCTCTACACCTCGGGCACCACCGGCCGGCCCAAGGGGATCGTGCGGGACAACGGTGGCCACGCCGTCGCCCTCCGCTGGTCGATGGAGAACGTCTACGACATCGGGCCGGGCGACGTGTGGTTCACGGCGTCCGACGTCGGCTGGGTCGTGGGCCACTCCTACATCGTCTACGCGCCCCTGCTCACCGGCGCGACAACGATCCTCTACGAGGGCAAGCCGGTCGGCACTCCCGACGCGAGCGCCTTCTGGCGGGTCATCGGCGACCACGGTGTCAAGGCGATGTTCACGGCACCCACGGCGTACCGGGCCATCAAGCGGGAGGACCCGACGGGTGAGCTCATGACGGGGCACGACCTCTCCACGCTCGAGACCGTGTTCCTCGCCGGTGAACGGCTGGACCCGGACACCTACGAGTGGGCCACGGCGGTTCTGGGCGTGCCGGTGGTGGACAACTGGTGGCAGACCGAGACCGGCTGGCCGATCGTCGCGAACCTCCGCGGCCTGCAGCCGATGCCCATCAAGCCTGGTTCACCGTCCGTCCGGGTTCCGGGCTACGACGTCGAGGTCCTCGACGACGCCGGACAGCCGGTGCCGAGGGGCACCGAGGGCGCCATCGCGATCCGTCTGCCGCTGCCCCCGGGCACCCTCCCGACGCTGTGGCAGGACGACGACCGCTACGTCTCCGGCTACCTCTCGGCGTACGACGGCTACTACCTCACGGGCGACGGGGGCCTCATCGACGACGACGGGTACGTGTACGTCATGGGCCGCACCGACGACGTCCTCAACGTCGCCGGACACCGGCTGTCGACCGGGTCGATCGAGGCGGCCCTGGCCGGGCATCCCGCTGTCGCGGAGTGTGCCGTCGTCGGCGTCGCGGACGACCTCAAAGGACAGGTGCCCCGCGGTCTCGTCGTGCTCAAGGGTGGGGTCGACGCCGCCACCGACGGCGCCCGGATCCGCTCCGAGCTCGTGCAGCGTGTCCGCGACGAGGTGGGGGCGGTGGCGAGCCTGCGACAGGTCGACATCGTCGCCGGCCTGCCGAAGACGCGGTCCGGCAAGATCCTGCGCAAGACGATGAGGGAGATCGCCGAGGGCAAGGTGCCGACCGTGCCGGGCACGATCGAGGACGCCGGCGTGCTCGACAGCCTCGGGGAGGTGCTCCGCCCGCCCGGCTGAGGCGACGGCATCCGACCGGGGCCAACCCGGACCATCGCGGTGGCTGCCAGCCGCCATCCCTTTGCCTCACCCCAGCGGCCAGCTGGGGCTGACGCAGGGCCGCTGCACGGACGCCACGACGGGACCGGACTCCCAGCCGTGAGGATGGCGGGGTGGAGGGTGTCGTCCTGGGGTTCGCGACGATCATCTTCGTCATCGCGGTCGGTGCGCTCGTCGCCCATCTCGGCGTCGTCGACCTCGGAGCGCAGCAGGTGCTCAGCCGGGTGGCCTTCTTCGTCGCCTCGCCGGCCCTCATGGTCACCACGGTGGCGGAGGCCGACGTCCGCGACGTGCTCTCACGCAGCCTGGTCGCGACGGTCGCCGGGGTCGTCGTCGCCGTGCTCGCGTATGTCGCCGTCGCATGGTGGCGCTGGCGCCGTACCGCGGGAGAGCAGGCCATCGGAGCGCTCGCGAGCTCCTACGTCAACGCCGGGAACCTCGGTCTTCCGGTGGCCGCGTACGTCCTCGGGGACGCTGCCCTCGTCGCGCCGACCCTGCTCCTCCAGCTGCTGGTCCTCCAGCCGGCCGCCCTGGCAGTGCTCGACGCCGACGTTCGCGGGCGCCGGCCCTCGGTCGTGGAGGTGGTGGTCCGGCCGTTCACGAACCCACTGACGATCGGCACGCTCATCGGCCTCCTTCTCGCGGTCACCGGGTGGACGCTGCCCCCCGTCGTCGCCGACCCCATCGCACTCATCGGTGCGATGGCGGTGCCCGCGATGCTCCTCGCCTACGGCATCGCGCTTCGGTTGGGCCCGGGGTTCGGCGGCGACGTCCCTGCGGGCGAGCTGGTCCTGACGAGCACCCTGAAGCTGGCGGTGCAGCCCCTCGTCGCGTATGCCGTGGCCCACCACGCGCTCGGCCTCTCGGGTCACGCGCTTCTGGCCGTCGTCGTGTGCTCGAGCCTTCCCACGGCGCAGAACATCTACGTCCACGCGACCCGCTACGACCGCTCGGTGACCCTCGCCCGCGACACCATCCTCGTGACGACGGTCGGAGCCCTTCCGACCATCGCCCTCGTCGCGTGGCTGCTCGGCTGACGCCTCCCCACCCGTGTGACGCACCCTCGACAGGCGCCCTCGACGTGGACGCACGTGCATCGCCACGCACCGGAGATCCGGGTGAGGATGGACGCATGATCACGGTCGAGCTCGCCCGAGCCCTCGTCGACGCCGGGGTGCTCTGGGAGCCACGAGCCGGTGACCGGTTCGTCATCGACGCGGAGCTGCTCACGGCCGAGGTCTTCTGGATCAGCGACCTCACCGTCGAGGTCCACTCGTACCGCGAGCAGTCCCTTCTCGGCTTCAACGGCACGACGGAGTGGGCCCTCGACTCCGTGACTCTGGACCAGGCGTTGTGGCTCCCCCGCGAGGACCAGCTCCGTGAGCTGCTCGGCAGCCGCCTCGAGTTCGTGCGCCGCACCGACTCCGGCTGGGAGGTGACGTATGCCGTGACGTCCGGTGAACGGCACACCGTCACCGACGCCGATCTCGAGTGTGCATACGCTCGTGCCGTCCTGAGCCTCTGAGCTGCCAGACCCACGGACGGACGGGGCGCCAGCCCAGAGAACGTGGCCTCCTCCGGTGGCGGAGAGCGCTTTTCGTCAGATGGCATGTCAGTGCTCGGGTCTAGCGTTGCATCATGGACAGCAGCTCGTTCCCGACGACGGCCCAGGTGCGACGGGCGCACCCCGGCGAGCTCGCGGTTCTGATGTCCGCGGTGACGGGCGATGTCCTGGCCGGGTTGAGCTTGGAGCAGGCCGAGGTGGTCGTGGTTGCGACACAGCGAGTGGCCTCCTGGGCGCACGGTGTGCAGGCCATGGCCGTCGACCGGTTCGCCGAGCACGTCCTGGACGCACAGGAGGCGCGCGCGGGCAGACCTCGCCGCTGCCCGGGATGCGCAACGTGAGTCCGTGGAGGCCGGAGGTGGGACGTGGCGGGGTGAGTCGGGCGCGGTGGGGATGCCCGAACCGGAGCAGGTCGCGGCCAGCATGCTGGCACCGGAACTGCGGATCAGCCCACGAACGATGAGGACCCGGCTGGCCCGGGCTCGGGCGCTGATGGAGCTGCCGCACACGCTGGGCCTCGCACTCGCCGGTGACCTGGAGCCGTGGCGGGCCGAAGCGGTGGTCGTGGCGTCGCAGGACGTGGCCGCGGATCGGCTCGTGGAGCTGGAGTGCCGGCTGTACGCCGCTGACGTCATCGACCTGCCCAAGCCGCGGCTGGTGGAGCGGGTCCGCAGGGCCGCGGCCAAGGCGGATCCCGAGGCGGTGACCCGAGGGGTGCGGCGGGCGCCACGCCGGCGGAGCCTCCGGGTGGCGCCGTCGGAGACGGCCGGGTTGATGCGGTGGTCCCTGGAGCTGCCAGACGAGCTGTCCCGGCGGATGTTCGCGGCGGTGGACGACCTCGCGCAGGAGTACCTCACCGCCGACCGGGTTGGCGCAACCGGCCCCGGGTCCGCGCACCCGCGCACGGTGGAGGCCGCCCGCCTGGACGCCCTCGGGGACCTCGTCATGGCCAACGCCCATGTCGAGACCGTCATCGACCTCGTCGTCCCCGTCGACGTCGGTACGGCGACCACCGTCACCCGCAGCACGCGGCGCGCCGCCGCCACCGCCGAGCTCACGAGCACTCGCTCACGCCACGGACCCCACGGGTCACCCGCCCTCGACCCCGCGGGGTCGAGGGTCGAGGAGGTTGCCGTCGACGAGGTGGCGGTCGACCTCGTTCTCGGATCGGTCACCAGGGAGACCCTCGCCGCCGGCGAGGTCGAACGCCGCCTCGGGCTCCTGCTCGGGGCGCGCCTCGAGGTCGCCGCCAACCCCTTCCTCACGCACCACCCACCGACACAAGCCGGGCTGCCACGGCCCCGCTGCCGGCGAACGGAAGAAGGCACCAGAGTCGACGACTCGGATCCGCCACCATGGCCGTCGACCGACCGGGTGTGGTTCGTCGACGGGCTCGTCGAAGCACCGGGCGCCGCGGCGCTGCTGCCTGAGCAGATCACCGCCCTGCTCGACGACCCCGACACCCGCGTCCGCATTCGTGGCAGCACATGCGTCACCGCCGACGGCGACACGAGGCGCCGTCGCACCTACCAACCCGGCGCAGCGCTCGCCCGTGCGGTCCGCGCCCGGGACCGACACTGCCGGTTCCCCGGCTGCAGCGTCCCCGCGAACCGGTGCCACCTCGACCACGTCGTCGCCTTTCCCAGCGGCGAGACCGTCGAAGGGAACCTGCAGACGCTGTGCCCGGCCCATCACGGCTTCAAGCACCACGCGGGCTGGGGCGTGACCATGACCGACGACGGGACCTGCCACTGGACGACTCCGGCCGGGCGCACCCACACCACAGTGCCGGCCGCTCTCCGCGACCGCGCCGCCTGAGCAGACCACGAGCCGAGCCCCTCGCCAGCCACGCGACCATCGCTGCCGAGCGGAGCACCACCCGCACCGCTTCGCCAGCGTCACTGCCACGCGGCCTGAGCTCGGGTGAGCCGGGAGGGGCGGCGGGTCAGCGCCTGCGGCTCGTGCCGAACACCGATCGGGTGATCTCCCGGCCGAGCACGGTCCCGGCCGACCGCAGCATGGACTTGAACGCGCCCGACTTCACGACCGCCTCCACGACGCCCGGGTCGTCGACCGGCTTTCGCGCCTGGGTCGTGCGCGCCTTCTCAGAGGCAGCGGCTGCCCTCGCCGCCTCCTTGTCGGCCGCGACCCGTGCCTTCTCGGCGGCGTCGGCGGCAGCCTTGCGGACCTTGGCGTTCTCCGCCTCCAGCGCCGCCGCCTTCTCCGCCTCGGTCCTGGCGACCTCCGCCTTGCCGAGCATCTCGGACGCGGACTCACGCTCCAGTGCCGACCCGTACTTCGCGGTGAGCGACGATGCCGTCACCGCCTGGGTGAGGAGCGCGTCGGCGGAGGGAGCCATGAGCGACTTCGGCGCGCGCATGCGGGTCCACGCCACCGGAGTGGGAGCGCCCCTCTCCGAGAGCACCGTGATGACGGCCTCGCCCGTGCCGAGCTGGGTGAGCAGCTCCTCGAGGTCGTATGCGGTGTTCGGGTACGTGCGGACAGCCGCCTTGAGTGCCTTCGCGTCGTCCGGGGTGAAGGCGCGCAGGGCGTGCTGGACCCGGTTCCCGAGCTGGGCGAGGACGTCCGCCGGCACGTCCTTGGGCGACTGCGTGACGAAGAAGACCCCCACGCCCTTGGACCGGATGAGCCGGACTGTCTGCTGGATGGCGTCGAGGAAGTCCTTGCTCGCGTCGTTGAAGAGGAGGTGCGCCTCGTCGAAGAAGAAGACGAGCTTGGGCTTGTCGACGTCCCCCACCTCCGGAAGGTCGTGGAAGAGGTCGGCCAGGAGCCACATGAGGAAGGTCGAGAAGAGCTGTGGGCGATCCTGCACCCGCGGCAGCTCGAGCATCGAGACGAGCCCGCGGCCGTCGGGTGCGAGCCGCAGGAGGTCCGTGGTGTCGAACTCGGGAAGGCCGAAGAAGACGTCGGCACCCTGGTCGGCGAAGGTGATGAGCTCCCGGAGGATGACTCCCGCGGTCGCGGACGAGAGCCCGCCGAGCTCCTTGAGGTCTGCCTTGCCCTCGTCGCTCGTGAGGAACTGGACGACCGCGCGCAGGTCGGCGATGGTGTCGAGCCAGAGTCCCTTCTTGTCGGCGTAGTGGAACACGAGCCCGAGGCTCGACTCCTGCGTGTCGTTGAGGCCGAGGACCTTTGCGAGCAGGGTCGGGCCGAACGTCGAGACGCTCGCCCGCACCGGGACGCCCGTGCCCTGTCCACCCAGGGCGTAGAACTCCACCGGGTAGGCCGTCGGCTCCCACGCCATGCCCACTTCGGCCGACCGGGAGGCGATCGCGTCGTTGGGCTCGCCTGCGGTCGCCATCCCCGACAGGTCGCCTTTGATGTCGGCGAGGAAGACCGGCACCCCCTGCTCGACGAGCTGCTCCGCCATGAGCTGGAGCGTCTTCGTCTTCCCTGTCCCGGTGGCACCGGCGACCAGACCGTGACGGTTCATGGCGGACAGCGGGATGCGCACGGTGGTGTCCGGGTACGCCGTGCCGTCGAGCACGGCCGCGCCGAACTCCAGAGCAGGCCCGTCGAAGGCGTAGCCCACGCGGATCTCGTCGAGCTGGGGTGATGTGCTGCCGATCTCGGTCACGGGCGCCAATCTAGCCCGCACGCGGCGGGCGTCGTCCCCGACCGCGGCGGCCTCCCGGCATACAGTGAATGTCGTGATCTTCAAGGCAGTGGGGGACTCGCGGCCGTACCCGGACCACGGGTATTCGGCGCGGCAGTGGTCGAACGTGCCTCCCCGCCTCGTCCGCCTCGACGAGCTCGTCACCACCAAGCGCGAGCTAGATCTGCAGATGCTCCTGTCGGAGGACTCCACCTTCTACGGTGACCTGTTCGCCCACGTCGTCGAGTGGGAGGGGACCCTGTACCTGGAGGACGGCCTGCACCGTGCGCTGCGTGCGGCGCTCCACCAACGTCCCACCCTGCACGCCCGGGTGCTCTCGCTCTAGGCCGGCCATGAGCGAGTACACGACCGAGGCCCAGTCGTCGGTCCGCGCACGCCGGCGGCGCCGCTCGCTGTTCGTCCTGGGCACGGTCCTGCTCGGTCTGTTCTTCGCGTTCTGGTACGCGCTCTCCTACTACCAAGCGGAGAGCTCGGCGCGCGGTCGGGCGCCGGCTCCGACCTGCCGGCCCTATGACGCCGACGCCGTGACACCCCAGAAGACGACGGTCAACGTCTACAACGCGACCAACCGCAACGGCCTCGCGGCCTCGGTGTCCAAGGGCCTCGAGGCGCGCGGCTTCATCATCGGCAAGGTCGCCAACGACCCGTCGAAGCGCAAGGTGCCCCCTGTCGCAGAGGTCCGGCACGGTCCTGGCGGCAAGGCTCACGCCCAGCTCGTCCTCTCGGCCCTGCCGAAGGGCGCCACCGCCGTGGCCGACAAGCGCAAGGGTGCCGTCGTCGATGTCGCGCTCGGGGCGAAGTTCACGACGCTGCCGCCCGCGACGAGTGACGAGCAGCCGATGTGCGCCCCACCCGCGCAGTCGCCGTCCCCAGCGGCCTCGGCATCGCCGTCCCCGGCGTCGTGACGACCGCCGGCGTGAGTCGCGTGGAGGGAACAACGCGCAGGGATGCCCCACCGCGGGTGCCGACGTCCACGACGCTCGGCAGGGACGCCGTGTCACGCAAGGCCCGACAGGTCGAGCTGACCGCCGACCTCAGCGCATCACGGGCGTTCACCGTCATCGTGGCCGAGTGCACGGACCACTGGCGCACGAACGAGGCGCAGCTGCTGACCTCGCGAGCCATGCCTCACCTGCACCAGACCCGGGTGGGGGTGCGCCGCCTGCGGTCGGCGTTCTCGCTCTTCGGCCCGGTGCTGGACCCGATGCCCGGGGCTCGGGACGTGGCCCGCCGCCTGCGAACGCTCGCCCTTCCCTTCGGCGCCGCCCGCGACCTCGACGTGCTGCTCGACGGACCTCTCACTGACGATCTCGAGGAGTCCGAGGTGACCGCTCTCGCCCAGGCACGCGAGAGTGCCTACGACGACGTCCTCGCCATTCTTCGGTCGAAGGAGTGGGCGGATGCCGGGGCTGCGGTGGACGAGCTCGTCGCCGCCGCGCCGTGGTCGGGCGACGACGTCCCGGTGCAGGACCTCGCCGGCCGTGCGCTCGACAAGCGCTGGCGACGCGTCGTCTCCGGTGGTCGCCGGCTGCACGACCTGCGCGCCGCGAAGCGGCACCGCGTCCGCATCGAGGCCAAGAAGCTCCGGTACGGCTGCGAGTTCTTCGCGTCCTTGTATGCCGTCGGCGAGCCTCGCGCGGTCACCTCCGACGGCGAGGTGCTCACCGGTCCGCTGGCCTACGCGTGGCACGTCGAGGACGTGCAGTCCACCCTCGGCATCCTCAACGACCAGGCGACGGCGAACGGCCTGCTCGCGTCCGTGGGTGCCGAGGTGCCTCCTGTCGACGAGAAGGCCCTGGTCGACGCCGGGGTGGAGGCGTGCGCTCACCTCTCGTCCCTCCCCCGCTTCTGGCGGTGAACGGAGGTGCGACCCCGGCGGTGGCAGCCCCCTCATGACCCCACCGCCGGGGCGGTCCCTGTGACCCGACCGGGTACGGGCAGGGCCGGGATCAGTCCCCGGAGCTGAAGGCGGCGTCGAACGCGGCATCCGGCCGGTCGAAGGCCAGCCGGCGCACGAAGCCCACGGCCTCGGCGGCGCCGAGCAGGCGGTCCATCCCCGCGTCCTCCCACTCCACCGAGATCGGGCCGTCGTAACCGATGGCACCGAGGGTGCGGAAGCAGTCCTCCCACGGCACGTCCCCGTGTCCGGTCGAGACGAAGTCCCAGCCACGGCGAGGGTCCGCCCATGGGAGGTGAGACGAGAGCCGGCCGTTGCGTCCGTTGCCGACCCGCTTGCGCACGTCCTTGCAGTCGACGTGGTAGATCCGGTCCTGGAAGTCCCAGATGAACGCCGCCGGGTCGAGGTCCTGCCAGACCATGTGGCTCGGGTCCCAGTTCAGCCCGAAGGCCGGCCGGTGGTCGATGGCCTCCAGGGTGCGCACCGTCGTCCAGTGGTCGTACGCGATCTCGCTCGGGTGCACCTCGTGGGCGAAGCGCACGCCCACCTCGTCGTAGACGTCGAGGACCGGGTTCCACCGGTCGGCGAAGTCCTGGTAGCCGGCCTCGATGGTTGCGGCACTCACCGGCGGGAACATCGCCACGTACTTCCAGATCGCGGAGCCGGTGAAGCCGATGACCACGTCGACCCCGAGCTTGGCGGCTGCGCGTGCCGTGTCGGCCATCCGTTCGGCGGCGCGCTGGCGCACCCCTTCGGGCTCACCGTCACCCCACACGGCCGCCGGGAGGATGTCCTTGTGCCGCTGGTCGATCGGGTCGTCGCACACGGCCTGGCCGGTGAGGTGGTTGGAGATCGCCCACACTCCGAGACCGTGACGCTCGAGGATCTCGCGGCGCCCGGCGACGTAGTCGTCCTCGGCGAGCGCGCGGTCGACCTCGAAGTGGTCGCCCCAGCACGCGATCTCCACGCCGTCGTAGCCCCACGACGCGGCGAGGCGGCATACCTCCTCGAACGGGAGGTCCGCCCACTGGCCGGTGAAGAGGGTGATCGGACGGGTCATGACGTGCGCTCCTTGTCGTTGCGGTGGACGAGGCACATCGGCGTCCTGACGCCGGTGAGTCGCCCGGTCGATGATGGGTGAATACTCCGGTTGGCCACCGTCTCACGGTGCCCGGCCCCTCAGGGGTGATGAGGGGAAGAACGGTCGCCCGTGTGGTCGACGTCCTTGTGTGCCGCGGCCGCGGCCCAGGTACCGCCAGCCGCCGTGAGGATGAGTGGGAGGAAAGCGGCAGCTGTTGAGAACAGCACGTGGTCAGCCCCGCGGAAGAATAGACTGCATGTTCACGTCCTTCGTGAGTGTCGGGCGAGCCAGCCCCGGTGTGGCGCCTGCCGCTGCAACGGCACAGAGGACGCATCCACCGGGGCTGGCGCTCACCGGTGTCCCGGTGAGTACGAAGTCAGCCGCTGGTCGTTCCGTCCCGGGGGACGGTGTCTGTGGGCGTCCAGGACGAGCCGTTGGCCGCGCTCGCCTCGACCGCTGCGAGCACCTGCTGCACCGCGAGGCCGTCGGCGAACGAGGGCTCCGGGTCGGCTCCGCGCGCGATCGCGTCGATGAGGTCGGCCGCCTGGTGGGTGAAGCCGTGCTCGTAGCCGAGACCGTGGCCGGCCGGCCACCAGTGCTCGACATACGGGTGGCTGGTCTCGGTGACGATGACCCGGGTGAAGCCGGCCTCGCGTGAGGCGGTCGACGCGTCGTGGACGTGGAGGACGTTCATGTCCTCGAAGTCGAACGCGATGCTGCCCTTCGACCCGTTGAGCTCCAGACGGATCGCGTTCTTGCGCCCTGTCGCGAAGCGAGTCGCCTCGAAGGTGGCGAGCGCACCGCCGCTGAGCCGACCCAGGAAGAGTGCGGCGTCATCGACCGTGACCGCACCGCGACCAGAGCCGACCTCCGCGGACAGGCCACGGGTCGCACCGGGCAGCGGCCTCTCCCGCACGAAGGTCTCCGTCACGGCGCTGACACCGGTGATGCTCTCGCCGGTGACGAAGTGCGTGAGGTCGATGATGTGCGCACCGATGTCCCCGAGCGCCCCCGAGCCCGCCCGGTCCTTCTGGAGCCGCCAGGTCAGCGGAGTCTCCGGATCGACGAGCCAGTCCTGGAGGTACTGGGCGCGCACGTGGCGCAGCTCCCCGATGAGGCCCTCGCGCACGAGCTGGCGAGCCAGGGCGATGGCTGGGACGCGCCGGTAGGTGAAGCCCACCATCGAGCGGATCCCCCGTGACCTGGCGCGCTCGGCGGCATCCGCCATGGAGCGCGCCTCGTCGACGGTGTTGGCGAGGGGCTTCTCGCAGAGGACGTGCTTGCCCGCGTCGAGGGCAGCGATGGCCATCTCGGCGTGGGTGTCACCGGGGGTACAGATGTCGACGAGGTCGACGTCCGCTCGAGCGATGAGCGCCCGCCAGTCGGTTTCGACGTGCTGCCAGTCGAAGCGCCGGGCCATGTCGCCGGCGGCACCGGCATCCCGGCCACCGATGGCGACGAGCTCGGGCACCAGCGTCGGGTCGAAGAAGCTGCGGGCGTTGCGCCAGCCCTGGGAGTGGGCGACACCCATGAACGAGTAGCCCACCATGCCGATGCCGAGGCGACCGGGCGTACCCGTGGGCGCGGCCGCGTCGACCGCGTGGGTGGCAGGAGGATGAATGGCCATGTGGCACCTTCCGGCGGGCGCTGGCGCCCGGTGGGGGGTGGGTGGTGCTCGCCGGCCGAGCTCGGCCGGCGAGCACCACATCCGTCCGTCAGATCAGGACTCGAAGGCCAGCGGCAGGTACTCCTCGACGTTGTCCTTCGTCACGACCGGCGCGTCGAGGACGACGCGGCGCGGCACGGTGGGCTGGACGAGGTCGGACATTCCCTTGGCCTGGCCCAGGAGGCGGGCGAGTCGGACGCCGTCAGCGGCCTGGGTCGGCGGGTAGAGGACGGTGGCCTCCATCTTGCCCTCCTGGATCCAGCGCATCGCGTTCGCGGACCCTGCGCCGCCGATGAACGCCATCTCGTCACGGTTCGCGTTCTCCAGCGCCGCCATGACGCCGACACCCTGGTCGTCGTCGTGGTTCCAGAGGATGTCGATCTTCGGAGCGGCCTGGAGGAGGTTGGACGCCTCCTTCTCACCGGACTCGACGGTGAACTGGGCCGCGACGCGGTTGTCGACGGTCTGACCGCAGGCCTTCAGGGCGTCGGCATAGCCCTTGGTGCGGTCCTGGGTGAGGGGCAGCGAGTCGATGCCCGCGATCTCCGCGATGACCGGGTCGCTGATCTTCTTGTCGGCGATGAGCTTGCAGGCGTACGTGCCGGCGCTCACGCCCATGCCGTAGTTGTCGCCGAGGACCGTCGTGCGGGCGGCGAAGGGCGAGGAGAACTCACGGTCGACGTTGACGACCGTGATGCCGGCCTGCATCGCCTTGGTGGCGACCTCGGTGAGGGCGGCGCCGTCGGTCGGCAGGAGGACGATGGCGTCGACCTTGTCGTTGATGAAGGTCTCGATCTGGCTGATCTGCAGGCTGGGGTCGTTGGTGCCCTCGGCCGCCTTGAACTCGATGTCCGAGTACTTCGCCGCCTCGTCCTGGGCGGACTTGTTGACGGCCGCGAGCCAGCCGTGGTCTGCAGCGGGGCCGGAGAAGCCGATGACGACCTTCTCGCCCGGCGCGTCGTTGTCGCTGGCCGCGCCTGCCGGTGCACTCGACGCTGCGTCGTCGGACTCGGGGGTGTTGCTCGTGCATCCCGTGGCCAGGAGGCCGAGGACGCCGACGGCGGCGAGGACCCGGGCCGGGCGGGACGTGAGGGTGGTGCGGAACATGCGGTTCTCCTTGCGGGCGGGACGGGGTGAGGGTGGGTGTGGTGGTGGGTGTGCTGACTCGACCGGGGCGGTCGAGGGTCTCAGGGCGATCCGCGGCGCACAGCGACGCGCTGCTGCAGCAGGACCGCGGCGATGATGATGATGCCCTTGGCGACGGCCTGGGTGGAGATGCCGAGGTTGTTGAGCGTGAAGACGTTGGTCAGGGTCGTGAAGATGAGCACGCCGAAGACGGTGCCGACGATCGTGCCGCGACCACCGCTGAGCAAGGTGCCACCGATGACGACGGCGGCAATCGCGTCGAGCTCGTAGAGACCGCCGTGTGTCGAGGTGCCGGTCGTCGTCCGGGCCATGAGCATGACGGCGGCGAGCCCGCAGGCGAGCCCCAGGAGGATGTACAGGTACATGGTCTGCCGCTGCACCTTGATCCCGGCCAGCCGTGCGGCCTCCGCGTTGCCACCGACCGCGAGGGTCCGGCGGCCGAACGTCGTCCGGTTGAGGAGGACCCAGCCGATGATGGCGACGATGGCGAAGATGATCACGAGCACCGGGACGCCGAGGACGCTCGCCTGGAAGAAGTCGATGAAGTCGCGGTTGGTGACGATCTGGGTCCGGCGCTGGGCGATGATCTCCGCCAGGCCGCGCGCGGCGGCCAGCATGGCGAGGGTCGCGATGAACGGGGCGATCCGTCCGTAGGCGATGAGGGTGCCGTTGACGAGCCCGCATCCCGCACCCACCGCGAGCGCGGTGAACACCATGAGGATCCAGTGGAAGTCGGCGGCCATGGTCTGGGTCGCCAGCGTCGTGGCCCAGACGCTCGCGAGGGCGACGATGGCCCCGACGGACAGGTCGATGCCGCCGCCGCTGATGACGAAGGTCATTCCGATGCTGACGACGCCGATGACGGCTGCCAGGCGCAGGATCGTCATGATGTTGTCCACGCTCGCGAAGCGGTCACCCGCCGTGGCGACTCCGACGATACACAGCAGCACGAGCGCGATGACGAGCCCGAGGTTGCGCCCGGCCGAGCCGGCCATCAGGGAGTTCAGCGGGTTGCGCGAGGCGGAGGCGACGGTCGCGGCCGGTGGCGCGGACTCGCCGGCCGTCTTGACGTGGACATCCGGGGCGCCGACTGACGACGCACCCTCGGAGTCGGGGGACTTCCTGGTCGACTCGACACTCATGCCGCGTCTCCTCTCATGATGATGTCGAGCACCTGGTGCTCGTCGAGCTGGTCGGCCGGTGCCTCGTGGAGCACTGAGCCCTCGCCGATGACGAGGACCCGGTCGGAGAGCCCGAGCACCTCCTCGATCTCGCTGGAGACGACGACCACGGCGACACCGTCGTCCGCGAGCTTGCGGACGAGGGCGTAGATCTCGGAGCGGGCCCCGACGTCGACGCCACGGGTCGGCTCGTCGAGGAGAAGGACCCGGCATCCCCGAAGGAGCCACCGAGCGAGCACGACCTTCTGCTGGTTGCCACCCGAGAGGGTGCGCATCTCACGGTCGACCCCGGTCGGACGCACGTCGAGGCTCTCCACCTGGTCGATGGCGGCGGTCCGCTCGGCCTGGCGGTCGATGATGCCGGAGCGGGAGAAGCGGGTGAGGCTCGCCATGCTGATGTTCGTCGCGACGCTGTCACCGAGGAGGAGCGCCTGGCTCTTGCGCTCCTCGGGGGCCAGCCCGACGCCGGCCGCGACGGCGGCCTGGACCGAGCCGGGCCGCAGCTTCTTGCCCGCGACCTCGACGGTCCCGGCGTCGTTCTTGCGGGCGCCGTAGACGGTCTCGATGATCTCGGAACGCCCGGCACCGACGAGGCCGGCCAGACCGAGCACCTCGCCGGGTCGCACGGTGAAGCTCACGTCGTGGAACTCGCCACGGCGGCTGAGTCCGTCGACGCGCAGCAGCGGCTCGCCATCCGGCACCGTGCCCCGCGATGGGAAGACGTACTCGATGGAGCGGCCCGTCATGAGGCGGATCACCTCGGTGGTCGGGGTCTCCTTTGCGGGGAGGCCCGTGGCGACCGTCTTCCCGTCCTTGAGCACGGTGACCCGGTCGCCGACCGTGCGAATCTCCTCGAGCCTGTGGGAGATGTAGATGATGGCGACACCCTCGTCAGTGAGGTCGCGGATGACGTGGAAGAGGCGCTCCACCTCACCGGCGTCCAGGACCGCGGACGGCTCGTCCATGATGATGAGCTTCGCGTGGTGGGAGAGCGCCCGCGCCATGCTGACGATCTGCTGACCCGCGGCGGAGAGGGTGCCGACCTCGGCCGAGGGGGAGATCTCGGGGTGGCCCAACCGCTTGAGGAGCGCGGCGGCGGACTTCGTCGCGGCTCTGCGCTGCGAGAAGCCGAAGCGCGACATCTCGTGGCCGAGGTAGATGTTCTCGGCCACGGTGAGGCCCTCGACGAGGTCCAGCTCCTGGTAGATCGTCGCGATGCCCATGTCCATGGCTGCCTGCGGGTGCGCGAAGTGGACCTCCTCGCCCTCCCAGGTGATCACGCCCTCGTCGGGTCG
>OBLS010000408.1_pt1 | contig 15142 bp, 16 predicted proteins | sample 1519901 | NCBI WGS metagenome assembly OBLS01 (sample SAMEA3113585, study PRJEB22503) | soil metagenome | reverse complement strand
TACGACGTCATGGGCTCCAAGCACCTCGGGGCGGACACCAACCTGGCCTGGCCGACGGCACAGATCGCCGTCATGGGGGCGCAGGGCGCGGTGAACATCCTGTACCGGCGCGAGATCGCCGACGCGGCCGATCCCGACGCCCGCCGAACCGAGATGATCGCCGCGTACGAGGATGAGCTCGCCAACCCTTACGTCGCAGCCGAGCGCGGCTATGTCGACGGCGTCATCCCGCCCTCGCGGACCCGAATTGCCGTCACGCAGGCGCTGCGCGGCCTGCGGACGAAGCGGGCCGTGCTGCCCCCCAAGAAGCACGGCAACATCCCGCTCTAGCGCCGTTACGTCTAGTCCCCCCGACCGTGGACCGGTGCCGCCGCCCCGACCGCGGACCGGTGCCGGTGCCCCACCGCGGACCCACGTGGCACGTCAGAGTGCTCCACAAAGCAGGATGAACCGGGCGGCACCCCGACCGGGCGGCGTGCCACGTACCGCCGGCCGGCGTGCCACGTGCGGCGACGGGCATGCCCACGCTGATCTCGTCGCCCGGGTCTGGACCTAGGCTGGATCGTATGGACGAGGGCGAGGAGCCGGCCCTGCGGGTCGTCAAGGGTTCGCCGACCGAGGAGGAGCTGGCGGCGCTTGTCGCCGCGATCGCCTCCCGCGTGGCGACGGGCTCGTCGGACCCGGGCGAGCGGCCCTCGTCGTGGGCGGCGTACTGGCGATCGGTCCGGGAGCCGCTGCGGCACGGCCCGACCGGGTGGCGCGACAGCGCCCGCCCCCGCTGAGGGGCTGAGCCTTGGGTTCACCACGGGCCTGCTCGTCGTGAAGATCGTCGTGCAGCCCGCTGCATGGTCTGCCGCGGCGTGACCCTGCACGACGATCTTCACGACCGCGGCGGCCTGACCGCCGACGATCTTCACGACCTCGGCGATCTTCGTGACCGCGGCGACGCTACGACCGCGGCACGGCTGCGTCCCGGTATCGACGGACCGATGCCCTAGCGTCGAGTCCGTGACCCAGACGTCGGCCTTCGTCGGGATCGTCGCGCGCACGGGCTCGGCTGTGGCCGTTGCCGTCACCGGCCCACCGCGCCGGCCGGAGTTTGCCGGGCGCTGGCCGATCGACCTCGTGCCCGACGAACTGCCGAGGCAGCCGTACCATGCCGCTGCACACGCCGATCCGAGCGACGCCGACGAAATCGTCCACCGCGTCGAGCGCGCCGCCATGGCAGCTGCCGAGAAGGCCCTCCGTGAGGTCGCGTCGACCGTTGGCGTGGCCGCGGTAGGCCTGCTCGTCAAGCCAACGGCTCGCGCACCGACAACGGTCGCGGAGGTCGTCCGGTCACACGTGGCCATGCACGCCGCCGAGGGCGAGCTGTACCGTGAAGCGCTGATGTCCGCAGCGGAGCTGCTCGGCGTGCCGGTGCAGGCCGTCACACCCGACGCGCTGCCGCACGCGGCCGAGCAGGTGCGAGCCCTGGGTGTGGCCGCGGGGCGGCCCTGGCGGCGTGAGGAGAAGGACGCCGCGCGTTGCGCGCTGGCCGCCATGACCGGGTCGTGACCGGATGTGCCCCCTCATCTAGGGTCGGTCGCCGTGACCAGTGCTCAGACCTCCCGGACCGTTGACGAGATCGCCGACGACTACGTCGAGGCGTACGCCGCACTCGACCCGTTCACCGCCACCCGTGCCGGCATCGCCGGCCACGATGCGGACTCGACCGACCTCTCCCCCGGCGGGTTCTCAGAGCGGACCGAGCTGGCCAGGCGCACGCTGGCCGACCTCGAGACGGCGCAGGCCGGCGACGAGCGCGAACGCGTCGCCGGCCAGGCCATGCGTGAACGGCTGGGGCTCGAGGTCGAGATGCACGACGCCGGCCTCAACCGGTCGCTCAACGTGATCGACTCCCCGTGGCACTGGACTCGCGAGGTCTTCGACCTCATGCCGACCGACAGCGATGAGCAGTGGCGCGACATCGGGGCCCGGCTGCGGAGCCTCCCGACCGCCGTCGACCAGTACCGGCAGACCATGGAGGCCGACATCGCAGCCGGCCTGCCGCCTGCGCGCAGGCAGGTCGCATCCGTCGCGGAGCAGGCCCGCCGGGTCGCGGGCGGGTTCTTCCCCGGACTGGTCGAGGCCGCATCCGGTTCCGTCCGTTCCGATCTCGACGACGGCGCGACGGCCGCGTCGCAGGCATACGAAGGGTTCGCGCGCTATCTCACCGAGGAGGTCGCACCTCGCGCCCTAGATCGCGACCCGGTCGGCCGCGACCGGTATGCGATCGCCAGCCGGTACTTCGTCGGGGCGAAGGTCGACCTCGACGAGACCTACGCCTGGGGCCTGCGGGAGCTCGACCGCATCGAGGAGGAGATGGCGGCCGTAGCGGACGGCATCGTCCGCGGTGGCACCGTCCACGACGCGGTGGCTGCGCTCGAGGCGGATCCGGCCCGGCGCATCCACGGCACCGACGCGCTGCAGGCGTGGATGCAGGACCTGTCCGACAGCACGGTCCAGGCTCTCGCCGACGTCCACTTCGACATCCCGGAGCCGATCCGGCGACTCGAATGCCGCATCGCTCCGACCAAGGACGGCGGGATCTACTACACCGGCCCGAGCGAGGATCTCTCCCGGCCCGGGCGTATGTGGTGGTCGGTTCCCGAAGGTGTGGAGAGCTTCTCCACCTGGGAGCAGACGACCACGGTGTTCCACGAGGGCGTGCCGGGTCACCACCTCCAGGTCGCCCAGGCGGTGCTCCGCCGAGAGGTGCTCAACCGATGGCAGCGCCTGCTGTGCTGGGTCTCCGGCCATGGCGAGGGCTGGGCGCTCTACGCCGAACGGCTGATGGCCGACCTCGGCTTCCTCGACGACCCGGGTGATCGGCTCGGCATGCTCGACGGCCAGGCGACGCGTGCGGCGCGGGTCGTCGTCGACATCGGCGTCCATTGCGAGCTCGACGTCCCGGACGAGCTGGTGCAGCGCGACGGTCTGGCACCGGGCTCGTGGACGTACGACTCCGCGTGGACGTTCCTGCGCAAGCACAGCCGGATGCCGGATCCGGTCCTGCGGTTCGAGCTCGACCGCTACCTGGGCTGGCCTGGGCAGGCGCCGTCGTACAAGATCGGTGAGCGCATCTGGCTGGCCGCCCGGGACGAGGTGAGTCGTCGCAAGGGCGACGCGTTCGACCTCAAGGAGTTCCACCGCGCTGCGCTCGATCTCGGCCCCCTGGGCCTGGATCCGCTGCGGGACGCCCTGGCTCGGCTCTAGCCCATGACCCGGCTGCTCCTCGCGTCCGCATCGTCGGCCCGGCTGCGCACGCTGCAAGCCGCGGGCGTGGAGCCCGTCGTGCGGCAGTCCGGAGTCGACGAGGACGCCGTCCTGGCGCAGGCGGCCGCGCTGGACGGTCCCGTCGAGCCGGCCGACGCCGCGCTGGTGCTTGCGCGCGCGAAGGCGGAGGCGGTCGCGGCCGACATCGTCGACGTCGTCGTCCTCGGTTGCGACTCGGTCCTCGAGCTCGACGGCCAGGCCCATGGGAAGCCGGCCGACCCGGCGGCGGCGGTCGAACGATGGCGGGCCATGCGCGGCCGCTCGGGCCTGCTCCACACCGGGCACTGGCTGGTCGACACCCGCTCCGACGGGCGCGGCGAAGCACTCGGCGCGCTTGCCTCCACCACGGTCCACTTCGCCGACGTCGGCGACGACGAGATCGACGCCTATGTCGCCACCGGAGAGCCTCTTCAGGTAGCCGGCGCCTTCACCATCGACGGGCTCGGCGGGCCTTTCATCAGTGGCATCGAAGGCGACCACCACAACGTCGTCGGACTCTCGCTTCCGTTGCTGCGAACCATGCTCGTCACATTCGGTGTCACATGGACCGACTTGTGGTGACCGCCGGGCCGTCCGGCGCTCTATGTGCTCGGCAGCGAGGTTCTCCGAGCGGACGCCCTCGGCGACGGGCCCAGTGGTCGCCATGACCACGCACTCCGACCCGTACGACGCGCCGCTCGCCCGGGCCGATGCCCACGCCCGTGCCTGGCTGGTGTCGCACCGGGACCGTCCCGTCCCGGCGAGCGCCAGCGTGGAGGAGGTCGTCGCGACGCTGGGCGGGCCCTTACCGATGGTCCGACCCACCCGGCGGACGTGATCGACCTGCTGGCGGCCGGTGCGGGAGCCCGGCCTGGTGGGGATGCCATCGGGACGGTTCTTCGGGTTCGTCATCGGCGGCACCCATCCAGCGGCCCTCGCCGCTGACTGGCTGGTGAGTGCCTGGGACCAGAACTGCGGCTTGCGCCTGGTCACGCCGGCGCACACCGCCGTCGAGGACACCGCCGGAGCCTGGCTGCTCGGACTACCGGCCGGATCGTCCGTCGGCTTCGCGGCGGCCTCGTCGCGTCTGCGGCATTTCGTCACCGGTATCGAAGGCGCGGACTCCTGGGCCACCGACGCGCACAAGACGCTCAACGTCCCGTACGACTGCGGCGTCGTTATCGTGCGCGACCCCGCGGCCATGCGCGCCGAGATGGGCATGCACGGCGACTACCTCCTCGCCGACGAGCAGTACGGCGACCCGCACGAACGAGTGCCCGAGCTGTCGCGCCGTGGGCGGGCCTTCCCGGTCTGGGCGCTGTTGCGCTCGCTCGGCCGGTCCGGCGTGGCCGAGCTGGTCGACGGCCTGGTCTTCCATGCGCGCGCTACGGCCGACGGCCTTCGGGCCATCGACGGGGCCGAGGTGCTCAACGTGGTGGTCTTCACCCAGGTCTGTGCCGCATTCGGCTCCGACGAGCGCACCCGCGCCGTCGTGAAGGCGCTGATGGCCGACGGGACCACGTGGATGACCGGGTCGCGCTGGCGCGGCCGGGACGTGCTCCGCATCTCGGTGAGCAACTGGTCCACCGACGAGGTGGACGTCAAGGCGTCGCTGGCCGCGCTGCGCCGCCCCGTCGGTTGAGGCGGGTCGCGAGAGACCGCCGCCGCCCTACGTGCTCGCGATCTGGATGAGATTGCCGCAGGTGTCGTCGAAGACTGCCGTCGTGACCCCGGGGATCTCGAGTGGCTTCTGGGTGAATTCGACTCCGAGCGCCTGGAGGCGTTCGTACTCGGCGTTCACGTCGTCGACGGCGAATGACGTGAACGGAATGCCATCGTCGCGGAGTGCCAGCTTGAACGGCTCGACGGCGGGGTGGCCGCTCGGTTCGAGCAGCAGTTCCGGGCCCTCCGGGTCGTCCGGAGACACCACGGTCAGCCATCGGTCGTCACCGACCGGCATCTCGGTCTTCTTCACGAACCCGAGCACCTCGGTGTAGAAGGTCAGCGCCTTGTCCTGGTCGTCGACGTAGACGCTTGCCAGGTGGATCCTCATCGCAGTGTCCTCTCAGTCCGGGATCGGCCATCGCTCCACGATGCTTCGCAGCGGCGCCGTATCGATGAAGTGGAACTTGTATCGACCATTGCGTGCCGTCCTCACCAGGCCTGCCGACTCGAGCACGTCCAGATGCTGCGAGATCGCCTGCCGCGACGAGCCCAGCCCGTGCTTCATGGTCAGCCGCGAGCAGATCTCGAACAACGTCTGGCCGTCCCGCTGGGTCAGCTCGTCGAGGATCGTCCGTCTCGTCGGATCGGCGAGTGCCCTGAAGACGTCACCCACGGAATCCGACGATACGCAAGTAACGACTTGCCTGTCAACGGGTGTGGTCGTGAACCGCATATGGCACGCCATACATCGGTGATGGGCACGCTGCAGCGGTCCCAGCACGTCCGGTTCGGCCGGATTTGCGGAGCACCCCGGCGTGCCAATCGAAACGGGTCGACGATGGACCAGGGAACCGGTCGATTCCGATCAGACGGCTGAGTACGAGTCCTCGGCCGGCCCGAGGTCAGACGGGCGGGATCCCGTGGCGGCGGTCGGAGAAGCCACGGTCCCTGGTTGCCGCCGCGGCCAGCCGGGCCACCAGCTCGTCTCGCAGCGCCTCCGGCTCGACGATGGCGTCGACGACCAGGTCGGACGCCAGCCGCAGGATGTCGATGTCGGCCTCGTACTCGTCGCGCAGGCCCTCGACGTAGGCGGCTCTTTCCGACTCGTCCTCGATCGCGGCGATCTTGTTGAAGTACACGGCATTGACGGCCGCCTCGGGGCCCATCACGGCGATCTTCGCTGTGGGCAGCGCCAGGCAGGCGTCCGGCCCGAAGCCGGGCCCGCTCATCGCGTAGAGCCCGGCTCCATAGGCCTTGCGGACGATCACCGACACCGTCGGGACCGTCGCCTCCGCCACGGCAGTGATCATCTTGGCGCCGTGCCGGATGATGCCTTGCCGTTCGACCTCGGAGCCGATCATGAACCCGGGCACGTCGGCCAGGTACACGAGCGGGATGTTGAACGCGTCGCAGAGCCAGATGAACCGCGCCGCCTTGTCGGCGGAGTCGACGAACAGCACGCCACCGCGGACCGCCGGCTGGTTGGCGACGATGCCGACGACCTGGCCCTCCAGCAGCGCGAATCCGGTCACCAGCTCGGCAGCGAACAGTGGCTTGAGTTCGAAGAAGGAGCCCTCGTCGACGAGCCCGTCGATCACTTCGTGGATGTCGTAGCCGAGCGACTCCTCGGCGGGTACGACGTCACGGGTGAACGGCCGCGCCGGCGGGGAGGCGGCGAACGACGGCGGGTTCGCCCGCCAGGAGCCGGGCACGTACGAGAAGTAGGTCTTGGCCAGCTCGATCGCCTCGGCGTCGTCGCTCGCCAGGTTGTCGCCGCAGCCGGACACGCTGACGTGCATCCGGGCGCCACCCATCTCCTCCAGCGTGACCCTCTCGCCGACGACCATCTCGGCCATCCGCGGCGAGCCCAGGTACATCGACGCGTTGCCCTCGACCATGATCACGATGTCGCAGAAGGACGGGATGTACGCACCGCCGGCGGCGCTCGGGCCGAACAGGCAGCAGATCTGCGGGACCTTTCCGGAGAGTGCGACCTGGTTGTGGAAGATCCGGCCCGCGCCACGCCGGCCCGGGAACAGGTCGACCTGGTCGGTGATCCGCGCCCCCGCGCTGTCGATGAACCAGAACACCGGCAACTCGTCCCGTAGCGCCAGCTCGGTGAGCCGGACGATCTTCTCGACGGTTCGGGCCCCCCATGAGCCGGCCTTGACGGTCGGGTCGTTGGCGACGACGAGCGCTGGCCGGCCGTCGACCAGGCCCCGCCCGGTGACGACACCGTCGGCGGGGAGGCCGCTCGCCCGCGCGTTGGCCAGCTGGCCGTCCTCGACGAACGTCCCCGCGTCGAACAGGAGCGCCAGCCGGTCGCGGACGTAGAGCTTTCCCTGCGACGCCAGCTTGGCCGCCGCCTGCTCCGACGGCGCGAGCGTCGCCTCCCGGGCGGCCGCGACGTCCTTGAAGTGGTCGTGGGTGGCCACGCGCCGAACCTACTCGACCGGCAAGCCGAGGCTGCGGGCGATGAGCAGGCGTTGGACCTCGCTGGTGCCCTCCCCGATCTCGAGGATCTTCGCATCCCGGTAGAAGCGGGCGACCGGGTACTCCTCCATGAAGCCGTAGCCGCCGTGCACCTGCGTCGCGACGCGCGTCGCCGTCACCGCCGCCTCGGTGGCGTACAGCTTGGCCACCGACGCCGCCTGTTTGATCTCGGCGTGCGGGCGGCCGGCGTCGCGCATGGCCGCGGCCTGGTAGGTCAGCAACCGGGCCGCCTCGGCCATGACCTTCAGGTCGGCGATCTGGAACGCGACACCCTGCTTGCGCCCGATCGGCACGCCGAACGCCGTCCTTTCGTTCGCGTACGCCACGGACTGCTCGAGCATCGCCCGAATGCATCCGAGGGCAAGGGCCGCGATCGCGATCCGGCCGTCGTCGAGCGTGGCGAGGAACTGCGCGAACCCGCGGCCCCGCTCCCCCAGCAGGTGGTTCTCCGGCACATGGCAGTCGGCGAACGTCAGCGGGTGGGTGTCCGACGCGTGCCAGCCGAGCTTGTCGTAGGCGGGCTCGACGGTGAACCCGGGCGTACCGGACGGGACGATGATCGTCGAGATCTCGGCCCGGCCATCGGGCAGCGTCCCGGTGCGGGCCGTCACGGTCACGCACGAGGTGATCGGGGTGCCGGAGTTCGTGATGAACTGCTTTGCGCCGTCGATCACCCACTCGTCGCCGTCGAGGACGGCCTTCGTGGCGGTGTCGCCGGCGTCGGAGCCCGAGCCCGGTTCGGTGAGCCCGAAGCCGGCCAGGGCGCGCCCGGTCACGAGGTCGGGCAGCCATCGCTGCTTCTGCTCATCCGTGCCGTAGGTCAGGATCGGATTGATGCCCAGACCCACGGCTCCCTCGAGCGTGATACCCAAGGACTGGTCGACCCGGCCGATCTCTTCGATGGCCACACACAGGCTGGTGAAGTCACCCCCGCTGCCGCCGTACTCCTCGGGGGCGGTGAGGCCGAATACACCGAGCTCACCCAGACCCTGGACGACCTCGACCGGGAAGTGGTGGTCACGGTCCCACCGGGCGGCGTGCGGGGCGATCTCCGCTTCGGCGAACTCGCGAACGACCTTGCGGAATGTCTCGTGCTCGGAAGACAACTCGAAGCTCATGGCCGGCTCCTGTGCTTACGCTTACGTAAACGTAACCCTATCCAGCGGCCCGCGAAAGTGCGAGCTCGGCGAGCGCTTCGCCGGGTGGGTCTACTCCCGGCGCGCCAGCCGGATCGCCTGCGCCGCCAGGTAGCGCTGCTCCGGCCGGCTGGGAGCACGTCGCGCCGCCTCGCGGAACTCGGCGCTTGCGGCAGCGGTCTCGCCGGCCATCTCCAACAGGTGGGCGCGCACCGCGTGCAGGCGATGGTGGTCCGCCAGGCGATCGACCACGCCGGCGAGTACGCCCAAGCCGGCCCGCGGGCCGTACGCCATCCCGATCGCTACCGCCCGGTTGAGCGTGACCATCGGATTGACCACCTCCCGAAACCGCTCGCTCCGCTCGGGCATTCGCGGGGACCCCGGCTCGCCCATCCGTTCCAGCAGGCCGTACAGCCCGACGATCTGCTTCCAGTCGGTCGCGTCGACGCTGGGGGCCTCGGCGTGCACGGCCGCGATCGCCGCCTGCAGCTGGTACGGGCCGAGCGGCCGGCGGGACATCGCGGCGGTTACGAGTTCCACGCCCTCGGCGATCAGCTCTCGATCCCACCGCGCACGGTCCTGCTCTGCCATGGGGACCAGGGCGCCGTCCGGGCCGGTCCGTGCCGGGCGCCTCGCGTCGGTCAGCAGCATGAGCGCGAGCAGGCCGGCGACCTCGTTGTCGTCGGGAACCAGTCGGTAGAGCATGCGGGTGAGGCGGATCGATTCGGCCGACAGGTCGACCCGGTACAGCCGCTCGCCGGCCGTCGTCGTGTGACCCTCGTTGAAGATCAGGTACAGCACCTGCAGCACGGCGTCGAGCCGCTCCCGCCACCGGTCCGGCTCGGGCAGCCGGAACGTCGCGCCCGCCCCGCTGACCCGCTGCTTGGCCCGGCTGATCCGCTGGGCCATGGTCGCCTCGGGCACGACGTACGCGCGGGCGATCTCGGCGGTGGTGAGACCGCCGACCGCGCGCAGTGTCAGCGCCACCTGCGAGGCGGCGGTGAGCGCCGGATGGCAGCAGAGGAACAACAGCATCAATGAGTCGTCGCGGTCGACGCCCACCGCGTCGGCGGCCGGCGACAGGTAGTGGTCACGCGGCACGCGCACCGCGACCGCCTCCTCCCGCCGCTGCCGGGACTGCTCGCTCCGCAGCTGGTCGATCAGGCGTCGGGACGCCGCCCGGATCAGCCAGGCACGCGGATCGTCGGGCAGGCTCTCGGCCTGCCACTGCGTTGCGGCGGCCAGCAGCGCCTCCTGCATGGCATCTTCAGCGGCGTCGAAGTGGCCGTACCGCCTGACCAGCGCGCCGAGGACCTGCGGCGCCAGGTCGCGCAGCAGGTCCTCGACGGGCCGTTCGACGTGCACCGTGCTAGAGATCCACCGGAGGCGCATCCGGGATCGGCCGGATCTCGACGGTGTCACCGACCGCGTCGGTGATCCGGGCCGCGATCTCCAGTGCCCGGTCCATGCTGGCGCAGTCGAGGATCGCGAAGCTCGCCAGCACCTCCTTGGCCTCGGCGTACGGCCCGTCCATCGCCACCGCCTCGCCGCCGACCTTGCGGACGGTCTTGGCGAGCGACGGTTCGGTGAGGCCCTCGGTCATGACGAACTCGCCGGTCTCGCTGAGCTCCTTGGCGAGGTCCTCGTAGAACTGGCACATGGCCAGGAACTCCGGGCTGGAGTAGTCGACCGACTCCCAGTCGGCCTTGTTCGTGTAGGCGAGCAGCATGTACCTCATGTATCCATCCTCCCAGCCGGCTTACTCGGTGACCCGGGTCACGGTGAACTCGTAGCCGCCACCGCCGGGGTAGACCCAGGCGCCGCTGGAGCTGGTGCCGTCGGCGCTGTACGTGCTACGCGCGTAGGCCGGTGAGCCCTTCTCCCCGCCCCAGATGGTGAGCGTGTCGCCGTCCAGCTCGTACACGTAGTCGAGGGTGTTGCCCTGGTTGTCGTAGAACCGCGACTTGATGTCCTCGCTCTGCTCGCCGCCGAACGGGTGCTCGTGACCGATCACCTCCAGGCCGCGGATCCGCATGCCGTACTGCTCCAGGTCGACGTGCTGCAGCAGGAAGAACCCGCCTTCCAGCCACTCGAACCGGACCGTCCCGGTCACGCCGCCGGACAGCCGCCAGGTGCCGACCATCCGTTCGCCGAGCTCGCGGATCTTGTCGCTCGGCTCGGGCTGCTGCGCCGTCGTGATGTCGTCCGTCATGGCTCCTCCTCGATGCTGGCTGCGGACGCTTTCACCGGCGACGTCGGAGCCCGCTGCGCCGTCTCGACGTCCGAACCAAGATTCTTTCGTCGCGCGGACTTACGCTTACGTGAACGTAAGCCGGTGACCGGGAGGGAAGCGATGCCACGCACCTGGACGATCACCGAACTGGCCGAGGAGTTCGGGGTCACGCTGCGGACGATCCGCTACTACGAGGAGCACGGCCTGCTCACGCCGGAGCGGCAGGGCACCCAGCGGGTTTACCGGGATCGGGACCGAGTCCGCCTGCGGCTGGTGCTGCGTGGCAGGCGGCTCGGCTTCCCGCTGGAGGAGATCAAGAAGATCGTCGGCATGTACGACTCCGAGCCCGGCGAGAGCGGCCAGCTCGCCTACCTGCTGGACCAGATCGAGGTTCGGCGGACCGAGCTCGAGCAGCGGCGCAAGGACATCGACGAGACGCTCGCCGAGCTCACCGACCTGGAGCAACGATGCCGCGCCGATCTCGCCCGCCTGACGGGTGACTCCGGGGTCGCGCCCGCTGCGACTCCAGGTGCCTGAACGGCCGCCGCACCCATATCAGTGCTCCACGCCGGAACTCCCCCGCCGTCCGACTAGGCTCCCGGCGTGACCGAGATCCGGCCGCTGACCAAGGTGCTGATCGCCAATCGAGGCGAGATCGCCGTCCGGGTGGTGCGTGCCTGCCGCGACGCCGGCATCGCGAGCGTCGCCGTCTACGCCGAGTCCGACCGCGACGCACTCCACGTCCGGCTCGCCGACGAGGCCTATGCCCTGGGCGGCCAGACCAGCGCCGAGACGTACCTCGTGGTCGGAAAACTGCTGGACGTCGCGGCACGTTCCGGTGCCGACGCGGTCCATCCCGGATACGGGTTCCTCGCCGAGAACGCCTCGTTCGCCCGGGCCGTGACCGACGCCGGCCTCATCTGGGTCGGCCCGCCGCCTCCCGCCATCGACGCGCTCGGTGACAAGGTCAGCGCCCGGCACATCGCGCAGCGGGCAGGTGCGCCACTGGTCGCCGGCACCCCCGATCCGGTCGCGGGTGCCGACGAGGTGATGGCCTTCGCAAAGGAGCACGGCCTCCCGATCGCCATCAAGGCGGCCTACGGCGGCGGCGGCCGCGGCCTGAAGGTCGCCTCCACCCTCGAGGAGATCCCGGAGCTCTACGACTCGGCCGTTCGCGAGGCGGTGGCCGCCTTCGGCCGCGGCGAGTGCTTCGTCGAGCGTTACCTCGACCGGCCGCGGCACGTCGAGACCCAGTGCCTGGCCGACCAGCACGGCAACGTCGTCGTCGTCTCCACGCGCGACTGCTCCTTGCAACGCCGGCACCAGAAGCTCGTCGAGGAGGCTCCGGCACCGTTCCTGTCGCAGAACCAGAACCTCCAGCTCTACGAGTCGTCCAAGGCGATCCTGCGCGAGGCCGGGTACGTCGGAGCGGGGACCTGCGAATTCCTGGTCGGCCAGGACGGCACCGTCTCGTTCCTGGAGGTCAACACCCGCCTGCAGGTCGAGCACCCGGTGACCGAGGAGGTCACCGGCATCGACCTGGTCCGGGAGATGTTCCGCATCGCGGCCGGAGAGCCGCTGGGCTTCGACGACCCGCCGGTGCGCGGTCACTCGATCGAGTTCCGGATCAACGGCGAAGACCCCGGCCGCGGCTTCCTGCCGACCCCGGGACCGGTCACCGCGCTCCGCCCTCCGAGCGGCCCTGGCGTGCGCCTGGACGTCGGCGTCGAGCAGGGCAGCGTCGTCGGTCAGAACTTCGACTCGCTGCTGGGCAAGCTCATCGTCACCGGCGCCACCCGCGAACAGGCGCTGGAACGGTCGCGGCGCGCCCTGGCCGAGTTCGAGATCGAGGGGCTGGCGACCGTCATCCCGTTCCATCGCGCCGTGGTGGACGATCCGGCGTTCGCGCCGGCCGACCCGGCGCAGCCCTTCACCGTCCACACCCGCTGGATCGAGACCGAGTTCGACAACCAGATCGGCCCGCACGCCGGTGCCGCCGAGGCACCGGACGATCTTGGTCGCGACAACGTCGTGGTGGAGGTTGCCGGCAAGCGTTTCGAGGTGTCGCTGCCCGGCGGGTTCGTGGTCTCCGGCGACGGGACCCAGGGCCGGCGAGCGGGCGCGTCGAAGCCCCCGCGCCGGGCCGGCGCCGGCAGGACCGGCCACGTCGCCGGCGGCGACGCATTGGTATCGCCGATGCAGGGGACGATCGTCAAGGTCGCCGTCGAGGAGGGTCAGCAGGTCGGGTCCGGCGAGCTGGTGATCGTCCTCGAGGCCATGAAGATGGAGCAGCCGATCAACGCGCACAAGGCGGGCACGGTCACCGGCCTGGCCGCGGAGGTCGGCGCCACCGTCGCCAGCGGAGCCGTCCTGTGCGAGATCAAGGACTAGCGTCCGGCTCGCGACGGGCGGCACTCACGACCAGTGGACGGCGACCTCTCCGCCCAGCAAGGCGGCGTAGCGACGGGCGCACTCCGTCGCCGCGGCCTTGACCGCCTTGGTGACCGGAGCAAACGCCGCCACCTCGACCGTGACCTTGTCCGCGGCCCGCTCGTGGCTCCAGGTGCCACGGATCGTCCCGTCGACGACCAGTACCGGCGAGATCCACCCCGCCGTGCGTGACACCCGGTCGACGAAGCCGTCCGGGATCGCGTACGCGCGGGCGCTGATCGGTGCGACCGTGTACGGGTCGAAGCCGGGCAGCAACATGACGCCCTGAGCCGGCGGTAGGTCTCCGATCTCGTCGGCGCCCTCGGGTGTGAGCCACGCTTTGCGACCTGCCATGTCGACCCCGACCATGGCGTCGGCGTGCTGCCTGAACAGCCGCCGGGCCGACGCCGCGTCGGTCCCCCACCAGCGGCCGAAGTCCTCGTGTGTGGCCGGTCCGTAGGTATCGAGGAACCGGGTGATGACAGCGCGCATCGCGGCATCCGGATCAGGGTCGTCCCACGAGACGTCGGGAAGCCAGGACCGCGGGTCGGTGAACGTGACGTTGCGGTCGCGGCCAGGCCCGAAACACAGGAGTCCCCCGGCCGCAGCGGGCTTGAGCATGACGCCCCAGCCGGACCGGATCCTCTCCGCCAGTGCGGGCGCGTCCAGCGCCTCGGCGATGTCGGCCGCGAGCTCCTCGCGGGTCAGCACCCGACCGGGCAGGACCTCACCGACCGCATCGGTGATCCGGCGCAGGTCGTCCGGCGTGACGCCGTGGTACTTCTCCCAGGCAGGGGTGAACCGCGGCCACTGGCGTTGGCGGAACGCGGCCACCCAGCTCGGCAACTCGCCGGCCGGGAAGTAGTGCAGCGTGCCGCGCATGCCCCAGGTCTTGACCAGGCTGCGGTCGTGCCAGAGCGCGGCGTCGAGGTCGTCCGGAACAAAGGGCTCGGTGCGCACTCCGACGATCATGGTCGCGGCCGACGCCACCTGGGCGTGCACGCCGCCGATCCGTGACGCTGTCGAAATCGGATCAGGGCTCGGTCGAAGGAGCTGCAGGCGCTCCAGCCGTCGGCCGATCGCCTGATCCGGTGTCACCGTGAGCACACCGACATCACAACATGAGGTGCCGACCCTTCTCTCGCTGGCACCGCGGGGGATGATGGAGACATGTCCAGCATCTACGACGAAGCCGGTCAAGCCCTGCGGGAGTCTCCGCTGTACGTCCATGACGACGCGCTGACGGAGATCGAGGACGCCGGCTATTCGTTCGATGATGACGCGCAGGCCGCCGTACTCGAAAGGCTCGAGGACGCGACGACGCCGATCTACGTGGCCGTGCTTCCCGACGCGGCCCGTTCCGGTACGGCAAGCGATCTCGGGAACGCGACCGACCAACACGGTACGTACCTCGCCGTTCTCTCGGATGGCGACGGTGATGCCGCCTCGGACACGTTCCTGCCGGGCGCTGTCAACGAAGCGGCCGAGGAGGCACGCCGCGCTGCAGACGCCGGCGACTTCGAGGCCTTTCTCACCGGGTTCGTCGACCGGGTCGAAGCGCTCGAGACGGGCGACACCGGCGGCGCCGGCACCGGGTCGGACGGCGAATCCGAGGTCGACGGCTCGGGGCTGATCCCGCTGGGCATCCTCGCTGTGGCCGGAGGCGGCTTCTTCCTGCTCTACCGGCGCAGCAAGCGCAACCGTGAGCGCGCCGAGCTCGAACCGGTGCGCACTGCCATCGACGAGGACGTCACCGCCTACGGCGAGGAGTTGGCCGAGCTCGACCTCGACGTCCGCACCCCGGACGCCGCACCCGCCGAGGCCCATCGCGAGTACGCCCGCGCCCTCGACATCTACGAGAGCGCCAAGTCGGCCGCCCAACGCGTCG
>OBLS010000406.1_pt1 | contig 15173 bp, 8 predicted proteins | sample 1519901 | NCBI WGS metagenome assembly OBLS01 (sample SAMEA3113585, study PRJEB22503) | soil metagenome | reverse complement strand
TGGCGTTACGCCGGGTAGCGACGCTGGTCGCACAGGGCGCGTCCCCGGCCGAGGTATTCGAGGCGGTGGTCACCGAGATCGGCCGACAGATCCCTGGAGCGAATGCCGCAGCACTCAGCCGCTACGAGACGGACGACACGCTCACGATGATCGGCAAGTGGAGCCGTTCCGACGGATACGTCCCCGTCGGAGAGCGGTACCCTCTCGTGAGCGGCACGGTCGGCAGCCTTATCGCCGAGAGCAACCAGCCCCGCCGGGTCGACCTCGACGAGGAGGGATTCCGTTCTCTGCCGGAGGTCATTCGCGACCTCGGTTGGCTCTCGGCGGTTGGCGCGCCGATCATCGTCGAGGGCCGCCTCTGGGGCTTGGTCGGGATCTCCTCGACGACCGAGCGGTCCTTGCCTCCTGACACGGAAGGGCGCCTCGCAGAGTTCACCGAGCTCGTCGCGACTGCGATCGCCAACGCCGAGAACCGCGAAGCGCTCACGCAACTAGCCGCTGAGCAGGCGGCGCTCCGACGCATGGCTACGCTCGTCGCCAGGGAGCCATCTCAGGCAGAAGTCTTCGGCGCGATTGCCGAAGAGATCGGACGCCTGATCGGTGCGCAGGCGATTCGGATGCTGCGGTACGAGCGCGACGGCACCGCGGTTGTCGCCGCGAGCTGGGGCGTGGAAGGCGACGTCTTCCCTCAGGTCGGATTCCGCGCCAAGCTCGGAGGCGACAATGCCACATCGCGTGTGTTCCGCACGGGGCAAGCAGTGCGGATCGACGACTACGAGGAAGCCTCCGGGCCGATCGGCGAGGCGGTGAAGGCTGCCGGTCCGCTCCGCTCGATCGTTGCGACGCCGATCCTCGTCGAGGGAAGGACTTGGGGTGTCGTGATTGCGGGTACGTCCAGCCCGGAGCCGATGCCGCCCGACACCGAGTCCCGCCTCACCCAGTTCAGCGACCTGGTGGCGACGGCGATCGCCAATGCGGACTCGCGCCAGGAACTCGCGGAGCTCGCCGAGGAGCAGGCGGCGCTACGACGGGTGGCGACGCTGGTGGCAGAAGACGTCGGGCCGAGCGAGATCTTCATGGCCGTCGCCGAGGAGGTCGCCGGCCTCTTTCAGACGACCGGGTCGGTTCTCCGGTTCGAGGAGGACGGCCAGGCCAACGTCATCGTCGGCATCGCGAACGTCGACATTCCCGTCGGCACTCGCTTGCCGCTCGAGGAGGGCATGGCTCCGCTCGAGGTCTATCGCACCGGTCGCTCTGCTCGCGTCGACCACACGACCGTCGACCACACCAACTGGTCGTCGGACGAGGGTTCCGTCGTCGCCACTGCAGGTCATCTCGGCCTCGTTTCGAGCGTCGTCACTCCGATTATCGTCGAGGGCAGAACGTGGGGCGTAATCGGGGTCTCGTCCACCGACGAGCACCTGCCCCTCGCCACCGAGGAGCGCCTCGAGAAGTTCAGCGACCTTGTCGCGAGCGCGATCGCGAATGCACAATCACGTGGGGCGCTGGCGGAACTAGCCGGCGAACAAGCGGCGCTGCGGCGCGTGGCCACGCTCGTGGCCGGCCAGGCGGCGCCGGGAGAGATCTACGCGGCGGTGGTCGAGGAGGCCGCCCGCCTCCTGCGTGCCGACAGAGGCGCGATCGTCCGGTATGAAGCCGATGCCACCTTGACCGTGACGGCGTACTGGAGCTCGGACGGAACCGATGTACCCGTCGGCACGCGCATCCCCCTCGAGGGAGACGCCGTAACGGCGGCGGTGAGGCACGCGGGCCAGCCGATTCGAATCGAAACATTCGACGGAGTCTCCGGCCCCCTCGTCGAGTACGCAAGCACGGTCGGCCCCTTGCCGCCGTCGATGGTCGCTGCGCCGATCTTCGTAGAGGGACATGACTGGGGCGTGATCTTCGTCTCCTCGATGAGGCCTGACCGGCTCGCGGACGACTCGGAGTCGCGCGTGATGTTTTTCACCGAGCTCGTTGCAACAGCAATTGCGAACGCGGAGAACAGGTCCGCGCTCGCCGCCTCGAGGAAGCGGCTCGTCGCGGCGTCCGACGAGGCCCGGCGCCGGATCGAGCGAGATCTGCACGACGGAACCCAGCAGCGGCTCGTCTCGCTCGCGTTGGCTGCCCATGCCGCCGAGGCAGAGCTACCGACGGAGAGCAGCGATGTTCGGGAGAAGTTCTCGCGGATCGCAACCGGGCTGGGCGAGGCCCTAGAAGATCTGCAGGAGCTCTCGCGCGGCATTCACCCGGCGATCCTTTCCGATGCCGGTCTCGGCCCGGCGCTCGAGACACTCGCCTTGCGCTCGCCGATCCCCGTGGAGCTGGACGTGAGGACGCAGGAGCGCTTTCCGGAGCAGGTCGAGGTCGCCGCCTACTTCACTGCGTCGGAGGCTCTGGCCAACGCCGCGAAGCACTCGCAAGCGTCTCGTATCACCATCGAACTCGCCTACGAGAACGAAAGGCTGCGGCTGTCGGTGCGCGACGACGGGATCGGCGGAGCCGACCCCGGTCGCGGGTCGGGCCTCACGGGTCTTCGCGACAGAGTGGAAGCTCTCGGGGGCACCCTCGCAATCGAGAGCGGCTCGGGCGCCGGGACATCGCTCAGCGCCACGCTTCCAGTCGGAGACGACCCAGGCGATCCGACCATGTAGCGCGTCCTCCCGAGCAGGCCACCCACAGCGGCACGGCGAGAGCGATAGCGGTCAAGCCGCGTCGTCGAACAACCGCGGTGTTACGTCGTCGACGAGAAGTCGACGTCGTGGCCCATCCGGCCAGCAAGACATGGAGCGTTTATGGAGCACAGCGGTTGCAAGCAGTCGCAATCGGCGAGCGTGCCAACGCCGCGCGCTCGGCCCCGCCGTCGCCGGGCGGCTATGGGAATCTCAGGCTTCTGGCGCCTAACCGACCTCTACCACGTCTAGGGAGACTTTCTGCGGGGCCAAGCTGCGATCCGCCCGGACGCAGCGCATCCGGAAGCCGAAGCTCAGTCGTTGGGCTCTCATGAGTCCGGGTGACGGTCGTCTGCTGGCGGCTCATCCTCGATCACTGCGTCCGTTATCACGTCGATGGCGGCGAGCCGTGCTGCGAGCTCGTCGCTCAATCCGTAGCGCGCCGCCAGCTCAGTCGGGCCCGTATAGGCCAGCCTCGTCTCGCCACCGTCGTCCCAGACGAGGACCTTCAACGGCAGGTCGAGCGCGGCCAGCGGTACTGCTGCCATCACCGGCGTCCCCGCTATCGGGTTGCCGAAGACGACGACCTTGGTGTTACGAAGCGCCAGGCCGACCGCTTCCGCCTCGCCGCTGTGGTCGATCACGGCGAACAACTTGACCCCCTTCGCCTCGAGCAGCTCAGCCATGCGCGAGACAGTGTCGTCGACCGAGCGCGGACTCGTCTTGGTGATCATCCTCGGCTACACCGGCACCCTAGTACCGCTGGTCGGGTGAGCCCAAGGCAAGGTCAGGTACATCAGCCAGGCGCCCGTGGCGAAGGGTCGCGAGCATCTCGAGCTAAACGGCTGAGTCCTCGGCGAACAGGGTGGCGGATGGAAGGTAGAAGGCCGCGAGCGCGAGCGTGAGGACCACTGCCGCCAGCGGACTGAAGAAGGCGAGCACGAACACGATCAGGTACAGCGGTAGGCCCGGCGCGAAGCTGCGGTCGATTGCGCGCAGCTCGGCCTCGCTCGCATCCGGCGCGATCAGCCTGCGGCCGGTGCGCGCGTAGCGCCACCAGAGCGTGTAGAGGGCAGCCATGGCGAGCAGCGTTGCGGCGTAGACGATGACGGCCGGGCGCTCGCCCGAGCGATTGAGATAGTCGGCGACGAGTTTCGTCGGGAACGGGATGAAGGCGACGTCGAGAAGCAGGAGCAGGTTGACGAACATGAAGGTGCGGTCGGCGCGTTCGATCGCGCGCATGTTGTGGTGATGGTTGATCCAGATGATCCCGATCGTCAGAAAGCTCGCGGCGTAAGCGAGGTAGGACGGCCAGATCTCGAGTAGCTCGTGCCCAAGGCGTGCGCCGTCGCCAGGGCTCGACGACGACAACAGCGCCCGTCGGCGCCGCGACGACCGCAAGCGCGTGCGCGTCCCGATGCGTGTCGACGCCGATCACGAAGTCCACTTCGTCTGCAAGCATCTCTCCAACCTCCACGACGATGGTGGTAACGCCGGTGCCGGTCGGGCGACAAAGAGCCGCTTGCGGCAGTGCTGTGACGAGTCCCGCCCACAAGGCGGACAGGCTTCTGATCAAGCCAGCGAGCGGGATGCCAGGCCGGTGCCGGCGCGCACGCTCGGACACATCACTGCCAAGACACCCCAACCGGGGGTCAGCAAGACCTCGAGTCACGAGCGAACACAATCCCGCACCAGCCTGGCGATCGGCCCCGACGGCACCAGACCACTCTCACAGCAAGACCTGACCCCGGTCTATGTGCTGCTGATCTCGACTCCGTTCGAAAGATCGATCACACCGAAGATGGTCACCGGCCCCGCGTCATTCGTGGAGTTGACGTAGGCAGCGTTGGCGGTCGTCGCAGCCGTGTCGGGGATCTCTTCCAGTCGGAACGTACCGCCCACCTCCTCGAGGTAGTAGTCGACGCAAGGCGCACCACCGCATTGCGTCGGGCTTGCAGGGGTTCCGGTCACGGCATTGCCGGTCAGCTGGAGGTCCATGACTTCCTCGAATCCAGTCACGCTGATCCCGCCTACGAAGCTCACGGCTGTGTTGAGGCTGTGTCCGTTCACCACGTTGTTCGTTACGGTCGCGTTCATGGTCGACGTCAGCGCGGGCTGTGTCGGGCTCCCGAAGTTGACGAGCTGAATTCCGTCGCCGCCAGCGTTCGTGACGGTGTTGGCGTTGAAGGTCAGTGTGCTCGTCGCTGCCTCGTCGACAGCGCTGAAGATCCCGATGCCCGGCGGGTTGTTGATGGTGTTGCTCTGGATCGTGCCTGTGACCGTCGACGCGTCGTTCACGTCGATGCTGATGACGCCGTTGCCACCGGCCCCACTGAACGTGTTGTTCACGATGCTGAGACTCGTCGTGGTCAACTCCTGTCCACTGACCACGACGCCGCCGGCGCGGCCCGGTCCCGAGTTGATCGTGTTGTTCGAGAAAGTCAACGACAACGTCCCGCTCGCGCCTGCGGTATTGGCACCGATCTGAGTCGATGCACTGACGATGTTCGTGAACGTCGACCCGGTGACCGACGCGGTCAGGTTGGCGGCACCGCCGGGTTCGAGGAGGATGGCCGAGTTGGCAGCCGGGCCGATGGTGGCCGGATACGTGAACGCGCTGCCAGTGACGTTGACCGTCGACGATGTCGTCGACGTGAGGTAGACGAGGTTGTCGGCAGCGTTGTTGAAGGACATGTCGTCGAGGGTCACTGTGCCGACGTTGTTGATGAACAGCCCGTACTCGTTGTCTGCATTGCCAGCATTCACGACGGACACGTCGGTCAGCGACGGCGCCAGGGTGCCGCTGAGGCTCACCCCGTGACCGGTCGTGTTCTGGATCGTGCCGCCGCCGCCATCGGGGTTGCCGTCACCATCCCCGGTGACGACCAGGCTCCCCAGGGAACCGGTGTTGTTGAGAGCGATGCCGTTGGGTGCTTCGTCGGCGGAGATGCTCTGGAAGGTCAGATCGTCCGCGTGGATCGTCGTGCTCTGGACGTTGAGAGCCGTGCCGGTCGTCGTCGTCAGCGTGTTGGCCGCGCCGGTGACCGCCACTGTTCCGCCGCCCGTCGCGTTGAAGGCGCCGTTGGCCCCCGTGGTGGCGACGATGCCGCCGTCGAAGCGGACGGTTCCGGTGCCGTTGCTGGTCAGGTTGATGCCCTGGGAGTTGTCGGTGACGAGGCCGTTGAGGTCGACGGTGCCGCCGTCGCGGTTGGTGACCTCGACGGAGCGCGCGGAGGCGCCTGAGGTGGTGAGTGAGGCGCCGAGGGTGACGTTGCCGCTGTTGTCGTCGACGTCGAGGCCGCGGGTGGTGGCGGTGATGGCGCCGCCGGTGACGGTGAGCGATCCGGCGCCGCCGACGTTGGTGAGCAGGATCCCGTTGGCGGCGCCGCCGCCGGCGCTGGAGACGGTGTTGAAGCTGACGCCGCCCGCGCCGATGTTGACGGCGTTGAGGCTGATGCCGGTGCCGGCGAAGCCGGCGATCTGGTTGGCCGCGTTGGTGGCGGTGATCGTGCCGCCGCCTGTGGCGGAGAAGGCGGTGACGGCGGCGCCGGCGTTGGCGAGGTTGAGCGCGCCACTGAAGACGACGAAGCCGCCGGCGTTGTTTGCGAGCGTCACGGCGGTGCCCCCGACCGGGCCGCTGAAGGTGACCGTGCCGCTGGAGCGGTTGGCGACGTTGACCGCCGCGCCGGTGTTGCCGGCGATCGTGGCAGCGACGCTGATGTTGCCGCCCGCGGCCCCGCTTAGCGAAACCCCGTCGGTGTTGCTCTGTACGAGCAGGTTCGGCCCGACCGTCGCGGTAGTGACGGCGGCTCCGGAGATGCCGGTCGCGCTGCCGGCGCCGGTGATGCCCGCGTTGACCCGCTGCACCTCGACGCCGTTCGCGAGGGTCATGCCTACTCCGCCGACCGCGCTGTTGCGGACGTTCGGGTTGGTGGCCGGATCGGGATTCCCGGACGGCGCGACGAGGGTCTGCACACCGGGGCCGACACCTGGGCCGCCGGGGTCGATCGAGAGGCCGAAGGGCTCGCCCAGCAGCCGCTGGTTGGTCTCGAGCACGATGCCGCCGTCGTAGGCGGCGATCGGCGCCGCGCTGTCGGCGCCCAGGAAGATCACGTCATTGGCCCCGTCGAGCCCGTCGGCCGCGCCGCCGGTCGTCAGCGGCGCGAGCGACTGGAAGGGGCTGTGCGAGCGGCCGCCCTGGCCGGCGGGCGGCGCGGCGGCATCGACGTCGACGTACCAGACGACGGGCCCGAACACCTGGATCGAGACGGTGGCGATGTCGGTCTGGTTCGGTGGCGCCTCGGGGTCGTTGTCGTTGACCGTGTAGGTGAAGGTGTCGGTGCCGGTGAAGCCGGCGGGCGGGTCGTAGGTGAAGGTGCCGTTGGCGTTGAGGGCGACGTTGTTGCAGCCGGCGCAGTTGGCGCTGCTGATCGTCCCCGGTCCGGCGGTCAGGCCCAGCGGGGTGTCGGGGTCGGTGTCGTTGCTCAGCACCGTCCCGGCCGTCGCCAAGTGCGGCCCGGTCGTGGTGGTGCCGACGGCGAGCCGGGTGTTCGCGAGCGCGCCGTTGGCGCCGGTGAACGAGTCGTCACCGGCGACCGGCGGGTCGTTGACCGGGATGACGTTGACGTTGCGGCTGACGACGTTGCTGAGGTCGTTCGGCCCCGGCCCGTCGTCGACCTGGTAGGTGACGTTGCGCAGCCCGCCCGTCGGGTTATCGCTCGTGTTGGCGAAGCGGACGTCGCGCAGTGCCGTCTGGTAGTTGGCCACCGAGCTCGAGCCCGTGAGGGTCAGCGTGCCGTTGACCGTGTCGAAGGCGCCGGCGCTGATCCCGTTCTGCGGGTTCGTGCCCAGGCTAAGCACGTCCTGGCCGTTGGCGCCGATGTCGATCGTGGCGCCGACGAGGTTGGCGCTGTCGACGTCGGCCGCCGTGATGTTCGGGGCGATGATCGTCGCGGCGGCGCCCTCGGTGTAGTCGAGCGCGGCGGCGTCCGGCTGGTTCAGCACCGGGGCATCGTTGACCGGCACGACGGTCACCGTCTTGTTGACCGTGGCGCTAGTGTCGGTCCCGTCGCCGACCGTGAAGGCGACGGTGCGGGCGGTCGTGGGGGCCTGGTTCGTGGTGGAGAACTGGATCGACCTCAGGACTGTCTGCCAGTCGGCGATGGTGGCCGTTCCGGTCAGGGCGAGGATCTCGGGAGCGGCATTGGTGTCGATGATCCCGGTCACGCCGGGGGCGAACGTGAGGGCGTCGCCGGCCTGGAGGCCGGCGCTGATCGTCACCGTTCCCGTCTCGAGGTCGGTGTCGTCGGGGTCCGTGACGGTCAGGCCGCCGTCGACGGTGACGGCGGCGCCGTCCTCGGTGAAGGTCGGTGTCGAGCCCGACAATGTGATGACGGGGGCGTCGTTGACGGCGGCGACGGTGATGTTCCGTGTGTCGCTGCCGGTTAGGGCGCCGTCGTCGGCGGTGAACGTGGCGGTACGGGTGCTGGTGGACGGCGCGTCGCTGGTGTTGCTGTAGGTGACCGCGCGTAGCGCCGTCTGGAACGCGGCGATCGGGGCCGGTCCGGTGAGGTCGAGCGTGCAGGTGGCGGGCACGTAGGGAGCCACGGTGATCCCGGCCGGGGGCGACGGGAGGGTCAGGACGTCCTCTCCGGGTTGGCAACCGCCGGTCAGCTGCACGCGTGCGGAGGCGAGGTTGCCGCCGTCGACGTCGGTGACCAGGACGGCGGGGTCGACCTGGACCGGGCCGGCGCCTTCGGTGAACGAGGCGTCGCCGGCGCTGGTGACGACGATCGGGGCGTCGGGCACGGCGTTGACGGTGAGGCTGACCGTGGCCGTGTTGCTGTCGGCAGTGCCGTCGTTGGCCACGTAGGTGAACGAGTCCGGACCGTTGTAGTCGTCGGCCGGGGTGTAGGCGAAGGAGCCGTCGGCGTTCAGGGTGAACGACTCGGCGTGGGTCGGGCCGGTCACGAGGCCGGCGGTCAGGGTCGTCCCGGCGTCGATGTCGGTGTCGTTGCCTAGAACACCGGGGGCGGGAACGTCGAGCAGAGTGTCCTCGTCGGTCGAGAACGAGTCGGCCACCGCCACCGGCGCATCGTTGACGGGGTCGACGGTGATGTCGACGGTGCCGGTGTCGGTGTTGTCGCCGTCGTCGACTTGGTAGGTGAACTGGTCGCTGCCGTTGAAGTCGTCGTTCGGGCTGTAGGTGACCTGCGCGGTGCAGGTGTTGGCGACGGTGGTGCAGTCGGGCGTGCCGATCGCGCCGAGCGTGCCGTTGGTCGGGCCGGTGACGATCGCGAAGGCGAGGTCGTCGTCGTCGGCGTCGGTACCGCTGAGGGTGACGACGACGGCGGTGTCCTCGTCGGTCGTCTCGGAGATGTCGGCGGCGACCGGCGGCTGGTTGAACTGGAGCGTGACTGTCGCGCTCGCGGTCAGTGCGGGCGTGCCGAGGTCGTCGACATCGAGCTGCAGCGTGTCGGTCAGGCCGGGGAAGCCGACGTCGTTCAGGTACGTGACCCCGGCGGTGAGGATGGCGTTGATCTCGGCGTCGGTGCCGGTGATGACGACGGTGGCGGTCCCGTCACCGGTCACGGTGGCGGCGCTGGCCGTCTCGTCGACGTCAAGCGTGCCGTCGCCGACGGCCAGCGTGAGCTCGATGTCGCCCGCGTCGGGGTCGGCGACCGAGATCCCGGCCACGACGACGGGGATGTCGCGCTGGACTGAGACCGTCGCCGGAGCGGTGATCGACGGCGACTCGTTCACATTCGTCACGTTGACCGTGATCGTGGCCGTGTCCGACAGCGGCGGCGAGCCGTCGTCGGTGACCTCGACCGTCAGGTCGTAGGAAGTTGTCGTCTCGAAGTCGAGTGGCTGCGCGACGGTGATCTCGCCCGTCGCCGCGTCGATCGCGAAGGCACCGCCGGTGTTCCCGGCCGTGATCGCGAACGTGTGGTTCTGCCCGGCGTCGGGGTCGGTGAACGTGACGGTGCCGACGTTGTCGCCTGCGGCCGCGTCCTCGGCGACCGTGAAGGTCGCGGGATCGACGACCGGCGGCTCGCCGGTGTCGGTCAGGTTGACAGTGATCGTCGCGCTGCCCGACTCTGGCGGCGTGCCATCGTCGGTGACCTGGACGGTGAGGTCGAAGCTGGTCGTCGTCTCGAAGTCGAGCAGGGTGCTGTCGGCGACGGTGATCGCCCCGCTCGTCTGGTCGATCGCGAACGCGCCGTCGGGGTCGCCGGCGGTGATCGCGAACGTGTGGCCCTGGCTCGACTCGACGTCGCTGAAGGCGACGGTGTGCACGGCTATGCCGTTGGCGCTGTTCTCGGGGAGCGACACGGTCGCCGGCGTGACGACCGGTGCGTCGTTGACGCACGTGACGGTCACGTCGACCGTGCCAGTGGGCCCGCCGACCACGGTGTAGGTGAAGCTGTCGGGCCCGCAGTAGTTGCCCGCCGGCTCGTAGGTCAGATCGGCGCCGCTGTTCGTGATCACGACCGTGCCGTTGGTGGGCGGGACGACCGTGTCGATCGTGACCGGCTCGCCGTCGGGATCGCTGTCGTTGGCGAGCACGTCGATCGTCGTCGCGGCGGCGTCCTCGGCCACCGTCGCCGAGTCGTCGACCACCGTCGGGTCGTCCGGGGTGCAGGTCAGGTCGACGGTGACGCGGCCGACATCCGTGCCGCCGCGCCCGTCGGAGACGGTGTAGTCGAAGCCGCCCGCACCCGCACCGCACAGGTTCGCGGCCGGATCGAAGCGAATCAGACCGCCCACGATCGCCACGCTCCCGCCCGCAGGGGCGGAGACGTCGGTAACGGCGAGCGGATCGGCGTCGGCGTCGCTGTCGTTCGCGGCCGGGCTGCCGGGCCCGGAGAGCGGCAGCTCGAGCTGGGTGTCCTCGGTCGCGTCCCTGCTGTCGTCGACGGCGATCGGGTTGATGTTCTCGACCTTGTCGGTGACCGTGATCGTCAGCTGCTTCTCATAGTTGGCGTCGAAGCCGTCGGCGACGCGGATCCGGATCGAGTAGCCGCGCTTCGACTCATAGTCGAAGATCGCGTTCGTCCGCAGCGTTGCGCCGGCGAGCGTGAACGACCCGTTGTCGCCGGAGCCGTCGCCGGTGATGAGGCTGTAGGCCTGTGTGTCGCCCGTGTCCTGGTCGGTGGCGGACAGCGTCCCGACCGTCGTCCCGACCGGCTCGTTCTCACCCACGCTCGCCGGGCTCAAGCTGAGATCGGTGGGCGCGTGGTTCTGGTTGACGTTCTCGCAGTCGGCGCGGACATGGTCGCCGGTGTCGGCCATCGCCCCATCCGAGCCGCCTCCACCGCAGAAGACATCGTCGGAAAAGCCGGCCGCGTCGCGCGCGTCCATGCTGTCGCCGCCCATCCCGCCATAGAGACGGTCGTTGCCCATCCCGCCGCGCACCCGGTCGGCACCGCCGAACCCGTGCAGCCAATTCGCGCCCGCGTTCCCCTGCAACAGGTCGTTGCCGGAACCGCCGCGCAGATTCTCGACATCCGAAGCGAGCTCGTCGCCCTCGCCCCGGGCGCCGTCGTTAGCGCCGTTCCCGGCCGACAAGCTCACACCTTCGTCCGAGGCCAGATAGTCACCGAGATCGGAGCCGGCACCGCCGCTCATCCGATCCGCGCCCGCACCGCCACGCAGGTTGTCGTTGCCGCCGTTGCCGGAGAGCTGATCGTCGCCGGCGCCGCCGCGCAACCGATCGTTGTCGCCGCCGCCCTGTAGCTGGTCGTTGCCGGAACCGCCCAGCAAGCGATCTTTGCCGGCGCCGCCCCTCAACACGTCGTCGCCGCCGAAGCCGCAGATCACATCGTCCCCCGGGGTACCGCTCAGCACATCCGCGCCGGGTGTGCCCCGCACCGTGCACGGATCAGTTGCGTCCGCCTCCAGCGCCGCCGACAGCTCGCCGGCAGCAGCGAAGACGCAGCAGATCAGGGCCCCAAGGAAGGCCAGCCACAAAACGCCCCTGCCCCGACTCGAAACCCCGGGCGTCACAAACTCCTCGCTCGCTCACGAGCCGGGTACGGAGACCAGCTCCTAGGCAGGCCGCAGACGCCCACCCGTCCCAACCACCAGTCTGCTCCCAAAGTCGCCGACATACAAGCCCTCGATCGCGCCCGGCACTCTGCTCCACGCCCCACACCAACAGCACAGCAACCGCCGCTGACATTTCACGGACATCTCGCTGACATCGACCCTTACCGCCCCCAACCGCCACCCCCCGGCGTTTCGATGCGGAGCACGTCCCCCGGCTCGAGGTCGAGCGTCGCCTTCGCCGGCAGCTCATCGCCGTTCAGGAGATTGCGGCCGGGAGCCGCCGGCTCGCCTCCTTGCGCGCCGGCCGGCGCGTGGGCGCGGCGTTCGCTGAGGATCGAGGCGCGGCAGGCCTCGAGTGCCTCCAGCTCGCGGATGACGCCGTCGCCGCCCCGGTGCCGACCTGCGCCTCCCGAGCCGAGGCGGAGCGCGTGGCGGCGGACGCGGAGCGGGTAGGCGAGCTCGAGCGCCTCGACCGGGGTCGTCAGCGTGTTCGACATCGTCACGTGCACGCCCGAGGGCCCGTCGGCGTCGGGGCATGCCCCCTGGCCGCCTCCGAGTCTCGTAGTACGTGAACCGCTCGTTGCCGAGCGTGAGGTTGTTCATCGTGCCCTGACCCTGGGCGGGCACGGGAACTGCCTGGCCCAGCGCGCGGAAGAGGACGTCCACGATCCGGCACGACGTCTCGACGTTGCCGCCGGCGACCGCGGCGCCCGGCCGCGCGTTCACCAGTGAGCCTGGCGGCGCGTCGACCCGGACCGGGGCGAAGGCACCGGCCGAAGCTGGCACGTCCGGATCCGTCAGGCAACGGACGACGAAGTAGGTCGCGGAACGGGTCACCGAGAGCGGGCAGTTGAGGTTGCCGTCGTGCTGGGGCGCCGTGACCGCGAAGTCGGCCCCGAGCTCGTCGCCGTCGACAGTGACGGTGACCCGGAGCTCGAGGTCGCCCTCGGGAGCCTCGAGAACGTCGCTCGCCTCGTAGCGGCCGTCCGGGAGGCGGCCGATCCCGGCGCGGACGACACGCTCCGAGTAGTCGAGCAGCTCGCCCATCGCCGCTCGAAGGCGCTCGGCGCCGTGGCGCGCGCACAGCTCGGAGATTCGCTCGTCGGCGAGCCGGTGCGCGGCGAGCTGGGCGCGGAAGTCGCCTCGGCGCTCGTCAGGATTTCGCATCTGGGCGATCACGGCGTCGAGCGACCGGTCGTCGACTCGCGTGGGCGGGATGACGACGCCCTCCTCGGCGAGCGTGCGCGATGCGGCAGGCATCGACCCCGGCTCTCGGCCGCCGACGTCGGCGTGATGCGCGCGCGTGACGGCGAAGCCGAGGTCGGTGCGGGAGACGAACGTGATGTCGGGGAGGTGCGTGCCGCCGGCGAAAGGATCGTTGAGCATGAAGACGTCGGTTCGCGCCGGCTCGTGCTCCATCACCGCGGCCACGGCATCGGGCATCGCCCCGAGGTGAACCGGGATGTGCTCAGCCTGCGCGACCATTCGACCGCGCTCGTCGAAGAGGCCCGTCGAGCAGTCCCGCCGTTCCTTGATGTTGGCGGAGAACGCGGAGCGGATGAGCGCCGCGCCCATCTCCTCGGCGACGGCCCGGAGGGCGTGTCCGAGAACTTGGAGCTGAATGTTCACGCTCCGGTCACGCCTTCGTCAGGGTCCAGGCGCCACCATCCCTAACCCCCACCCACCCAGAGGGGAGCCAGCACGTCGCGCCATCCAGCTCAAGCACGGCGGGGCCCTCCGCCGTCCGGCGCTCACCGGCCGGCAGTTCGAGCGCCGGGCCCGGGCGAACCTCCGCCGTGCGGACGGCAACGAGCTCGAGCTCCCGCGTCTTGTCGGCGTAGCCGTAGCGCTCCTCGTGCCGCTGGTGGAAGCGCTCCGGCAGGTCGGGCCCGAGAGGCACCGCGAGCTCGAACGACTGGCCGCGGTAGCGGAGGTCGGCTTCTCCCTCAGCAGCGGCGTCCGCATCACGACGGTCGCGCCCGGCGTCACCAGCACCGGGTTCTCGGAGGTTGCCGGCAGCCACTACCCGGAGCGCCTCTTCCCGCACCTGCAAGCACGACGTCCGGGGAGGGCCCTCCCTCCGTTACGGTCGCCGAGATCGCGAGCCCGGGCGGCTTCCTCACTGCGCTCGAGGTGGTGAGCACTCTCGCGGGAGTGATACTGCTCGCGCTTTGGGCGATCGCGGCGGCCAGCGACTACGGCACGGGTCTGGTCCGCATCCTCGTCCAGGCGCACCCGAACAGAGTCACGCTCCTGGCCGGCAAGATCGCCGCCCTGAGCGTCTTCACACTGCTCGCGACGACGGTGACAACCTTGGCCGTGGTCGTGGTCGCGCGGCCTCTCGCGCGACTCGAAGGCATCGAGATCGAGGCATGGAAGACCGACTTCACCTCGCACCTCTTGCAAGGCTTCTTCGACTTTACGATCGCGGGGCTGGTCTGGGGTCTGATCGGTCTCACCCTCGCCGTCCTCACCCGCAGCGCAGCCATGGCCATCGGCATCGGGATCGGCTTTCTGCTCGTCGTGGAAGGCCTCATCACGATCGTCGCTCCCGACGCCGGCCCCTACCTCCCGGGAGGCACGCTCAGCACCCTCGTCGCCGGCGGGAACGACCAACTCGCCTGGGGCGCGGCATTCGCGCTCGTCGTGCTCTACGGCGTCGTCGCCGCGACCGTGTCGCTCGCGGTGTTCCGCACCCGCGACATCGTCTCCTAGCGGTCTCGGCCCCCCGGCTCCGCAGTCAGAGAAGAGAACGGAGGATGGAGCATTTATGGAGCCGAGCGGTCGCAACCGGTGGCAATCGCTGGCAAATAGGGCGGCTCTGAAAACGGCTCAAATAGGCGAAAACCGTTGCCGCGGGTTGCGACGGGTTGCCGTGACCCCAAAATGGTAAGGAGGGGGTCGACGGTTCGAGTCCGTCAGAGGGCTTGCATAAAAGCCCTGCAAATGGGCATGTTGTGTTGCCCATAGTGGCGCGATTTCGATTCTTCGCGGGTACGAGACGGGTACATTTTGGGACTCGCGGGCACTCGCGGGCCCGCGCGACGTCTCGCGACACGATCTGGAACGTGCTCGAGATGATCGAATCGCGACCCTCGCTCGAAAAAACTCCTGCAAACTGGAACTCTGCGTTGCCCGCGCCGACGCAACACTGACCCCTCCTTCGCTAGAGAGGGGGTCATCACATGCGGCGTCACCCTCCCGATTGCGCTGGACGCGAGGAAGCCATCACTTCGCGGCGCGCATCCGGGAAGGCGGGCGCTCTCACCGCGTCGGAACGGGCGACAGCCAATCGCCCCAAGAGGTCACGGCAACGAGACGACGCGGAGCGTCAGAGCCGTCGGCATTGACGCTCCAGAGCGACCCCGCGCCGATGCGGCCGCCTTCGATCCGAGCGAAGAAGATCCGATCACCCCTCGGCGAGAAATCGACGACCTCGAGCTGGTCCGA
>OBLS010000405.1_pt1 | contig 15183 bp, 13 predicted proteins | sample 1519901 | NCBI WGS metagenome assembly OBLS01 (sample SAMEA3113585, study PRJEB22503) | soil metagenome | reverse complement strand
CGGCTGAGGCCGCATCGACGGATGCGGCCGGGGCCCGAGCGGCCCGCCCGCGAAGCGGGCAAGAGCGGGAAGCAAGTCCCCGAAGGGACGGCTGGCGGGTCGTCGTGGCCGACTACGTCACCGGCGACGACGGCTCGGGCATCGTCCACCTCGCCCCCGCCTTCGGCGAGGAGGACTATCAGGTGGCGCGGACCGAGGGCCTGCCCGTGCTCAACCCGGTTCACGCCGACGCCACGTTCGACCACACCGTGCCCCCGTGGCGGGGCCGGTTCGTCAAGGACGCCGACCCCGAGATCATCGCCGACCTACGCCGGCGCGGGTTGCTGGTGGCCGAACAGCCGTACGAGCACAGCTATCCCCACTGCTGGCGGTGCGGCACGCCGCTCATCTACTGGGCAAAGACGTCGTGGTTCGTGCGCACCGAGGAGCGGCGCGGCGACCTGTTGGCGCAGAACGAGACCATCGGCTGGTACCCGGACCACATCAAGCACGGCCGGTTCGGCCGCTGGCTCGAGTCCAACATCGACTGGGCGCTGTCCCGCGATCGCTACTGGGGCACGCCCCTGCCCGTCTGGCGCTGCCAGGGCTGCGGGTCCGACACGTGCGTCGGCTCGGTGGCAGAGCTGTGCGAGCTGGCCGGGCGCGACCTGTCGGCCCTCGACCTGCACCGGCCCTACGTCGACGACGTCACCTGGACCTGCCGCGCCGACGGGTGCGAGGGCACGGTCCGCCGGCTGCCGCCGGTCCTCGACGCCTGGTTCGACTCGGGGGCGATGCCATCGGCCCAGTTCCACCACCCGTTCGCCCAGGACGGTCGGTTCGAGGCCAGCTTCCCGGCCGACTTCATCTGCGAGGCCATCGACCAGACGCGCGGCTGGTTCTACTCGCTGCTCGCCGTGAACACCCTGGTTTTCGACTCGACGCCCTACCGCAACGTGGTGGTCCTCGGGCACATCGTCGACGAGCAGGGCCAGAAGATGTCCAAGTCCAAGGGCAACGTCATCGACCCGTGGGAGATCTTCTCGGGCTTCGGGGCCGACGCCCTGCGTTGGTACTTCTTCTCGGCCGGCCAACCGTGGACCCCCCGGCGGGTGTTCGAGGAGGGCATCCGCGAGTCGACGCGGCAGACGCTGCTCACCCTGTGGAACGTCTTCAGCTTCTTCGTCACCTACGCCGACCTCGACGGCTGGACGCCCGCCCGTCTCACCGGAGCCGGCGCCGCGGCCGGAGGCGCCGCCAACGGTCCCCCGCCCGCGCCCACGCATGTGCTCGACCGCTGGGTGCTCGGCGAGCTCGACGCCACCGTGGCCGGTGTCACCGAGGCCCTCGAAGGCTTCGATGCGCTCGGCGGCGCCACCCGCCTCGCCCGTTTCGTCGACGCCCTGTCCAACTGGTACGTCCGGCGCAGCCGGCCCCGCTTCTGGAGGGCGAGCGACGCCGAGGCCCACGCCACGCTGCACCACGCCTTGGTGGTCACCAGCCAGCTCCTGGCGCCGTTCTGCCCCTTCCTGGCCGACGAGCTCTACGTGGCCCTCACCGGCGAGTCCTCGGTGCACCTGTCCGACTGGCCGGTTCGCTCGGGCGCACGCGACGCGGCGCTGGGCACGCAGATGGACGCGGCCCGACGACTGGTCGCCCTGGGGCGGGCGGCGCGGACCGATGCCAAGGTCAAGGTGCGCCAACCGCTGCCGCGGGCGCTGCTGCTCCACCCCGGTGTCACGCTCGGCGACGAGGTGCTCGCCGAGATCGCCGCCGAGCTCAACGTCAAGGCGCTCGACAACGTCGACACGCTGTCGGGGCTCATGTCGTGGACGGTGGTACCCAACTTCCGGGCGCTCGGGCCGCGCCTCGGCCCCAAGGTCAACGACGTCAGGCGGGCCCTGGCGGAGGCCGACGGGTCCGAGCTCCAGCGGCAGCTCGCGGCCGACGGTGCGATCGAGGTGGCCGGCCAGCGCCTCACGGCCGACGAGGTCGAGGTGCGGGCCACCCGGCACGAGGCGTTCGCCCTCGCCGAGGACGGGGGCTGGGCGGTGGCGCTCGACCTCGAGCTCGACGACGCCCTGCGGCGCGAGGGGCTCGCCCGCGAGCTGGTCCGCAGCCTCAACGACCTGCGCAAGGAGGTCGGGCTCGACATCGCCGACCGGATCGGCATCACCATCGACGCCGACGACGGCGTCGCGGCGGCGCTGGCCGCGCACGTTGACTACGTCAAGGGTGAGGTGCTGGCCGTCGAGCTCAGCGTGGCCTCAGGCGGCGCCCATGCCCACGAGCTGACGATCGACGGCCACACGGTGCGGGTCACCATCGAGAAGCGCTAGCCAGCGGGCGTGCCGGCGCTAGGGCGTCTCCGGGACCTCGGGGCCCTCGGGGACCTCGGTGTCGAACACCGACCGGCCCCACTCGCTCGGCCGTCCTCCCGCGTCGCCGGGGCCGCCCGGCACCGGCGGTGCGCCGTTGGGGCCGGCGCCCCGCCGGGGCAGCGGAGGCGGCGGCTCGTCGCCGGGCGACGTGCGCAACTCCGACGGCAGCCACGGCCCCCGGGCCTCGTCGGGCCGGGGGAACGGCATCGGCTGCGAGGGCGGCGTCTCCGGCGCCTCCTCCAGCGAGGCCACCCGGGTACCCGGGGCGACGGGCGAGCCTGCGTCCGGGGCGGCGATGTGGCCGTTGTCGGGCTCGGGCGGCATGGGCGGGGCCGCCGGCATCATCGTCGGCGACGTGCCCCCGCGCTCGACGTCGGCCAGCGGTGGGGCGGGCAACGGCGAGAAGGTGTGCGGGTCGTCGAGCACACGGCGCAGCTCGTCGATACCGGCGCGGATGTGGTCGCGCTGGTCGTCGATGTGACTGCGCAGGGCGTCGATGTCGGACTTCAGCGCCTCTCGTTCGCCGATCAGTTCGTCGATCTCGGCCTCGGCCGACAACCGGGCGTGGTCGGCGCCCCGACGGGCCTCGTCCTCGGCCGCGGCCCGGGTGCGGGCCGCCTCGTCGCGGGCCTCGCCCAGCAGGCGGTTGGCTTCCTGCTTGGCCTCCTTGATGGTGGCGTCGGCCGTGCGCTGGGCGAGCACCAGCGTGCGGCGCAGGGTGTCCTCGGTGTCGTTGACCGACGGCGGCGGGGGCGCCGCGGGGGCCATCATCGAGGACGAGGCGGCCGGCGGGCGGCGCTGCAGCTCGTCGATCTGGTGCTGCGCATCGAGGAGCCTGGCCTCGGCCGCCTCGGCCCGAGACGCGATCTCGCGCAGGCGGTCGTGCAGGTTGGCGACACCTGCGGCCACGCGCTCGAGGAAGTCGTCGACGTCGCGGGTGTTGTAGCCCCCACGGCGCGCCTCCCTGAACTCGACGGCGTGAAGCGTCTGCGGCGTCAGTTCCATGGCGCGACAGAGTAACGAACCCGGTCAAGCCCCACGGCGTCGCGCCACGAGCAGGGCGGTTCCGGTGGTCAGCAGCCGATGAGACGCGACACGAAGATGAGCACCAGGAACACCACGATCGGCGACAGGTCGAGCCCGCCCATGCCCATGCGGACCGGGGGGATCAGCTGCCTAACGGGGGCGAGCACCGGCTCGGTGACCCGGTGGAACACGTCGTAGATCTGGGCGTAGGTCGTGCCCGGCGTCGGCAGGAACCAGCTCATGATGATCCGGATGAAGAGGACCAGCATGAAGAGGTTGATCGCGATGCAGAGGATGCTGGTCACAGGTGGGCGGGCTCCCGGCGGTTGTCGTGCTGGCGGGGGTGGGGGTCAGGCTTCGTAGCCCCGCTCGCGGAGGCGGCGCCTCTCTTCGAGCGAGACCTCGACGTCGCTGGGAGTCAGAAGATAGACGTGGTTGGCGACGCGCTCCATCTGGCCGCCGAGGCCGTAGCAGAGCCCGCTGGCGAAGTCGATGATGCGGCGTGACAGGTCGCGCTCGACGCCCTGCAGGTTGAGGATCACCGGCACGTTGACCTTGAACTTGTCGGCGACGTCCTGCGCGTCGTTGAACGACGTGGGCCCGACGACGAACGGCTTGGTCGAGCCGGCCGGCAGCGGACGCACGACCGCCGAACGCCGTCGGCCGCCGCGTTCGGCGTCGGCCCGTCGGGTCGCCAGCGACGACTCGCCGCCGGGGTCGCGACCGCCCGCACGCACGCCCCCGTGGCCGTTGCCGTTGCCGGTACCCGTGAGATCGTCGCCCGACGACGGGGGCAGCGTGCGCACCGAGCCCGTGGGCTCCGGGTCGCGTTGGCTCGAGCCCGCGCTCGTGCGCCGCGAAGGGCGCGACCCCCCGGTGGGGGCGGCCGGTTGCTGGTGCTCGCCGGTGACGTCGAAATCGTCGTACTCGTCGTCCGGGCCGAGCCCGAGGTAGAGCATCGCCTTGCGCCACATCGATGCCATGAGTCCTCCACGGCTGGATCTGGAAACCTAGTGTCGCGCCCCAGGTGGATCGGGGCGCGGACCGAACAGGTCGGTACCGACACGCACCATCGTGGCCCCCTCCTCCACGGCCACCTCGAGATCGCCCGACATACCCATCGACAGCTCCCGGAGACCCAGCGACCCGGCGACCTCGCGCAGGCGGCGGAACGTCGCGCGGGCGGCCGCGGCGGGGCCGGCCGGCGCGATCGTCATGAGGCCCTGCACGTCGAGGCCGAGGTCACGCAGCCCGTCGACCAGCGCCGGCGCCTCGGACGGCGGGCACCCCGCCTTGGTCGCCTCCCCCGACGCGTTCACCTGCACCAACACCGACGCCCCAGGCGCGCAGCGGGCGATCTCGGCACCGAGCGCGAGCCGGTCGACGCTGTGCCACAGCGCTACGTGGGGCGCCGCCTTACGCACCTTGTTGCGCTGCAGCCGACCGACGAAATGCCAGCGCGGGCGGGGCCCACCGGATCGATCGCGGTCGAGCTCGGCCGCCTTGGCCACGAGCTCCTGCACGTAGCTCTCCCCCACGTCGACGAGCCCGGCGTCGAGCGCCGCCCGCACCACCGCGGCGTCGAACCCCTTGGTCACGGCCACCAGGCGCACGGTGTCGGGATCGCCACCCGCGCCCTCGATGCGGGCCCGCACGGCCGCCGCCCGTGCCGCAACGTCGGGCGCGACGGTCACACTCATTGCTTCCCGCTCTTGCTGCTTCGCAGCGGGCCGCTCGGGCCTCGGTCGCTCGCTCCTTGCTGCCCCGTCACCCTCGACGGACGCTCCCTGAAGGCCGCTTCGATCCACACGACCATGGCCTGCCGGGCGGTGTCGCCCCGGGCCCGGTGCGAGAAGAACGGCGGCGTGCCGCAGGCGGTGCAGGCCGGGCTCGGGGCGACCACGTCGGCATCGGCCGCGGCCAGCGCCTGGCCCACGGCGGCCGGCAGGTCGAGAGCGTGCCGGCCGGTTGTCGTCACGGCCCGCACGCCGTCGCCGTAGCGGCCGGCTACGCGGTCGAGGTCGGCGACGCCGAACTCGTAGCAGCAAGGATGGATGCACGGGCCGACGACCGCCCGCAGCCCCGTCGCACCGGCGTCGCGCAGCGCGCCGGCGGCGCGTTCGACGACTCCGGCGGCCAGCCCACGCCACCCGGCGTGCACCGCTGCCACCAGTCCGCCGTTCTCGCCGCCTGCGCCGTCTCCGCCGTCGGCGACCAGCGCCACCGGGGCGCAGTCGGCCGAGTGGACCGCGAGCGGCGCGCCCGCCACCGCCGTGACCGCGGCGTCGGCCCGGCTGCCGGCCGCGGCGCCCGGCGCGTCGACGGTCACGACAACGCTGCCGTGCACCTGACGGAGCCACGTCCACGGGCCGGCCACGAGCGCCCGGCGGCGGGCGTCGAGGAACGGCTGGGCACCATCGACACGGAGGTCGCCGTCGGCGGCCGACGTGAAGCGGACGTGTGCGACGCGCGCCGGGCCGGTCCCCGAGGCGAGGGGCAACGCGTGCGACAGGGCCGCCGTTTCCGCCGGGGGTCTCACACCCCGACTACTTGAGGAACGAGGGGACGTCGAACTCGTCGTCGGTCTCGAGGTCGAGATCGTCGAGCCCCGACGCCGTGCTGAAGCTGCCCGTCGTGTCGTCGACCGAGCGGCCGAACCCGGCGCTCGAACCGTTGGCGCCGCGTGCCAAAGATCGCTTGCCGGTGGGGTCGCGGTCGTCCCAGCGGTCGAAGCCGGCGGCGATGACGGTGACCCGCACCTCGTCGCCCATCTCGTCGTCGATGATCGAGCCGAAGATGATGTTGGCGTCGGGATGCGCGACCCCGTGGATCACCTCGGCCGCCTCGTTGACCTCGAACAGGCCGAGGTCGCTGCCCCCGGCGATCGTGAGCAGGATGCCCCGCGCGCCCTCGATCGACGCCTCCAGCAGGGGGCTCGAGATGGCGTTGCGCGACGCCTGGAGCGCGCGGCCCTCGCCCGATCCGTAGCCGATGCCCATGAGCGCCGAGCCGGCATTGCTCATGATCATCTTCACGTCGGCGAAGTCGGTGTTGATGAGGCCGGGGGTGGTGATGAGGTCGGTGATGCCCTGCACTCCTTGGAGCAGGACCTCGTCGGCCATCTTGAAGGCGTTGACCATGGACGTCTTCTCGTTGGAGACCGTGAGGAGCCGGTCGTTGGGGATGACGATGAGGGTGTCGACCTTCTCCTTGAGGCGTTGGATGCCCTGCTCGGCCTGCACTGCCCGGCGGCGACCCTCGAACGAGAACGGCCGCGTGACCACGCCGATCGTGAGCGCGCCGATGCTCTTGGCGATCTCGGCCACCACCGGCGCCCCGCCGGTGCCCGTGCCCCCGCCCTTGCCGGCGGTGATGAAGACCATGTCGGCGCCCTTGAGGATCTCCTCGATCTCCTCGCTGTGCTCCTCCGCGGCCTGACGACCGACCTCGGGGTCGCTGCCGGCTCCGAGGCCGCGCGTCAGCTCACGACCGATGTCGAGCTTGGCGTCGGCGTCGCTCATGAGCAACGCCTGGGCGTCGGTGTTGATGGCGATGAACTCCACGCCCTTGAGGCCGGCGTCGATCATGCGGTTGACGGCATTGACCCCGCCGCCCCCGATCCCGACCACTTTGATCACGGCCAAGTAGTTCTGCGGATTGCCGGCCATGGGTCGTGCCACCTCCAGCTTCAGGGTCCACCGGGGAGAATCGCTCCCTGCCGGAACCGCCAATGGACCCGAGCAGGGATTTTGCAGAAAGTACCAAAGGCCGGACCCCCACCGGATCCCGCCTCAGCCTCAAGTGGAGGTCGATACTTTTCCTCTACCTTTGGTTGTTCTCGCAGACTACGAACACCTCTGGTGACGGGTCAAGGCCGGACTTCCGGGAACTCGTACATCCAGAAGTCTCAGGCAGGCCACGTCGACGTCATCCAAAACGGTCTCCACGGCCACGATCTTGGCGTCGAGCTGCTCAATGCTCCCGAAGCGGATGGTCCCGCCGTCGTTCAACGCCGCGTCGAGCTCGGTCGAGACCGCCACGACCACTCCGCGTAGGCGCTCACCGACCGCCGCCAGGAGGTCGAGCGCGGCGCGGGCGTCGGTGTCCAGGGCCTCTCCCTCCGCGATGACACCCGGGTCGCCCGTCAGGAGCGGCAGCCCGGCCGGTGGGTGGCTCGTGACCTCCAGGACCGTCCCACCCGGGTCGACCAGTGCGACGCGGCCATCCGTCACCTCGACAACCGCGGCGGGTGACCGCTCGATCACCCGCACCTCGATCGTGCCGGGCCAGCGGCGGACCACCTCCGCGTGCTCGACCCAGGGCAGCTCCTCGGTGCGCGCCGCGGCACCGCCGGTGTCCACGCCGATCATCGGGTCACCCGGCTCGACGCGCGCCGCCGCTCGGATGTCGCCGGCGTCGGTGTGGGCGGCGCCGTCCACGACCAGCCGATCGACGTCGAGGAGCGGCGTCTGCGTGGCCACGTAGGCGGCCAGCACGACCGCCACGCCGCCGAGCACGAGCGTGAAGCGCTTGAGCCGGCGGCGTCCCTCGTTGCGTTGCACGGCGATGCGCCGCGACCGCATGCGGGGATGCACCACCACGGAGGCCGCCCCCGTTCGCACGGATCCCGCCCCCGATCCCGCCCCCGATGTAGCCGGCGAGCGTGCCCCCGAGCGTGTCTCCGACGTGCCCTGACCTGGGCCTTCTTGCCGGTCGCTCGGCCCCGCCAACCCTCAACCCTCGACGTCTAGTTGAGCTAGATGGTCGGCGAAACCGACGAGGCGTGTCTCCGGCTGCAGGTCGACGCCCGAGTGCTCGAACACCCGGCGCCGGATCGACTCCATCAGCGCCCGCACGTCGTCGGCCGAGCCGCCGGCGTCGGCCTGGACGAAGTTGGCGTGCTTGGTCGACACCTCCGCCGACCCCACGCGCAAGCCCTTGCAGCCGGCCGCGTCGATCAGCCGCCCCGCCGAGTCCCCCGGCGGGTTGGTGAAGACCGAGCCGGCGTTCTGACCGCCGGGCTGGTTCGCCCGCCGCCAGGCCACGATCTCCGCCAGCTCGCGCTCGCCCGCCGCCGGGTCACCCGGGGACAGCGCCAGCGTCGCCGCCACCACCACCTGGTGCGGCGCCACCGACGAGCGCCGGTAGCCGAGCTCGAGCCCGGCGGCGTCGACCGTCGTCTGGTCGCCGGTGGCGAGATCGATCTCCCGGACCTCGACCAGCGACGCCGCCATGTCGGACCCGTGCCCGCCGGCGTTCATGCGCACGGCACCCCCGATTGATCCGGGCACCCCGACGGCCCACTCGAAGCCCGTCAGCCCTGCCCGCACCGTCCGGCGGGCGACCACGGGGAGTGACGCAGCACCACCGGCCACGACGGCCGTCCCGTCGACGTCGACGCCCGCGAACCTCGGGCCGAGAACCACCGCGATCCCCGGAAACCCGGCGTCGGCCACCAACAGGTTCGACCCCTTGCCCACCACCAGGATCGGCAGACCCGAGGCGGCCGCGGCCTCGGCTACCCGCCGGAGGTCGCCGATCGACGACGCCTCCACGCCGAGCGCGGCCGCACCCCCGACCCGGTACGTGGTGAGCGGTCCGAGCGGCAGGTCGCGGCGGGCCAGCTCGCCGAGCATCGCCGCCGCGCGGTCGACCCCGTCGCTCACGCGTGCGCCCCCCGCCCCTCCCGGCCCTCCCGCGCCTCGAGCATCTCGAGGACCCGCGGGGCGAGGCTGGTGAGGTCGCCCGCCCCCAGGGTGAGGCAGAGATCGCCCGGCCGCAGCACCGACCGCAGCCAGGCCAGCACGTCGTCGAGCCCCGGCAGCCACGCCACGTGGGCCCACGGATGGGCGTCGAGCACCGCGTCCACCACCAGCTTGCCGCTCACCCCGGGGCGTGGCGCCTCGCCTGCCGGGTACACGTCGGTGACCGCGAGCAGGTCGGCGTCGCGGAAGGCGTGAGCGAAGTCGCGCCAGAGCGCCGCGGTCCGGCTGTAGCGATGGGGCTGGAACACCGCCACCACGCGGCGCCACGGCCCCCACGCCGCCGCCGCGAGCGCGGCCGCCACCTCGGTCGGCAGGTGGTCGTAGCTGTCGACCACCGTCACGCCGTCCGCCTCCCCCCGCAGCTCGAACCGCCGGGCCACGCCGGCGAACGCGGACAGCGCCGCCGCGCCGTCGGCAAGGGGCACGCCGAGCGTGTGGGCGACGGCAAGTGCCCCGGCGGCATTTGTGGCGTTGTGCACGCCCGGCGCCGCAGGCACGGTCACGTCGACCCGCTCGCCGGCGTGATGCAGCGCGAAGCGGACGCCGGTGCCCGCGGGCGTGGGGTCCACGACGCGGAAGTCGGCGGCGTCGTCGAGGCCATAGGTCACCGGCTCCTTGGCCGAGCCGGCGAGCTCGCGGGCGCCGGGGTCGTCGGCGCACAGCACGGCTGGGCCCGGGAGCGCGGCGACGAACCGCCGGAAGCCGTCGCGTAGGGCCGCCTCGCCCCCCCAGTTCTCGAGATGGTCGGGCTCGACGTTGGTGACCACCGCACAGCCCGCTCCGAGAGCGAGGAACGTGCCGTCGCTCTCGTCGGCCTCGACCACCAGCGGTCCGCCGCCACCCCACGCTGCGCTGCGGCCCAGATGCGAGATCGCCGCGCCCACCACCCAGCCCGGGTCACGCCCGGACCCGACGAGCACGGTGGTGAGCAACGCCGACGTCGTCGTCTTGCCGTGGGTGCCGGCCACCGCCACGGTGGCGCGCTGGGCGCACAGTGCGGCCAGCGCCGCCGCCCGGTGCAGCACCGGCAGCGATCGCCCGCGAGCCGCCACCACGTCGCCGTCGTCGTCGGGGGTCGCGGTCGAGACGATGACCGCCTCGACGTCGGCGGCCAGCGGCGGCGGCGCACCGGTCGACACGTCGACGCCGAGCGACCTCAGCATCGGCAGGAACGGCGTCGACTCGGCCGGGTCGTGACCGCTCACGCGATGACCGCTCTCGGCCAGCAGGGTGGCCACGGCGCTCATGCCTGCACCGCCGACGTTGGTCACGTGGAGGCGGCGGCCGCGGGAGAGGTCGAGCGTTCCGGTCAGCCGTTCCGCCGGGGGCCCGTCGGCTCCGGGTGCGTCAGCCACGGGCGTGCTCCTCGACCAGCGCCGCGATGGCGGCCGCGGCGTCGGGGCGGGCGGCGGCGCGCGCCGCTCGGCCCATGCGTTCGAGCCGTCCGGGGTCGGCGAGCAGGCCGTCGACCTCGGCGACCAGCCGAGCCCCGTCGAGCTCACCGTCGGGCACCAGCACGGCGGCGCCGGCCTCGACCAGGTGGCGGGCGTTGGCCGTCTGGTGGTCGGCGGTCACGTGGGGCGAGGGCACAAGCACCGCAGGCACGCCCGCGCCGAGCAGCTCGAAGCTCGTGCTCGCGCCCGACCGGCACACGGCCACGTCGGCGGCCGCCAGCGAGGTCGGCATGTCGTCGTCGTACTCGAGCGCCTGGTAGTGCACGGCGGCACCGATGGGCACGGGCGGGCCATCGGCCGTGATCTCCTCCCAGTCACGGGAGCCGATCACGTGCCGTACGTGGAGGTCGGACCGGTCGGCCCAGCGGCGGACGGCGTCGACCGCGGCGCGGTTGATGCGCAACGCGCCCAGCGACCCGCCGAACACCAGCACCACGCTCCGGCCGGGCTCGACGTCGAGCTTGGTGCGGGCGGGCGCCGCGTCCCGCGACCTGTCGATGGCCAGCACTTCGGGGCGCACCGGGTTGCCGGTGACGACCGCGCGGGGCAGCGGCGTTCCCTCGAACGACACCGCACACGCCTTGGCGAACCGGCTCACCAACCGGTTGGCCGCTCCCGGCGCCGCGTTCTGCTCGGCGACCACGATCGGCACCCGCCGCAGCACGGCCGCCAGCGCGCACGGCACGCTGGCGTAGCCGCCGACCGAGACCACGACCCGGGGCTTGCGCCTGCCGACCAGGCGCCACGCTCTGCCGAACGCGCGGACGAGTGCGAGGGCCGAGCGCACGTTCTGCAGGCTGATCCTGCGCTCGATGCCCCGCCCGGGCAGCAGCGTCAGCTCGAAGCCGGCGGCCGGGACGAGCCGGGCCTCGATTCCCCGCTCGCTGCCCACCATCTCGATGGCGCCCGGCCGATGGCCCCGGTCGACGAGGGCGCGGGCGATGGCGATCGCCGGCTGCACGTGGCCGGCCGTGCCGCCGCCGGCGATGAGCGCGAAGCAGCTGAAGGCGTGACGCGGACGCCCCCTCCGGCTCATCCGGCGTTGCTCGCGGCCCGGGGCGCCAGGCTGCGGGCCCGGGCCTGGCGGGCGACGGACAGCAGCAGTCCCGCCCCCACCATCGACACCAGCAACGACGAGCCGCCGGAGCTGACGAACGGCAGCGGGACCCCGGTGATGGGAAGGATGCCGATCACGGCCCCGATGTTGACGAACGCCTGCATCCCGAACCAAGCCGTCACCCCGACGGCCAGCAGCAGGCCGAAGCGGTCGGGGGCGTGGAGGCCCACCCGCACGCCGATGATGGCGAGCAGGACGTAGAGCCCGACCACCACGGTCGCGCCCACCAGGCCGAGCTCCTCGCCGATGATGGCGAAGATGAAGTCGGTGTGGGCGTAGGGCAGGAAGCCCCACTTGGCGCGGCTGGCACCCAGGCCGGTGCCTGCGATGCCGCCCGACGCCAGGCCGACCAGCGACTGGATGTTCTGGTAGCCCTTGTCCATCGGGTCGGCCCAGGGATCGAGGAACATGAGCACCCGGCTGCGGCGGTAGGGGGCCGCCAACGCCAGCGCCGTCGCGGCGCCGATGCCTACGGTGGCCCATCCGGCCAGCGGCGCCAACGGGGCCCCGGCCACGAAGCACAGGGCGAGGGCGATCGCCGCGAGCACGATGGTCGTGCCGAGGTTGGGCTGGAGCATGACGAGGGTGGCCATCACGGCCAACACCACGATCACCGGCCGCAATGTCGCCCGCAGGTTGTGCATGTAGGACGCCCGGCGGGCCAGCAGGTCGGCGATCCACACCAACAGGGCCAGCTTGGCCACCTCGGCCGGCTGGATGGTGAGAGGACCGACGCCGATCCACCGCGTGGCCCCGTTGGCGCCGCGGCCGATGCCGGGCACGAGCACCAGCACGAGCAGGCCCAAGGCCAGCAGCAGGAACGGCCCGGAGAACCGGCGCCAGCGGTGGTAGTCGATGCGGGCCACCACGATCAGCGCCACCGCGCCGACCGCCGCCCAGGCCGCCTGCCGGGTGACGAAGTACCAGGAGGAGCCGTACTCGTCGAGGGCGACCACCGACGACGCCGACATCACCATCACCAGGCCGAGCAGGTTGAACACGGCGATGAGGAACGCCAGCGCCACGAACATGCCGGAGCGGGTCGCGGCGGCCGGCGGCCGCCGGGCCGTCGGATGCCGGCGCCGGGTTCCTGCCGCGCTGCGGCCACCGGCGCGCTCGCGGGTTGGGGTGGTCACGCCGTCGCCCCCGCCACCTCGCGCACCGCGCGGGCGAAGTCGTCGCCCCGCTCGCCGTAGGAGCGGTACCAGTCGAAGCTGGCGCACCCGGGCGACAGCAGGACGGTGTCGCCCGTCCAGGCCAGGCCCGCGGCAAGGCGCACGGCCTCGTCCATCGAGCCCGCAGTGTGCACCGGCCGCACCCCGGCGAACGCGGTGGCGACGGCGTCGGTCGCCTCGCCGATCGCGACCACGGCCCGGACCGGCCCGGCGGCCGCGGCCAGCACGCCGAGGTCGAGCCCCTTGTTGCGGCCGCCGGCGATGAGCACGACGTGGTCGAAGGCGGCAATCGCCGCCGCCGCGGCGTGCGGCGTCGTCGCCTTCGAGTCGTCGTAGAACCGCACCCCACCAGCCTCGCCCACCAGCGCCACCCGATGGGGGAGGCCCCGGAACTCGACCAGCGCCCGCCGCACGCCCTCGAGCGACGCGCCGCCGGCCAGCGCCGTCGCCGCCGCCGCCAGGCCGTTGGCGATGTCGTGGGGAAAGGCGCGGGGCAGCTCGTCGACGCGGGCGAGCACGGCGCCGTCCGGGCCCACGAGCGTGCCGCCGGCGACGTGGAAGTCGGCCGGACCGGCCATGGAGAAGGCCACCCGGCGCGCCGGCGCGGCGGCGAGGTGGCGCGCCACGACCGGGTCGTCGGCATTGCCCACCGCGACCTGGTCGGCCGACTGGTCGCGCCAGATGCGGGCCTTGGCCGCCTCGTAGGCGGGCAGGTCGCGATGGCTGTCGAGGTGGTCGGCGGCGAAGTTGAGCCAGGTTGCCACGGCCGGGGCGAAGCGCTGCGAGTGCTCGAGGCGGAACGACGACGCCTCGACCACGAACACGTCTACGTCGGGATCGTCGATGGCCGCCACCAGTGGGACGGGCGTGTTGCCCACGGCCACGGCCCGGAGCCCGGCGGCCAGCAGCATGTCGCACACCAGGGTGGTGACGGTCGTCTTGCCGTCGGTGCCGGTCACGGCGAGCAACGGCCGGTCGTCCCACCGAGCCGCCAGATCGAACTCCGAGAGCACCGGCACGCCCGCCGCGGCCGCCGACGCGAACACGGGGTGGTGGCCGGGCAGGCCGGGCGCCGGCACCAGCGCATCGGCGTCGGCCAGCAGTCGCCCGAGCTCACGGTCGGTGGGCGCCGACACGACGTCGAGCCCCAGCTCGCCGGCCACTGCCCGCGCCGCGGTGCTGGGCGCGTCGTCCACCAGCACCACGTCGTCGCCGTGGGCCACCAGCGACCGGGCCACGGCGGCGCCGGTCACCCCGAGCCCGACCACCAGGACCGTGCTCAATCCGGGACCCCGATCGACACGAAGTCGGCGTAGAAGATGCCGAGGGCCACGGCCATCGACATGATGGCCAGGATCCAGAACCGCACGATCACGGTCGTCTCCGGCCATCCGCCCAGCTCGAAGTGGTGGTGGACGGGCGCCATCCGCAGCACGCGCCGGCCGAACACGCGAAAGCTGCCCACCTGCGCGATCACCGACAGGGTCTCGAACACGAACAGCGCCCCCACGATCGGCAGCAGCAGCTGCACGTTGAGGGTCACCGCCAGCCCGGCGAGCCCCGAGCCGATCGCCAGCGCGCCGGTGTCGCCCATGAAGACCTGTGCCGGCGGGGCGTTCCACCACAGGAACCCGGTGATGCCACCGACCATCGCCGCCGCCGCCACTGCGAGGTCGAGCGCGTGGTTGACGCCGTAGACCTCGGGGTGCCGAAAGGCCCAGAAGGCGATGACCGTCATGGTGAGGAAGGCGTAGATCGACGACCCGGCCGCCAGCCCGTCGAGCCCGTCGGTGAGGTTGACGGCGTTGGTGGTACCGAGGATGAGCAGCACGGCGAACACGGCCCAACCCGCATCGCCGAGCGACCAGCCGGGCTCGCTGGCCCGGGTGAAGCTCAGCGTCGTCTCGACGTCGGTCCACGCCACGCAGGCGATGGCGAAGCCGATCGCCACGACGAGCAGGCCGCCCATCTTGGCGCGCATCGACAGGCCGAGGTTGCGCTCGTTGCTGACCTTGATCCAGTCGTCGACCGCCCCCACCACGGCCGCGCCGGCGATGGCCAGCATGACCAGCACGCCGCTGCGCGTGAACACCACGCCGCCCCGTATGTGCGCCAGGCCGTACCCCAGCACCGCCGCGACCACGATCGCGACGCCGCCCATGGTGGGCGTCCCCGCCTTGATGGTGTGGCCGTCGGGCACGTCCTCGTGGATGGGCTGGCCGACCTGGTGGGCGCGCAGCCAGTCGATCAGGTAGCGGGTGCCCAGCAGCGAGAGCGCCAGGCTGA
>OBLS010000404.1_pt1 | contig 15193 bp, 14 predicted proteins | sample 1519901 | NCBI WGS metagenome assembly OBLS01 (sample SAMEA3113585, study PRJEB22503) | soil metagenome | reverse complement strand
CCGAAGCGCTCGTGCAGGGCGCGGCGGAGCTCGTGGCCGGACGGCCCGCCCGGCAGGTGCACGTCGAGCACCGCGAGTGCCGGCGGCGGGCCGTCGAGAGCGTCGACGGCCTCGGTGACCGAGGCGGCCTCGCGCGTCTCGAAGCCGGCCCGCTCGAGCAGCGTCACGACGAGCGTGCGAACGCTCTTGTCGTCGACCACTACGAGCACTGCGCCGCAGGGAGCGTGCTTGCTCGACATGCATACCTCCCTGTCTTCCTCGTGTTCTAGGCGAATCGGCGCGCGAGATCAAGGCGCGAGCTGCGGGACGGTGACCGTAATGGCCGAGCGCCACGCCCACGTCGGGCCGTACGGTGCTCGACCGACCAGGGAAGGCCTCGAGCTGGGACGGTTTAATCGCCCGCTTTCGGGATACGTCGTCGTTGGTGCCGCAACGCATTCCGGGCCGGCTTGAGGCGTTCCAGAGCTACAACGACTCGTGGAGCGGATGGCCCGTGCTGCCGCTTAAACGGCAGCATCCAATCCGGGGATCGTTCCTCGATCCGCGGCCCGACCGTCGCCGGGGTGCGATCTTCCATGAGGGGGTCGACGTGGCGGTGCGCGATGACCGCCCGGAGCGGGGCGCGCCGCCCGGGCGGACACACCGCGTCTACGCGGTCGAGGGCGGCCGCGTGCACGCAGCGTCAGCCCGTGGCGTGCGTGGCTTCGCGCGGATCGGCCACTTCGGTTACGGCCATATAGATGCGTTGGTCGAGCCCGGCGAGGTCGTGCGCGCGGGACAGCTGATCGGTTGGACCTGGCAAGGGAGCTGGCATGTCCACCTCAGTGAGTTCATCTTCACCGGCGACGGAGGGCGCCTGGTCGTGAATCCGCTTCGCCGGGGCGGGAAGCTGCGTCCCTACGTCGATCGTGCGAAGCCCGTCGTCCACGAGATCCGCTTTTACTCGCCGGCGACGCCACGCTGGGGCCGACGGCCAACGAACGTCGCCCGGCTCCCCCAGGCAGGGCGGCGGCTCAACCGCAACCACCTCTCCGGCCGTGTCGACGTTCGTGTGCGCGCGAGCGATCCACAGTCGTTCATCGGCTGGTTCCGTCAGGTCCCGCACCTCGCCGCGCCCCACCATCCGTTTCGCATGGCGGTCACGATCGTGCGGATCGCGACGCGTCGGGTCGTTCATCGCCGAGACGTGTTCTGGTCGGAGCAGTTGCCCGAGATGGCCGCCGGCCAGCACTTCGCACCCGGGACGGAGCAGAATCTGCCCGCGAGCGGCTGCGTCCTCTACCACCGCAGTCTCCCCTGCGATGGCACCTATTGGTTCCGCGTGTTCCCGCGGCCGTACTGGGACACGACGCGGCTGCCGAACGGACGCTACTTCCTCCGCGTCCGCGTCTGGGACGTCGCTGGAAACATGACGAAGGGCGATCGTCAAGTGACGATCCGGAATTGACCTGGCACTGCTCGGGGCAGCTGCGTGAGCGACGGAGTTAAGCGGTGGACGATTCGCTATCAGGCGCACAACCGAGTCGCGCGCCCGGCGGTCGTGATCGTTCCCGCCCGCTATGGGCCCGGCCGACCGACCCCGCCACTGCCCCTTGTGATCTCGCCGCATGGGCGCAACGTGCGCGCCGCGACCAACGCCAGCAAGTGGGGCGACCTGCCGGCGCGGGGACCCTTCGCGGTCGTTTGCCCCGGTGGCATGGGGCGGCGGCTGCCGCTTCACTCCTGGGGTTGGCGGGGGCAGATCGCCGATCTCGCCCGCATGCCGGAGATCGTCCGCGCCCGTCTGCCGTGGCTCCGCCTGGATGCGCGGCGAACGTACGCGGTCGGGGGCAGCATGGGCGGCCAGGAGACATTGCTGCTGCTCGGCCAGCACCCGAGGCTACTGGCCGGCGCGGTCGCATTTGACTCGGTGACCAACTTCTACCGCCGTTACCACGATTTCTCGCGCAGCCCCGGCGGCCGTCGAGCGCAGGCGCTCGCGCGGATCGAGGTCGGCGGCACACCCCGCACCAACACGGCCGGTTATGTCCTGCGCAGCCCCACGCACTGGCTTCCGGCAATCGCCCGCTCGGGTGTGCCGCTACAGATCTGGTGGAGCGAGACTGACCAGATCGTCATTGACCAGGCGCATCAGTCGGGAGCCTTCTATCGAGAGTTACGCAAGCGGCGGCCACGCGGGCGAGTAGAAGCCGTCACGGGCTCCTGGTCGCACTCCTTCGAAACGTATGCCGGCATCCAGCTCCCGGGAGCAGTGCGATGGTTAGGACTTGTGACGGTGAGAGACCGCTAAACGGCGGCCTCGACGGGCAAGCCCACACTTCAGGACGCGCACAGCGCGGCGGAGATCGGGCGCTACGCGGGATTGATGTAGGTGAGCATGATCCCCATCACGTCATCGGCCGGATGTGAGCTCTGGTACATGCCGTGGAGGCGCACCACCTGCCCCTGCTGGACATGCGCCAACGGATCTCCCGTGCATGTCGACATCGAAAGAACGCTGTGTACGTCCATGGGGTCAAGCGTTGCCACGGACTTGCAGATCGATGCGCCGCCCTCGCTCTCGTTCGTGGCTTCGATCGCGACTCCGTGTCCGTGAAGGTGTCCGATCGCCGCAATGACCTTGCCGGCTACGTTGACGTTCCAGTCCCATCGCGTCTCCGAGAAGCCCGCGGGGATCGAGTACTCCGAATCTCCGCATTGATCGATGTCCAGCCACACCGGCTTCAGCTGTTTCACCGATTCCCAGGGAGGCCGGAAGGTATAGGACACCTGGATGTAGACCGTCTGGGCGCCCATCGAGTGGTTCATCAGGTCGACGAGGAGATTCCAGGAGTCGTACCAGCGGACGCGGTAGCCGTAACCGTAGGGGAAGGCGATTGCGGTTCGTTCGTTGCCCGATGCGAAGAAGCGTTCACCGGCGAGCCCCAACCATGTGTTGCCGCACGTCGCGTCACTCCTGAACTGGCTAGTGAGCACAAAGTGGTGCAGCATCGCACCGGTGCCCATTGTCGCTTTTGTCCCGTCTGGGTACACGAGGTCCGGCGTAAATGACGTGATGTAGCAGTCGAGACACGGCCTTTGAACCGCGAATTTGAGTTGGTTGTGAATCATTCCCGGCCCCGCGTCGGTGGCCGCGGGAAGAGTGAAAGGTCCGTAGCGGACCACCTTCGTGTACGTCGTCGCATACGCGGGTCCAACCGCGAGCAACAGCGAGATTGCGAAAGTTAGGGCGGCGAGAACGCTGTACCGCTTCACGGCTCCTCCTTCCTAGGTGGGAACACTGGCCACAGCCACGGGCGGTCTTGCCAACACGCGCTCTCGTACCCGCGCGCGTTCATCACCTAACTCCGTGTGTCGGCGGCGCGATGTTGCAATCCCAGCGCGCGCGACCGCGCCGCTATCGGCGCAGCTTTTGGAAGGCGCGAAAGGACGGCTTGCGCGTTCCGCGTGCCGACATCACACCCGACTGCCAGCCCGTCAGCCGCCGCTCGTCGCGGATCAGGAACCAAACGAGCATGTCGATCCGCCGTGTCTTCCGCGCGATCGCGAACGCCTGATGCACGTATCTCGCCTGGGTCGAGTGCCGGACGCCGAAGTTCCGGTCGGGTGGACTGGTCTGGTAGCCGTACTCCGTGATCCAGAGCCGCTTGCCGCGCCCATAGAGGCGGTTGAGCTGCCTGATCAGCACTCCGATGTTCCCGAGCGTGACTGCCTTCTTCGAGCGCGGCGTGGTCGACGGCCGCTCGAAGCGACTGCCGTAGTACGGGTGATGCGCGTAGACGTCGAAGCGCTTGAGCCCCGCCCGGCGCAGCCAGGTCAGGAAGACGAGTGGGGAGGTCGACGGCCGCGAGCTGCGCGGTGCGTCGTTCCCGCGGGGACCGGTGGCGCCGCAGGCAACCTTCTCGCCTGTGAGGCGGGTGGAGTGCACGCCCGCCCACACCGCTGAGCAGATCTTGGCGTAGTCGAAGGCGCTCTGCGGCCGCCACTTGCCCCTGTGGAGCTTCCACTGCGGCTTCAGAAATACCGGGTTGTTGGGCTCGTTCCAGGCCAGCCAATGGCGCACTGCGGGCAGCCGCCGCGCGGGCTCGTTCTCGCCCTCCTTGACGCGATAGGTGCCGCTGTAACGCCTCGCGGCGGCGTGGGCAAAAAGGCGAAGATCGACGACGCGCCGTGGCAATCGGTTCTCGGCTGCCCCGGCCCAGCGAGGCGTCCCATAGATCGTCGCGAGGACGCGAACCTTGTTCAGGGCTGCCTGGGAGACGACATTGTCGACCGCCGTCCAGTTGTAGGCGGGATCGGCCGGATCCGCCGGCGCCGACGGGCGGCGCTTCGCGACACTCGCCCACTCGATCTTGATGCGGACGATGCCGGCGCGCAGGCTCCTCAGTTGCCTGAAGGCCCAGTCGGTGCGCCCGTAGACCTGCTCGTCGTCGTAGAACCCGACGAGCATCCCCGAGCCCAACGTCCGATATGTGGCCGCGCTCGAGCTAGAAGCGGAGTCGGCAGCGGTGCTCGCGGCGACCGCAACCGCTGCGGCGCCAAGCAGTGACACAAGTGCGGCACGTTTCAACAGACCCGCAGAGTAGCCGCGGTTTTCTTACGAAAACTCCAGGTTTACGAAGGTTTTACGGCGGGCTAACGCGGAGCCCATCCCTCGAATGTGGGGTCGAGTCCTCGCATCCGTTCGCCGACGACTCAGTCAGCCCCGGCGGATTGGCCGCAGATCCGTCCGGGGCGCTTCTTTTTTCAGGGACTAGACCGTCGCCTGCTCGCTGAAGTCGAGTGCGACTTCGCAGCGATCGATCGTCTGAACCTCGCCCTCGACGGCGTCGATCGCGTCGGACCTGAGCTTGGTCGCCGAGACCTCGCTGGCCTGAAGTGCGGCCTGGTTGTCCCAAAGGGTCACGGTCAGGGCGGTGCAATTGTCCCGGTCGATCAGCAGGTAGCCGCCCTTGTGGCCCTCGATGTCGCGGAGCTGCTCGACGGCCTCGCGGAACGCGGGGACGACCTCGCCGAATCTCGCTTCTGGGATCTGGTAGCGGACAACTCGGGCAAACATTCTCCAGCCTCCTTGTTGGGCGACGTCGTGCGGTCCCTATCGTAAGCTCAGGGCCCGTGGGGGCGCTGGACGGCAAGAAGGCGATCGTCACCGGCGCCTCCAGCGGCATCGGTGCGGCTTCGGCACTCGCCCTCTCCCGGGAGGGCGCAACGGTCGCCGTCGGCGCGCGCCGGATCGACAGGCTCAACGAGTTCGGCGAAGGCTTCATCGCCCTCGAGCTGGACGTCACCGATCCCGAGAGCTCGGCCAGCTTCGTGACCAGCGCGGTTCATCGACTCGAAGGCCTCGACCTGCTCGTCAACAACGCCGGACTCGCCGTCGGCCGCGACCTCTTCGACGAGAGCAGGGAGGAGGACGAAGAAACGGTGCTAGAGACGAACGTCCATGGACTGATCCGCATGACCCGTCTCTGCCTCCCCCACCTGGCGGAGGGCGGACACATCGTCAACATCGGCTCGATCGCGGGCCGGCAGGCCTACGAGCGCGGGGCGCTCTACGTGACGTCGAAGTTCGCGGTGCGCGGGTTCACCTATGCGCTTCGGGAAGACCTCCTCGGCCGGCCGATCCGCCTCACGACGGTCGACCCCGGACTCGTCGAGACGAACTTCTCGCGCGTCCGTTTCCGTGGTGACGAGGAGGCCGCCGCCAAGGTCTACGAAGGCGTCGAGCCGTTGCGGCCGGAGGACATTGCCGAGTGCGTGCTCTTCGCCGTCACTCGACCGCCCCACGTGAACGTCGACGAGATCGTCGTCAAGGCCCTTGCGCAGAGCAGCGGGGCACGCATAGTCCGATCTAGCGGCTGATGGCGATCACGATCCTCGAGGGCTCGACCTTCTGCATCTGCGACGAGCTGGGCGACGTCGGCGGCTGGCCCACGAGCGGGTTCTTCACGGACGACACCCGCTTCCTCTCGATCCTGCGGCTGAGCATCAACGGCCGGCGTCCCCTGCTGCTCTCCTCCGGCAAGGTCGACTACTTCTCCGCCGCCTTCTACCTGCGTAACCAGCCGGTCGACGGCCTCGCCCAGGACGAGGTGTCGGTCATCCGCGAACGGTTCGTGGGCGAGGCGATGCAGGATCGACTCGTCGTCCAGAACCAGGGCATGCGACCGGTCGCCTTCGAGCTCGCGATCGAGGTCGCATCGGACTTCGCGGACATCTTTGCCGTCAAGGACTACGACTTCGCGCTCGGCGACCCCGCGCACGCCGATCCCTTGCCGCCGCTCGTCAAGGTGCGCTTCGACGAGGAGAACAATCAGTTTCTGCTCGCGGACGAGACCGGCGTGCCCGCTCAGACTCAGGTGATCTTCTCCCGTCCCGGGCAGGTCGAAGAGCCCGGGCGCGTCGCGTATCGCATCGAGCTCGAGCCCCGCGAGCGCTGGGACCTGCGGATCGACATCGTCCCCTCACTGGAGGGGGAGCACGTCATGCCCCGTCTGGCCGAGCGGCGCTTCGGCGACGAGATGACGCGGGTGCGCGAGTCTCTGGCGGCGTGGCACCTGCGCGTCCCGCAGCTTCGGGCGACCTGGGACGACCTCGCGCATTCCTTCGGCCGGTCGGTCTCGGATCTCGCGTCTCTTCGGATGGGCGGCAGCGACGGGGGAGTGGGAAGGCTTCCCGCCGCCGGCATGCCCTGGTTCATGACCGTCTTCGGCCGCGACACGCTGATCACGTGTCTCCAGACGCTGCTTTTCGGTCCGGAACTCGCGGTGACCGCGCTGGATGCGCTCCGCGAGCGGCAGTCGACCGTCGACGATCCGGTGCGCGACGCCGAGCCCGGCAAGATCGTCCACGAGGTCCGACGGGGGAAGGCGGCCCGGTCCTGGCATGGCTCCTACTATGGAACCGTCGACGCGACGCCGCTGTACCTAATCCTGCTCTCAGAGGTGTGGCGCTGGACGGACGATGCGGGGCTCGTTCGCGAATTCAAAGACAGCGCCCTCCACGCGCTCGAATGGATCGCGACCCGCGGAGATCTCGACGGCGACGGGTTCCTCGAGTACAAGAAGCGGAGCCGCCGCGGGCTCGACAATCAGTCCTGGAAGGACTCGCACGACTCGCAGCGTTTCTCGGACGGACGAGTAGCCGATCCTCCGATCGCGCCTTGCGAAGTGCAGGGCTACGTGTATGACGCCAAGCGACGCATGGCCGAGCTGGCCCGCGAGGTCTGGCGAGACCGAGAGCTCGCCGACCGGCTCGAGCGGGAAGCCGATGAGCTTCGGCGCCGCTTCAACGAAGTCTTCTGGATCGAGGAGCGCAACGGCTACTACGCCCTCGCCCTCGACGGCGAGCACAACCGCGTGGACTCGCTCTGCTCCAACATCGGCCACCTGCTCTGGAGCGGAATCGTCCCCGCGGAGCGGGTCGACGCCGTCGTCGACCAGCTCATGGGCGATGCGCTGTGGTCGGGGTGGGGGGTTCGGACGATGTCGACCGAAGATCAGGGCTACAGCCCGCTCGCGTACCACAACGGGACGGTCTGGCCCCACGACAACTCACTGATCGCCTGGGGGCTCATGCGCTACGGTCGGTGGCCCGAGGCCTATCGCATCATTCGGCAGATGCTCACCGCGGGGCGCTACTTCGACTACCAACTGCCCGAGGTTTTTGCCGGCATGCCGCGGGCGGAGACGCGGTTTCCGATCGCCTATCCGACGGCGGCGCGGCCGCAGGCCTGGGCCGCCGGCACTTCCGTCCTCTTGCTGCAGCTCCTGCTCGGGCTCCAACCCGACCGGCGCCAGAGCACGCTCGAGACCGTTGCCCCGCCTGAGCTCCCCGCCTGGGCGGGATCGCTCAGACTGTCGGGTGTGCGCGCTTTCGAGCGTCCGTGGGAGATCAGGCTCGAAGAGGGCAGCGTGCGGGTGACGCCGGGATGAGACGTCGCTTGCGAAGTCTCCTTCAGGCCGCGCGGCCAAGGCATCGCTTGCGATGCCGCTTAGAGGGCATGCTGGCATTGCCAGCGTGCCCGTCTCCTTTGCCCGCGCGGCCGTCTGAAATGACCGGTCGACAGTACGGGGGCACGTAAGTGGCCGTAACCGATGGGCAGCTGCGTGTCGCCGTACTCAGTCCGGTGTGGTTCCCGGTGCCGCCCTCGGGCTACGGCGGGATCGAATGGATCGTGTCGCTCCTCGCCGACGGCCTCGCCGAGGCCGGCCACGACGTCACGCTCTTTGCCTCCGGCGACTCGCTGACGAAGGCGAAGCTCTCCTACGTCTACGCGGAGGCGCCGAGCCAGTGGATCGGGCGCTCGCACTGGGAGCTCCATCACGCGCTTGCCTGCTACGGGAACGCGGACGAGTTCGACGTGATCAGCGACCACACCGGGATGCTCGGCGTCGCCCTGTCCGGGCTCGTCGAGACCCCGGTCATCCATACCGTCCACGGCCCCATGAACGGGGAGCCGGGAGAGATGTACGAGCAGCTGGCCGGCGTGGTGCCGAATCTCCATCTGATCTCGATCTCGATCAACCAGCGCCGGCCGAAGCCCGAACTGCCCTGGCTGGCGAACTGCCCGAACGCCCTGGACCTGTCGGTCTATCCCTGCAAGCCGCACACCGGCGACTACCTGCTCTTCCTGGGCCGTATGAGCCCCGACAAGGGCTGCCACCGCGCGATCGCGGTCGCGATGGAGCGTGAGCTGCCGCTCAAGATCGCCGGGAAGATGCAGGAGCCCAAGGAGCGCGCGTACTTCGAGGCGTTCGTCGAGCCGCATCTCGGCATCCATGGGATCGAGTACCTCGGCGAGGTCTCGCACGGCAAGAAGGTCGAGCTGCTCCAGGATGCCCGCGTGACGCTCTTTCCGATCGACTGGGAGGAGCCCTTCGGCCTCGTCATGATCGAGTCGATGGCGTGTGGGACGCCGGTGATCGCGATGAACCGCGGCGCCGTTCCCGAGGTGATCGAGCACGGCCGCTCCGGGATCATCGTCGACAGCTACCGCGAAATGGCGGCTGCGCTCGAGCAGGCCGACGCGCTCGATCCGCTCGAATGCCGCCGCTACGTCGAAGAGCAGTTCTCGCCCGAGCGGATGGTCGACGACTACGTGCGGGCTTATCGCGAGGCCATGGTGGCGGCGGACGCGCCGGTCTCCGCCAGCTAGCGCCCCTTCCAGTAATGCCGCCGAGTTTCTGGGTCGCGAGCACCAAGCCAGAGGCCGCACTCCGACGAGCCAAGGCTGGAGAGCCTTGGTGAGGAGGAGGGTGGGCTCTGGCGCCGCGTGATCGCGGGCCAGAAGCCGGCATGTATTGCTGGGCGGGGCGCTTGTCCCAGTAGCGGCGCAGGCCGGCGTAGGACTGCCAGAGCGGCATCGCTCGCTCGTAGGCCTCCGGGTTGCGGCTCTCGGCGTCCCGCTCGGCCTCGCGCCTCGCGAGCCACTCCTGCTCGGGTAGGTCCTCCGAGGCCCACTCGCCGAGGCGGCGCCGCAGCTGGGCGAGGTGCGGCTCCGTGTCGTCCACGACGCCGAAGTGGATCAGGGCGAGACGGTCGGCGTCCCGGCGCTCGATCTCGTCCAGCGTCCGGTTCCAGGTCTCGAGGTCGAAGTCCGGAGGCGGGGTCGGCGGTGCGGCGTAGTCGTCGGGTTGGATCCGCACTCCCGCCGCGTCGCCGGCGTAGAGCGTGCCGTCGGCGCTGAGATAGGACACGTGGTGGCTCGCGTGGCCCGGGCTCGGGAAGGTTTCGAGGCCGAGCGTCGTCTCGCCGACGATGTGCACGTTCTCCTTCGGCACGGGAGCCAACTCACCCCAAAGGTCGTCGAACGCGTCACCGTAGAGCCGCCGCGCCGATCGCTCGAGCCTGCTCGGGTCGACGAGGTGCGGGGCCCCGATTTCGGAGACGTAGACCTGGAGCGTCGGATGCTCACGGACGAGCACTCCCGCGGCGCCGGCGTGGTCGAGGTGGATGTGGCTCAGGAGCAAGTGGCGGATGTCGCAGAGTGCGAGCCCGCGCCGCGCGAGCCCTTCTCCAAGCGCCCCGACGCAGCTCGTGGGACCGCAGTCGAAGAGCGCGAGGCCGTCGTCGGTCTCGACCAGGTAGCAGCCGATCACCCGCTCGGCGCCGAGGTGGTGGAGGTCGATCAGGCTGGCGATCCGGCAATTGTCGCCGGATCGCCAGCGGTGGAGGGGTTTACGCGGTGGCGGGTCGCGCGCGCCGCCGCAGGAACACTGCGGTTGCAACGACGAGGAAGAGCGCGACCGCGAAGAGGCTGAAGAGACTGGTGCCGAGCGAGGTGCCGTCGGAGGAGCCCGCGGTCGGCCTTGCTGGCAGGCCAGCGGAGACGAGTGTCTTCTTGAGCCGGGAATCGGCCTGGAACCAGCCGCCGCGGGTTCCACCGGTGATCTGGAAGACCGTCTGACCGGGCTTCATGTACGTCACCGGCCCAGACTTCGCGTACGGGTAGACGTCCTGCTCGATCTTCCACGTCTCGTTGTTCGGGCCGGGGACGGTGTACGTGATCGTGTACTTCGGGCCGAGGTCGCCCTTCGGACGGGCGTTGAGCATCGGATCCGGCTGCCGGGCGAACACGGCCGGGAAGAAGCCGGCCTGGTCGGTCAGGTTGCCGAGCGGCGTTCCGCCGGACTCGCCGTCGCCGCCGAACGTGATCCCGCCGCCGCCGCCGTCACCGGGGCCGCTGAGCACGGCTTCTGAGGGCCCTTTGGCGAGCGCGGGCGCGGGCAGGGCGAGAGCGGCGATCGAGAGGATGAGGAGGACGCGCTTCATCGTCGGGCTCCTTTCGAGGTGCGGACATCACCTCTACACCGCCTCGCGGTGGTGCGTTCCCTCCTAGGCGCCGGCGGTGGCCGGGGAGCGGACGAGCGCCTGCTCGAGATCCTCGATCAGGTCGCCCACGGACTCGATCCCCACCGAGAGCCGCACGAGGTTCTTCGGTGCGGCGAAGGAGGACTCGGCCGTCGAGGCATGCGTCATCCGCGCCGGGTGCTCGATCAGGCTCTCGACCCCGCCGAGGCTCTCGGCGAGCGCCCAGATCTTCGTGCGTGCGACGACCTCGACCGCTGCTTCCTCCGACTCGACGAGGAACGAGATCATCCCGCCGAAGTCGTCCATCTGGCGCTTGGCAATCTCGTGGCGGGGGTGACCAGGGAGGCCGGGGTAGAGGACCGTCTCAACCGACTGATGCGTCGAGAGGTAGTCCGCGATCTGCTTTGCGTTCTCCGTGTGCTGCCGCATCCGGATCGCCAGGGTCTTCAACCCGCGGAGGACGAGCCAGCAGTCGAATGGACCTGGGACTGCACCGAGCGACTTCTGGAGGAAGTAGAGCCGCTCCGCGACGGTCGGATCGTTCGTTGCGACGAAGCCCCCGACGACATCGGAGTGGCCGCCCAGGTACTTGGTCGTCGAGTGGAGGACGATGTCGGCGCCGAGCTCCAGAGGCCGCTGCAGATACGGCGTCGCAAACGTGTTGTCGACGACGACCATCGCGCCGACCTCGTGCGCCGCGTCGGCGGCGGCGCGGATGTCGATGACGTTGAGCAGCGGATTCGTCGGCGTCTCGAGCCAGACGATCCGGGTTCGCTCGTCGAGGTGATCTCGCAGCGAGTCGTTGATCGTGTCGGCCCCGAGGAACTCGAATTCGTAGCCCTTCGGCTCGTAGACCTGGGAGAAGAGCCGGTAGACCCCGCCGTAGACGTCGTTGACGCAGACGACTCGGTCGTTCGGATGGACGAGGTGCATCACGGTCGTGACGGCGCCCATTCCGGAGCTGTACGCGACCCCGTGTTCCGCCCCCTCGAGCGAGCCGAGGCAAAGCTGGAGCGCCGTCCGCGTCGGGTTCGCGACCCGCGCGTAGTCGTAGCCTTTGTGGACGCCGACAGCTTCCTGCACGTAGGTCGACGTCTGGTAGATCGGAACGGTCACCGAGCCGGTTGCAGGATCAGGTTCCTGCCCCTCGTGGATCGCTCGCGTCTCGAAATCCATGGCTCGATTGTAGGCGGGCGGCACCGGTCGGCGCCGCCCGCCCGAATTGTCAGTCGACGCGGAAGCGGACAATCATGCCGGCGTCGATGTGGTCGTTGACATGGCAGTGGTAGAGCCACGTCCCGGGGTTGTCTGGAACCATGTCGAGCACCTTCATGCTTGCCGGCAAGAGCTCGGCGATGTCGGTTCGCATGCCCGCCCACGTGAGCGACTGGCCGTGCCAGTGCGGCGTGTGCAGGTCGACCTCGGTGCCCATGCCGAGCATGTACCAGCGGACGTCTTCGCCGCGCCGCATCGTCAAGGCGGTGAGCGGCAAGTTCCCGAACACGTAGCCGTTTACCGAGTGCATGAGGTTGCTCTCCATGAAGCCTTCGTCCTCGGGATCGACGCTCGCCGGGTCGCCGGCGAACGCTTCGATGTTCTCGTCCAGGTACCAGCTCGCGTTCTCGTCGAACACGGTGAACATCTGGACGAACTCACGATCGACGTCCTTCGGCGTCCCGTCTGCCCGCAGAGAGCCCTCCCGGCCGACGATGATCGGTCCGATGAGCCCGGCGTTCGTGTCCTTGGGCTCGTCGACGTGCGAGTGGTACATCCAGAGGATCGTGCTCGGGTCGTGCGGGCCGGGGCCTGCCCGCTCTGGGACCTCCCAGATGTAGGTGTGCGTCTGACCCGGTCCGACGCCGTCGTCTGCCTTGTTCGAGCCCGACGTCCCGTCCGCATACGGCGCTCCCTCGGAGCTCTTCTCGTAGAAGACACCGTGCGGGTGCATGGTGAACGGGATTTCGGTGTTGTTCTTGAAGACGACCTTGATCGTGTCGCCCACCTCGCCTCGGAGCACCGGGCCAAGCGTGCCGAGATGGCTCCACTTGTCCGGAATCGGCTTCAAGGTCGTGAACGTGGCGTCCGTGTACTCGCGGTAGAGCGCCTTGAAGTACGTGCGCCCGATGCGATCGGGGCCGGAGCCGACGAAGATGTTCTCAGCGTCACCGAACGCCTCGCCCGTGATCTCGTTCTTCCCGCTCGGCGCGTAGTCCCACGCCACCTTGTCGGCAGCGACGTAGTAGGTACGGGTCACCTTGCTACTCGCCGTTGCGTTGCCGCCCGGCAGCGCGATCGCGGCCACCGTCGCGGCTGCCGTGGCCGTGAGCGCGATGAGCGCGCCGAATCGCTTGGTTCTCATGTCACACCACCTCCCAGGTAATGCGACCGAGCATTGCGCTGCGCTCTGCCTCGTACATCCGGCGAAGGCCGCAGGGGCGGCGCGTAGTTTCTCCCTATCGATGAACGGCGCGAATGACCGCCAAATCCTTCCACGACCACGTCGTTTTGGGCTCGAAACCGGCTTCCCGAAGCCACTCGAGCTGAGCAGCAAGGGGATCCGGCCGATCGAAGCCGGGCGTCGTCGGCGTCACTGCGTCCTCCTCGCGCGCCGGCACAACCACGTCGGCGAGAACGAACCGGCCGCCTGGCCTGAGGACCTCGGCGATGCGGCGGAAGAGGTCGCGTTTCCCCTCGGCGTCGAGATGGTGGATCGCGAGGCATGAGACCACGAGGTCGAAGGGCCCTTCCGGTAAAGGGTCCTCGAGCCGCGAGACACGGAGGTCTCCCGCGACGTCGGCCTCGGCGAGCATCGCCTCGCTCTCGTCGATCCCGACGAGCCGCGCCTGCGGATGACCGGCGAGCACGCGCTTCGCGGTCATCCCGGTGCCGATGCCGAGCTCCAGGATGTCGCGGGCGGCGATTCCCTCGGTGGCTCGCGCTGTCTCCTCCTGGAGCTCGTCGAAGACAGGGATGTCGGCGCGCATGCTCTCGAGATACGTACTCGGATCGAAATGGAACTGGCTCACGACTCGATCCGATCGGTGCCGACGAGCTTCGCGAGCGAGCGCAAAGGCCGATCCAACGGGACCGGCCGGCGGCGGTCCTCCCACCAGACGTTCTGCACCCGCAGAACGCCGCTCTTTCGATCGAAGACCGGCTCGATGCGGCCGACGAGGTCGTGTCCGCGCAGGATCGGGAGCACGTAGTAGCCGTACTCGCGCTTGGCCTTCGGGACGTACATCTCGAGGCGATAGCGGAAGCCCCACAGCGCCTCGGCCCGGTCCCGGTCGTGGATGAGGCGGTCGAAGGGCGAGAGGAACGTGACGCGGTTCGCGACGGGCCGCCCGTCGACCTCGGGGTGCGCCAGCCAACGCCCCTTCTCGAGCTTCACCCCGAGCGCGCGGAAGCGCTTCTCCTCGAGGGCGCGGCGCGCTTTTCGGAGCGGCACCGTTTCCGTCTCCGGGTACCAACGCTCGGCGAGATCCCATAGCCGCTGCCCTCCACGCCGACCGGCGACGGCGATCAGGCCGCGCCGGTGCAGGAGCTCCAGCATCCACGTCAGCTGGGCGCGCGTGCCCCACCAGACGTAGCGCTCGTCGGCTCGGGCCGACGGGTGCTCGAGGTCGCGCGACAGCAAGGGCCCGCGCCGTTCGAGCTCGCGGAGGACGTACCTCCGGAGTCCAGCTTGCTCCTTCAGGAACTGGCTCGCCCAGTGCTGCCACTTGTAGCGGCCCCACGGCTCGCGCATCCGCGCGCGGATGAGTGGCAGGTCTTCGAGCGGCCAGATGAACGCGTTCCACTCGAAGAGTTTCCGCTCTTCCCACAGAAGGCGATCGAGCTGCGACTGGTCGAACGCGCGGAGCCGGCTCCAGAGGACGAGCTGTTGCGGAGGCGCGACAGTCGAGATCGGATCGATCTGGAGGAAGCCGAGCCGGCGGACCGTCTCGAGAACGTCGCGCGCCGACCCGTCGAGGAGCTGCGCGCGAACCGCGAGCCTTCGCGCCTCCTCCGGCGTAACCTCGACCGGTGTGACCCCGCTCATCGATTTCATACTCTCGCAACTGCCGCCGCTTCCGGCGCGGGTCCTCGAGGTCGGCTGCGGCGAGGGCGATCTGGCGCGATCGCTCGACACCGCGGGGTATGACGTCGTGGCGGTCGATCCGGACGCCCCCGAGGGCCGGATCTTCCGGCAGACGACGATCGAGGCGCTCGACGAACCTGGCCCGTTCGACGCCGTCGTCGCGAGCCTCTCACTGCACCACGTCCACGACTTGGTCGGCGTCCTCGACAAGCTCGTCCGGCTTCTGGCGGGCGGCGGTCCACTGATCCTCAACGAGCATGCGTGGGACCGGCTCGAGCCGATGACGCCGGAGTGGGAGGA
>OBLS010000403.1_pt1 | contig 15194 bp, 12 predicted proteins | sample 1519901 | NCBI WGS metagenome assembly OBLS01 (sample SAMEA3113585, study PRJEB22503) | soil metagenome | reverse complement strand
CGTGCTCGTCGGCGCCCTTGCCCTGCTGGCCCTCGGTCTCCACGATCGCCGGAAGGTCCTGCAGCCGCCGGTTTCCCAGAAATGTCGCGAGACCGTCGCCGATGACGCCCTCTTTGAGGTTCGCGTGACGGTCGCGGTTCGAGCCGAGCGGCGTGACCGAGTCGTTGACATGGAGTGCCCGTAGCCGATCGAGCCCGATCAACCTCTCGAACTCGTCGAGGAGCGCATCGAGCGCAGCCGGGTCGGTCACGTCGACACCGGACGCCCACAGGTGGCAGGAATCGAGGCAGACGCCGAGGCGGGGATGCGCCCCGAGCCGGTCGATCAGCTGCGCGATCTCCTCGATCGACCGGCCCATCGTTCCGCCGGTCCCGGCTGAGTTCTCGATCAGGAGCCACGTCGTGTCCGAGCATCGCTCCACGACCTGCTCGATCGCCGGCGCGGCCCGATCCAGGCCGGCGTCGAATCCGGAGCCGAGATGCGATCCGACGTGGAAGACGACGCCGTCAGCGCCGATCGCGCAGGCCGCGTCCACCGTCGAACGAAGGGTCGAGATGGACTTGCCGTAGATCTCCTCATCGGGGCTCGCGAAGTTGCAGAGGTAGATCGCATGGACGATCCACGCCTCCATCCCGGCCGCCCGTGCGCGCTCCTCGAAGGACCCGAGCACCTCCGGGTCGTGGTTCGGGAAGCGCCACGCGCGCGGGCTCTGCACGAAGAGCTGGAGCGCGTCGGCGCCGATTGCCTCCGCGCGTTCCGGCGCGGCCTTCACGCTGCCGCCGACATGGCCGCCGAAGAGCACGCGCCTACGATAGTGACGTGAACCTGCCTGTCCGAGTCCGCATGGCTCCGAGCCCGACGGGGCTGCTGCACATCGGGAGCGTCCGCACCTTTCTCTTCAACTGGCTGTTCGCACGGCCGAAGGGCGGCGAAGTTCTCCTCCGAATCGAGAACACGGACACGAGCCGGGAAGTGGACGAGGCGACCGAGCAGATCCAGCGCTCGCTCGAATGGCTCGGGATCGACTGGGACGGCCCGGTGCGCTTCCAGCTCGATCGGATGGAGGACGCTCAGCGGCTCGCCCGGCAGCTCGTCGACGAGGGGAAGGCATACGAGGACGAGGGCGCGATCCGCTTCCGGATGCCCGACGAAGGCGTGACCGCCTGGGACGACGTCGTCCGCGGCCGGGTCGCGGTGCCGAACGAGAGCATCGAGGATCTCGTGATCCTGCGGGGCGACGGCCGGCCGACCTACAACTTCGCCAACCCGATCGACGACATGCTCGACGGGATCACGCACGTGATCCGGGGCCAGGACCACATCTCGAACACGCCCAAGCAGCTCCTGATCCTGCTGGCCCTTGGCGCGGAGCCGCCGGTCTACGCTCATGTCCCGGACGTGCTTGGCGACGACGGCAAGAAGCTCTCGAAGCGGCACGGCGCGCAGTCCGTCGACGACTTCCGCCGCCAGGGCTACATCCCCGAGGCGCTCGTCAACTTTCTCGCCCGGCTCGGGTGGGCCTACGACGACCAGAAGGAGGTCTTCACGCGCGAGGAGCTGCTCGAGCTCTTCGACCTGGAGACGGTGACGCCGAGCCCGGCCGTCTTCGACTTCCAGAAGCTCTCGTGGCTGAACGGCGTCCACCTCCGCGAGCTCTCGCCGGGGGAGTACGCCGATCGCGTGGTCGAGTACGTCCGCGAGGCGGGCTTCGACTGGGACGAGGAGCTCGTGCGCCGCGCGGCGCCGCTCGTCCAGGAGAAGATCGAGAAGCTCGACCAGTTCCCGAACTACACGCGGTTCTTCTTCGAGGAGGTCAGCCCGGCAGTTCCGCTCGACGGCGCCGGCTCGGTGCTCGAGCAGGCGGAGCAGACCCTCGCCGGTGTCGAACCGTTCGAGGCCGAGCCGATCGAGCGGGAGCTCCGGTCGCTGGCCGAGCGCCTGGAGCTGAAGCCGCGCGAGGCGTTTCAGCCGATCCGGATCGCCGTCACCGGGTCGAAGGTCTCACCCGGGCTCTTCGAGAGCCTGGAGCTGCTCGGCCGCGACGAGACGCTCAGACGTCTCGCGACTGTCCGCGGCGCAGCGGCCTAGGCGGGGCGAGCGGGTCCAGCGCGCGCTGGAAGTCCAGCCAGGAGCGCCGCCTGAAGCTGGCGGTCGGGCGGGGGAGCTCGTTCCACAGCCGCTCCCGTGCGAGCAACGGGTCTGAGCGGGGCTGATTTCCCACTTCAAAAAGGGGAACGACCGAACGGGGCCAGGAGATACGCCGAGGCCGTCGATACACTCGAGCCCGATGGGAGGGGAACCGGCGACGGTGCTGGTCGTTGACGACGATCCCTCGCTCAGGCTCCTCTGCCGGGTCAATCTGGAGCTCGAGGGATACAAGGTCGTCGAAGCGGAGAGCGTCCAGAGTGCACGCGCCGCGCTCGACGCGGAGAGCATCGACGCGATCCTTCTCGACGTGCACCTCGGAAACGACGACGGCCTCGTGCTCCTGCCGTCGATCGGCGAGGACGGGCCTGCGGTCGCCCTGCTGACGGGCAGTCCGGGCGTCCACCTGCCCGACGGCGCGACGGTGATCGGCAAGCCGTTCTCGATCGACGAGCTCAGCAACACCGTCCGCGAACTGGTCGGTCGCGAGGGCTCCTCGCTCGGGTAGATTCCTCTTCCAATATGAGCGTCACCGCTGTCAGGACGCCTGCCGAGTTCGAGGCCGAGCTCCAGAGATACCTCTTCGAGCGCGCCGAAGAAGGGCGCGCCGTTCGTGTGGGCGAGAAGGAGGTCTCCGAGCGCGCAGAGATCGTGGCTCGCTACCGGGAGCTGTTCACGCGCGAGCAGCTGGACGCGCTGCACGAGGCGGAGTCCGGCGCCGCACCGGACGAGCGCGAGCGCCTCTACAGGCTCCGCAAGACCTGCGAGTCGGGCCTCGTCGAGGTCGAGCTGAGCGCGCGCGAGGACGAGCTGGAGAACGCGATCCTCGCCGCCCGGGTCGAGTACCGCGGGCAGGAGCTCCCGCTTCGGTCCGCCCAGGCGCAGCTCGCGGTCCTCCACGCCTTCGAGGAGCGCGAGGAGCTCGGCGAGCTCCACGGCGACGCCTCCGCGGGATTCAACGACCAGCGGATGGAGATGCTGCAGGCGCGCGAGGAGCTCGACGCGGAGCTTTCCGGCGAGAAGGACGCCGTGGCGCGGAACGAGGAGGAGAAGGGCATCTCGCTTCGCGAGCTCTCGCAAGTGTTGACCGACGCGAGCCGCGCTGCGGACGAGCTCTACGGCCGGCTGACGGGAAAGTGGTTCGACAAGCTCCTCGGCGACGGCCGGCCGGAGGTTCCGTCCTCCTACCACGTCGCCTGGCTCCGACGGCTCTCGCCGCTCGAGTCGACCTACACAAAGGAGCGCGCGACGGAGGTCTGTCTGCAGACGCTCCGGCACCTCGGATTCAACATGGACGAGGAGCCGAACATCCGGATGGATCTCGACGACCGGCCGCAGAAGTCGCCCCGCGCGTGCGTGATCGCCGCCGACCCGCCGAAGGTCGTCCATCTGATCACTCGGGCGCAGGGCGGGCTGCACGACTACCAGGCATTCCTCCATGAGGCCGGCCACGCGCTCCACTACGGAAACTGCGACCCGAACCTGCCCTACACGTTCCGGAACCTCTCGCGCGACCACGCGCTGACCGAGATCTACTCCTACATCTTCGAGGCGATCTCTCGCGAGCCGAGCTGGCACGTCGAGCACTTCGGGCTCTCGGAGGAGGAGGCGAAGGAGAACGCCGAGGCGACGATCTTCCTCGAGGCGCTTCTCTACCGGCGCTACACCGCGAAGCTCCAGTTCGAGCTCGAGTTCTGGGGTGGGTTCGGCAACGGGGCGGCAGGCCCCGCGCGGTACCACGAGCTTCTGACGGCCGCGAGCGGCGTCTCCTACCGGCCCGATGCGTACCTGGCAGACATGGACGCGGGCTTCTACTCCGCGGACTACCTCCGGGCCTGGATTCGGTCTGCGCAACTGCGGCAGTGGCTGACGAAGGAAGTCGGCGAGGATTGGTGGCGCAACCGGGCGACCGGCGACCACCTGCGCTCGCTCTTCGCGGAAGGGACGCGTCCCTCCAGCGAGGACATCGCCGGCCGCCTCGGCTTCGATCCCCACGACACCCAGCCGCTTTTGCACGAACTTGGCGCCTAGACCGGCCTTCGACCGGTTCTACGGGTACGACGAGCTAACGGAGATCCTCCAGGGCTGGGCCGACGAGCGGCCCGAGCTCTATGCCCTCGAGTCGATCGGCAAGAGCCATGAGGGCCGGGACATCTGGCTGGCCGCGATCACGAACACCGAGACCGGGCCCGCGCTCGAGAAGCCCGCGCTTCTGATCGAGGCCAACATCCATGCGGTCGAGGTCACCGGCGCGACCGCTGCGCTCTATCTGATCAACCGGCTGCTCTCGGAGTACGGCGGCGACGAGCGGATCACTCGGGTGCTCGACACCCGCGCGTTCTACGTCGTCCCCCGGCTGAACCCCGACGGCGCCGAGCTGGCGCTCGCCGAGCGGCCGCGATTCATCCGGTCGAGCACCCGTCCGTGGCCCCTAGTCGAGGAGCTCGACGGGCTCTACGAGGAGGATCTCGACGGCGACGGACGGATCCTGATGATGCGGATCCGCGACCTAAACGGCTCCTGGAAGGCGCATTCGGAGGAGCCGCGGCTGATGGTCAGGCGGGACCCGGACGAGGAAGGCGGCGAGTACTTCCGGATGCTCTGGGAGGGGCGAATCCGGAATTACGACGGTGTGACCATCAAGATCGCGCCGCCGCTCGAGGGCCTCGACCTGAACCGCAACTTTCCGATGGAATGGGCGGTCGAGGCAGAGCAGCGCGGCGCCGGCCCGTACCCGACCTCCGAGCCGGAGATCCGGGCGATGGTGCAGGCGATCGTCGAGCGGCCGAACATCACGGCGCACCTCGCGTACCACACATTCAGCGGCGTCCACCTCCGCCCGTACTCGAGCTATCCCGACGATTACTACCCGACGAACGACCTGAGGGCGTACAAGCTCCTCGGCGAGAGGGCGACGGAGATCACCGGGTATCCGGCGGTCTCGATCTTCCACGACTTCAAGTACGACCCGAAGCAGACGGTCAAAGGCGGAGCAAACGACTGGCTGTACGACCACCTCGGGATCTACTCCTGGACGACGGAGTTCTGGAGCCCGCAGCGCGAGGCCGGGATCGAGGACTACCAATACATCGAGTGGATGCGCGACCACCCGCTCGAGGACGACCTGAAGCTGATCCGCTGGAGCGACGAGCAGCTGGATGGTAAGGGCTACGTCGACTGGTACGCGTTCGACCACGACCAGCTGGGCGAGGTCGAGCTCGGCGGCTGGGACCTCATGTACGCGTGGGCGAACGTCCCGCCGCAGTTCCTCGAGCGCGAGATCGCGCCGCACTCGGAGCTCGCGATCTGGCACCTGCTCGTGTCTCCGCGCTTGGAGATCCTGTCGCTGGACGCCGAGGAGCTGGGGGAGGGGTCGTGGCTCGTCCGGCTCGTGGTCCACAACACCGGCTGGCTGCCGACGTCGGTGTCCGACAAAGCGGTCGAGCGGAAGGCCGTGCGGCCACTCGAGGTAGAGATCACGCTTCCCGAAGCCGCGCGGCTCCACGGAGGCGAGAAGAAGGTCGAGCTCGGGCAGCTCGACGGCCGGGTGCACCGGCGGTCGCTGCTCTGGTGGGCGTCGGACGATGCGACGAGCGACCGCGCGAAGGCGGAATGGGTCGTTGAAGCGCCTGCAGGGTCGGTGGCGCAGGTCGAGGCGCGCCACCAGCGGGCCGGGATCGTCCGGCGTGAGCTGACGCTCGAGTAGCCCGGTTGGATCACCGGCCGGACAGCTTCAGGGCCGGGCTTCGCGCCGGTACGGCAATCGCGCCCGCGGTCTTCGTGATCGCCGTGTCCTTCGGCGTGCTGGCGCGGGACCTCGGCTGGGGCGTCGTCGCGCCCATCGTCTCGTCGGTGGTCGTGTTCTCCGGGTCAGCGCAGTTCGCGCTCGCGGAGGTGTTGGAGGCCGGCGGCACGGCGCTTGCGGCGATCGTCGCGGCGATCCTCGTCAACGCGCGCTTCGCCGTCATGGGCGTGGCCGTCGCCTCGATCTTTCACGGCGGGCCGCTCCGACGTGCCCTGGAGGCGCAGACGACCGTGGATGCGTCGTGGGCCCTCGCGAATCGGGGAGAAGGGCGGTTCGACCGCGAGCTCCTCATGGGCGCGACGCTGCCTCAATACGTCGCATGGGTGGCGGGCACCGTGGTCGGCGTGTTCGCCGGCAACGTCCTCACCGACCCGGAGGCGCTCGGCCTCGACGTCGTCTTCCCGGCGTTCTTCCTGTTCCTGCTCATCGACGAGCTTCGGCGAGGAGCGGACTTTGTCGCTGCCGCGCTGATCGCCGCCGGGATCGCTCTCGCGCTCATTCCCGTGTCGCCGCCCGGAATCCCGATCATCGCGGCCTGTGCCGGGGCGCTGCTCGGCCTGCGGAGACGCCCGGCGTGACCGCTGTCTGGACGTCGATTCTCGTGGTGGCCGTCGCGAACTTCGCGATCAAGGCAGCCGGGCCCGTGCTGCTGGGCGGCCGCGAGCTCCCAGGACCCGTCGTCTCCGTCATTGGTCTGCTCGGGCCGGCGCTGCTCATGGCTCTCGTCGTCGTCGGGACGTTCAGCGACGGGAGCAGCCTGCGCGTTGACGCCCAGGCGGCCGGGGTGGCGGTCGCGGGCGGAGCCTCTCTCCTCAGGGTGCCGATGCTCGCCGCGATCGCGCTCGGCGCGCTCACCGCGGCGCTCCTGAGACTACCCGGGTAGGGCGGCCGAAGCCGCCCCACCCTCGTGACGTCACTCCGACGTCGTCGTGTTCGTGTCCTCGAGCGATTCGATTCGGGCGTTGGTGGTCGAGCCGTCGACGACCGTGACGCCGTCGACGACGACCGTGCCGGTCGCGACGGCGTCTCGCTCCTTGCCCTGGAAGTGGCCGAGGAAGCCGGGGAAGGTCGTGATGTTGTTGGTGATCTCGAGCCCGCCCGTGCCCTCCCACGCGATGTCCGCGGTGACCGTACGGCCCCCTTCGGTCTCGATCGTGCCGGTGACGCTCGCACGCTCGAGCCCCGATGAGAACGTGAACTCGGCCGGGCCGGAGCCGCGGTCGTTGATCAGGTTGAAGTCACAGTCGAAGCCGCGGATCAGCACGGTGAGGAAGTCGATGTCGAGCGTGGTGACACCTTCCTCGGACTCCTCCTCGTGCCCGCCGATGATCGTGACACGCGTCTGGGCAGTCGAGCCGTCGCCGCAGTCCTCGGTGAGCGTGTAGTTCGCGGTCCCCTCGACCTCGAAGCGGTGAAACGTCTCCTTCGCCGCGGACGCCGTTGCCGGTAGGAGCAGCGCTCCGGCGAGCGCGAGCAGCGGGATCGCGAACCAGCGCGATCGTCGCGAAGACGGACGTGACATGCGGAAACCCCCCTCGGAGATGGTCAGCTGTCGACCGCCTCTACGCACGTCGCCCGCAATCGGTTTGCGGCGACGCCCGGCATAGATTCGGCTGCGCCGACCTGGTCTGACGCGCCAAACAATCCGGGGGACTGACTTAGTACCTAGCAGCGACGGTCAGACCGTCTCAGCACTCCCGGAGTGAGGAATGGAGTCGCGCTCCGAGACACTGCGCGATCTAGGACGCTCGTCTGCCATCCGTCGCACAAGCTCCGAACGCGAGTGAATCTCGAGCTTTCGGTAGATGTGAGTCAGGTGGAACTCAACCGTCTTCCCGGTAACGAAGAGGGCTGCGGCCACCGCGCGGTTCGATTTGCCCTCGGCGACGAGCTGAGCGATTCGGAGCTCTTGGGGCGTCAGACGTTCCGGAGCGCCCGGTTGACGCCGGCGCGGCGTCACGCCGGATGCTCTGAGCTCGGCCCCCGCCCGCTCGGCCCACGGGATCGCGCCGCTGCTCTCGAAGGCCTCGAGCGCCGCACCGAGATGTACGCGTGAATCGCGCCTTCGGCCGCGCCGCCGGAGACGCTCGCCGAAACACAACTGGGTTCGCGCATGCTCGAATGCGCCCTCGTGAAGGGCGAGCGCTTCTTCGAACGCTGACTCCGCGGCAGTATCGGAGTCCAGGAGGAGCGCGCGACATCGCGCTGAGGCACCGAGTGTCCACCGAATGCCGGTCGTGCCCGCCTGGCGTTCGAGTGATGCAACCACGGGCTTCGCGTGCTCCGTCCTGCCGGACCTGGCATAGGCCTCGACCAGATCCGGATGGATCCGGAACTGGTTCGCATTGCCGACGCCGCCCGCCTCGAGAGCCGCGACCGCCGGCGCCAGCTGCGAGACGGCCGCGTCCAAGTCCCCGGTCGCGAGCGCGAGCATTCCGAGTGCACTTCGCGACCTCACCTCGTTCTTTCTGTCGCCGAGCCGCAACGCGGATTCGAGCGCGCGCTGCCCATTTCGACGGCTGTCACTTTCCCGTCCCAGCACGGCCTCGAAGAAGGCGAGACGCGCGAGACAATCGTCGAAGGTCTGCTGAATGCCGAGCTCCCCGACGATCTGAACAGCCTCGAGGGCGTGCCCATACGCTCGCTGCAGGTGACCGTCGTACCAATCGACCTGGGCGCAGATGTGCAGCGCGTACCCCAGATCGCCGAGCGCATTCGCCCGACGATTTGCTGTGACCGCACGCTCGACCAGGCGGCGTGCCCGACCGTGCTCGCCTGCATAGAGCAGCGTTGAGGCTGCATCCGCGACGACCACGCGACCCTCCGGATCGTCTTCGACGAGGTCTGCGCAGCGCCGAGCAAGCTCCACGGCGTCTCCGACCCGCCCAGCGGACAATCGGTGGAAGGAGACGATGTGGCAGAGCTCGGGATCATCGATCGCCTCGTCGCCCGCGAGCTCCCACGCGCGCTCTGCCAGCGCGAGTGATCGTGAAATGTCGAGCCGGTGGTGTTCCGCGGCGGTGGCCGCGTTGGTCAAGAGGGTCGCCGCCGCACGCGGATTGCACGGTGCGAGCTTTTCGGCGCCCGCAACCATTAGGTCCAAGGCCTGACCGAGCTCCCCCCGCTCAATCCGTACGTATGCGCGCCGGGCCTGCGCACGAGCGAATTCGTGGAGATCGAGCTCGCCTTCGACGGCTTCCTGGAGCAGCGCGTCTGCCCGCTCGGGACGACCGGCCCGATACGCAGCATCGCCTGCGCGCGCAAGCCGCAGCGCCCGTAGCCGTCGCCCCGGTGTCAGCCGGGCGGCGCGCTCGAGGGCTCTCGCCTCCGACCAAACACCCCCTCGGGTCCGCGCAGAGGCGGCAGTGGCGACGAGTGCCGAGGCGATTCGCTCGTCCGGAGCGTCGGCTGCGGCGGCGAGATGCCACGCTCGGCGATCGGCTTGGCCCACGGCGTCCGCAGCCACCGCGAGCGCATTATGCACCTCGTGCCGGGTGCTCCACTCAGCAGCGCCGTAGATCGAAGAGCGCACGAGAGGATGGCAGAAGGCGACGCTGGACGCCAGCGTGACGAGTCCAGCCTCCTGGGCGGGCGCCAGGCTCCGCGAATCGAGCCGCAGGACCGCGAACGCACGAGCCAGGGCCCCCAGGTCGCCGACGTCGCTCGCCGCGACGACGAGAAGGGCACGACGCGTCGGCCCTGGAAGTTGCGCGACTCGATGGGCGAAGCCACGCTCAACGTTGGTTCCCGTGCCAAGCGGTTCGCCGATGTCCGGAACCGTGAGCCGCGACCCCGCGACGCTCGCCGAAAGCTCGACAAGCGCGAGTGGGTTCCCCAGCGCCGTCTCGATGAGCTGTTCGACGACGAGTGAGCCGGCGCCTGGCGGCAACCGCTCCGCAAGGAGCTGCCTCGCCGACGCTCGATCGAGTCCGCCGAGCCGCAGCTCTGCGATGCCCTGCGTGGCGAGCATTCGGCTGTCGGGCTCGCGGACGCCGAAGAGGACCGCGATGCCGTCCGCGTCGAGACGGCGCGCGACAAACCCCATCGCAGCGGCCGAAGCCTCGTCGAGCCACTGCGCGTCGTCGATTACGCAAAGCAGCGGCTGTTCCTCGGCGACGGCACTTAGCAAGTTCAGGGTGCCGCCAAAGACGGCGAGGCGCTCAACGGACGGATCCCCGCCAAGCCCCATTGCGGAACGGAGACCGGCCGCCTGAGAGTCCGGGATGGCGTCGAGCGACGAGAGCGCTGGGCGGAGGAGCTCGTGCAGGCCCGAGAAGACGATGTCTACCTCAGACTCGACGCCGAGCGCCCTCAATACGCGCATGCCCTCCGCACGCTCAACAGCCGCGTCAATCAGGGCCGTCTTGCCGATGCCCGCCTCACCGCGAACAACGAGCGCGCCGCTGCGCCGCCGTCTCGCTGCATCGATGACCTCATCGATTCGAGCGGACTCGCGCTCCCGACCGAAGAGCATCGTAGAAAGAGGCTACCCCCGGGGGTGCGCTTAACCCTAGGGAATTCCCGGGCGCGAGCGCGGCGCCCGATGCTCACCATGCGAGGCGATGAGTGCTCGCATCTCGGACGACCCTCGTGCGCTCAGCCGAGCGTCCACGAGTTCCGTCCAGAGCGGCTCGTAGTTGGGCCGGCGTAGGCCGTCTGGCAGGCACAGCCGTCGGTGGCGGCCATGAGGATTGGAGGAGATCGGCCATGACGAAGGGCACCACGCAAGCTGGGAGACGCCGCAGGTTCGCCGCCGCCGCCGGCTTGGTGGCGACTCTCGTCGCCGCGGTAATCCCGACGTCGTCGCAGGCGACCTTCCGAGGGAGGAACGGCCAGATTCTCTATGCGGCTCAGGCTGGAAGGTTCGAACAGCTCTTCACCGTGCGGCCCGACGGAAGCGGCCGCCGGCAGATCACCCACTTCGCCGACAGCGCCGGCGGGAGCCTCAGTCACTGGTCGCCAGACGGCTCTCGGATCGTGTTCACGCGTCGCTGGAACCCAGACGGGCCGAACGAGCGCGAGCAGATCTATGTCGCAAACGCCGATGGCTCCAACCTGCGGCCGATCAATCTGCGCGGCGTGGAGCCGATCCAGCCGACGTGGTTTCCGGACGGTCGACGCATCCTCTTCCTCGCTCTTGCGTCCAGGCCGACGTTCAAGATCGTGAACGCGGACGGGACCGGTTTGAGAGATGCCGGTATGCCGCCGTTCGGGGACAGCGCATGCGTCTTCGGCGACGGCAAGCGCGTAGCGGTTCTGCGCCCCCGTACACCTGGGAACGACGAGGTGATGGCGATTTTCGTCGCTCGACTGGGCACACGAACGGCCAAGCGGATCACGGCCTGGGGCAGTTACACCGGGACGGTCGACTGCTCGCCCGACGGCAAAAGGGTCCTCTTCGGTAGGCCGGCCTTCGGCCCGCCGACATCGGCGAACGTGTTCACGGTTCGGACTGACGGCACCGGGCTCAGGCAACTCACGCACTCCAGGGGTGGGACCGTGAACAACAACCCGAACTCCTGGTCTCCTGACGGAAGGAAGATCGTCCTCACCAGCAACCGCGGTGGGCGGGCCGATCGCGCGCTGTTCGTCATGAATGCCGACGGGAGCGGGATCAGGCAGTTGACGCGGGGCGCTGCCCGCTTCGCGAGTTGGGGACCGCATCCGTAAGCTCGAGCGAGCGACACCCTCGCCCGAGGATGGAGCAATCAGCAAAGGCACTGCTGCCCCTAGTCATAGTCTCGGTGGCGACCGGTGCGTTTGCTGCAGTCGTTGATGAACCTCTCCCGGATCGACACCACGCAGGCCTACCTACGGCGGCTTAATAAGTCGAAGGCGATGGAGGGGGCTCGGGACCTCTCCTAGGCTCCGGATAAGACCGCAAACTGTAGAGGCGCATACGGGATTCGAACCCGTGCTACCGCCGTGAGAGGGCGGCGTCCTAGGCCACTAGACGAATGCGCCGGGAGGCTTGATTGTAGCGTCGGCCCAGTAGGATCGCGGTCGTGCGCTGGCTGAAGCGACTCCTCGGGTCCGACGACGACGATCCGACCCCACGGGACGACCCGCGCGGTGGGATGCAGTCCGACGAGTACCGCCATGCGGACCCTCGCGAGCTCGTCGAGGAGAGCGGGACGACCATGGCCGGACCGGCTGGCGCGCCCCAGGAGGGCCTCTCCCCGCAGGAGCGTCGCGAGCAAGACCGCGCCACGGATTGACGTTTCCGTACCCCTGAGCGCTGGAGGCTTCTAGAGTGGCGCGGTCATGGCGGTGCGTGCTGATCGGCGGACCGACCGCCGCCGGCAGATTCTCGACGCGGCGGTCAAGGTCTTCGCCACGAGCGGCTTCCACGGGGCGCGCGTCGGGGACATCGCCGAGGAGGCCGGGGTCGCGTACGGCCTCGTCTACCACTACTTCAAGTCGAAGGAAGAGCTCCTCGAGACGATCTTTCGGGACACCTGGACGCAGATGCTCGCGAGAGTCCGCGAAGTCGAGGGCTCGGGTGTGGACGCGAGCGAACAGGTGCGACAGGTCACCGCGCTCCTGCTGCGCACCTGGCGCCGCGATCCGGACCTCGTCCGCGTCCTCGTCCGCGAGGTGACCCGGAGCCCGCACGTTCAGCAGGAGATCGAGGAGATCACGGAGGGGATGAAGGCGCTCGAACGGATCATCGAACGGGGCCAGGAGACGGGCGAGTTCCGGTCGCAGATCGATCCGCGCCTCGGTGCGGTCGTCATCTACGGGGCGCTCGACGAGATCTTGACGGGGTGGGTGCTCGGCCAGTTGCCCGACACGGACGAGGACATCGCCCAGGCGGAAAGCAACGTCGTCCTGCTGCTCGTCGAAGGAATGCGCGAAACGCACATCCCCGAATGATTCGTCAGTCCCGCCTTGGGCGGGCCCCTTTCTCCCTTAAGAGAGGGCGGTGTCTCCGGGGCGAGGCTCGACGACGCCGGTCTCGGGCGGGCCGACGACCGGAGGCTTCAGCGGGCGGAGGTAGAGCCACTCGTACGCCAGCGCTCCGAGGACGCCGCCCGCGAAGGGGCCGATGTACCAGATCCAGAAGTCGTCCCAGTCACCGGAGAGGAGCTCGGGGCCGAAGGCGCGCGCGGGGTTCATCGCGGCTCCCGTGATGGGGCCGGCCATCAGGACGTCGAGCGTGATCGTGAGGCCGATCGCTAGACCGGCGATCGACTTGAAGGTTCCGCGGGGGTCGGCGGCCGTGGCGAAGACGACCCAGACGAGGAAGAAGGTGAGGATCGCCTCGATGATCAGCGCCGCTTCGGGCTCGAAGCCGGGCCCGACCGCCGGAGAGCCCAGATTTCCCTGGAGGTCGCTCGGGAAGATCCACCTCAGCAGCGCTGCGCCGGCGACGGCGCCGCCGAACTGCACGATCCAGTACGCGACGGCGACCACTGGGGACAGCCGTCCGGTGACCAGAAAGCCAAGCGTCACCGCCGGGTTGAAGTGACCTCCTGAGATATGCCCGACCGCAGACACCATCACGGCGATCACGAGGCCGTGAGCGAATGCGACGTCGATGTTCCCTGCGCCGGTGCTGGGAGCCACGATGAGGACCGCACCAGCGCCGACGAAGATCAGCGCGAAGGTTCCCACGAACTCGGCGGCGGCCCGGCGGAAGACGTCTTCCATACGCGCGTGGAGGCTAGAGAGCGGATCGGACGACGCCTTCGGGTGAGGTCCCGCTCGTCGTCGCCGTTGCACTGCGCGGCGGCGTCGCCTAAGAACAAAAAGGCCGCGGTTTGCGGCCCTTTTCTGAAGGCTGCGGGGCTAGGATTCGAACCTAGACTACTCGGTCCAGAGCCGAGCGTCCTACCATTAGACGACCCCGCAAGGGGCCTCGGATTGTAGCGAGCCGCCTCCTAGGCGACGTCCGCGGCCCAGTCCCCGTAGAGCGCCGTGTACAGGCCCTTCCGGGCCATCAACTCTTCGTGCGTGCCCTGCTCGACGATCCGCCCGTGCTCGAGGACGACGATCAGGTCCGCACCCCGGATCGTGGAGAGCCTGTGGGCGATCACGAACGCCGTCCGGCCTGCGAGCAGCGTCCTCAGGGCCGTCTCGATCCTCCGCTCCGTACCGATGTCGACGGAAGACGTGGCCTCGTCGAGGATCAGGAGCTGCGGGTCGGCGAGGAGGGCGCGCGCGAACGCGACGAGCTGACGCTGGCCGAGCGACAGGCGAGTGCCGCGCTCCTGGACGTCGGTGTCGTAGCCGTCCTCGAGCCGCATGATGAACTCGTGGGCGCCGACGGCCGTGGCCGCCGAACGGATGTCCTCGATGGTCGCATCCGCGCGGCCGAACGCGATGTTGTCGCGAACACTCCCGGCGAAGAGGAAGCCCTCCTGGGGGACGATCCCGAGCTGCCGTCTGAGCGACTCCTGCGTGACGTGGCGGAGATCGTGTCCGTCGACGGTGATCCGGCCCTCGACCGGGTCGTAGAACCGTGCGAGCAGCTTGGCGATCGTCGATTTCCCGGCACCGGTGTGCCCGACGAATGCGACCGTCGTCCCGGCCGGGACATCGAGGTCGATTCCGTGGAGCACCTCCGGCCCGGTGCGGTAGGCGAAGCGGACGCCCTCGAGCCGGACGCGGCCGTCGATCGGCGGCAGCTCTTCCGCGTCGGGAAGGTCGACGACCTCCGGCCCCTCATCCATCACGTCCATGATCTTGTCGAGCGCGGCGATCGCGGCCAGGAAGGTGTTGTAGAGCTGTGAAAGCTGCTGGATGGGGTCGAAGAAGTTCGCGACGTAGAGGATGAACGCGAACAGCGTCCCCGCCGTCAGGTCACCGCCGGCCAGCAGGTAGCCGCCGTAGCCGAGGACGACCGCGGTCGCAACGGCCGAGAGGAAGTCCACGAACGGGAAGTAGAGGCCGTTGTTCAGGACCGTCTGCTGGTTCGCCTCGCGGTAGTGCGCGTTGACCTCCTCGAAGTTCCGGCGGCGGGACTGCTCTCGCGTGAAGGTCTGGACGACTCGCATGCCTGCGATGTCCTCGGCGAGCGTGGCCGTGACGAGCCCGAGCCGCTCCCGCACCGCTCGGTACGCCCGCGAGGAGCGCATCCGGAAGATGGCGGTGGCGAGCGCCATCGCCGGCATGACGCTCAGCGTGGCGAGCGCGAGCCGCCAGTCGAGATAGAAGAGCACGACGGCGGATCCGACGAGGATCAGCGTGTTCTGGACGAGTGTCGTGACACCGTCCGTGACCAGCTGGTCGAGCGCGTCCA
>OBLS010000402.1_pt1 | contig 15195 bp, 13 predicted proteins | sample 1519901 | NCBI WGS metagenome assembly OBLS01 (sample SAMEA3113585, study PRJEB22503) | soil metagenome | reverse complement strand
GGTCGACATCATCCTGACCAACAACGGCTACACGGTCATCAATCTGGGCATCAAACAGCCAATCGGCTCGATCATCGAGGCGGCTGAGCAGCACCGAGCGGACGCCATTGGGATGTCGGGGCTGCTCGTGAAGTCCACCGTCGTGATGAAGGAAAATCTCGAAGAACTGAACGCACGGGGACTGGCCACCAGCTATCCAGTCTTCCTTGGCGGCGCCGCCCTGACCCGTGCTTACGTCGAGCAGGATCTGCGGGAGGTGTTCGCCGGGGAAGTGCGCTACGCCCGGGATGCGTTCGAGGGTCTGCGGTTGATGGACGCGCTGATGGCAGTCAAGCGCGGCGAGGCGGGGGCTGCACTGCCGGCCCCGCGTGAGCGCCGGGTGAAAGCTCGAGCCGGAACGCTGCTCGAGGACCGAGTGGAGGTCACCGCGCCCCAGCGGTCCGATGTGGCGGTGGACATCGACGTGCCGACGCCGCCGTTCTGGGGTGACCGCATCGTGAAGGGCATCGCCTTAGCCGACGTCGTGAAGTTCCTGGACGAACGCGCCACGTTCATGGGGCAGTGGGGGCTGAAAGGATCTCGCGACGGCGCGTCCTATGACGACCTCGTCGAGACCGAAGGCCGACCACGATTGCGAGCCTGGCTCGATCGGATCCTGACGGAGTCGATCGCGGAATTCGCGGTGGTCTACGGGTATTGGCCCTGCTATAGCGAGGGTGACACCGTCGTCGTCCATCAGCCGGGGACGGACATCGAAGACCCACGCGGCGAACTGGCTCGTTTCACCTTCCCTCGCCAGCGCCGGGGCCGATATTTGTGCCTTGCCGACTTCTTCCGAGATCGCGAACTGGCCTTGCAGAAGGGTCCGGATGTGATCGCCTTCCACCTGGTCACCATGGGTGCAGCGGTGAGTCGGGTGACGGCCAAACTGTTCGACCAGAATGCCTACCGGGACTACCTCGAGCTGCATGGGTTGAGCGTGCAGCTAACGGAGGCGTTAGCGGAGATGTGGCACGCGAGGGTCCGCGCGGACCTCGGGTTTGCTCGCGAGGATGGACCGGTCGACGACATGATTCGTGATCAGGGCTACCGGGGCTCGCGCTACTCGTTCGGCTATCCGGCATGTCCGGATCTGGAGGACCGGGCGAAGCTTGTCGCTCTCGTTCGACCGGAGCGGATCGGCGTCACTCTCTCCGACGAGCTGCAACTGCATCCCGAGCAGTCGACGGACGCTCTGATCGTCCATCACCCGGAGGCCAAGTACTTCAACGCGCGCTGACCACTCCAAGAAAGATCCAACGCTAGCTCTGCGCCGGCTGGAGCGTTCTTTGCGTCACCCTACGCACGCTGGAGGAGCGTCCCGCGATTGTTCCTCGCCACCGCCCGGGATTGGTTAATTGATCATCTAACGAGGGAATTCATCCCTCGATATCCCGAATTGCGGCGACACGCCGCAGAGTGGGGATGAAGGCGATCGAGCGTTGAATTTCCGGAGAAGTCATCAGAAGGGCCGGAGGCACTGGGACAATGACCGGGCCATGACCAAGACCTCGACACTCGCTGCGGCGCTGTGGGATTTCGACGGAACCTTGGTTGACTCCGAGCCGTTGTGGCTGGATGCAGAATTCGAGCTCGTCGCCGAACTGGGCGGGACGTGGTCGGTGGAACACGCGGACCAATTGATCGGCAACTCCCTTCTCGACTCGGGCTCCTACATCTTGAACGCGATCGGCCGGCACGACCTGAGCCCGGCGTGGGTGGTCGACGAGTTGATCATCCGCGTGATCGAGGCCCTGAGTGCCAAGCCCATCCCCTGGCGCCCGGGGGCGCGTGAGCTGCTGACCTCTTTTGCTTCGGCACGCGTCCCGTGTGCGTTGGTGTCGGCTTCCTATCGCGTCATGTTGGATTCGGTGCTGAACCAGCTGCCAGCGGACACCTTCATGGTTTCGGTGGCGGGCGACGAGGTGCGGAACGGCAAGCCGCACCCAGAGCCCTACGAGACCGCGGCAGCCGCACTGGGAGTTGACACGCACGAGTGCGTGGTCCTCGAGGATTCGATCACCGGTGCCCGATCAGGGAATGCCGCCGGCGCCTTGGTCATCGCCGTGCCGAGCCGGGTGCCGATCCCGCCGGCTCCACGCCGCCGCCACGTGACATCGCTGACGGAGCTGGATGCGGCAGCCGTGGCCGAATGGCTGGAGCAGGCCAATGGCCAAGGCTAAGTCGCCCGCACACGGTCGGCGCCTTGTCGCTATCGTCGCCGCCGCCACCATCCTGAGCGCCAGCGGCTGTCAGCTCAACGGTTCCATCAGTCCGTCACCTACGCCAAGCGGCACACCGCCGAGGCCATTCACGGTGATGAGCACCGACCTCGTTCGCGTCACGGATCCAGCTGCGATCACTGACTCCGCCTCGGCCGTGATGTCACAGAACGTCTTCCAGCGCTTGATGACCGCCGAGCCCGGCCAGTCCGTACTGAAGCCCGACGCCGCTCGGGACTGCATCTTCACCTCGGCGACAACCTACAGCTGCACGTTGAACGAAGGGCTCACCTTTCACAACGGGCACGCCCTCACCTCCAGCGACGTGAAGTTCAGCATCCAGCGGGCCACCCGGCTCAATGTGGCGGGGTCGTCGACCTCGCTGTTGTCCTCGCTGCGCCGGATCGAAACGCCCGATCCGCAGACCGTACGGTTCCTGCTCAGCCGTCCCGACACCCAGTTCGGCTGGGCACTTGCCTCGCCTGCGGCCTCGATCGTCGACGAAGAGGTCTACCAGCAAGACGACATCCGCCCCCCGACGGAGCCGGTGGTGGGATCCGGGCCGTTTGCTGTGGCTCACCGGGACGAGCGCTCCTTGTTGCTGACTCGCCACGGCACTTACGTGGGGCGCAACCCTGCCGAGATGCAAGCTCTCGAATACCGCACGGCCGCCGACTCGGCCACCATCGAAGACGCCATGGCCAACGGCAAGGTCGACGTGGTCTGGCGTGGGCTGAACGCCGCGGCCATCACCCGCTACAGCCGCCAAGCAGCCGCCAGCCCGGACCAGCTCACCACGGATGGCTTTACCCAGCACACCTACTTCGGCGAGAGGGTTCTGCAGCTCGGCTGGAACCCCGCGTCTCGAATGCGTGGGAACCGGCCGCTGCGGCAGGCGATCGCCACGGCGCTTCAAGGAGATCGCACCCTCGACTCGGTCGTTCCTCCCGGCATCCCGGGCCACCTGTCAAGCTTCCCGGTCGGCGGGAAGGCCACACCGAAGATCAGCTGGAAGAACCGGATCCCGCTGACCTTGAGCTATGACAGCACGGCACCCGATGGCTTGGACATCGCGACCCAGATCCGGACCAGGCTGGAGAACTCCGGCGGGCTCAGTGTCCAGCTGCGGCCGGACGCTGTGGCCGCCGACCTCTGGCTCCTCGACCGCAAGGCGTGGACATCGACCGGCCTGGCCTGGTTGCAGCCCTACATCGACGCACCGCTGCCGACCGCCGCGACGACGATCCAGACCATCGTCACTGAATTCCGCAAGACCACCGACGACGAAGCCGCTGCCCAGCTTCTCGGTTCCCTGCAGAAGCAAGCGGCCGTCGACAACGTGCTGGTCCCGATCAGCCAGAGCGATGAGTACCTGTACGCCCGAGCCGGTGTCGAGGTCAGCGAAACGGGCTTTGGGCCGGGCTGGCAATTGGGGCTCTTCGGGATTTCCAATGGTTGAGGAAGTTCCTTCCGGGGTCAGGCGCGGACCATTCGCAGCAGGGGAGCGGATCACGCTCAGTGACCCGAAGGGTCGGCGGCACTCCATCGTGCTCACTGCCGGCGCACAGTTCCACACCGCCAAGGGCCCGGTACAGCACGATGATCTGATCGGGCGACCTGAGGGTGTGGTGGTCGCCTCCGCCAGGGGCGTCGACTATCTGGCCATGCGCCCGTTGCTGAGCGACTTCACGGTCACCATGCCTCGCGGCGCAGCGGTCGTCTACCCGAAGGATGCGGCCCTGATCGTCATGGGCGCCGACATCTTTCCCGGGGCAACCGTGCTGGAGGCCGGCGCCGGCTCGGGTGCGCTCAGCTGCGCTCTGCTGCGTGCGGTCGGCGGCACCGGGCGACTGATCTCGTACGAGCGGCGGGAGGATTTCGCCTCGATCGCCCGCCGGAACGTGGAGAACTTCTTCGGCCAGCCACATCCAGCCTGGGACCTGCGGGTCGGCGATCTGGTGGCGTCGCTGGTCGACCAGCCAATCGAGGCTGGGACGGTCGACCGGGTCATTCTCGACATGCTGGCCCCGTGGGAGTGTGTCCCGGCGGTGGGCGATGTCCTGATCCCGGGTGGAGTGCTCTGCTGCTACGTTGCCACCACCACTCAGCTGGCGGAAACGATCGAGACGCTGCGTGCCCATACGGGGTTCACCGAGCCGGAAGCCACCGAATCGCTGGTGCGCTCCTGGCACGTCGAAGGTCTCGCGGTCCGCCCCGGGCACGCCATGGTCGGCCACACGGGCTTCCTGATCATGACGCGGCGGATGGCGCCCGGGGTGGCTGCGCCGCTGCGGAAACGCCGGCCAGCTCCCGGCGCGTATGGCGAGAATTACTCTGGTCCTCGGATAAGGCCCAGCTAGGCTTTTGGCCTAGGAGGTGCGTCATGGCTCACGACCGAACCCCGTACGAGGACCGCGAGACCTTACAGACGCAGCTTCGGGCGCTCAGCGACGAGGTCGACCGGCTGCGTGAACGCGTGTCAGCTCACCCGCACGATATCGCCATGTTGGAACGCCGTCTCGCCGATGCCCGGCAAGACTCTCGGACGACATCGGCGAACAACGAACGGCTCGCCGCAACGCTGCGCGAGGCCCGCGATCAGATCATTTCCTTGAAGTCCGAAGTAGACCGGCTTGCCCAACCACCGGCCAGCTTCGCGGTGTTCCTTGCCTCAGCCGAGGAGCACACGGCCGACATCTACACCGCAGGGCGCAAGATGCGGGTCAGCGTCAGCCCCGAGGTCGACCTCGAAGCGTTGGAACCGGGCCGCGAAGTGATGATCAATGAGGCCATGAATGTGGTCGATGTCCTGGAGTTCGACGAGGTCGGCGAGGTCGTCCTGCTCAAGGAACTCTTGGAAGATGGGCACCGGGCCCTGGTGATCGGGCACGGCGACGAGGAGAGCGTCGTCCGCCTGGCGCATCGGCTGCACGAAATTCAGCTTCGCTCTGGCGACTCGCTGCTGATCGACCGGCGGGTGCATTTCGCCTACGAGCGGGTGCCCAAGTTGGATGTCGAGGAACTGGTGCTGGAAGAGGTGCCAGACATTGACTACTCCCTGATCGGGGGCCTGGGATCGCAGATCGAAGCGATCCGCGATGCGGTCGAGCTTCCGTTCCTGCACAAGGAGCTGTTCGACGAGCACGAGCTGAAGGCGCCCAAAGGCATTCTGCTCTACGGTCCTCCGGGCTGTGGCAAGACCTTGATCGCCAAGGCAGTGGCCAATTCACTGGCCAAGAAGGTATCCGAACGTACCGGCGAGGAGGGACGCAGTTTCTTCCTCAACATCAAAGGTCCGGAGTTGCTGAACAAGTACGTCGGCGAGACGGAGCGGCACATCCGGCTGGTCTTCCAACGAGCCCGCGACAAGGCGTCGGACGGCATGCCGGTGATCGTCTTCTTCGACGAGATGGACTCGCTGTTCCGCACCCGCGGGTCAGGCGTGTCGTCCGACGTGGAGAACACGATCGTGCCGCAGCTGCTCAGCGAGATCGACGGTGTAGAAGGCCTGGACAACGTGATCATCATCGGCGCCTCGAACCGCGAGGACATGATCGATCCGGCGATCCTGCGTCCCGGTCGGCTGGACGTCAAGATCAAGATCGAACGGCCCGACGCCGAGGCGGCGCGGGAAATCTTCAGCAAGTATTTGACGCCAACCCTTCCGTTGCATAGCGAGGATCTCGCCGAGTTCGATCATGATCATGAGGCGACCGTGGCCGGGATGATCGAGCGTACGGTGACCCGGATGTACGAGGAGTCGGAGGAGAACCAGTTCCTCGAAGTCACCTACGCCGGCGGCGACAAGGAGGTCTTGTACTTCAAGGACTTCAACTCCGGTGCCATGATTCAGAACATTGTCGACCGAGCCAAGAAGATGGCGATCAAGGACCTCTTGGACACGGGCGCCAAAGGCGTGCGAATTGGCCACCTGCTGCAGGCCTGCCTGGACGAGTTCGCGGAGAACGAGGATCTGCCCAACACCACCAACCCCGACGACTGGGCCAAGATCTCGGGCAAGAAGGGCGAGCGGATCGTCTTCATCCGGACGCTGATCTCCTCCAACAAGGGCACTCAGCCCGGCCGCTCCATCGACACCGTCACCAATACGGGGCAGTATCTTTAGTGCTTCTCTCGCGCACGATCGCGCTCAGAGACGCTGCCGTCCTCACTCGCTCGCACACCTTGTGCGCTCGACTCGCTCGTCCAGGCAGAGCCGCGCGATCTCCGCGCTCGAGAAGCCGCGCCGCGCTTCCCGAGCAGGTGTCAGTTGCTTGCGATCGGCATAAGTTCACGAGGCCGGATGCCTGGCGGCCGATCGGCGTGCAGTGTGCACCGCACCGAGCATCGCCCGCCAGCCGAGCAGGAGGACTCCCAGGGCGATGGTGGCCACCAGGACGAAGGCGAGAGCAGTCCCGCGACCGGTGGCCAGCCGAAGCAGCATGCCGACGGCGACCGTGCATAGCCAGACGATCGCGCCCGATCGGAGGGTGGCCGGGTGCCGCCAAGCCCGGGCCAGAACGTAACCCGTGAGGGTGCCGGCAAGGAACGGCCAGGCCGTGCTCAGCACGCCGACAAGGTCGTTTGCCTCGCGGTGGCTACCGCGACCAACGATGGCGAAGATCAGGACGCAGATGCTGTCCACGGCTATCGCCGGCCAGACCTTCACGTGGGACCACATTACGCTGGGCGCATGGCAGAGCACGCTGATCGCGGAGGATCGACGGATCAGCAGCCCGATGTAAGCGTTCAGCGAGTGATGGGCATCGAGACCGAGTACGGGATCAGCGCCCTCAACCCGCCGACCGACGACGATCTGCATCCCATGCAGTTGTCCAACCACGTAGTCAAGGCCTACGGAGCGTCTGTGGCCGGTCAGCCGGCTGGGTGGGACTACGAGACGGAGACCCCGCTGCGGGACATCCGCGGCTACGAGCTGTCCCGGTCGGCTGCCCACCCGGACCAGCTGACCGATTCCGATCTCGGCATGGCAAACGTGATCTTGAGCAACGGCGCCCGACTCTACGTCGATCACGCTCACCCGGAGTACTCAGGTCCTGAGGTCACCTCGGCGCTCGATATCGTGCGCTTCGACAAGGCTGGCGATGCCGTGATGGCCATAGCCGCGCAACGGGCCAGCCATTCCCTGGGCCGGTCCGTCCGGCTCTACAAGAACAACACCGACGGCAAGGGTGCGTCGTACGGGACTCACGAGAATTACCTGCTCGACCGCAGTACGCCGTTCGATCGGATCGTCGCGCAGTTCACCGGCTTTCTCGTGTCGCGGCAGGTCATCACCGGGGCTGGCCGCGTCGGCCTCGGTCAGGGCAGCCAGGAGGCCGGGTTTCAGATCAGTCAGCGCGCGGACTTCTTCGAGGCCGAGGTCGGGCTGGAGACCACGCTCAATCGGCCGATCATCAACACTCGGGACGAGCCGCACGCGGACGCCAGCCGACATCGCCGGCTGCATGTGATCACGGGGGACGCCAACTCGGCCGAGATCGCCACGTACCTGAAGGTAGGCGCCGCCTCGTGGGTGCTGCGGGTGATCGAGGCGGGCCACTTCGAGGGCGATTGTCGGCTGGAGGCACCAGTGGTGGCCATGCGGACGGTAAGCCGAGACCTCGACTGCGGTCAGCCGCTGACCCTGACCGACGGTCGGGCCATGACGGCTGTCGACCTTCAAGAGATCTATCTGGACAATTGCCGCCGACACTACGAGCGCGTAGCTGAAGATCTGAGTGAGTCCGCTCGAATCGAGGCCAAGGATGTTTTCACCCGTTGGCAGGAGTGCCTCGACGCATTGCGCACCGACCCCTTCACCCTGGCCGATCAGCTGGACTGGGTCGCCAAGCTCAAGTTGATGGAGTCCTATCGCGAACGCGACCACCTGGGCTGGAACGCGCCGAAGCTCGCCCTCATCGACCTGCAGTACGCCGATGTGGACCCGCGGCGCAGCCTTTATGCGGCGCTGGTCGCCAAGGGAAAGATCCGCCGCTTGATCACCGACGACGAAATCGAGCGTGCCCGGAATCACCCGCCCGAAGACACCCGCGCCTACTTCCGCGGGCGAGTGATGGAAAAGTTCGGCGCTGCCGTGGTGGCCGCGTCGTGGGACTCCGTAATTTTCGACGTACCAGATCGCCCTGCCTTGCAGCGGGTTCCACTACTCGACCCGCTGCGCGGAACCAGGGAGCAGGTGGGCCAGATGCTCGACGAGTGCGAAACCGTTACCGACCTCTTTGCCGCCCTGGGCCGCTAGACCGGCAGAGCCTCCGCGGGGGACCTGCTGCGCCCCGCAATGGCCCTGCCTCGGCTAGACCGCTCGTCCGGCGAACGCGGGTCGCGAAGCGGGACCGCTGTGGCCGCAAGCCGACTTCGACCCTCGTACGTCGACCTTGACCCGCATGGACGAGGGTCGAGGTTAGGCGCGGGGGTCACAGTTGCAGCCGTATAACCCGAACCGCGGAGTGGCGTGAGTCAGAGGGTTGTCGGCCCTCATGGTTAGGCTGGGAGAAAGAAGGGAGGAACGCGGACATGCCCGAGTCAGAACAAAGCCAACGCAAGACAAGGCGAGCCGAGGAGCGTGAGGTCGAAGACGTCGCACCGGCCGACAGCAGCCACAAGGCGGAGCTGGACTCAGAGGTCGACTCCCTGCTGGATGAGATCGACGACGTGCTGGAGGTGAACGCGGAGGAGTTCGTCCGCTCGTTCGTCCAGAAGGGCGGCCAGTGAGCGACCGCTCGTCCGCGGTCGGCTTGACCGCGGACTTCCTGCGCACCGACAGCTCATCGTTCGCCGACTTCGCCGCCCGTGTCGCGCCGAATGTGTTACCGAGTCAGCGGAACGGGTCGGCCGGTGCCGGAGATCTTGTCCCGCACGGCACCACCATTGTGGCGGCCACCTTCCCCGGCGGGGTGGTGGTGGCTGGCGATCGGCGGGCGACCATGGGCAACATCATCGCGCAGCGGGACATCGAGAAGGTCTATCCGGCCGACGAATTCTCGATCATCGGGATCGCCGGTGCGGCCGGCATCGCCGTAGAGATGGTCGGGCTTTTCCAGGTGGAACTGGAGCACTACGAGAAGATCGAGGGAGCACCGCTCTCCCTGGTGGGCAAGGCCAACCGGCTCGCCACCATGATCAGGATGAACCTTCCGCTCGCAATGCAGGGTCTGATGGTGGTCCCCTTGTTCGCCGGCTGGGACGCGGCGGCCGAAGAAGGACGGATCTTCTACTACGACGCGACCGGCGGCCGGTACGAAGAGCACGCCTTCTTCTCGGTCGGCTCAGGAGCGGTCTTCGCTCGCGGCTCGCTGAAGAAGCTCTATCGGCAGGACCTGGAGGCCGGTGAGGCCACGATGGCGGTCATCCAGGCGCTCTACGATGCCGCGGACGACGACTCAGCGACAGGCGGTCCCGATCTGACCCGCAAGATCTTTCCGGTGGTCCTGCTCGCCACGGCCGAGGGCGTGCACCGGATCAACGATGCCCAGATCGGCGATTTGGTCGGCCAGGTGATGGCCAGTCGGATGGAGCGCCCGGACGGACCTGGAGCAGCTTTGACGTGAGCATGCCGTTCTACGTTGCTCCCGAGCAGCAGATGAAGGACCGGGCTGACTTCGCCCGTAAGGGCATAGCCCGGGGCCGATCGGTCGTGGTGTTGCACTATGCCGACGGAATCCTGTTCGTAGCGGAGAACCGTTCTCAGGCGCTGCATAAAGTCAGCGAGATCTACGACCGGATCGGGTTCGCCGCTGTCGGCCGCTACAACGAGTTCGAGAACCTCCGGACGGCCGGCATCCGCTACGCGGACCTGCGCGGTTACAGCTACGACCGCACCGATGTCACCGGCCGCGGACTGGCCAACGCGTATGCGCAGTTGCTCGGCACGATTTTTTCCTCTGGCGGTGAGAAGCCGTATGAGGTCGAGATCATCGTGGCCGAACTCGGTGCTGCGCCTGAACTTGATCAGATCTACCGGCTCACCTACGACGGCTCCGTCGCCGACGAGGAAAATTTCGCGGTGATGGGCGGGTCAGCGGAGGCCATCGCCGACGTGCTGAGCAAGGGCTTCGAGCGGGGACTCGGGTTGGCCGCGGCGACCAAACTAGCTGTGCGGGCGCTGGCCTCCGACGGCGGCGGGAATGGCCAATCGAGAACACTGGAAGTGGATGCGCTGGAAGTAGCGATCCTCGACCGTACCCGGGCGCTGCCCCGGAAGTTCCGCCGTATCGAGGGAGACCGCCTCTCCGCGCTGATGACGGAGGACATCGAGCCCTCAGATCCGGGTCACGTGCAACCGCCCACCTTGCCACCGGAGCCGGCGGTGACCGAAACAGAGTTACCGCCGACCTCCGCGGCCGACCCGAATCCGGTTGACGGTCAACCGCAAGAGCCACAGAATCCTGGCTCGTGACCGTTACGGAGTCAGCCGCCCCCGGCAAGACCGCCGAATCTACCGCCGGGGAGCCGGAGGTCGCTGTCGTCATCGGAACCGGCCTCATCGGGGCGTCCATCGGTTGCGCACTGACAGCTGCCGGCTACCGGGTGCATCTGCGAGACCACAAGATCAGCCACGCGCGCGTCGCCGCCAGCCTGGGCGCGGGCGTCATTGAGGCGCCACGGACGGCGGATGTCGGTGTGGTCATCGTGGCCGTTCCACCGACGTCGATCCCCGATGTCGTCGGCCACGCGCTGCGCACATACCCGGCGGCCGCCGTGACCGATGTCGGATCCGTCAAGGCCGGCGTTCTGGACACGCTCTGGGAACGCGACATACCTCTCGAGCGCTACGTCGGCTCTCATCCGATGGCTGGTTCGCAGCACTCCGGCCCGGTGACGGCCCGGGCCGACCTCTTCGAGGACCGCAGCTGGGTCATCACGCCACATCGCCGTTCGCTGCCGGCCGCCGTGCAGCGCGTCTCCCGGGTGGTGCAGGCCTGCCAGGCGCGCAAGGTCGTCATGGACGTTGAAGATCATGATGCAGCTGTGGCCCGTGTCTCCCACTTGCCGCATCTGATGTCGGTGCTGATGGCCGGCCACCTGAACGCCGTTCCGGCGGAGGATCTGGTGCTCGCGGGACAGGGCTTGCGTGACGTCACCCGGGTTGCCGCAAGCGACCCGGACCTTTGGGAACAAATCCTCGGAGCGAACTCCGCTGCAGTGCTGATGGAGCTGCATCAAGTGCGCGATGAGCTCGCCGCCATGATCAACGCGATCGAGGCCGTGCCAAGGTCGGAATCACTTCGCTTGCACCTAGAACGAGGGGTAGCCGGGACGCAGAAGATTCCCGGCAAGCACGGGGCCCGCCAGGTCGCGTATAGCCAGGTGGTGGTGGAGATTCCGGACCAGCCTGGTGCACTGGGTCGTTTGTTCTCCGATGTGGGAGCGGCCGGAGTCAATGTGGAGGACATCTCGATCGAGCACGACCAGGTGCGCCAAGTGGGATATCTGGCGTTGTCGGTCGCTCCGGACCGTGCTACGGACTTGGCTGACCTGATGACCAGCCGAGGTTGGAGCGTCGCCTGACCATCGGCGAGCGACGCTGGTGCGTGGGCGTGTCCCGCGTGCCCGGTAAGGTGTGCACGTGTCTGAGGGGCAGGCAAGCGAGGTGAGCGGCGACGGTACCCAGCCGCTCGTCATCGCCATCGACGGGCCGAGCGGCTCGGGCAAGTCGAGCACGGCGCGAGGCGTCGCTCGCCGGCTCGACCTGGCGTTCCTCGACACCGGCGCGATGTATCGGGCGATCACCTGGCTGGTGCTGCATGAGCGGCTGGACAGTGCCGATGAGTCCGCCGTCGCACGGCTTGCCCATGAGGCCGAGCTGACCATCAACACCGATCCCGACGCGCCGACCGTGGCCGTCAACGGGCATGACGTGACTGCCGCCATACGAGATCCGGACGTGTCATCGGCGGTGAGCGCGATTGCGACCAATCTCGACGTCCGCCGTGAGCTGGTGAGCCGGCAGCGTCAGCTCATTACCGCCGCCACGCGGGGCATCGTGGCTGAAGGTCGTGACATCACTACCGTCGTGGCCCCTGACGCACAGATCCGCGTGCTGCTCGTGGCGGATCCCGCTGCTCGGGTTGCTCGTCGCCATGCCGAGTTGGGCGAGCGGATTGATGCTGCCGCGGTGACCGACCAAGTGATCCGGCGCGATTATGACGATTCCACCGTGGCTCAATTTCACTCGGCTGCGCCCGGCGTCGTCGTCCTCGATTCGACTTTGCTCAGCCTGGAGGAGGTCATCGACGCGATCTGCGCACTCGTTCCGGAGTCTCACGCGCATCGTCTCGACTCTGCCAATCTGGCTGGGGCTGGGGAGGACATGGCACGGTGATCGCCGGGGTCAGCCCCGACCTGCCACATACCGCGCATCTGCCGGTCAGCAAGGAGCTGGGCCTTCAGCTTCTCAAGCCAGTCGCAGCGGCCATTATCCGCAGCTACTGGCAGGTCCGTTTGCACGGCGAGGCACACGTTCCGCCCACCGGCCCGGTCATCCTCGCGGCGAATCACATTGGCTTGCTCGACGGCCCAGTGCTCGTCGCGCTCACCCCGCGACTGACGTTCGCATTGATCAAGCACGAGCTGTTCACCGGCGTTCTCGGTCGGTTCCTGGCCCGTGTGGGTCAGATATCGCTGAACCGGCGGGCGATCGATACTGCTGCGATCACCCGGGCCATCCAGATCCTTCGTGCAGGTGACGTGCTGGTTGTCTTTCCCGAGGGATCCCGTACGGGCGGCGAAGTGACCTACGCACGCGGGGGAGCGGCATACCTCGCGATGGTCACCGGTGCGCCGGTTGTACCCGTTGCCCTGCTCGGTACTCGCGAGGTCGGTCACACGCGAGGTCGGTTGCCGGGCCGTCGCCGGCCCATCCATGTGGTGTATGGGGAGCCGATCGCCGTGCCGCGCTCAGACTGGCCTCGGCGAAAGGCCGCGGTGGCGAACTGGACTGAGTTTCTACGGTCTCGGCTGGCCGCACATGTGATGGCCGCTCAAGGGCTGACAGGGCTACCCTTGCCAGGGCCTGCCATGCGCAAGCTCTAGGTCCTTGCCGCGCCCACACCTCCTGAATCGACCGAGATGATCAACGACGTGCGCCTGCCGCCCGAAAGTCCCGCCGACCTCGTCCCACCAGTGGTGGCCGTGGTCGGCCGGCCGAACGTCGGCAAGTCAACGCTGGTCAACCGGATCATCGGCCGCCGGGAGGCCGTCGTGCAGGAGCTCCCGGGAGTGACCAGGGACCGGGTCTCCTATGACGCCAACTGGAACGGTCGCTCATTCGTGGTCGTCGATACCGGAGGGTGGGCACCGGACGCGAAGGGCATGGCAGCCCAGATCGCCGAGCAAGCGGAGCTCGCCATTTCGGCTGCAGATGCCGTCGTCTTCGTCGTCGATGCCACCGTCGGAACGCAAGACGAAGACGAGGCGGTGGTACAGGTACTCCGGCGAAGCAACAAGCCGGTGGTGCTGGCGGCGAACAAGGTCGACGACCAACGTACCGAGGCCGAAGCGGCGACCATGTGGAACCTCGGACTAGGCGAGCCATACGCTGTCTCAGCCCTGCATGGGCGGGGGAGCGGCGACCTCCTCGATGCCATTCTGGCCGCCCTTCCGGAGGCGCCGCCGGAACCTGAAAGAGCCGAACGGGGTCCGCGACGGGTCGCCATCGTCGGCAAGCCGAACGTCGGGAAGTCGAGCCTGCTGAACAAGCTGGCCCGCCAGCAGCGGGCCGTCGTGGACGAAGTCGCCGGAACCACCGTTGATCCGGTGGATGAACTGGTGGCGGTCGACGGCCAGATCTATCGCCTTATTGACACAGCAGGCATCCGCCGCCGGGTCAAGGAGGCATCGGGCCACGAGTATTACGCAAGCCTGCGGACTCGGGGCGCGATTGAGCGCGCGGAGGTCTGCGTGGTCGTGATCGACGCAAGCGAGCCGGTGACCGAGCAGGATCTGCGCATTCTCAGCTCCGTCGAGGAGGCCGGTCGAGCGCTCGTCGTTGCCTTCAACAAGTGGGATCTGACCGACGACGAACGGCGTCGCTATCTGGGTCGGGAGATCGAGCGCGATCTGGTCCAGTTCCAGTGGGCGGCCAAAATTAACATCTCGGCAACGACGGGCCGGCACGTCGACCGGCTGGGCTCGGCGATTGAGGAAGCTTTGCAGAGTTGGGGATCGCGAATCTCGACGGGCAAGCTCAACGCCTTCCTCGGGCGCATTGTCGCTGCACATCCACACCCTGTCCGAGGCGGCAAGCAGCCGAGGATCCTGTTCGGCACCCAGGCCCAGATCGGACCGCCGACCTTCGTGCTGTTCACTTCTGGCCAGGTGGAGGCGGGTTACCTCCGGTTTGTCGAGCGGAAACTCCGGGAGGAGTTTGGCTTCGTCGGCACTCCCGTGCACGTGGAGGTCCGAGCCCGCGAGAAGCGGAAGGGGCGTTGAACCTCGCGACCGGGGCTCGTTGAGGTCTAGCTGTCAGTCTGTGCTGACGTCGTACGACGACCTCCAGCCACTGACCGAGTTGCGATCGCTCTTGAGGAAGATGCCAACGTGACTGCGTCCTCATAGATCGGCGCGGAGACGGCGAAGCCGACCGATGAATGCGAGTAGCCGCCGAGGAGGCAGGATGTCGAGTCAGCAGCGCGTTTACGGTGACCCGGGCACGCAGGTGTGTACGCCATATGGATCGATCCGAACTCACGCTCACGAGGCGAGCAGTCCAGCGCACCACGCAACCGAGTCTGCCCAACGAAGAGGGCTCTGGGCTCTTGATCGTGGCTCGATAGGAGTGGTCCGAATCAACTGCATTCGGACTGCCCCATCCGTCTAGTAGAGTTCCCCCTCGTGGCTGCTGCTCATCGAGCAGCGCGACGGGCTGTGGCGCAGCTTGGTAGCGCACTTGACTGGGGGTCAAGGGGTCGCG
>OBLS010000401.1_pt1 | contig 15246 bp, 11 predicted proteins | sample 1519901 | NCBI WGS metagenome assembly OBLS01 (sample SAMEA3113585, study PRJEB22503) | soil metagenome | reverse complement strand
GACGACGACGGGGCCGATGTCCGCAGCACCGGCGACTGCGCCTCCGGCTCGGCCGGCGCGTCCGGGTCCGGGACTGCGTCCGGGTCGGCTTCCGCGTCAGGCGCGGCGAGCCACTCGGCGAGCGCGAGCTGCCCCTCCGGTTCCGGCAGCGGTGCCGGCAGTGCCTCGGGCAGCGGCATCGCCAGCGTGGTCGAGGGGTCGTCGACCGACGACCCGCTCGTGACCCAGGCGGTCGCCGAGTACAAGACCTGGGTGCTGGCTCAGGTCGACGAGACGATCGCCGCCACCACCACGTTCACCGACGCGGTGCGGTCGGGCGACGTCGAGGGGGCCAAGGCGGCGTTCGCCCCGTCGCGGCAGGGCTGGGAGCGCATCGAGCCCATCGCCGGGCTGGTCGAGGAGATCGACGGCGCGGTCGACGCCCGGGTCGACGACTTCTCGGGCGTCGACGACCCCGCCTTCACCGGCTGGCACCGCCTCGAGTACCTGCTGTGGGAAGGCGGTACCACCGAGGGCGGCGCCGCGTTTGCCGACAAGCTCGAAGCCGACCTGCAGACGCTCGAGACCGAGCTCCGGGAAATGGACATCCCGCCGGCGGCGCTGGCGGTCGGGTCGGCCGAGCTGATCGAAGAGGTCTCGACGGGCAAGATCACCGGCGAGGAGGACCGCTACTCGGGCACCGACCTGTGGGACTTCGCCGCCAACGTCGAGGGCGCCGAGAAGGGCTTCGAGCTGCTCGAGCCGGCGATCGAGGCCGAGGACCCCGAGCTGGTCGCCACCGTCGAGGGCCTGTTCGACGAGCTCGGCGGCCAGCTCGAGGCCTACGCGGACGGCGAGGGCTACAAGCCCTACCGCGCGCTCACCGACGCCGACAAGACCAAGATGCAGACCACGCTCGCCGAGCTGTCGGAGAGCCTGGCCACCGTGGCCGGTGTCCTGGGGCTCGAGGGCTGATGGCCGCGTTTCCCCCACCGAAACGGTCGTCAGAGCGGCCATTTCCCTGGGGGAACCCGGATGTGTCGCGCCGTCGCTTCCTGGTCGGCGGGCTGGCCGGCACCGCCGCCGTCGGCCTGGCCGGCGCCAGCGCATGCCGCGACGGGCCCGGCGACGCCGACCGGGCGACGGGCACCGGGCACGGACGGGCGACGGCCACCGGTGGTCGCTACCTCGACTTCCGCGGGCCGCACCAGGCCGGCATCACCCACCCCGCCAACGAGCAGGGCCTGCTGGCGGCGTTCACGGTGACGGCCGACGACCGGGCCGAGCTACGCGAGACGTTCGAGGCGGTCACCGCGGAGGCGGACCGGCTCATGTCCGGCACGCCCTACGAAGACCGTGACCCCGCCTACCCGCCGGTCTACACGGGCACGGTCGGCAACCCGGCGCCGCCGTGCGACCTGTCGGTGGTCGTGTCGGTGGGGGCGTCGCTGTTCGACGACCGCTACGGCCTGGCCGATCGCAAGCCCGCCGCCCTCGAGACGATGCCGTTCCTGGCGAACGACCGGCTCGACCCCGCACGATCGCACGGCGACCTGCTGCTCACGATCACGAGCACCCACGAGGACGTCAACCTGTTCGCCCTGCGCCAGCTCGCCCGCGCCACCCGGGGCACGCTCGCCCTGCACTGGATGCTCGACGGCTACAACCGCCGCACCGCCGCCCGGCCCGGCGAGGCGGGCAAGCGCAACCTGATGGGCTTCATCGACGGCACCGCCAACCTCGAGCCCGGCGACGACGCCGCGATGGATCGCTACGTCTGGGTGCAGCCCGGCGACGACGAGCCGGGGTGGGCCGCCGGCGGGTCGTACCACGTGGTGCGGGTCATCCGGATGCTCGTGGAGTTCTGGGACCGCACCCGCCTGTCGGAGCAGGAGGCGCTCATCGGCCGCCGCAAGGGGTCGGGGGCGCCGTTCAACGGCGAGGTCGAGACCGATCTGCCCGACTTCACCGACGATCCGGAGGGCGAGATCACGCCGCTCGACGCCCACATCCGGCTGGCCAACCCTCGCACACCCGAGTCCGAGGACGACCTCATCTTCCGTTCCGGCCTCAGCTTCTCGCGGGGTTTCGACGGCGACGGCCAGCTGGACCAGGGGCTGGCGTTCGTGTCGTTCCAGCGGAAGCTGTCGCAGTTCCTCAACACCCAGGCGCGCCTCGCCGGCGAGCCGCTCGAGGAGTACCTCCAGCCCGAGGGCGGCGGCTTCTACTTCGCGCTGCCGGGCGTCACCGACGAGCGCGGGTTCCTGGGCGAGGGCATCTTCGCCTGACGCGGGCGCCGCCCGCGGCCACGGCCTCCGCAACCTGACGAGCCGTCAGATCTGCGCGAGGCTCGGGGTGACCACCAACCAGTGGCCGCGAGGGCCCACGAGGGGGAGCCACCACGATGGCGCTGATCTCGCTGCGCTACGACCTGCGCACCGCACCGGACAGCATCGGCGGCGTGGGGCATGACGCCCTCTACCGCACCGCCCTCGACCAGACGCGCTGGGCCGACCGGCTCGGCATCGACATCGTGACGGTGTCGGAGCACCACGTCACCGAGCAGGGCTTCCTGCCGTCGCCCGTGGTGTTCGCAGCGGCGCTGGCCACGGCCACCGAACGCATCGCCATCTCGATCGCCGCGCTGCTGGCGCCGCTGCACCACCCGGTGCGCCTGGCCGAAGACCTGGCGGTGCTCGACCACCTGGCCGGCGGTCGGGTGTCGGTCGTGCTCGGTCTCGGCTACCGGCCCGAGGAGCTGGCGCTGTTCGGGGTCGAATCCGGGAACCGGGTGGCGCTGGTCGAGGAATGCGTCGCGGTGCTGCGGCAGGCGTGGACGGGCGAGCCCTTCGAGTTCCGGGGCCAGACGGTGACCGTGCGGCCCCGCCCGCTCACGCCGGGCGGCCCGATGCTGCTGCTGGGCGGCTCGGTCCCGGCGTCGGCCCGCCGGGCTGCCCGCCTCGGGCTGCCGTTCTTCCCGTCGATCGACGACCCCGAGCTCGTGCGCATCTACACCGAGGACAACGAGCGGCTGGGACGCCCGCCGGGCTTCTGCTCACTGCCCAAGGGGCCGGTGTTCGTGCACGTGAGCGACGACCCCGAGCGCGACTGGGAGCGCATCGCGCCCCACGCGCTCGCCGACGCCACGACCTACCGGTCGTGGCAGGCGCCCGGCAACCGGTCGATCGTGGAGTCGCAGGCGACGAGCGTCGACGACCTGCGGGCCGAGGGAAAGTACCTGGTGCTGACGCCCGACGAGTGCGTGGCCCTCATCGAGACCTACGACCCCTTCCAGGGCTTCGTACTGCACCCGCTGATGGGCGGCATCGACCCCGACCTGTCGTGGGCGAGCCTCGAGCTGTTCGCCGCCAAGGTGCTGCCGCGGGTGCGCCCTCCCGCCACCGGGGCGTGATGTGGCCCTGCCCGACCATCTGCAGCAGCTCGCCGCCAAGGTGTCCAACGCCGGTCGGTGGGGCGACGACGACCAGCGGGGCACGCTCAACCTCGTCGACACGGCGGCCGTGCTGCGGGGCGTCGCCGCGGCCCGGCAGGGCAACGTGTTCTCGTTGGCCATCCCGTTCGACGAGGACGGGCCGCAGACCGGGTCGATCCCCGGCCGCGAGAACCCACGCCGCGAGATGCTCATGGTGAACACGCCGCTCACCGGCGACCCGAGCGACTTCTGCACCAGCGACGACAAGGTGGCGATGGGCGTGCAGGCCGCCACGCATTGGGACGCGCTGGCGCACGTGAGCTACGCGGGCCGGCTCTACAACGGCGTCGACGCGGGCGTGATCGACGACGAGGGCGCCGGCCGGCTCGGCGCCGACGCCTACGGACCGGTCGTCACCCGCGGCGTGCTGGCCGACGTCGCCCGCGTGCACGGCGTCGATCACTTCGACGACGGCTACGCCGTCTCGGGCGACGACCTCGACGCGGCGGTCGCCCGCGCCGGCGTGACCGTCCAGCCCGGCGACGCGCTGCTCGTCCGCACGGGCCAGATGCACTTCCTGCGGCAAGGCGACCGGGCGCGGTTCGGCAACCCGTCGCCCGGCCTGTCCACCCGGTCGATCGAGTGGCTGCACGACCACGACGTCGCCGCCGTCGCCACCGACACGCTGACGTTCGAGGTGTGGCCGGGCGAGGACCCGGGCGTGCTGCTGCCCGTCCACATGATCCACCTGGTCGACATGGGCCTGGCGCAGGGCCAGCTCTGGGCGCTCGACGAGCTGGCCGCCGACTGCGCCGGCGACGGCCAGTACGAGTTCCTGCTGTGCGCCACCCCGCTGCCCCTCACGCGGTCGGTCGGCGGACCGGTCGCCCCGACGGCCGTCAAGTAGTCGTCACGTAGTCGACACCATCAGAGGAGCGCCGTGGCCGCCGTCATCCCGGAAGGAACCGTCGCCTGGGGCATCCAGCTGCCGATCCAGTCGCAGTCGACGCTGTACGCCGAGGCCTGGGAGGCCGCAGCCGGCACCGGCGAGCTGGTCGAGATCGCGCAGGCCGCCGATCGCGCCGGCGCCTTCTACGTGGCCGTGTGCGAGCACATCGCGATCCCCAAGCCGCTCGACGAGAAGATGTCGACGAGCTGGTACCACACGACGACCACGCTCGGCTTCCTGGCGGGGGTGACCCGGTCGGTGCGGCTGCTGAGCCACGTGGTCGTGGCCGCCTACCACCACCCGCTCGAGCTGGCCAAGGCCTTCGCCACGCTCGACGCGCTGTCGGGCGGCCGGGCGATCCTGGGCATCGGCGCCGGCCACGTCGAGGGCGAGTTCGCCCTGCTGGGCGTCGACTTCGCCGGCCGGGGCCGGGCGCTGGAGGCGGCGCTCCCCGCCATCCGGGCCGCGCTCGACGACGAGTACCCGGCGCTGCCCGGCGGGGCCGCGGGCCTCGACGGATCCGCCGGCATGCGGCCCCGCCCCGTGCAGCCGTCGCTGCCCGTGTGGGTGGGCGGCTCCTCGCCAGCCGCCGTGCGCCGGGCGGCCCAGCTCGCCGACGGCTGGCTGCCGCAGGGCACGATGCCGGCCGACCTCCCGAAGGAGGTGGCCCGGATACGCCGATTGCGCGCCGACGCCGGCCTCGACCCGGCGTTCGACATCGGCGCCAACGTCTTCCCGGTGTACGTGGGTGACCCCGGCTGGGACGTGGGTCGCTACACCATCACGGGGAAGGCCGACGAGATCGCCGACCGGCTGCGGACCTGGACCAGCGCCGGCGTCAACCAACTCCAGATGCGGTTCCGGTCCCGTGGCACCGCGGAGCTGGTGGACCAGCTCGAGCGCTTCGGCCGCGACGTGGTCCCGCTGGTGACCGCAGGCTGACCACTCCGCCCGGCCCGCCGACGCTCTGCGCGAGGGCCGTGCGACACTGGGCGGCGTGGGCGACGAGGTCCGCATCCCGATCGAGTCTCGGATCGAGGTCGAGCGGGGACAGCCCGGCCCCGAGGCCGCCGGCGACAGCGCGCCCCCTGGCCGCGGCTCGTCGGCCCGGGTGGTCCAGGAGCCGAGCCGGTGGACGAGGGCGGCGATCGTGGTGGCGGCCGTGGCCCTGGTCGGCGCCGGCATCGCGCTGGTCACGCGGGGCGACGGGGGGACGGGCGACGCCACCGACGACGCCGACCGGCCCCACGACACCGATCAGGCCGACGGCGCCAGCGACCGCGGTGCCGAGGAGCTTCCCGCCGAGCCCGGCGCCGAGCCAGCCACCGCCACTCCGGGCGGCAGCCCCCAGGCGACCACGGCCCGGGCTGCGTTCGCGGAGGCCGTTCTCCGGCTCGAGCGGGCCGGGTCGTTCACCTACCAGGGGCGGGTCCACGCCGCCGCCGCCTCCCCCTTCCGGCCGGGCACCTGGATCTCGCCGGACGTGACCGTCCAGGGCGAGGTCATGCTGCCCCACGTGTTGACCCACGAAGTGGCGGTCGGCCCGGGCGGTGCGGCGGTCGAGACCGTGACGTCGGGCCCGACGGTGTGGAGCCGCACGGCGCCGGCGTCCGGCCGCCTGCCCTTTGCCCAGTGGGCGGTGGAGCCGTCGGGATCCCCCCAGCTGCCCCTCGGCATGGCGGCGGTGGTCGGCCGCCTCGGCCGGGCCCACGACCCGCGGGGCGAGGCCCCGGACGAGGCCGCGCGCCGGGTGATCCGGGGGACGTTCCCCATGGGCGACGACGGCCCGTTCGGCGAGCTGCTGTCGGGCGCCGACCTGCTGCTCACGCTCCACTACTCCGGCGACATCGCCCGCGTCGTGATCACCTCGGCCCCCGTCGCTCCCGAGCTGGTGATGGAAATCGACATCACGGGGCTCGGTGCGGCGAAGCGCATCGCGGTGCCGGACGAGGGTGACGCGGCCATACGCCGCACCGTGCCCCTCGGCGCCCTCGCCGACGCCGGCGTGTCGCCGGTGGAGCTGGCTGCGCTACCGGAGGGCTGGACGCTCGTCGGAGCCTGGGTCGCCGCCGGCGCGGCGGGGCCCGAGGAGTGCCCGGTGCTGAACCTGCTGTACCGCGACCCGGCCCGGGTGTTCGACGGCTACATGGCGTTGGGCGTCATGACCGGGATGTGCTCGCAGGGCAGAGGGCCGCCGATCGGCCGCGACGTGCCCTTCACGGCCGGGTCGCTCGTCGGCACGGCCGTCGTGTCCAGGTCCAACACCGCCGGCCGCCTGTCCGACGACGGTGATCTCGCCGTCGAGTTCGCCACCGACCTGTCGGTCGAGGACTCCAGCACGGTGCTGGCGTCGCTCGTGCCCTTCGACGTCAGCACCGATCCGGCACCCCTCGAGGGCATCTCGTCGCCGTGACCAGGAAGGTCGTCGCTCGATCAGAAAACGGGGGACCACTCGCCGGGAGCGTTGGTAGCCTGCTCGCACCAGAGAAGGGAGGTGGTCCACACATGAACGACGGTAGTCATGGGACCCTGGAGGTGGCTGGCCGCTAGCGGCCCGTCGGACCACTCGGTGGAAACCAACCAGTCCACCGCCGATCCGGCTGCTGGGGAGTAGTCCCACCCGGCACACAACCGGCTGGATCGAGTCTTTCCGATGAAGTTCGGCACGAAGGGAGGTCCCTGCGGGCCTCCCTTCGCCGCGTCGGCTGGCACCACTACGATGCCCGGCCGTGGGGGAGCGCATCCGCTGGGGCATCGCCGCCACCGGGCACATCGCCGAGCGGTTCGCGACCGGGCTGGCACAGCTCGACGACGCCGACATCGTCGCCGTGGCGTCACGCTCGGCCGAACGCGCCGGCGAGTTCGGCGCCCGCCACGACATCGCCCGCCGGCACGGCTCCTACGAGGCGCTCGCCGCCGATCCCGACGTCGACGTCGTCTACGTCGCCACGCCCCACGCCCGCCACGAGCCCGACACCCTGCTGTTCCTCGAGGCCGGCAAGCCGGTGCTCTGCGAGAAGCCGTTCGCGATCAACCGGCCCCAGGCCGAGCGCATGGCCGACGCCGCCCGGTCGAGCGGCGTCTTCTGCATGGAGGCGATGTGGAGCCGGTTCCTGCCGGCGTACCGGCGGCTCGCCGACCTGCTCGCCGACGACGTCATCGGCGAACCGCTCGTGGTCGAGGCCGACTTCGGGTTCCGCGTGCCCGTCGACCCCGCGCACCGGTTGTTCGACCGATCGCTCGGCGGCGGCGCGCTGCTCGATCTGGGCATCTACCCCGTCCAGCTGGCCTCGCTGGTGCTCGGTACCCCCGACCGGGTGTCGGCGCTGGCTCGCCTGGGCGAGACGGGTGTCGACGAGCAGGTCGCAACGGTGCTCGGGCACGCGAGCGGCGCGCTGGCGGTGGTCAAGGCGGCGATCCGTGTGGGGCTCTCCTGCACGGCCCGCGTCTCCGGCTCGCACGGGTGGATCGAGCTACCGGCGTTCATGCACTGCCCCGACCACCTAATGGTCGGCGGCCGGGAGGGTCGCCATCGCCACGACTGCGCCTTCGACGGCGAAGGGCTCCGCTACCAGGCGGTTGAGGTTCACGACTGCCTGCGCGCCGGGCGCACCGAGAGCGCGGTCATGCCGCTCGACGAGACCTGTGCGATCGCCGGCACGCTCGACGCCGTCAGGGCGCAGATCGGCCTCGCCTACCCCGGCGAGTGACCGGCGAGCGAGAGGCGAGTGAGCGGCGAGGAGTCGCCGCCGAGGCCGCCGGGGAGACCGGCGACGCGATGACGAGCCGGGCCACGCCGGTGCCGGCCGTCGTCGAACGGCCCGAGCAGCTCACCGCCGCCTGGTTCGACGCCGTGCTGGGCACGGCCGGCACGCCCGCGTCGGTCGAGCGCGTCACGGCGGCGCCCGTCGGCACCGGGCAGATGGCGCAGACCCTCCGGGTGCGGCTGGGCCGGGCGGCCGGCAATGGCAGCACGACGGTGATCGTCAAGCTCGCCCGGCCCGAGGTGGCGACGGGACCGTTGGCTCGGTCGGCCTACGCCAAGGAGATCGCCTTCTACGCCGAGCTGGCGGCCCGCCTTCCGGTCCGCACGCCGCGCTGCCACCACGCAGCCATCGCCGACGACGCCGCGTCGTTCACGCTCGTGCTCGACGACCTGGCCGGCGCCGTGCCGGGCGACCAGATCGCCGGCTGCCCGGTCGCCCACGCCGAGGCCGCGGTCGTCAACCTCGCCGCCCTCCACGGGCCGACGTGGTGCGACGCCGATCTGGCCGGCCGCCCGTGGCTGGCCGGCGATCCGTCGCTCACGCCCGAGATGCTGGCGCCCGTGTTGGACCTGGCCGCCGACCAGTTCGCCGAGCGGTTCACCGGCGACCTCGAGGACCACGAGCGGGCGGTTCTCGATGCCGCGCGCCAGGTGCTCGCTCCCTGGATCTTGGCCGGGTCGGACACGTTCTCCGTGATCCACGGCGACTACCGGCTCGACAACCTGCTGTTCCCGGTCGACGACCCGGGGGGCGTGGCCGTCGTGGACTGGCAGACAGTGTCGATCGCCGCGGCCGGACGTGACCTGGCGTTCTTCCTGGGCACCGGCATGGCCGTCGAGGACCGGCGGCGCCACGAGCGCGACATCGTGGCGACCTACCACGAGGCCCTCGCCGGCCACGGCGTGGCGCGCTACACGTTCGACCAGTGCTTCGGCGACTACCGCCGGGGCATGTTGCACGGCCCGCTCATCATCCTGCTCGGTCGCCTCACCGCCACCGCCACCGAACGCGGCGACGAGATGTTCCTGGCGATGTGGCGGCGCGCCGCGGCGGCCATCACCGACCTGGGCACGTTGGACCTCGTGCGGCGCTAGCCGGCTCGGGCGATGACGAGGGCCACGTCGTCGGTGCGGCCGTCGTCGCCCGGGTTGACGGCGAGCAGGTGGTCCGCGAGCGCGCCGGGCTCGTGCGACGGGGCGTCGGCGACCTGGGTGGCGAGGCGGGAAACGGCCACCTCGATGTCGATGCCGCGGCGTTCGATCAGCCCATCGGTGTAGGCGATGAGGGTGGCGCCCGGCGGGAAGGGCACCTCGCCCACGCCTCGCTCGTCGGTCTCCACGCCCAGCACCCCGTGTCGCCCGCCGGCGAGCCGCTCGACCGTGCCGTGGGGATGTCGCAGCAGCGGCGGCGGATGCCCGGCGGCCGCGTAGCGCACCGTGCCGGCGGCGCTGTCGATGACGGCCACCCACATGGTCGCGTAGCTGCCGAAGTGCTGGCGCAGGGCGGCGGACGTGCGCACCACGATCTCCGGCAGCGCCGTGTCGCTGGTGGCCAGGGTGTGCACGACGGTGCGCAGCTGCACCATCTCGGCCACCGCATCGAGCCCGTGGCCGGCCACGTCGCCCACCACCAGGCACAAGCGGTCGCCGCCGAGCGCGATGCCGTCGTACCAGTCGCCGCCCATGCCCACGGCGTCGGCGGCGGGAAGGTAGCGGGCGGCGACCGCCAGTCCGGGGACGTCGGGGAGCGGGGCGAGGACACGCTGCTGCAGGTCGCGGGTGATCTGGTGCTCGGCGTCGAACAGGCGGGCGCGCTCGGCCGTCTGCTCGCAGAGGTCGGCCACGGTGTCGATGCGCCCCCGCAGGGTCTCGTCGAAGTCGGGCGGCGTCGACCACAGCACCGTCAGCGCACCGAGGGGCGTGCCGTCGGCGGTGGACAGCGGCGCGCAAGCGCCGGCGTGCAGCCCCAGGGCCTCCAGGTCGGCGGCGACACCGGTGTTGGGCACGGCGTCGAGCGAGGTGAACGTGACGATCTCGCGCAGGCGCAACGCGACCAGCCCGGGGAAGTCGCTGTCGAGAGGCAGGTCGGCGTAGGGCGCGAGCACGTCGAGGTGCGGGCCGCCCAGCGCCAGCGTGCGGAAGCGGTCGCCTGTGACCAGGCCGACGATGGCGAAATCGGCGTCGAGCGCAGGAGCGGCGTGCTCGGCGATGGCGGCGCCGACCTCGTCGAAGCTTCGAGCGACCGACAGGTGGCGGGCCAGCGTGGCCAACGCCAGTGTGCGCGTCGCCTCGCGCTGGGCGGCCTCGGCCAAGGGGTCGGCGTGTTCCCGGCGCAGCCACACGCGCCGCGCCTGCACGGTCAGACGCATGGTGGCGTGGCTCACTCGCGGCTGAGGACGTCGTCGACGCCCGCCAGGTCGAGCAGCCGGGACACCGCGGGTGGCATGTCGCGCAGCACCATCACTGCTCCCTGATCGGTGACCAGCCGGCTGATGTCGAGCAGGGTGCCCAACCCGCTGGAGTCGCAGAACGTCACGCCCGCCAGCTCGACCACGAGCCGCTCCAGGGCGGGGACGTCGCCGACGGCCTTGGTGGTCTGCTCGACCACGCCGGGGCGGGACACGAGGTCGAGCTCGCCGGACAGCCGCACCACGAGCTCCTCCGGGCCTGTGGCCTTGATCGCGATGTCGAAGGCTGCCAATCCGACCCTCTCCGCTGCCGTGTCTGCGTTGTCGGGCTCGAGCCTCGATTGAGCCGACGGTGCCCCTCGGCCGAGACGAGCGGCACGTTGGACCCCAGGTCGGCCGCCCGCCTCAGCGTCACCGCGCCGCATTCTGTCAGGGCTCGACGCCCGATGCTCGCCGTGTGGACCTCGATCGCCGTTAGCCGAGGAGCTCGCGCTCGATCGGGCTGCGCGCCCGCGAGCGGGGCGTGATCCGCGCCGAGCCCAGCCACGCACTCGTCCGGTCGGCCTCGGCCTCCATCGCGGCGGCGGCTTCCCGGCCGACGTCGACGAGCAGCCGGCGGGCGATCTCGCCGTCGGGCCGCTGCGCCCAGCATCCGACCACGCGTCCGTCGCACCAGATGGTGGCGGCGATGTTGCCGGAGCGGTCGTACAGCCCTTTGTCGTCGCCGCCGTAGAAGCCCCGGTCGGTCCAGCCCATGGCCGTGGAGTCGAGCGCCGGCAGCAGCGCCACCCAGGGCTCGGTCGCCGAGACGGGTTCGAGGTCGTCGGGCAACACGTAGCCGGTTGCACCGTCGAGGTTGACCTCGACCGCGCCGACCGCAGCCATCGCGGCCCGAGTCGTGGTCTTGGTCCAGCCGGTCCACCACCTGAGATCGTCGAGCGTGCCGGGCCCGAATGCTGCCAGCCACTGCCGGGCCAGCTCGGCCTGCGCCGTCGGGGTCTCGAGGGCCGTCTCGCCCCCGGGCAGCCAGGCCGCGATGGGCGCCCAGCGGTACTGGCTCGACGTCCACGAGCCGCGCGGCCGGCCACGCACGATGCGTTCGTCGGCCGCGAGCAGTGTGAGGACCCAGGTGGTCATCGACGTGGTGCCGCCCCACGATTTGCCCTCGCCGTACTGGAGCTGCGCCCTCAGCTCGGGCACGTCGGCCGACAACTCGGTGGCGAAGGCCTCGCCCCGCCGCTCGAGCGCGGCGACGGTCGCCTCGCCCACACGGTCGAGCCAGGCCACGCCGTCGTCGGCGATCCCGCCCTCCTCGATGAAGGCCGCGTAGCGGCGGCGCTGCGTCGCCGCGATCGCTCGCGTGCAGGCGGCGTGGACGACCGGCACCAGGGCGATCGGCACCACGAACATCGTGCGGCGCATGCCGAGGATGCGGACGAGCGACCGGTCGTCGTAGAGCGCCTGCTCGACCGCCCCGACGGTGGGGTCGTGCATGCGGGCGGCGACGGCGAGGAACACGGTCGCCGGATCGGTGGCGTGGAGGGCCACGAGCGACCGGGCCACGTCGGCCACGTCGGTGGCGCGGGCCGAGCCGGCCAGCCGGTGGCGGACGCCGAGCCGGGTGCGCCGTTCGGCGGCGGTGATGGATCTGCGCGCCTTCACGGCGGCTTACTCTGTCACACGCGGTACGTACGCTCGTTCGATCCGAAGACGTCCGCCCGGCACGGCGGAGCATGAGAGAGGATCGTGTGATGGGGAAGCGCAAGCGGCACGCACGGCGCGACGCGCGAGAGACAGGTGGGACTGCGCGGCCAGGCGCCCGGTTCGGCGTCCACGCGGTCGACGAGATGATCGACCGGGCCGTGGCGGCGTGCCTGCTGGTCGCCCACGTCGGCCCTGCCGGTGAGCTGGTGGGCGCGCTCGCCCGCGGTCCGGCCCACCCCGAAGGCCTCGCGATCGTCGACCGGGCGTTGGGGCGGGCGCTGGTCGACGCCGTCGGCCGCGCGTGGGGGCAGGGGTGGCAGCCGGCCGACGTGCACCGGGTGGTCCAACGCACTCACGGGCGAGCGCACGGCCGGTTGAGCGCGGCCGCCATGGGATGCGAGGCCCTGCGCTACGCCGACGGCACGGTGCCGGCGCGCTGGCGGCTCCAGCTCGATGCCGTCGGTGCCGAGGCGCCGCCGCACGGCGACGACCGCTGGGCCGTGCCGATCGCGGCCGAGCCGGAGCGCCTGTTCGACCGCGGCGACAGCGGCGGCGTCCCCAGCATCGACGACCGTGCCGAGCGCGTACGGGTGGCGGTCGAGACACTTTCGCTGCTCCGGCACCTGCCGCCGTTGCCCAGGCTGGCGCCCGGCCCGGGCGAGGCGCCGCTGTCGCCCGGCCGGGGTAGACGCGTCGGCGCAGCCGCCCCGACGGCAGGCGGTGCCGGCGCAAGCGCCGGTGCCGATCCGCGCATCCTGCACCGAGTGGCAGCGCTCCTGGCCAAGGCAGAGTCGACCACGTTCCCCGACGAGGCCGAGGCACTCACCGCCAAGGCGCAGGAGTTGGTCACGCGGCACGCCATCGACATGGCGGCGGTCGACGCCGAGCGCGGGCGCGGGCCCGAGGTCGCAGGCCGGCGCATCGGTATCGACGATCCCTACGCCCGGGCCCGGCTGACCTTGCTCAGCGAGGTGGCCATGGCCAATCGCTGCCGGGCGGTGTGGTCACAGGCGTTCGGCTTCGCCACGGTGTTCGGCGACGAGGGCGACCTCGACGCCGTCGAGATGCTGTTCACGTCGCTGCTCGTGCAGGCCACGCGGGCGATGGTCGCCGACGGTCCGTCGGGCCGCCGCCCTGGTCCGGCGGCGGGGTCGGCCACGCGGTCGTTCCGGCAATCGTTCCTGGTGGCCTATGCGCGCCGCATCGGCGACCGGTTGCGTCAGGCGTCCGAGGCCGCCGTCGCCGAGGCCGACGCTGCGGCCGGTCGTGGCGACGGTGCCGGTGCGATGCTACCCGTGCTGGCCCGGCGGGCCGACGCGGCGGAGGCCGCCGCCTCGGCCGCCTTTCCCAAGGTCAAGACGTTCTCGACCACGGCGCGCGATCCCCGCGGCTGGGCCGCGGGTCAACAGGCTGCCGACCGTGCCGACCTCGGCCTTCGGGGCTCGCTCGGCGACCGCGAGCGGCGGGCACAGTCCGAGGGCTCGCTCGGGGCGGCGTGATGGGCCGCGGGACGGGCGGACGTGACGGGCGCAGGCTCAGGTCGAGGCCGCGCCGGTCGCCACCCGCTCGGCCCAGGGGTAGTCGGGCTTCCCGCTCGGCGACCGTTCCACCAGCCCGACCACGTGCAGCTCGCGGGGCACCTTGTAGCCGGCGATCTTGGTGCGGCAGTGGGCCTGCACCGATTCGAGCGTCGGCTCCATTCCCGTGCGGGGCTGCACTACGGCGGCGACCCGCTGCCCCCACCTGTCGTCGGGCACCCCGACCACGAGCGCGTCGTAGACGGCAGGGTGTGACTTCACTGCAGCCTCGACCTCCTCGGGGAAGACTTTCTCGCCGCCCGAGTTGATCGACTGCGAGCCCCGGCCCAGCAGCGTCACCGACCCGTCGGCCTCGACCCTCGCCAGGTCGCCGGGTATCACGTAGCGGGTGCCGTCGACCTCCACGAACGTCTCGGCGGTCTTCACCGGGTCGCCCAGGTACCCGAGGGGGATGTGGCCGCTGCGGGCCACCCGCCCGATCACGCCCGATCCCGGCTCGACCGGTCGTAGGTCGTCGCCCAGCACGGCCGTGCCCGACACCGGGGTGACCGTCGGCCCGCCCTGCATCGCGGTCTTGCCCTTCTCCACCACCACGATGCCGTTGGCGCCGCCCTCCGACGAGCCGATGGCGTCGGTCATCACCAGGTCGGGGAACCGCTCCAGGAACTGGTCCTTCACCGACGGCGAGAACACCGCCGCGGTCGACGACAGCGACAGCATCGACGACAGGTCACGCTCCTTGCTGGGCGAGTCGTCGAGCGCCTCGATCAGGGGACGGCCGATGGCGTCGCCGGTGATCATCAGCGAGTTGGCGCCTTCGGCCTCGACGAGGCGCCACACCTCGTGCGGGTCGAACTGGGGCATGAGCACCACCTTGTGGCCCACGAAGCTCTGGCCCATCACCGCCCACTGGGTTGCGCCGTGCATCAGCGGTGCGATGGGCAGGAACGTGAGCTGGAAGCCCAGGGCCTTGCCCCGCTCGACCAGCTCCTCGGGTGCCTGCGCCTTGGTGCCGGTGAGCAGGTCGATGCCGCCCCCGAGCGCGAAGACCACGTCGTCGTGCCGCCACACCACGCCCTTGGGCATGCCGGTGGTGCCGCCCGTGTAGAGGATGTACCGGTCGGCGCCCGAGCGGGGTCCGAAGTCGCGCTCGGGCGACTGGGCCGCCAAGGCGTCGTCGTAGTCGCCGCCGATGACGAGGCGGTGCCGCAGCTCGGGGAGGTGGTCGGCCACGCCGTCGACCTGGTCGGCGAACGTGGCGTCGTGCACCAGCGCCGTGAGGTGGGCGTTGCCGAACAGGTAGGCGAGCTCGTCTTCGACATAGCGGTAGTTGATGTTGATCCACACCGCCCGCAGCTTGAACACGGCCCACAGGGTCTCGATCCACTCCACCGAGTTGACGCCGTAGATGCCGACGTGGTCGCCCGGGCCGACGCCCTGTGCGGCGAGGTGGTGGGCCAGGCGGTTGG
>OBLS010000399.1_pt1 | contig 15258 bp, 13 predicted proteins | sample 1519901 | NCBI WGS metagenome assembly OBLS01 (sample SAMEA3113585, study PRJEB22503) | soil metagenome | reverse complement strand
TCGGCGTCCTGCTCGACAACACACCCGACTACCTCTTCGCGCTGGGCGGCGCCGCGCTGGCCGGCGCCGCGGTCGTCGGCCTCAACCACACCCGACGGGACGAGCATCTTCTGCGCGATGTCGAGCACACGCACGTCGGGCTGATCGTGACCGAGCCGCGCCACGCCCCGCTGCTCGAGCCGATTGCGGGACGTCTGCCCACGGAGGCGGACAACCTGCTCGTCTCCACGCGTTTCGTCGACGATGCTGACCCGGCGCCGAGCCTCGGCAAGCCGCTGGACGACGCCCTCGCCGGCATCCATGCGGTGGATCCCGGGCTGGAGCCGGACCCGGACACGCTGTGGGGGCTCATCTTCACGTCGGGGACCTCTGACGCGCCGAAGGCCGTCATCTGCACCCAGCGCCGGTTCATGGTCACGGGCAACCGGATGGGCATGATCATGGACCTCGGGCCCGACGACGTCGGCTACGTCTGCATGCCGCTCTTCCACTCGAACGCTCTGATGGTCGGCTGGGCGCCCTCGATCGTGTACGGCGCGTCGGTCGGCCTCGGTCGAAAGTTCAGCGTCTCGCGCTGGCTGGCCGACGTCCGCCGTTACGGCTCGACGTACTTCAACTACACGGGGAAGCCGCTGGCGTACCTTCTCGCGACCCCGGAGCGTCGGGATGACGCGGACAATCCGCTGCGGGTGGCGTTCGGGAACGAGGGTTCGCCGGAGGTGGTCGACGAGTTCTCGCGTCGCTTCGGCGTCGACGTCATCGACGCGTACGGAGCGACCGAGGGCGGAGTTGCCGTCGACCGGGACGCCGAGGAACGGGCCGGCGCGCTCGGGAAGGTCGGCCCTGCGGTCAAGGTCGTCGACGAGGACGGCACGGAACGGCCGCGTGCCCGCTTCGACGCGGAAGGCCAGTTACTCAACGCCGACGAGTGCGTGGGCGAGATCGTCAACACCGCCGGGGCCGGGCCGTTCGAGGGCTACTACAACAACACCGAGGCGAACGAGCGGACGCTTCGTTTCGGCTGGTACTGGACGGGCGATCTCGGATACCTCGACGACGACGGCTATTTGTACTTCGCCGGACGCAACGCCGACTGGTTGCGCGTCGACGGGGAGAACTTCCCCGCCGGGCCCATCGAGTCGGCGTTGAGCAAGCATCCGGATGTCGTGCTCGCCGCCGTGTACGGAGTCCCCGATGACCAAGCCGGCGACCAGGTGATGGCCGGGCTCGTGCTCCGTGACGGCGCCGCGTTCGATCCGGCCGCGTTCGCCGAGTGGATCGACGGCCAAGACGGGATCGGGCCGAAGTGGCGTCCGCGCTACGTGCGCATCCTGCGCGATCCGCCGACGACGGGGACCAACAAGATCGTCAAACGCAGTCTCGTGCATCAGAAATGGCGCGCCGACCAGGTTGGCGGCGACGTTGTGTACGTGCGGGCACGAAATGAGGCCGTGTATCGCGAGTTCACTGTCGACGACGAGCGCGACCTGCACTCCTCGTTCGTGCATTACAAGCGCGAGCGCTTCTGGGACCTGTAGTGGACCTCAGCTTCACCGAGGAGGAGCGTGCCTTCGCCGCCGAAGTGCGTCAGTGGCTGGCGGCGAACGTCGAGCATCCGCCGCCCTTCCCGTCGATCGACGAGGAGGTGGCCTGGGGACGGCGCTGGCAGGCCAAGCTCGCCGCCGGCCGATGGGTGGGGATCCACTGGCCCACCGAGTACGGGGGACGGGGCGCGTCGCCCGTGCAAGTGGCGATCTTCAACATGGAGTACGCGCGCGCTCGCGCCGCGCAGCCCGTCAACCGGGTCGGCATCAATCTCGCCGGGCCCACGTTGCTCGCGCACGGAACCCATGAGCAACGGCGTCGATGGCTGCCCGGGATACTCACCGCCGAGGAGATCTGGTGCCAGCTGTTCAGTGAGCCCGGTGCCGGGAGCGATCTCGCGTCGCTCAGCACGCGCGCGGTGCCCGTCGACGACGGTTGGCTGCTCAGCGGCCAGAAGGTGTGGACGAGCTACGCGCGCCACGCCCGCTGGGGGATCTGTCTGGCCCGCACGGATCAGGACGCGCCTCGTCACCGAGGGATCTCGTATGTCATCGTCGACATGCATGCAGACGGGATCGATGTCCGACCGCTGGTCCAGATCACCGGTGAGGCGGAGTTCAACGAGGTGTTCTTCGACGAGGTCTTCGTGCCGCACGAGCACCTCGTCGGCGAGATCGACCATGGGTGGGCGGTCGCGAACACCACGCTCGCCCATGAACGCGGCACGTCGTTCCCGTTCAAGGAGCAGGTCGTGCACGAGGTGTTCCTCGACGACTTGTACGGTCTCGCCGCCGAACACGGCGAGCTCGACGACCCGGAGACTGCCGACGCGCTCGCGCAGGCGTTCGTGGAGCTGCGCGTCCTTCGCCTGCACAACTGGCGCACGCTGTCGCGGCTGGCGAGTGGGGTGGAGCCGGGCCCCGAGTCCAGCTGGGTCAAGCTCGCCTGGACCGACATGACTCAACACCTCTCGGAGGGAGCGCTTGGTGTGGTCGGAGCCGCCGCGCCGATGTGGTCCGGGGCATCGGAGAACCCGGGCGACGGGAAGTGGCAGCGGCAATGGCTGTGGAGCAAGGCAGCGTCGATCGCGGGTGGCACCTCCGAGGTGCAGCGCACGATCATCGGTGAGCGGCTGCTCGCCCTGCCGCGAGAGGGGGTCCGGGGCTGATGGTGAAGGCAGTGGGGCTCGATCACATCGTCCTTTACGTCGCCGACGTCGAGCGGAGCGTCTCGTGGTATTGCGACGAGCTCGGGCTCGAGGGTGTGCGCGTCGACGAGTGGCGTCGTGGCGAAGCGCCGTTCGCGTCGGTGCGCATCGACGAGGCGACGATCATCGACCTCCTTCCAGCGGAGCGAACCGGACAAAACGTCGATCACGTCTGTCTCGTCATCGAACCGACCGATCTGGACGCGCTGAAGGCGTCCGGGCGGTTCGAAGTCCTCAGCGGGCCGGCGCGGCGGTTCGGCGCGCAGGGCGATGGCCTCAGCCTCTACGTCCGCGATCCCGACGGCAACATGGTCGAGCTCCGCCACTACGCGTGATCAAGCGGGTCGATGTCCTCAGGATGGACTGGTACGGTCCCAACGTGGCGTTCGCTCGTTGAGGCGAGTCGCCGCACTGCTCAAGAAGTGGGCACGAGAGGCAGGTACTCAAGCAGCGGGTAATACAGGTGCTCAAGCAGTCGGGCACGAGATAGAAGTGAATGAGTTAGGAGTACGTCTCGTGGCTACAGGCACCGTGAAGTGGTTCAATTCGGAGAAGGGCTACGGCTTCATCTCGCGTGAGGAAGGGCCCGACGTGTTCGTCCACTACTCGGCGATCCAGATGCCTGGCTACCGCACCCTCGAAGAGGGGCAGCGCGTAGAGTTCGACGTCGGTCCGGGGAAGAAGGGCGAGGAAGCCCAGAACGTCCGGATCGTCTGACCCACACGCTCATCCTTTTCCTTTGGCGCGTGCACCAGCCCACAGGGTGAAACGCGCCATGGGTAGGTAGCCCATCCGCTCGTACGTCGGGCGACCGAGGTCACTCGCGATCAGCATCGACGGCGCGTCCGCGTCGGCGAGCGTCGCCGGCCACGTCATCGCCTCGCCGTACCCGCGGCCGCGCACGTCCTGCGTCGCCGTGACGTATTCGACGTGCGACATCGACGCGCGACGGCCGCGCACATCTCGGTGAACGCGTCGACGTAGGCGCGCAGGAGCGTGTCGTCACTCGGGAGGTCGCGCTCCCAGCCGTTCGCCAGGTGCTCGTCGGCATCGGCGGCCCAGTCGGACGCCACGACTAGATCGAGTACAGCGCCCGGCAGCTCTCACCCGCGATCGTGGCCTGCTGCTCGGGCGTCAGGCCGGTCATCGCCTCGCGCAGCTCCTCGGTCACGCCCGGGAACTTCGCGTCGGGGTGCGGGTAGTCGCTCGCCCACACGATCCGCTCGGCGCCGACGAGCGGGGAGTTGGCGCTGAACGCGAGCGCGGACTCGTCGGGGTCGAAGCTGATCCAGCACTGTCGCCGGAAGTACTCGGACGGGTCGTGGCGCAACCACGGCACGTCCCACGTGAAGATCTCGCGATGGTGGTCGAGCCGCTCGAGCCAGGGCACGATCCATCCGCCGTTCGCCTCGAGGAAGACGATTCGCAGCTCGGGGAAGCGTTCGCAGACGCCGCCGGCGAGGAGGAACGCGACCGTGTTCATCATGTCGAACGGGTTCGAGATCGCCTGCGTGAAGTACACGTTGTCGATGTTGATCGTGTCGCCGCTCGCCGGCAGGTTGGCGATGCCGAGCCGGTTGATCCGCAGACCCAAGCATGCGCCGGGCAGGTCGGCGGTCAGGAACGGATGGAACCCGACGGCGAGGCCGGCGTCGGACGCCGCCTGCCACAGCGGTTCGTACACCTCGTGGTTGAGCGGCTTCCAGTCCTCGCTCGGGTTCGGGCGCAGCATGACGCCGACGATTCCCGGCTTCGTCCCGACGCGACGGATCTCGGCGGCGGCGCGTTCGATGTCCTGTTGCGGGACGATCGCCACCCCGTACAGGCGGCCGTCGCCGTCCTGGACGTGATCGGACAGCCAGTCGTTGTACGCCCGGCATTGTGCGCCCGCGAACTCGGCGTCGCGAAGCCCGCCGATGCCGAGCAGCATCGTCGGGTACACGATGGCTCGTCCGATGCCGTCGGTGTCCATGTCGGCGAGACGGGCCCGCGCGTTGTACGCCGCCGGCCGGACTTCGGTGTAGCGAAGCTCGCCCCGCTGCGCCCGCTCGCGTTCCTCGAGCGTCATCCCCGCCGTCCCGGCCAGCGCCAACCCGTTGGCCGGCAACCGCTGATCGTTGTAGATGCACCACTCCGTGCCGTCGGCGTCGGTTTCGATGTGCCAGATGCGTTCGGCCAGATCCGTCGGCGCGTACTCGAGCATCCCGTCCGGGTGTTCGAGGACATGGCCGTCCGAGTCCACGAAGTCCAGCGGCGCCGTTGTGGTCATCGAAACCCCCCGGAGTCGTTCGGAACGCGACGCGACTCTAGGGGAACCGGCGAACGAGTCGCTCCTTGAGCTTCGTGTACGGGGCGTCGTCTCCTTTGGGGTTCGGTCAGACATGGACGAACACACCGCGCAGGTCATGCGCGATGGCAATGTGCTCGGCTTCGATGTCGTGCGGCGCCGTCGGGTCGGCCCAGTGGCCGTCGCGGGACAGATACACGGGCGTCATGCCCATCGCCCGCGGACCGGCGACGTCGGGTCCCCATGTGTCGCCGACGAACACGCACTCGGACGGTTCGGTGCCCAGCTTGGCCAGCGTGTGCTCGAAGATGCGCGGGTGCGGTTTCCGAGCGCCGGCCCACGCCGACGACACCTGGACGTCGACGAGATCGGTGAGGCCGACCTCGTCGACGGCCTGCGACAGGTCCCAGTCCCAGTTCGAGCAGATGGCGAGCCGAAGCCCGCGTGAGCGGAGCTCGGTGAGCACGCCAGGCACTTCCGGATACGGCTCGAGCACCCGCGACGCCGCGCCGTCGCGGAGTTTCTGGAGAATCATCTCGTACTCGCCCGGATGCACGTCCGTCTCGGCGAGCATGCCGAGCAGGCGCTCGCGCTGCCAGGCCATGTAGTGGTCGCGGCTGCGCGAGTGCTCGAAGTGCTCGATGCCGTCGATGCCGTCGTTGAACCAACGGTCGCGCGTCTCGGCCGGGAGCTCGTAGCCGTGTTCACCCAGCACGTCGTCGGCCGAGATCCAGTGTGTCGCGTGAGCGAGCGTGCCGTAGTAGTCGAGCAGCACGGCGCGGGCCGGCGGATCGGCGGGCATGTCCCGATTGTGCCAGGGCGGGTCAGGGCAGCCGCGACGTCCAGACGAGTGAGGCGCCGGCGCCGGCGATCGCGAACGCCAGCGCGATCCCGACGAACCACGCCGTCGCCTCGCGCTGCTCGGTGCGGAAGCCGACCGACGATCCGATGTCGCTGTAGACGCTCTGGAGCTGCTCCGCGCTCTGCGCCTCGTAGAAGCGGCCTCGCGTCGCGTCGGCGATCTCACGCAACGCGTCCCGGTCGACCGGCACGGGATACTCCTCACCCCCGGTCACGATGGTGCCGTCGTCGGTCCCGAAGGCAATGGTCGTCACGGGAATCCGCGCCCGCATCGCCGCCTCGGCCGCGGACTCGTTGCTGCGCCCGGTGTTCGTCGAGCCGTCGGACATCACCACGATGTGGGCGAGGGGGCGCCGCGATGACCGGGACGGAATGTCGCGGAGCGACTCGAGCGACGTGAAGATCGCTTCACCGATCGCCGTGCGCTCATTCAGTCGAAGCCGTCCGAGCGCGTCGCGGACGCTGTTGTGCTCCTGGGTGGGTGCGACCACCTGCCGGGCGTCGCCGTCGAAGGTGACGAGCCCGAGCCGAAAGCGGCCCGGGAGGTCGTCGACGAACGTCTCGCCGGCCGCCTTGGCGGCGTCGAGGCGCGTCGGGTCGACGTCCATGGCCCGCATCGAGACCGAGGTGTCGACCGCCAGCATCACCGTCGCGCGTTCGCGCGGGACGCGCTCCGGGCGGGTGGGGCGCGCCCACGCCGCGACGAGCACGACCAGCGCCGCGAGCATCGCGGCGGCGGCGACGTGTCGCCGCCACCCCGGCCGCTTCGGGGCGACCGATGCGAGGAGATCCAGATTCGTGAACCGCGCCGCGTAGTGACGGCGACGGCGCTGCACGACGACGTAGGCGCCCACGAGCGCGGCCACGAGGACGAGCAGCCACAACCGGCCGGGGGCGAGGAAGTTCATCGAACCGGCAGGGGTCGACCGGCGCGCCGCCGCCGGCGACTGACGACGAAGCGGACGATGTCGCGCAGCCAGTCACGATCGGTGCGCAGCTGGACATGGTCGACGCCGGCGCGCCGGATGGCCCCTGCGATCCCGCTGCGCTGATTCGTGGCGGCGGCCGCGAACCGGGCGCGGAGCTTCGCGCTCCTCGTCTGGACCTCGACCCGGCGGCCCGTCTCGGGGTCCACCAGCATGAGCAGACCGACCGGGGGGAGCTCCAGCTCTCTCGGGTCGACGACCTCGACGGCGAGCACGTCGTGCATCGAGGCGAGGCCACGGAAGGGCCGTTCCCAGTCGCGCGGCTCGAGGAAGTCGGACACGACGACGACGAGGCCACGCCGGCGGGCCACACGGCGGAGCCCGTCCATCGACGCAGCGAGATCCGCGGGTGGCGCGTCCACCGCGGTCGCCTCGGGCGCCCGATACGACGCGAGCTCGTGCAGTCGGGCGAGCAATGGCGCCCGGCCCGACCTCGGCGGGCGCGTGATCGTGCCGGTGGGCGTCGCGAGCATGGTCCCGAGACGGTTGCCCTGCCGCGCGGTCAGGAACCCGACGGCGGAGGCGGCGAACAGGGCGAGGTCCCGCTTCTCGCAGTCAGCGGTGCCGAAGTCGAGGCTCGCCGAGCCGTCGACGAGCAGCCAGGTCTCGAGCTCGCGGTCGATGATGGTCTGGCGCACGTGCGGCACCGTCGTGCGAGCGGTCAGGTTCCAATCCATCCGCCGCACGTCGTCGCCCGGCCGGTAGACGCGGCCGTCGCCCGCCTCGCTGCCCGCGCCGGGCACGAGCCCTTGGAAGTCCCCTTGCAGCAGCCCGTCGAGACGACGGGTCACGGTCAACTCGAGCTGGCGCAGCACCGCGTCGGCGCGTGTGGTCGCCGACAGCGACGACGAGCCGGATGTCACGCGGTGTCCTCGGCCGCGAGCTCCGTGACACGGTCCTGGCTCGGCGCGATCTGGGGGACCGGAATCGTGCGCAATACCTCCTCGACCACCTGGTCCGCCTCGATGCCTTCGGCCAGCGCCTCGTACGAGAGCACCACCCGGTGGCGCAGCACCTCGGGCGCGATCGCGATCACGTCCTGCGGCAGCACGTAGTCGCGTCCTCTGAGCAAGGCCAGGGCTCGGCCGGCGGCGACGAGCCCGAGGCTGGCCCGGGGGCTCGCGCCGTACGCGACCCGCGCCGCGACGTGTGGGAGGCCGTATTCGGCGGCAACCCGCGTCGCGTGCACCAGCTGCACGGCGTAGTCGAGCACTGCGTTGTGCACGAAGACCTGCTCGACGAGCCGCTGCACCTCGAGCAGCGTGTCGGCCGTGATCACCTGGTCGGCGCGGGGTGGGCTCGCGCCCATGCGCCGCACGATCTCGCGTTCCTCGAGTGGCGACGGATAGTCCACGACGATCTTCATGAGGAACCGGTCTCGTTGCGCTTCCGGCAGCGGGTAGACGCCCTCCGACTCGATCGGGTTCTGCGTCGCGAGCACGAGGAACGGACGCGGCACCGAGTACGTGGTGCCGCCGATCGACACGTGGCGCTCCGCCATCACCTCGAGCAGCGCCGACTGCACCTTCGCCGGGGCGCGGTTGATCTCGTCGGCGAGGATGAAGTTCGCGAACACCGGGCCCAGCTCGACGTCGAACGCCTCACGTGACGGTCGGTAGATGCGGGTGCCGACGAGGTCCGACGGAACCAGGTCGGGGGTGAACTGCAAGCGGACGAAGCTTCCCCCGATCGTGTTCGCGAACGTCTCGACGGTGAGCGTCTTGGCGAGACCGGGAACGCCCTCGACGAGGCAATGCCCCTCGGCCAGCAGGCACACGAGGATCCGCTCGACCATGCGGTCCTGCCCGACGATGACCCGCTTCACCTCGAAGAGGGCGCGCTCGAGGACCGCGGACGCCGACGGATCGGAGCCGGGCGCGTGATCGTCCACCATCAGGACCTCCCGGAGGGTTGGACGCGAGGTACTACGTGAACACAGCCCGCTTGGATCCTTCTGAACCCCACCTGAAAATCCGCTGGGAGACAGCCTCGCCCCATCAGCCGGGATGGATCGCCGTCTCGATCAGGCCGGGAAGATCGAGCTCGCCCTCGCGGGTCTGCGCCCCCGCTGCCAGCGCCTGCTCGAAGCGGGCGTCCAGCTGGGGATCGGCGAGCGTGAGATTGAAGCAGTGCGCTTCTTCGAGGAGGCCGTCGTCGATCGGGCCTTCGGCGGCGTCGACGGCGCGCTTCGCGAGCCGCACCGCCTCGGGCGGGAACGCCGCGATCCTCCGGGCCAGTCGCTCGACGAACGGCGCGATCTCGGAGGCAGGGAGCGCACGGTTGATCCAGCCGTACCGCTCGGCGAGCTCGGCGTCGAAGTCCTCGCATCCGAGCACGGCTTCCATCGCCCGCCCCCGGCCCATGACGCGAGGGAGCCGCTGGGTGCCGCCGCCGCCAGGGAGGATGCCGATGGCGACCTCCGGCTGGCACAGGACCGCCCGTCTCGTCGCGCCGAACCGCAGGTCGAGGGAGAGGAGGAACTCGCTGCCCCCACCCCGCGCCCGCCCTTCGATCTGCCCGATCGTCACCTGCGGGAGCGTCCGCCACCGCTCCATGAAGACGTGGATGAACTCGAGCTCGTCGGGCCGGTCGCGCCGGTCGCGGGGGAGGGCCTGGATGAGCCCGAGATCCGCGTGCGCGATGAAGAACTCGGGGTCGGCGCTGCGTACGATCACCGCTCGTACGGCGTCGTCGTCGGCCAGCTCACCGGCGAGGTTCCAGAGGGAGCCGATGAGCACGGCGTCGAACAGATTGACGGGCGGGTGGTCGAGGGTGACGAACGCGACCCCCTGGTCGAGGTCGACCCGCAGTCCCTCGTGCTCGTACGCAGCCATGTGCCCACGCCTCCGCGCTCGGTTGCCGGAACCGTCCCCAAGCCTGGCAGCGCAGGCCGACGAGCGCCGGAGTGACGTTTCGCGAACGGGTCGGGCGCGGTAGGGTCTACCTACTGGTAGGTAGGTCCGGCTTACCGGGCACAGCTCTCGAGCGCTGCTCCCGCAGGGAGAGTCGCGGGAGGTTCGATGGAACACGCAATCGCCCGAGCGCCGAACGAGCGCGTCAACCTTCGCTCGTCGATCCCCTTCTTCCTGCTCCAGCTGCTCCCGCTCCTCGCCTTCGTCACCGGGGTGACCAGCACCGCCCTGGTTCTGCTCGCGGTGACGTTCTTCGGCCGGATGTTCTTCATCACCGCCGGCTACCACCGCTACTTCGCCCACCGCAGCTACAAGCTCGGGCGGGTGGCGCAGTTCGTGATGGCATTTGGCGGCGGGACTGCGTGCCAGAAGGGCGTGCTGTGGTGGGCGGGCCACCATCGGCGTCACCACCAGTTCGCCGACACCGAACGAGACCTCCACTCGCCGCGGAAGGGGTTCTGGTGGAGCCACGTCGGATGGATCCTCTGCGACAAGTACTCGGCGACCGACACCGACGCGATCAAGGACTTCGCCCGCTACCCGGAGCTGCGCTTCCTCGACAAGCACGACTGGATCCCGATGTGGACGCTGGGCGTGACGTGCTACCTGATCGGCGGGTGGAGCGGTCTGATCATCGGTTTCTTCCTGTCGAACGTTCTGCTGTGGCATGCGACGTTCACCGTGAACTCGCTGGCGCACGTGTTCGGGCGGCGTCGCTACGACACGCCGGACACCAGTCGCAACTCGCTCTTCGTCGCGCTGCTGACGGGCGGCGAGGGCTGGCACAACAACCACCACCACTACCAGTCGTCGGCGCGGCAGGGCTTCTTCTGGTGGGAGATCGACGTCGTCTACTACATGCTGCGGCTGTTGCGGCTGGTCGGCATCGTGCGAGATCTGCGCGAGCCGCCCCCGCGTGCGCGCGATCCGAAGCCGCCGGTCGTGCAACCCGCCGCCGAAAGCAAGGCGCGAGAGTCGGTGGCGGTTTAGCCCGACCGCAACGGTTCGAGGCCGGCCAACGCCCGAGCGGCGCGGATCGCCAGCGCCACGAGCGTGAGCGTCGGGCCGTACCCGGCCGACGTCGGGAACACCGACGAGTCGGTGCACAGCACGTTGTCGACCTCGTGGAGGCGCTGCCACCGGTCGAACACGCTCGTACGGGGGTCGTCGCCCATGCGGGCCGTGCCCATGACGTGACGGGAGATCGGTGTGGGGTTCGCCGCCTCGAACTCGCTGCCGGGCCGCGGTGGTGACGTGACCCAGAACGCGGTGTGCGCGCCGGCGTCGCGCATCACGGCCTCCAGGCGGGGTGCCCAGTGCTCCGCGCATGCGACCTCGTGGCGATGCGGCGAGTACGTCACCCTGCCGGCCGGGTAGCCCCACACGTCCTTGAGCTGCGGGTCGAGATCGAGGCGGTTCGTCGGCTGCGGGAGATCCTCGCCCTGCATCGTGAACACCCCCAGGCAGTCGCGCATGGTCGACTGCACCATCAACTGCGAGTGGAGCTCACCCGCCGGCAGATGGATCGCCTCGACGATCGGCTGGCCTGCGCCGCCGTGCTCGACGATCCCGCCGCGAAAGTAGGGGAGGCCGGCCTCCTCGGCGGCGCCGGACGCGGCGGCGTCGGGGACCATCGGGTCGTCCATGAGATGCGTTACGGCCCGGCCGCGGTGCGCGTGCAGCCGGAACGGGAAGATGCCGAGGACGAGCGTCTGGAAATGGAACATGAGGAAGCGGCCGATCACGTCCGGGTTCCCCATCTCGCTGCGCAGTAAGAGCCGCGGCGTCTCGAACGCGCCGCCGGCGAGGACGACGTTGCGTGCGTTCACCTCGTGCGGCCGGAGCGCGCCGTCGAGGTAGCGGATGCCGCGCGCCTTCCGTCGGGAGCCGTCGAGCACCACCTCGCTCACGTACGTCTCCGGTCGGATCTCGCAGCGTCCGGTTCGCAGCGCGCGCCGCAGCGACGCCACCGGATCCCCCTTGGCGTCGATCGGACAACCGAAGAACCCGCAGAACCCGCAGTTGTTGCAGGCGGGTCGCCCGTCGTGCTCGACGCTGTTTACACCGGTGGGGGCGCGGTACGGGTGGTAGCCGAGCCGGGTGGCGGCCTCGCTCGTCAGGACGGCGCAGAACATGTCGGGGCCGGGCGGCATCGGGTACGGGCCCGATCGCCACGCCGCGAACGGATTGGCGGTGTGGTCGCCGGCAACGCCGACGGCGCGCTCCGCCTCGGTGTAGTAGGGCTCGAGCTCGTCATAGTCGAGCGGCCAGTCGACGACGTCGGCGCCGTCGATCGGGCCCAGCTCGGAGCGGGCACGGAAGTCGACCTCGCGGAAGCGTGGCAGCTTCCCGTCGGCGTGGAAGCCGCCGCCTCCGACCGTCGACGGGAGATTGTTCACGTCGCCGGTGAAGGTCCGTTCGCCGTCGGCGGCGGAGCGGCGGAACGAGCGCGGCTCGAGCAAGGGGTCGGGGCCGAGGAAATGCCGCTGCAAGAACTTGATCTCGTCACTGCTGATCTTCCCGGACGGCTCGAAGGGCGGGTCGAGGCGGAGCAGGTGATTGCGGCCTTTTTCGAGCACGATCACCGACCATCCCGCCGCGGTCAACACATCGGCCGCGGTCGCACCGCCGGGCCCGCTGCCGACGACGACGGCGTCGCAGTCGAGGTCACTCACGTCCCGACACCTCGTCGTCGGTGTAGCCGCGCGGCTGGACGTCACCCGGGAACCCGATCGCGCGCCAGCCGCCGAGGTCGCGGTTCCCGCCGTATTCCGGCGCGCCGTACGCGCCCTCGCACGCGTGCCCGTACAGCAGCTGCTTGAACTCGGGAACAGCGTCGAGGCGCGTGTCCTGCTCCTCGGCCGGAAGCCCGGCGAAGTCGGGGCCAAGGGCCGCGATGCCGTCGCGGTACTCCTGCTGCCAGCCCTTCACGGGGCCGTTGAACTCACGCTCGGCGACGCCCCGCGAGCCCTCGACGCGGGTGCGCCAAGCGAGCTCCTCGAGAGGCGAGAGGCGCAGGAACCTCCCGAACGACGGCGCGCCGCCGTAGCGACCCGAGAACGGTCCGCCGGCCCAGATGCGAGGCGGATCGACGTTGAACGCACCCAGCAACCCGTCGATGTAGTCCACGACACCCAGGGTCGTGGCGCCGGGGTGCCCGGCGACCGCAGGGATGAGCCGCTCGCACGCCGCTTCGACGACGCGGTACTCGTCGTCGCTGAAGAACGCGCGCTCGGGCACCGTGGCGCCGGCTACGCGACCACTCCGTCCCAGACGAGCACCATGTGGTCGCTATGCACGACGACGTGCTGACTCACCGCTCCTCGTTCCTGTGTCGGCGCGGAAGGCTAGGACACGTTCAGCTCGTAGTTGCCGAGCTCGTCCAGCCGGGCCGTCGCGCCCGGCGGCAGCACGACCACCGTGAACGGCTCCTCGACGAGCGCAGGCCCGCGCACCTCGACCCCGGGACCAAGCAACGACCCGTCGTAGACGGGCGCGTCCACGAAGCCCGACCCCATGAACTCGGGACCGAAGTACACGCGCCGGGCACCCCGTCGCGCCGCCTTGGCGTCCCGGACGGAGCCGAGGGGCGCCAGGCGCTCCGGCTTGGGCGTGAATCCGCGCGCGACGAGACGGACGCCGCGCAGCAGCGGCTGCTGGTTCCGGAAGCAGAAGCCCCGGTCGGCCTCGTGCTGGTCGTGGAACCGTTCGGTGAGGTCGAGCAGCCCTGGCTCCTCGAGCGCGTTGCCTTCGGGGACGGGCACGCTCATGTCGAAGTTCTGTCCCGGGTAGCACATCTGCGCGAACAGGCCCACGTCGACCTGCGCATCTGCGAGCCCCGTGGGGTCGAGCTCCTTGCGGGCCTCGTCGTGCAGCTCCGACATGAGCATGTGCACGCGCGCGAGGTCGACCTGCGAGAGCGGCACGACGTAGGCGCGCACGAGGTCGACGACGTAGTCGGCGACGAGAACACCGAGCGCGGAGAACGCGGGCGCGGTCTTCGGGACGAGGATGCGGTCGATCCCCAGCTCGGTCGCGATCGCCCACGCGTGGACGGCGCCGTTGCCGCCGTACGCGATCAACGCGAGCTCGCGGGCGTCGGCACCGTGCGACGCGAGCACCCGGCGGGTCGCGTTCGCCATGTTGGCGTTCACGATGCGCTCGACGCCCCAGGCGGCTTCGACCACGTCGAGGCCGAGCGGCTCGGCGACCTCGCGCCGGATGGCGTCGCGGGCGCCGTCGAGGTCGAGCGTCATCCGGCCGCCCGCGAACCCGTCGAGCGGGAGGTACCCGAGGACGGCGTCGGCGTCGGTGACCGTCGGCTGCGTGCCGCCCCGCCCGTAGCAGACCGGGCCGGGCGCCGAGCCGGCGCTCTCGGGCCCGACCAGCAGCGCGCCCTGACGCACGCGGGCGATCGATCCGCCGCCCGCGCCCACGCTTTGGACGTCGACCATCGGCAAGCCGATGTAGTACCGGTAGCGCCAGTTCCAGTCGGTCTTGATCTCGGGCTGCCCGTCGCGCACGAGGCACACGTCGAAGCTCGTGCCGCCCATGTCGACGGCGATGAAGTCGTCGACGTCGGCCTTGCCGGCCGCGAGCGCCGCGCCCATCACGCCGCCGGTCGGGCCCGACGCCAGCACCGAGACCGCCCGCCTCGCCACGTAGTCCGGGGGCATCACACCGCCGGTCGACTGCATGATCAGGAGCGGCCCGCCATATCCGGCGGCGCGCAGCTGCTCCTGGAGACGGCCGACGTACGCCGCGATCTTCGGCGCCACATAGGCGTTCACAAGGGTCGTCGACACACGCTCGAACTCGGGCCCTCGCGCCATCACCTCGTGGGAGAGCGAGACGTGATCGACGTCGGGGAACTCCTCCCGGATGATCTCGGCGGCGCGGCGCTCGTGCTCCGGGTTCACGAAGCTGAACAGGAACATCACCGCCACCGACCGGACGCCGAGTTGCTTCAGTCGCTGGACGCCTCGGCGGACGGCCGCTTCGTCGAGCGGCGCGAGCACCTCGCCGCGGAAGTTCATACGCTCGGGGATGGGGACGCGTGTCCGCCGGCGTGCGATCGGCGCCGGCGCCGGGTACGTCGGGTCCCAGATCTCTTCCTTGTGGACGCGCCGCATCTCGATCTCGTCGCGATGGCCCTCGGTCACGAGCAGGCCGGTCGGCGCGCCGTTCATCTCGATCATCGTGTTGTCGGCGGTGGTCGTGCCGTGGACGAGGATGTCGATCTCGGCGCAGAGCTCGGAGAGCGGACGTCCGAACCGGTCGGCGAGCTCCCGGAGGCCGTTCATTACCCCGACCGACTGGTCCTCGGGTGTGGTCGGCGTCTTGTCGAGGACGACGTCACCGTCCGGCGCCACGCAGATGAGGTCGGTGAACGTCCCCCCGACGTCGACCCCGACCCGATAGCCCATCACACGCCCCCCGATGCGTTCGTCACCCGGAACT
>OBLS010000398.1_pt1 | contig 15270 bp, 14 predicted proteins | sample 1519901 | NCBI WGS metagenome assembly OBLS01 (sample SAMEA3113585, study PRJEB22503) | soil metagenome | reverse complement strand
AGCTGGAGCCGCGGATCAACGCCGAGCTGATGCAGTCGGTGCTCGAGATCGCGACGCCGGTCTGCCACACCGCGGGGGACGTGCAAGGCGAGCTGGTGAAGCTGCGGGCGTATGTGAGCCAGGTCGGCCGTGAGCAGGGGATGCGCGTCGGCTCGGCGGGCACGCACCCGTTCAGCCTCTTCGAGCGGCAGCGGATCACCGCCCGCGACCGCTACCGCGCGCTCGTCGACCAGCTCCAGTACGTCGCTCGCCGCGAGCTCATCTTCGGCCTCCACGTCCACGTCGCCGTCGACGATCCCGACAAGGCGATCAACGTCGTCAACGGCCTCCTCGTCGACCTCCCGCTGCTACTCGGGCTCTCGGCGAGCTCCCCGTTCTGGCGCGGCGAGCCGACCGGCCTCGCCTCGACCCGGCAGCCGATCTTCGCCGCCTTTCCCCGCTCCGGTCCCCCTCCCCGGTTCCGCGACTACGCCGACTACGCCGAGGTGATCGGCTATCTGGAGCACACGGGCTGCATCGCGGACTACACGCACATCTGGTGGGACATCCGTCCCCACCCGAAGCTCGGCACCGTCGAGATCCGGATCTGCGACTCGGTGACGCGCGTGGAGGACGCCGTCGCGATCGCGGCCTTCTGTCAGGCGCTCGTGAAGCACTACTCCGACCTGTACGAGGAGGCGGGCGAGGTGCCGAGCTACCACCGGATCCTCACGACCGAGAACAAGTGGCTGTCCGTGCGCTATGGGCTCAACGCGCCGATCATGGATCTGGCGACCGGGCGTCGAAACCGAGTGGCCGTCGCCCAGCTGGTCAGGCGCAAGGTGAAGGAGCTCGAGCCCCACGCCCGGGAGCTCGGGTCCGAACGCGAGCTGGAAGGGATCTCGGAGATCCTTCGGCGGGGAAACGGGTCCGACCGTCAGCTCCGGATCTACAACGCGAACCGCGACATCGTCGAGGTCGCGCGTGAGATTGCCGACGCGACGGAGGCGCCCGCGACTTAGCCGGCCCGCGAGCGATTCGACTGGCCGCCAGGCCGCGCATCAACGACAGTACGGTCATGAGGCCGCGCGAAATCCGGGACCTTTCGGACGAGAGCAGCCGTACTCCCGGCGATGGACCTCTGCGACGAAGCCGTGCGTATTCCAAGCGCGCGATGGCGGGCTTGCGAGGCGATGAGCGTGCCTGGATCCGCGGTGCGCAGGCCGGCTCGCTGTCGGATCTCGAGACACTCTTCCGCGAGCATTGGCCTCGCGCATACCGCGCCGCGTACCTCGTCGTCCACGACGGCCAGGCCGCCGAGGACATCGCTCAGGAGTCCTTTCTGGCCGCGATTCGCGCGCTCGACCGGTTCGACCGACGCCGACCGTTTGGTCCCTGGCTGCACCGGATCGTCGTCAACCGGGCGATCGACTGGGCGCGCGCCCGGGCCCTTCGCGCGGAAGTCGGCGACGGTCCGCTCGCCGCGGTCGCAGAGGAGGACCAGCCCGGCGCCGCCTTCTCCCCTCCGTTGGTGGCCGCGCTGGCCGAGCTCTCGCCCGAGCACCGGGCCGTGATCGTCCTCCGCCACTTGCTCGAGTACACGCCCGGAGAGATCGCGGAGCTCCTCGAGCTCCCGCGCGGGACCGTGAATTCGCGCCTGCGCCGAGGACTGGACGAGCTCGCCGAGCATCTGGAGCGCGAGGGCCGATGAACGAACGGCGCCTGAGGCAGGCTCTGCTCGGAATCGGCCCTCCGGACGAGATCGGCGCGCAGCGGCGGGCATGGCGAGTCGTTCGTACGGACTTCGGGAAGCGCGAGCCGTCGCCGTGGCCGATCCGCCACCGGCGGCCCGTCGCTGCGGTCGCAATTGCGGTCGCAGCGCTCGCCGCGGCACTGACGCCGCCTGGACGCGCTGTGATCGATGAAGTGCGTGATGCCGTCGGCACGCAGAAGGTCGTTGGCGTCCCGCAGGCCAAGCCCGCGCTGTTCTCGCTGCCGACCCAAGGACGTGTGCTCGTGTCTGCTTCAACCGGCGCCTGGATCGTCTCTGCGCAGGGCTCCAGGCGCAAGCTCGGCGACTACGACGAGGCGACGTGGTCACCCCGGGGACTCTTCGTCGGCGTCTCGAGGCGCCACCAGCTCGCGGCCGTGACGCCGAAGGGCGAGGTTCGCTGGACGCTCTCCCGGCCGAACGTCCACGATCCCCGCTGGTCGCCCAGCGGCTTCCGGATCGCGTACCTGAGCGGCAGCAATCTCCGCGTCGTTGCTGGGGACGGGACCGGCGACCGCCGGATCGACGCCGCCCAGGACGTCGCGCCTGCCTGGCGGCCGGGCGCCAAGCACGTTCTGGCCTACGCCGACCGCGGCGGGACCGTCACGGTGATCGAGACCGACGAGAACCAGACGCTCTGGACCGCGGCGGGCGTCGCGGCGCGGCCGACACAGCTCGAGTGGTCCGCCGACGCCACAAGGCTCCTCGTTGTCCGCGGGCTCGCCGGCGGGCGCTTCGCACTCGTCGTCTTCGATGCCGGCGGTCGCCGCATCCAGACCCTCGACTTCGCAGGGAGCTTCGTGGACGCGGCATTCGCGCCGAACAACCATCGGATCGCCGTCGTACGGCGACTCGGTCTGCGGAGCGAGTTGCTCGTCGCCGAGGCCGACACGCTCCGGCGCCAGCAGGCCGTATTCGGCGGCCTGGGTCGCTTCAGCGACGTCGCCTGGTCGCCGGGCGGACGGTGGCTGCTGCTCGGCTGGGAGAGCGCCGACCAGTGGCTCTTCATCCGCTCCGCGGACGTCAGCAAGATCAAGGCGAACTCGAGCCTCGCCGTCCAGTTCGACCCCGGCGGCACGGGCGCGGGTGAATTTCCTCGCATCGAAGGTTGGTGCTGCCCGGAGTAGGGTTCGCCCGTGCTCGAGGTCGGCGACCGCATACCCGACGCCAAGGTCTGGCTCGCACCGCGCGAGAGCATCGCCCTCCGCGACCTGGCCGGGGAAGGACCGATCCTCGTGCTCTTCTACCTCTTCGACTGGTCGGGCACCTGAACGAATGAGATGGAGCTCCTGCGTGACAGGAGCAAGGAGTTCGAGTCCGCGGGCGTGCGGGCGATGGCGGCGTCGCGCGACTCGCCGTGGTCGCACGTCGCCTGGATGCAGGCTCTCGATCTCGACTTCCCGCTGCTCTCGGACTGGAATGCAGACGTGATCAGGGGATTCGGCATCGCCAGGGACTACCGCGGGATGAAGGAAGTCGCGCAACGTTCGGCCTTCCTGATCGACGCCGGCGGTACGGTCCGCGGCGCATGGGCCTACGACGACTCGGAGGTTCCGGACTTCGACGAGCTCGTCTCGGCGGCGCAGGCCTTGTCCTCCTCGTCGTAGCGCTGTACCTCGGCGCCGGGGTCGCCTCGACCTGGCCTGCGCTCCGCCACGCCGATGACCGGTTCATGGCCGAAGGCCTGCGGGGGCTGCCCGGCGCTGCGGCTCCCGGTGATCATCTTCAGACCATCTGGCAGCTTTGGCTGCCGGGCCACGAGGTCGGTCGCGGCGAGGCGCCGTGGCGCGATCCGTACAGCTTCCGGCCTGAGGCAGAGGCGCGGGTCAACTTCGCGGGCTGGCCGTTCGGCTTGCTGTTCTGGCCGCTCCAGGGTGCCCTTGGCACCGTGGGCGCCTGGAACGCGTTCTTGCTCTTCGGATACCTCGGCGCGGGCGCGTTCACGTTCCTCTGGCTCCGCTCGCTCGGACTGGGGCCCGGCCCCGCGCTCGTGGGAGGGCTGGTCTTCGCGCTTGCTCCGTACAGAGCCGTCCAGGCCGGTGCCGGCCACCTGCTCGGCTGGGTCGCGATGCTTCTTCCGCTCTCGCTCTGGGCGTGGGAGCGCCGGCGCTACCTCGTCGCGGCCGCGGCGCTTGCCTCGATCCCGCTTTCCGGGCAGGTACACCTCGCACTGGGCGCAATCCCGTTCTTCCTGCTCTACGCCTTGGTGCGCGGAGGAGACCGCCGCTGGGCGGGAGGGGCCGTCGCGGGCGGCGTAGCGGCGGGGCTGCTCGTCTGGGCGCTGTCGATCCGCGGCTCGATCGGCGAGGGGCGCTCGTTTGCCCAAGTCGAGCGCTATTCCGCCGAGCTGGCCGATTTCGTCAGCCGCGACCCGCGACACGGGCTCGAGGCCTTCGTCTTCCTCGGATGGCTGACTCCGCTTGCGGCGGCAGCGGGAATCGCAGCGCTCCGCAGTCGACTCGGGTTGGCGCTCGCTCTCGGCGCCACGATCCCGTGCCTGCTCGCGCTCGGGTCGAATCTTCCCGGCTTCGAGGCGCTGTGGCGCCAGACGCCGGGGCTTCACAGCACCCGTGTGCCCGAGCGGTGGCTGCCGATCGCCTGCCTGGCGATCGCCGCGCTCGCTGCATTCGCCGTCTCGCGCCTGCGCTGGCGAGCGGCCCCGCTATTGGCGATCGTCCTCGTCGCCGTCGATCTCCGGGCCGGAGTGACGGCCGTCAGGCCGACAGCCGCAGACGAGGGGAATCGCGCCTATGCCGCAGTCCGCGATGCACCGCTCGGGCGCGTGCTCGACTTGCCCGTCTACGCCCCTGACCGGCAGGAGGCGAGTGTCTACCTGTACTACGCCATGCAGGCGCCACGCGAGCGCCCGGCGGGCTACTCCACGGTGGCCCCGAAGGAGGCCGTGCGGGTGACGCGCGAGCTGCGGCCTTGCACCGATGTCCGCTCGCTCGGCGAGCTCGGCGTTCGCCTGCTGGCCGTGCATGGACGCCTCCGCTGCGGCGTCCCGGGCCGACTGCTGGCGCGGGATGGCCCGATCTCGTTGTACGAGGCGTACATACCCGTAGCCTGGTAGGGAGGCATGGACATGGACGCCTTCAGCTTCGTGCTTCTGCGTCGCGGCCCACGGGCCGACGACTACACCGACGAAGAGCTCCAAGAGATCCAAAAGGGGCATCTCGCGTTTCTCGACGCGATGCACGAGCAGGGACATCTGCTGCTTTCAGGGCCTTTCAGGGATCAGGACGACGAGACGAAGCGTGGCTTCTGCCTGTACCGAACGAGCGTCGAAGAGACGATACGGCTGACCGAGCGGGACCCTGCGCTCAGGGCGGGGCGCATGACCGCGGAAGTCATGACCTGGCTGACTCGCAAGGGTGCGCTCGAGTGAGCAAGGAGCATCTCGTGCGCGGCGAGGACGGCGTCTCGCGCTGCTTCTGGGGCGATTCGGCTCCTGAGTACCGCGCCTATCACGACACCGAGTGGGGCTTCCCGGTCGCCGACGACCACCAGCTCTTCGAGAAGCTCTGCCTCGAAGGCTTCCAGTCCGGCCTCTCCTGGCTGACGATCCTGCGCAAGCGCGAAGGATTTAGACGCGCCTTCGCGGATTTCGACTTCGGCCGTGTTGCGAACTTCGGGGAGAAGGACGTCGAGCGGCTCCTGGCCGACGCCTCGATCGTCCGCCATCGCGGGAAGATCGAGGCGACCGTGAACAATGCCCAGCGCGCCCTCGAGCTGGTCGAGGCGGAAGGCTCTCTGGCGGCGTTCGTCTGGCGTTTCGAGCCTGAGCCGTCTTCTCGCCCGAAGCGGCTGACCTGGGAGGCGCTGCTGAAGATGGGCGAGACGCCCGAGTCGCGTGCGCTCGCAAAGGAGCTCAAGCGCCGCGGGTGGCGCTTCGTCGGCCCGACGACGGTCTACGCGTTCATGCAGGCGATGGGCCTGGTCAACGACCACCTGCACGGGTGCGACGCGCGCGAGCCAGTCCAGCAGGCGCGGGCGGCGTTCACATCCCCATCGCGTGATACCCGGAGTCGACGTAGAGCGTCGTCCCGGTGACGTTGGCCGCGTCGTCTGAGAGCAGATAGCCCGCCGCGGCGCCGACGTCCTCCGCAGCGATGGGCCGGTGCAGCGGGGCGCGCTCCTCGACGATCGCCTCCATCGTCGGGAAGCCGGCGATCGACCGCGCAGCCAGCGTCCGAACCGGACCGGCTGAGATCGCATTGACGCGGATGTTCTTCTCGCCCAGATCCCAGGCGAGGTACTTGACGGAAGAGTCGAGGGCAGCCTTCGCAACCCCCATGACGTTGTAGTGCGGGACCGCGCGCTCGCCGCCGAGGTAGGTCATCGTCAGGATGGAACCGCCGCCTGCCGCTTCCATCAGGGGCTCGGCCGCCCGTGCGCAGGCGACGAGTGAGTAGGCACTGACATCGAGGGCCATCCAGAAGCGGTCGCGCGGCGTATCCGTGAAGCGCCCCTCGAGATCCTCGGCGGCGGCGTAGGCGACCGAGTGCACAAGGAGATCGAGCCGTCCGTCGAACGTATCGCCCACCTCCGTGAAGACCCGGCCAACATCCTCGTCCGAGCGGACGTCACAGGACGTGATGAGCGGACTTTCGACCGACGACGCCAGCTCGCGCACGTTCTTCTCGAGCCGCTCGCCCTGGAACGTGAAAGCCAACCGCGCTCCCTCGTCGGCAAGGCGGCGGGCGATCGCCCAGGCAATCGAGCGGCGGTTCGCCACGCCTGTGATCAAGCCGGTCTTGCCTTCGAAGCGCCCGGGCACGAGCCGATCCTATTTCCTAGCTACCCTAGGGGCGTTGCGCCGCTCTTCCGTGTTCATCGCCCTGCTTGCGGCGCTCGCCCTGACTGCATCCACATCGGCTGCGCTGGAGCCGATCCAGCGGACGTTCGGCGACCGGACGATCCCACGAGTGCGTCCGGGGACGATCGCAGTCCCGCCCGCCGGACGGGGCGAGCGCGTCCGGGTCATCGTCGGACTGGCGCTGCCGCCGCTGGCCGCCGAGCATGGCCCCGGGTTCTTCGGGTCACTGAGCTCACAGCGTCTCGACGTCGAGAGCCGCACGTCCCGGGCATACCTGGCGCGGATCGAGGCCTCTCAAGCCGCGGCGGTGCGCGCCATCTACGCGGCGATCCCGTCGGCCCGCGTCACGCGCCGCTTCCAGGTCGTCCTCAACGGCATCACCGTCGAGCTTCCGTACAAGCGGTTGCCGCGTCTGAGCGCGATGCCGTTCGTCGCCGAGCTCTTCCCCAGCCTGCGCTATCAGCTGGCGCTGAACCGCAGCCCAGGCTTGATCGGCGCCCCGGCCTTCACGGCCGCGACGGGTATCACCGGTGCCGGGGTCAAAATCGGCATCGTCGACGACGGTGTCGACCACGCGAACCCGTTCTTCGCTCCAAGCGGCTACGCCTACCCGCCCGGTTTTCCCAAGGGCCAGCGCTCGTTCACGACGCCGAAGGTGATCGCCGCACGAGGCTTTCCGGGGCCCGGCTCCGGCGCACGCGGCAAGCTGCCGCTCGACCGCCTCGCCTCCTTCCACGGGACGCACGTCGCCGGCATCGCGGCGGGTAATAGCGGAACGACCTCCCCGGGCGGGCGCGACCACCCGCCGACGCCGGGACTGTCGGGTGTTGCGCCGCAGGCCTGGATCGGCAACTACCGCGTCTTCAACGTCCCGAGCACGATCGGCCACATCGCCGACACGCCGGAGATCGTCGCCGCTTTCGAGGCCGCCGTCCGGGACGGCATGGACGTGATCAACTTCTCCGGCGGCGGTGCGGCGACAGAACCGCGCACCGACGCGCTCGTCCGGACGGTGACGAACGTCACCAAAGCAGGGGTCATCCCGGTGATCTCGGCGGGCAACGACCGTGACGACTTCGGCCTCGGCACCGTCGGTTCGCCCGGAACGTCGCCGGACGCGATCACCGTGGCCGCGACGACGAACGCACATGTCTATGCGCCGGCGCTCAGCGTCCGGGACGCCGCGGCACCCGCCGAAGTTCGGCAGATCGCGTTCAAGGCCACCGGCGAGGCGACCCCGCTCAGCTGGGGCACATCCGACCGGACGCTTGTCGACATCGGCTCGATCGCCGGCACGAACGGGCGGCCCGTCGATTCGCGCCTCTGCGGAATCGGACGCGACCCCAATGCCGGCCGCAACCCACTTCCGCGCGGCTCGCTCGCCGGCGCGATCGCCCTGATCAGCCGAGGGCATTGCACGTTCTTCTCGAAGGCGGTGCGCGCGCTCGACGCAGGCGCATCCGGCCTCATCGTGATCGATAACCGCGAGGGTCAGCCGAACTCGATTCCGCTCCTGTTGCCGCTTCCGAGTGGGATGATCACCGGTCTGGACGGGGCGAGTCTCCGCGCGTACCTGGCGACCCGTGGCGGCCGGGCGGCGATCCGGGTCGGCCCGGGATCGACCGAGGTCCTCACCGGGCGTGGCGGCATCGTGACGAGCTTCTCGGCCGCCGGACCCACCGCTTTCGGTCATAACTTGAAGCCCGACGTCGCGGCGCCCGGCGGTGAGATCCTCTCGGCGTCGTTGCAGCAGTTCACCGGCGGCTCGCAATTCGTCGCGATCGACGGGACGAGCATGTCGTCCCCGCACGTCGCCGGCGGCGCGGCGCTGCTCCGCCAACGGCACCGAAACTGGACCGCCCGACAGGTGAAGTCGGCGCTCATGTCGACCGCGGGAAGCGCATGGGCCAATACGGCTCGCACGCAAGAGGCCTCGGCCTTGCTCCAGGGCGCGGGGTTCGTCAACATCCCTGCCGCCGACAACCCAATGCTGTTCACCGAGCCGGCCTCGCTTTCCTTCGGCGACCTCCGAGTGGGCAGCAGCCGGGTCACCAAGCAGCTCCTCCTGAGCCTGCACGATGCCGGCGGCGGCGCCGGGACTTGGTCGGTCGAGCTGCGGCCGCAGTCTGCGAGCGCCGGGTTCGCGTTCGACTTCCCGTCACTCGTGACGATCGGACCGGGCGGCAACGCAAGCATTCCGGTCACGACCGTCGGCGAGCCGGGCGCGGCTGCGGGCGACAACGTGGGCTACCTCGTGCTTCGCCGGGGGACGGTGACGCGACGCGTCCCCTATGCGGCGTTCGCCGTCCGCCCGGCGCTGGCGTCGGCGCGAGTCGTGCGGCTGCGCCGCGTTCAGGGCGGCAGCACCCGAGGGCGAGCATCGCGGGCAAATGCGTACCGCTTTCCGACCTCACCTTTCGGGCACCACCCGGATTACGGCGTCGGACAGCCGATGCAGGAGGACGGGGCCGAGCGCTTGTTCGAGGTGCGGCTGCGGAAGCGCGTGATGAACTTCGGCGTCGCGGTGATGACGCAGTCGCGGGGATCGTTGATCGACCCGTTCGTGCTCGGCACGAAGGACGAAGGCACCGTGCAGGGCTACGTCGGCACCCCCGTCAACATCAACAGCCTTACGCCGGGTTATCAGCTCCCGATCGGAGCCGCCGGGGCGCAGTTCGCGTTGCCCGGCCGCTACTACGTCGCCGTCGACTCGGGCCGCAACGTGTTCACAGGCGCTCGGCTGGCCGGCACCTGGCGCCTGCGCTCCTGGACCAACGACCTCCGTCGTCCGACGATCCGAGTCCTGACGAAACGGGTCGCCGCCGGTCGGCCGACGATCGCACTGCAGATCCTCGACCAGGGTTCGGGCGTCGACCCGTTCTCGCTCGTACTCTCGTACGGGCGCGTGGTCGTCGGCGCGGCAGGATATGACCCGTTCAGCGGGGTGGCGGTGTTCCCGCTGCCGACGTCGGCGCCGCGCCTCGGCGCCGGCCGCGTCCGGGTCTCGTTCCTGGCTTCGGATCACCAGGAGGCGAAGAACGCCAACACCTACGGCGGTGACGTGCTGCCGAACACGCGGATCATCAGCCGTCAGTTGCGCGTCGTTCGCGGTGCGACGCTTACCTGGCTGACGCCCCTCGCACGCCGCTGTGCCGGGCGCACCGTTCAGTTGCTGGTCTCGGCGAGCGCCACCAAGCGCATCCGCGCGGTGCGCTTCTACGACGGCAAGCGCCGGCTACGAGTGGTGCGGCGCGGCGTTGCCGGGCTGTACACGACGACGTGGCGCACCCGGAGGGCGAAGCGTGGGCTGCATCGGCTGCGGGCCGTCGTCCAGGCCTCGGGTCAGCGGGCCGAGGCGACGCGAGTCGTTCGCGTGTGCCGCTAGCCGAGTCCGTTGCCGTCGTCACCGGCGGTAGCTCCGGGATCGGTGCGGCGATCGCGCGAGATCTAGCGCGGCGAGGCTGGCATTGCGTCCTGATTGCGCGGAACGAAGAGCGGCTGCGTGCTGTGGCCGCAGAGGTCGAGGGCGAGTACGAGCTCTGCGACGTGGGTGATCGAGAGGCGGTCGAGCGGACGGCGGCGGCGGTGATCGGTCGTCATCCGAAGATCAAGCTGCTCGTGAACAACGCCGGATATTCCGGGCGCATCGGCGGTGAGCGCCGCCGCCTCGGCTTTCTCGATGCGGACCCCGAGCACCTCGAGCAGCTCGTCCGCGTCAATTTTCTCGGCGCGATCTGGTGCCTGCGGGCGTTCATCTCCGCACTTCGCGCAGCGCGCCCCGCCCACGTCGTCAACATCGCGTCCGTCGCCGGAACCGTCGCGGTGCCACCGGGTCCATACTCGGCGACGAAGCACGCGCTCGTTGCCTTTTCGCGTGCGCTTGCCGCGACCTTGCCGGCGGAGGGCATCCGCGTGCACACCGTCAATCCTGGGTTCGTCGAGACGCCCGGCTTCCCCCAGCGCGGAGTGCTCGGCAGCCGGCTGCTCGAGCGCATGATCGTGGAGCCGGAGTACGTGGCGAGGAGGATCGTCCGCGCCGTCGAGCGGAACCGGCCGGAGATCTTCATTCCCGGCTGGTACCGCCTGCCCGCCCTGGCTCAGTGGGTCGCGCCGGGAGCCGTCAGCCGCCTGCTGGCACGTCGCCGCTAGGCGGCCGCGCCGGCGCGGCTAGTGGTCTAGGTTCGGTTCGCTGCGGGCTAGCGAGGCCGGGCGCGCGCGTGGGTGACGCCGCCGTCACGAATCAGCGACGTTGTCCGAGAGACCGCCTGCCGCCTCGCGCCGAACCAGCTCGAGAGCCTCCTCACGCGTCGAGATCGTCCCCGCAGCCCGCTCCTCCTCGACCAGCGCGAGCAGGCGACCGACCTCAGGGCCCGGCGCCAAGCCCAGCTCGTCGCCGCGGAGCAGCGGCTCCGCCGGATCTCGACGCCGCGCCTCCGCGATCGCCCGCTCGAGCTCCTCGTCTGCTCCGGCGAAGCGGGCAGCGTCGAGTGCCCACGGCTCGGTCTCGCGCCGAAACCGGAACACAGTCCGGGGCGAGGTCTCGGTCGGCGGTTTCGCCCGCTGCAGCGCCCGCGCGTAGCGGCGTAGGTCGTTGGAGATCGGCAGCCGCTCGACGTCCGTACCGAAGATCGCCACGAGCCGCATTTGCGGGCTCGGCTCCGCCAGCGTCCTCAGGCGCTCGAGCGAGCCGCCGAGCGGCGCGAGCAAACCGAGCTCGTCGAGCCGCTCGAATCCCTGCGAGCTCAGCCGCATGAGCTCGGCGAGGATCCGCTCCCCCGCCGGGCGGTCGACGAGCGCCGCCTGCTCGTGAACCAACCGCTCCGTCTCGGGATCGAGGTGGAAGCCGAGCTCGTCCTCGAGCCGAACAGCGCGCAGCAGCCGCAACGGATCGTCCTCGAAGATCGACGGGCCGACGGCACGCAACACACGCCGGTCCAGATCCTGAAGCCCACCGAATGGATCGAGGTGCTCGCCTCCACCCAATGGACGCGCGATCGCGTTGATCGTGAAGTCGCGGGTGGCCAGATCGGCTTCGATGCCCTCCTGAAGCGGCGTGAAGTCGACGGTTCGACCGTCGTCGAGCGCTACGCGCCAGGCCCCATGACGCTCCGACAGCGGGAAGACGGGCCCGCCGTAACGCCTCGCCGCCTTCTCTGGCTCACGGCAGGCGATGTCGAGATCGGCGAGGGGCCGCCCAAGCAGCTCGTCCCGGACGGCGCCGCCGACGACCCAGGCCTCCTCGCCGGCGAGAGCCGCCTGCGCATGCTCAAGCATCGAGGACCGACCGCCTGGCGCGCCGCGGGCTCGAATCGATCCCACAGACGATCTCGTAGTTGATCGTCTCCGCGACCGCTGCGTGAGCCTCAGCGAGCACGCCGTCGCCGATCAGCGTCGCCGGTGTCCCCACGGCGAGCGGGTCGGGCAACTCGACGGCGAAGGCATCCATCGAGATCGTCCCGACCACGCGCCGACTCTCGCCCTCGATGGCGACCTCGGTCCCGCTCATGTCGCGCCGGAACCCGTCCGCGTAGCCGATCGGGACGACCCCGATCCAAGTCGGCTCCTCGACCGCAAACTGGCGGCCGTAGCCCGTGCTCTCCCCGGGAAGGAGCTGCTTCACCTGGGCCAGGCGTGACTCCCAGCGCAACACCGGCTCGAGGCCGTCCTCGGCCGGATCGCCGCCGAACGGGGAGAGACCGTAGAGGGCGATGCCGCACCGCGCCGCGTCGAGACGGGACTCGGGCAGACGAAGGGCGGCCGCGCTGTTCGCCGCATGTCGGATCAGGTGGGAGTAATGCCTGGTCGCCTCTTCGAAGCGATCCAGCTGCCGGCGCGCGAACTGAGGATCGGAATCGGCCGTCGCCAGGTGGGTCATCACCCCGACCACCTCGACCGGAAGCTCTGGGAGCTCCGACAGCCCCCAGCGTCCCATCCCCGTATCGAGCTTGAGATGGACGGGCACGCGTTCCGGGATGTCGGCGTCGACGACAGTGACCTCGATCCGTGCCTCGCGTGCTACGGCGAGCTCTCGGCCGACGGTCGGCCCCATCACCAGGATTCGCGCCTCGGGAAACGCGTCTCGCAGCTCGAGCGCCTCGGCCATCGTCGCGACGCACAGCACCTTCGCATCCTCCGCGAGTACGGCTCCTGCGACGTCGACGGCCCCGTGGCCGTACGCATCGGCTTTGACCACCGCCCACAGCTCGCTCCCGCCGAGCACTTCTCGTAGTCGCCGCGCGTTGCACCGCAGGGCCCCGAGGTCGATCGTGATCTCCGACCTATGCATCGAGGACGCGCGGAAGCGCCGCAAGCAGGTCGCTCGCCACGAGGCCCGACCTGTACGGCGCGGTGACGGCGGCCCGCGTATGCGCCGTCGAAGCCGCGGCGGTCGCAAGTCGCGCCTCCATGCCCTTGGCGAGAAACGCGGCCACGACGCCGGTGAGGACGTCACCCGTCCCCGCGGTTGCCAACGACGGAAAACCGCCGCAGACAAGCGTTCCGGCTCCCGGTGCTCCGACCAGAGTCCCCTCACCCTTCAGAAGCACGACGCATCGGTACTGCTCGACCGCCCGCCGTAGGGCCTCGAGACGATGCGCGTCGACCCAAGCCGCTTCCTCGCCCAGGAGCCGGCCGAGCTCGCCGGAGTGTGGGGTCAGCACCGTCGCCGCCTCCCGCTCGAAGGGCTCGAGCCCGTAGAGCCCGTCCGCATCGACCACCGCCGGCACGTCGGTCTCCTCCAACAACCGGCGCACGAGTTCCCCCCGCTCCCGCCCGAGGCCCGGTCCGATCGCCAGCGCTCCAGCACGCTCGACTGCATCCCAAACGTCGTCGAGCCGCCGTTTCACCGCCTCGAGGAGTCGCGTCTCGATGACCGGAAGCGACTCCTCCGGCGCGGCTACGGCCACGTATCCGGCGTCAGCGCGGAACGCGGCTTCCGCCGTGAGGCAAACGGCGCCGGTCAGTCCGGGAGAGCCGCCGACGACCAGCACGGAACCGGCGCTGTACTTGGTGTCACCGGGCCGCCTCCGCGGCACGGCGTCGAGGATCTCGGTCGTCACGAGCGCGTGCTCCGTCTCATCCGGTTCGAGACCGATGTCCGACACCACGAGCTCACCACGGTGGAAGCGGCCCGGTGCGACCTCGTGTCCCACCTTGCGCCCGTGGAAGGTGACGGTCAGGGCGGCCGTTACAGCCTCGCCCGGAACCTCGCCGGTCGAGGCGTCGACGCCCGAAGGGATGTCGACCGAGACGACCGGAGCGTCCGAACGGTTCATCGCCCGGATCTGCTGTGCCGCTTCCTCCCTCGGTGCGCCCCGGAAGCCGGTGCCGAAGAGGGCGTCGATCACGACGTCTGCGTCCCCGACCGGGCGCTCCTCCCAGCCGCTCGAGCGGAGGAGTTCGGCAGCGATGCGCCCGTCGCCGCCGTTAGCGCCTCCACCGCACACGGCCGAGAAGGTTCGTGCCGCGGAGAACCGCGTGAGAATCTCGTCCGCGACCGCGCGCCCGGCGCGCTCCATCAGCTGCTCGACGTCGTGCCCCTCCTCCGCCGCTTTCATCTCCGCAGCGGTATAGAGCGGTTCAAGAGGCCCCGACATCATGTGGCTTCGTCGCAGGGGTGCGCTGGGCGGTGCGAGGCAAGGACGCAGGGAGCGTCCATATCAGAGAGATATGGGCGCGACTGAGGACACCGCCTCGCGCCGCCCAGCGCGGCCCTGCGGCACAAGACTCATGGTGTCGGGGCCTCTTTACACATCCGCGTCGGCGACCACGCAGACCGCGCTCGCCAGCTCTCGCGAGTGCGACATCGAGAGATCGATCGCCCCGGCCTCGACGCGCTGCGACCACGCCTCGACCCGGCCGGAGAGCCGGACGGAGGGCTTCGGCCGGCCGGCGATCTCGATCTCACGCCAGGCGAAAAGCCGCGCGACGCCGAAGCCGAGCGCTTTGCCGACCGCCTCCTTGCCGGCGAACCGCGCGGCGTAGTGCTGAGCGGGATTCGCGCGGCCGTCACAGTAGGCCTGCTCGGCGGGCGTGAAACAGCGCTCCTTGAAGCCCGCGTAGCGCTCGAGCGTCTCGCGGATGCGCCCGATCTCGATCATGTCGATGCCGACGCGCGTCACAGCATCTCCTCGAGCCAGCGCGGCAGATCGGCGACCGACGAGAGGACGACATCCGGCGTGGCCGTCGAGCGCTCGAGCTCGTCGGGGCGGAACTTGCCCGTCCGGACGAGCGCGGTCCGCAACCCGAACCGCTGCGCGCCCGCGACGTCGGCGTCGATGTCGTCCCCGACCATCCAGGTCAGCTCCGGCTCGGCATCCAGCGCCTCGACCGCTGCGCCGAAGTACGCAGTGCTCGGCTTGCCGAGAACGGTGGCCTCGACGTCAGACGCATACTCGAGACCCGCAACGAAGCAACCGGAGTCGAGCAGCGGGCCTCGGGATGTCTGCCACCACCGGTTGCGGTGGAGGCAATACAGGTCGGCTCCGGTCTCGAGCTCGGCAAACGCGCGAGCGAGGTTCATGTACGAGAAGACGCGGTTCGTCTCCTCGGTCTCGTCGGCGCCGCCGAGGAGAACGGCCTCGGCGTCCTCGCCGACGAGCTGCACGCTGTCGAGGTCCTCGAGGACGGCGGCCATGGTCAAAGCGAGAACCCGTTTGCCGGCGAGCTCGCGGGCAGCGGCGAGCGCCGTCGTCTGCAGCTC
>OBLS010000397.1_pt1 | contig 15289 bp, 14 predicted proteins | sample 1519901 | NCBI WGS metagenome assembly OBLS01 (sample SAMEA3113585, study PRJEB22503) | soil metagenome | reverse complement strand
GGAAGAGGTGTTTCTGATGGTGCGCGTGGCGATGGACCGGCTCGGGCTGCGTATTGAGTCCCCTGATGTCGTTCTCGGCGGTGGAGTGCTCGCAGCTCGGCAGCCGCAATTGTTGGATGGGGTGTTGCGGCGAATTCACGGCCACGCGCCCGGCACGAGGGTGGAGGTAGTTGATCATCCGCCGGTGGTGGGCGCCGCATTGCTCGGTTTGGATGCGCTGGGCGCCACGCCCGCCGCTGAGTCGAAGATTCGTCGTGACTTGTTAGTCAGGATCGAGGGGTCGGTCGGTGCAGGCCTGGAGTTCAGCTGAAGTGGTCGGCTCAGGACGCCGTCCCGATCGCCTTGTCGTCTTCGGCGGAGTTCGAGAGCAGCGGATTCACCCATCCTCGCTCAGGGTCAACATCAACAAAGAGCGCCTTGACGAAAAGGCTGGCCGGAACCGCCAGGAGGGCGCCGACGCCGCCCAGGATCGACGACCACACGATCAGTGACAGGAAGCTGAGGGTGCCGGACAGGCCGACCGTGTTGCCTACCACGCGCGGCTGGATAACGCTCTGCAGGATCAGATTGATCACGCAGTAGATCACAACGACGGCAACGGCAGTCCCGACGTCCTGGTCGAGCAGGGCGAGGACGGTCGGCGGCAAGAGCCCGATCAAGAATCCGACGTTCGGGATGTAGTTGGTGACGAAGGCCAGCAACCCCCATAGCCAGGCGTAGCGGATGTCAAGGATCGTCAAGGCCACAACGTCCAGGAGGGCAACCACCGCGCCGAAGACGGTGGCGACCGCAAGGTAGCGGCGACTGCCGTGGGCGAACAGGCCAAACGCTGCAGCAAGGCGCTGACCAGCGGGGGAAACCCGAAACAGATTGGTCGTGAACCTGGCCGCGTCGGTCACCGTGAAGAAGAGAAGCAGGACCAGAAAGGAGACGCTGCCCAGGATGCCGGCCACACCGCCAAGAAGCTGGGTGGCGAGTTCGATCAACTTGCCGGGACTCGCCTGGGCGATGAGAGCCTCAGCCTCGCTGGTGTCGAATCCCGCCTTGGTCAGTGCGGCATTGATGTCACTGAGGAATGCCTGGAACTGGGGTGCGTAGTCCTGAAGCAATCCGGCCAGCTGGACCCCCGACACGACCAGGATGAAGAGCAGAGCGGCCACAATGGAGTACACCGCGATGAGGCTCAGCACCGTGCCTACCCAGCCGGGAAGGCCGTGACGGGCAGGCAACCGACGCAGCGGCTGAACGGTGATCGACAAGACGAGTCCCAAGAACACCGGTGCCACCACGTCGGAAAATGCTCTCAGGCCGACGGCCGCTACCAGCGCCGCCGCAATACCGATGATGATCATCATGCCGCGCGGAAGCAGTGGACGTGTCCCGGACGAATCTGGCACCACCCCGGCGGCACTCACGGGGCTGGATGTGCCTCCACCCCGTCCAGTGGACTCTGAAGCAGAAGACTGTGCAGCGTTCATGGGGGTGCTCCGTCGTTGTGCTCACCTGAGGCTGGGTCCTGCATATCGTGCCAGTGCCCAGTGCGCAGTGCGCAGGGCGCACCGCACTTGCGGGTTGGGAGACAGCGCCCAAGAACCCCGGCGCAAGTCGACCGCCACGCGACGGTCGGCTCAGAGGTTCAGTTTGTGCGCTCGCGCCAACGTGTCGGCGATGCTGTTCTCACCGAGCTGACGCAGATGTGGAATCAGTACATCCATCGGTGGCTGGTTCGCCTCGTAGCTGCCATCGGGACCGGTGTAGAGCCCGCCACTGCCATCGGCTGACAGTCCACCTCCGTAGCTGGTCGAGAGCCCGCCTCCGTAGCTGGTCGAGAGCCCGCCGCCGTAGGCAGTTGAGAGCCCACCTCCATAGCCGGTATAGAGGCCACCGCCAGGACCAGTTGAGAGGCCGCCACCTGGACCTGTCGAGGCTCCGCCACCGGGACCGGTGTAGAGCCCGCTACCGGGATCGGCCGAGAGTCCACCACCGGGATGGGTCGAACGGTTGCGCGGCCAGGTGTTCCTCGTTGTCCCGGTGAGTGGTGTGATGCCACTTCCTGGCCGATCCATGTCTCTCCCGCGCCAAGGCATCACCTTCGTGCGGCCACAGCGACCGCATACCAGGGCAAGGTCACCGGGAAGCGTCTGCGGGGAATTTCGATCTATACCCCACTTGTGGAGCCCAACGCGGCAAAGAATCTGCATCGTGCGCCCCTTCCACTCTTGCCTACGTTCCGCTATTGGCGATGTCGCCGGATTAGGTTGTGTCGGCGAATCTCAGGACGTGATGAAGCCATAACCCAGGTCGCTCGCGGTGAATGATGTGACCACTTTCGATCACGGCGACGTGTTCGGCTGGCAGCCGATCCATCAGGACCGAACGATCGGGGTCGTTGAGGGTCGTGCCTTGTGTTGCGGCGAGCAGCTGCACTGGCACAGGACATCCCTGCACGAGCGCCTGGAGGTCCCACCGCTTGGTTCTCAGGAATCGGGCGATTCGTTCGACGTCCAGCTTCAGCCGATTCTGAACCGAGTACTCCGCGTCCCGACGCGACCACACTGGGTTCTGCTCTAGCAGCGCCAGGACGGTCCCCGCCGGATCCGCCTGAGCGATCCGTACGGATTCCTCCACGCCCGCGGCGGCGTCGACGAGCTGCAGCGACCCGGCAAGACCAGGCGGGTCTTCGATCACTACACGATCGCAGAAGTCCTGCTTGAGGCCGACAAGAGTCAGGGCCACGACGGAACCGAGCGAATGGCCAGCCAGGACATCCACAGGGCCTGGTACCTGGGCGAGGACGTCCTGCGCCATGTCCTCCACCGTCACGTCGCCCGAGCCAGCAGCGTTCCGCGACCCATGGCCCAACAGGTCGGCTACCTGCACGCGCCACCCGAGGTCCTGCAAATCTTCCTTGAGCCGCCACCAGGTCAGCTGGCTGGACAGCACTCCGTGGAGCAGCAAGATCGACTGGTTCTCCGTCACACGGTCATTCAACTACCGTTTACCTACACGTGATGCACGTCACGGGGCCCGAGAGCCGACGTTTAGGTCGTGCAGCAGATGCTCGGCCATTCGAGCGCTGCGATGACGATGGACGTCTACGGACACCCCTTTAGCGACCGCCTCGACGAGGTCGCCGACGCGCTCGACAACGCCCGATCCGAGGGCGTCAAATCCGCTGCTGTTGTTGCCAATGCTCAAAATCCTGTTGCCAAAGTGTTGCCAAACGCCCATGTGGTCCACTTGGCCGCCTACAAGGCGAAACGTAAAACCGCAGGTCAAACTGGGATTTCGGATGGCGCCCCCGGCAGGATTCGAACCTGCGCTCCCGCCTCCGGAGGGCGGTGCTCTATCCCCTGAGCTACGGGGGCCGGGCAGAGTGACGGGCAGGCTCTACAGCCCACCTAGGCCGTAGGGCAATGTATCAGGACGTCCCATGGGGATCGGACGCTCGATCGAAGGACGAGCCTCCACACCCAGAACAGACGCCTGTAGTCCAACCGAGCGTTGGATTTCCGATCGTGCCCCTTGCCGGCCTGTCCACCGGGTGAAAAAACCGGCGGCAAGACCTAGCGACTGGCATGGTGTCTTCGAGGTGTTCACCGGCGAAGAAGTGAGGAAGGGCGCGTGACCCATACCCACGTCGCGGGCTCGATCCACGCCGATGTCGTCGGCGCTCGGGCTCCCGGCTGGCTGACCTTTCCCGAGGACGTGAACTCCCTGCTGCCACAGTTGTGGAGTTCCGGCGTGACCAAGGACCTGGGCGGACAGCTGGTCGTTGCTGGAGTCGGTGTGCGCCGCCTCGCCGAGGAGGTTGGTACACCGGCTTATGTGGTGGACGAGGCGGACCTTAGGGAGCGAGCCCGTGCCTTCGCTGCTGCCTTCGACGGTTGGGATGTTTACTACGCCGCCAAGTCGTTCCTCTGTACGGCGGTGGCCCGCTGGGTGGTCGACGAGGGCCTCGGCATCGACGTGTGCACCGGGGGTGAGCTGGCGGTCGTCCTTCGGGCGGGGGTGCCCCCGGCCAAGATCGCGCTGCATGGCAACAACAAGAGCCCGGAGGAGATTGCAGCGGCGCTCCAAGCGGGTGTCGGTCACGTCGTCGTCGACTCCTTCGACGAGATCGCCCGGTTGAGCAAGTTGAGTGCCGAGCTGGGTGTTCAACCAGGCGTGCTGGTGCGAGTCACCACCGGTGTGGAGGCCCACACGCACGAGTACATCGCCACAGCACATGAAGATCAAAAGTTCGGCTTCTCCATCGCCGGGGGAGCGGCGGCTGAGGCGCTGCGCGCCTGCTTCGAGGATGATCATCTCCAGCTGCTGGGCATCCACTCCCATATCGGTTCCCAAATCTTCGACGCCGACGGGTTCGAAGTCGCTGCCCGACGCACGCTCCGGCTGCACGCCGAGTTCGGCGAGCAGCACAACGTCGACCTTCCAGAACTGAATCTGGGCGGCGGCTTCGGCATCGCATACACCAGCGCCGACACGCCCTCTACTCCCAGAGAGCTGGCCCGCGCTCTTCGGGACATCGTCGACCATGAATGTGCGTCGCTTGGCATCGCCGTGCCGCGCCTGTCCATCGAGCCGGGTCGAGCGATCAGCGGGCCCAGCACCTTCGCTCTCTACCGAGTGGGCACGGTCAAGCACGTCGAGCTGGACGGGGGAGCGAGCCGGCTCTATGTTGCGGTGGACGGAGGCATGAGCGACAACATTCGCACCGCCCTCTACGCCGCGGAGTACTCGGCGACGCTGGCCTCCCGCCGTTCGACCGCGTCACCCGCGCTGGCGAGAATCGTCGGCAAGCATTGCGAAGGCGGCGACATCTTGGTGCGCGATGAGTTCTTGCCGAGTGACATCGTCCCAGGTGACCTGATCGCCGTACCAGCGTCCGGCGCCTACAGCCGTTCGATGGCGAGCAACTACAACCACGTGCCCCGGCCACCGGTGGTGGCCGTGGCTGATGGGGAAACCCGGACACTCATCCGGCGAGAAACGATCGAGGATCTGCTGGCGTTGGATAGTGGTTGAACCACATTTCTGGTTGACGTAACACCGCGGGACGATCGAAGTTTCGGTTCGCAGGCCCGCCACAGATAGGGAACAATGAAGCGGCTGCGATCACCCGCGCAGCACAGAAGCTCAAGAAGGTATGCCGTGACTCTGACTAGCGTCCAACCGGTCGCTGAGATCGATGTGGTCTCGGCGACCCCGCTGCGGGTGGCTCTGCTGGGCTGCGGCACGGTGGGCTCGGAAGTGGCGCGACTGTTGACTGAGCAAGCCCCTGACCTGCGGGCCCGAGTCGGGAGACCGCTCGAGCTGGTGGGGATTGCCGTCCGACGCCAGAACCGCCTGCGCCCCGGACTTGATCCAAGCCTGTTCACCACCGACGCCGAAACCTTGGTGGCTCGCGACGATGTCGACCTGGTCGTCGAAGTCATCGGCGGCATTGAACCGGCCCGCTCGCTGATCTTGGCCGCCCTACAGCGCGGCGCGTCGGTGGTCACGGCCAACAAGGCGCTGCTCGCCGAGGACGGTGCGACGCTGTTTGCCGCGGCTGAGCAGGCTGGTGCCGACCTGTACTTCGAGGCCTCCGTCGCCGGCGCTATTCCGATCATCCGGCCTCTGCGAGAGTCGCTGGTAGGGGATGAGATCACCTCGGTGATCGGCATCGTGAACGGCACCACGAACTTCATCCTGGACAAAATGGACTCCGACGGCGCCGGCTTCGCCGAGGCGCTGGCCGAGGCCCAGGAGCTCGGCTATGCGGAGGCGGATCCGACCGCCGACGTCGAGGGTTTCGACGCCGCTGCCAAAGCCGCCATCCTGGCCAGCCTGGCGTTCCACAGCCGGGTCCTGGCGGCTGACGTCTATCGAGAAGGCATCGCCGAGGTCACATCCTCCGACATTGCGTCGGCTCGCCAGATTGGATGCGTTGTCAAGCTGCTGGCGATTTGCGAACTTTCCTCAGGCAGCAACGACGGCGACCGGACGGTCTCGGTGCGGGTCCACCCGGCCATGATCCCCCGCAGCCACCCGCTGGCCGCCGTGGGCGGCGCCTACAACGCGGTCTTCGTCGAATCCCAGTCTGCGGGTCGGCTGATGTTCTACGGGCCGGGAGCCGGCGGTTCTCCGACCGCAAGCGCTGTGCTCGGAGACCTCGTAACTGTGGCGCGCAACCGAGTGCGTGGCGCCGTCGGGCCGGGGGAGTCCAGTTACGCGGCCCGACCGGTGGTCTCGATCGGCAGCGTGGTCACGAGCTACCACATTGCCCTGCAGGTCGCCGATGTCGCGGGAGTGCTGGCCGCGATCGCCCAATGCTTCGCCCGACATGACGTCTCCATCCAGACCGTACGGCAGGACGGTCGCGGTGCCGACGCTCAGCTCGTTATCGTGACCCACCGCGCCACCGATGCGGCGCTGAGTGCCACGGTGCATGATCTACGCGAGCTGGAAGCGGTGCTCGATGTGACCAGCGTGATGAGAGTTGAAGGTGAGTGAATGGTCCCCGAGATTGCTTCGATGGCTCTAGCTTCACGCCCCAAGAACGGCATAATCGCGCGGTACCGGCGGTGGCTGCCAGTGGACGATGCCGATCCGGTGATCACCCTCGGTGAGGGGAACACCCCCTTGGTCGACGCCCGAGTCCTGTCAGAGCTGCTGGGGTGTGAAGTTTGGCTGAAGGTCGAGGGAGCCAACCCAACCGGGTCGTTCAAGGACCGCGGGATGACCGTGGCTGTCAGCGTCTCAGCTGGTGCAGGTGCCGAGGCGGTGGTCTGTGCGTCCACCGGCAATACGTCTGCGTCGGCCGCGGCGTACGCGTCCCGAGCGGGCCTCCTACCGATCGTGCTGTTGCCCGCGGGCCGCATCGCCACCGGCAAGCTCGCTCAGGCGATCGTGCACGGGGCCCGCGTCGTACAGATCGAGGGCAACTTTGATACGTGCCTGGCTCTGGCTCGGAAGCTGGCCGAAAACTACCCGGTCGCTTTGGTCAACTCGATCAATCCGGTCCGACTTGAAGGGCAGAAGACGGCGGCATTCGAAATCGTCGACGAACTCGGGGACGCTCCTGACCTGCACGTCCTGCCGGTCGGCAATGGTGGGAACACGCCGGCCTACTGGCGCGGTTATACCCAGTACCGCAGTGCAGGCATTGCTACCCGGACGCCACGAATGTGGGCCTTTCAAGCCGCCGGGGCCGCGCCGCTGGTTCTCGGCCGCCGTATTGACCATCCCGAAACCGTCGCCACAGCGATCCGCATCGGCAACCCGGCATCGGCACAGCTGGCCGTGGCCGCCAAAGAGGAATCCGGTGGCTTGTTCGAAGCCGTGACCGACGATCAGATCTTGGCGGCCCAGCGGCTGCTGGCTGAGCGAGAGGGAGTGTTCGTCGAGCCCGCCTCGGCCGCGGGAGTCGCCGGATTGCTGGCCAAGCATGAGCGGGGTGAGGTCGAGAGCGGTCAGCAGATCGTCATCACACTGACCGGAAACGGTCTGAAGGATGTTGACACTGCGCTGTCCTCTCGGATGCCCCTGCAAAGTCCCGTGGTGGGTGCGAGGTTGGCCGAGGTTGCCCACGCCTGCGGCTTCGGAGGCTGAGTCGACCGCTCGGAGCGCCTCGTGACCCTGCCCTTGGCGGTGGGACGAGCCGCGACCGTCGAAGTGCCGGCCACCAGCGCCAATCTTGGTCCTGGATTCGATTGCTTCGGGCTGGCACTCGACTGGTACGAGCTGGTGCACCTCGAAGTCACCGAGGCCGGCTATTCCATCGACGTTTCGGGTGAAGGTGCCGACGCGATACCGCGGGACGAATCCCACTTGATCATTCGCTCGGCGCTGGTCGGCTTCGCCGATCTCGGTCTCGATGCCCCGGGACTCGCGCTGCGCTGCCGGAACACCATTCCCCACGGCCGAGGGCTGGGCTCTTCCTCGGCCGCCATCGTCGGCGGCCTGGCCTTGGCTGCTGCCCTCGCCGATCGAGATAGGGACGAGGATTGGCTGCTGGCTCACGCCAATGCCATCGAGGGACATCCCGACAACGTCGCGGCCGCCATCTACGGCGGCTTCGTGCTCGCCTACGAGGCGAACGGAATACAAGTGGCGCGTGGTGACGTTGACCCTGAGGTACGAGCGGCGGTCTTCATACCCGACGCCGCGGTAGCTACCGGGGCGGCACGGCGCTTGCTGCCCAACGTGGTTCCCCATGTCGACGCGGCCGCGAACTCTGGTCGAGCGGGTCTGGTGGTGCACGCCTTAGCCAGAGATCCGGACCGGCTCCTTGATGCGACGCACGACTGGTTGCATCAGGGCTATCGCGAGCCGGCCATGCCACGCTCGTACGAGTTGATGACAACGCTGCGCAGCAGGGGCTACGCGGCCATGATCAGCGGTGCTGGACCCTCGGTGCTCGTGCTCGGCCGAAACCGCCAACTAGATGAGCTCGCTGAGCAACCCGCACCTGGTTTCCAAATGCGCTTACTGAATGTGGGGCACGGTGCTCGCACTGTGATGGCGCGGCCAGTTCGAGGCCGATTCGACTGAATAGGTAAGGAGAGTGCTAGCCTAAGAGTGCCGAAAAGGTGAGCGGTCCAAGAACTGGTCCCGGCTCCCAGCTCGGCAGCAGCGCCTTCAAGGTCAGGGCGCAACGTGGACAGCGCACCCCGCCAGCTTTCGTCCCGAACTTGTTCGGCGTCAGTCAGCGACGAGGACCTGACCAAGACAGATACCGCCCAGGTGACACGCACGCTGGGCTGAGGATGGGCCAATGCCCGTACTAGAAGGACACACGTGACAGATATCGCCGACGTGACGAGCGTCTCCGTCGAGGACGGAACTGCCGGACGCAAGCGCAAGGGGTCGGGACTCGACGCCATGCTGCTTCCCGAACTGAAGCAACTTGCCGGCTCGCTCGGCATCCGCGGCGCCGGCACGCTGCGCAAGGGACAGCTGATTGCAGCGATCCAGGGCGCCCAGTCTGGCTCCGCCGGGAGCGCTTCGCCTCCGGGCGCAGCCGTCAATGGCTCGGGTCCGAGCGACTTCAGCGCTCGCGAAGCCAATCCGGCTATCCCGACCGCACCGGAATCGAGTCCCGATGCGCGCCACCCAGTGTCATCGTCGGAATCGGCGCGGCTGGCGGACGGCGCGTCCAACCAGACCGCAGGCCTGGAACTTCGCCAGGGCGTCGAGGGCGGCATCGACAGCCGCGGCTACGGTGATCGGGACCCCGGTGACCGTGCGCCGGTTGCTGATCGAGCTGGCGATGGTCGTGATCGCGGCGAGACTGCGCTAGCAGACCGCGCCGATGATGGCCAGGTTCGTACGGATAATGCATCGGTTTCAGACCGTGCCGACCAGGCCGATCGCGATCTCGACCACAACCGGCGCGACCGACGCCCGGCCCACCGGGATGGGCAGTCTCGTGAAACTACGCAGCGAGACCAGCGAGGCCGGGATAATCAACCGGCACGCGAGCAGAACCGAGAAGGTCAGGGTCAACGAGATCTTCAGGCGCGCGACAATCAGGCTCGGGAAGGCCGTGACGGACAGCCGTCCCGTGACCAAGGATCCCGTGAGGCGAGTCGCGATTATGACGACGACGGCGGTGGGCGGCGTGGGCGGCGGCGGCGCAGCCGTGATCGTCAGAACCGTCGCGGCGGTCGCGCTGCCGGCGGAGGGTTGGAGCGCTTCGAGAGCGATCCGGTGGTCTCCGACGATGACGTGCTGGTGTCCACGGGCGGCATCTTGGACGTGCTCGACAACTACGCCTTTGTCCGCACGATGGGTTATCTGCCGGGGCCGGACGATGCCTATGTGTCGCTGTCCATGGTGAAGAAGTTCGGTCTGCGCAAGGGTGATGTGGTTACCGGGCTGATCCGTACGCCGCGTGATGGCGAGCGGCGGGAGAAGTTCAACCCGCTGGTTCGGATCGAGACGATCAACGGCGTCGATCCCGAACAGGCCAAGAATCGGCAGGATTTCAACAAACTCACCCCGCTCTATCCGCAGGAGCGGTTGAAGCTCGAGACGACACCGAGCCAGCTCACCGGTCGGATCATCGATTTGATCGCGCCTGTGGGCAAGGGACAACGAGGCCTGATCGTGTCGCCGTCCAAGGCCGGCAAGACGATGATCATGCAGTCGATCGCCAACTCGATCACCACCAACAATCCCGAAGTCAAGCTCATGGTCGTCCTGGTCGACGAGCGGCCGGAGGAGGTCACCGACTTCCAGCGGGCCGTCCAGGGAGAGGTCATCGCCTCGACCTTCGACCGGCCTGCCGATGATCACACGACAGTCGCCGAGCTGGCGATCGAGCGAGCCAAGCGGCTGGTGGAACTCGGACACGACGTGGTGATCTTGCTCGACGGCATCACCCGGCTGGGCCGCGCGTACAACATCGCAGCTCCAGCCAGCGGACGGATCCTTTCCGGCGGTGTGGACTCGGCTGCCTTGTATCCACCCAAGAAGTTCTTCGGCGCAGCCCGCAATATCGAAGGGGGGGGTTCCCTGACCATCCTCGCCACCGCTCTTGTGGAAACCGGCTCCAAGATGGACGAAGTGATCTTCGAGGAGTTCAAGGGCACCGGGAATATGGAGCTCCGGCTCCGTCGCGAGTTCTCCGAAAAGCGGATCTTCCCGGCCATCGACGTGGACGCCTCGAGCACCCGCCGCGAGGAGCTGCTGATGAGCCGCGAAGAATTGGCCATCGTCTGGAAGCTACGTCGGGTGCTCTCCGGCCTGGAAAGCCTGCAGGGTCTCGAGATGCTGCTGGACCGCCTCCGCAAGACGCAGAGCAACAACGAGTTCCTGCTGGCGATCACCAAAACGATCCCGAGCTAGTCCCACTCGCGCTCGAAGCCGGGACTAAAGCCAGCCTCTGCGCCGTTGTGAGTTTGGTGCGGCGGCTGGGACTGCGGCACAATTTCAGACCTTGGTGCCGGTTCACGCCGAAAGCTCGACCAGAGTGGCGACCCGGTGCCGAAAGGAGAAACATGAAGCCCAATATCCATCCCGAATACCGGGAAACCCAGGTGACCTGCACCTGTGGCAACACCTTCACCACCCGCAGCACCGCACCGAATGGCGTCTTGCACGCCGACGTGTGCTCAGCCTGCCACCCGTTCTACACGGGCAAGCAGAAGATTCTCGACACCGGTGGCCGGGTGGCTCGCTTCGAGAAGCGGTACGCCGCGAAGAAGACCACCAAGTCCAAGTAGCGACCGAAACGCCGGGAGGCAGGAGCAGATCCTGCCTTACCCGGCGTTTTGCGTGCTCTGGTTGATCCGAGGCGCAGTGGGAGGAGGAGTCCATCATGTTCGAAGCTGCCGACCATCTACGGTCCGAGTTCGCCGAGCTGGAGGCTTCGCTCGCCGACCCGACGGTGCACTCCGACCTCGTCCGGGCTCGAAGGATCGGTCGCCGCTACGCCGAGTTGTCACCCCTGATCTCCACGCTCGACGAGCACGCGCGACTCAGCGAGGATTTGGCGGCAGCCCGCGAGCTGGCCGCCGACGACCAAGGCTTTGCGGCAGAAGCAGCAGAGCTTGAGGAACGGCTAGGTCCCGTCACTGAACGGCTGACCAAGCTGCTCGCTCCGCGCGATCCCAACGACTCCGCCGATGCACTGGTGGAGATCAAGTCCGGAGAAGGCGGTGAAGAGTCCGCGCTGTTCGCTGCAGATCTGTTGAAGATGTACGGCCGCTACGCCGAATCCCGGGGTTGGAAGGTCGAGGTCCTCGATGCTCAAGAGACCGACCTGGGCGGCTACAAGTCGGTGACTGCGGCAATCAAGGCGCCCAGTGCGGGCGAGCCTGACGCGATGCCGTACGGAGTGCTGAAGTTCGAAGGTGGTGTGCACAGAGTCCAGCGCGTGCCGGTGACCGAGTCGCAGGGCCGGGTTCACACGTCAGCGGCGGGCGTCCTGGTCATGCCCGAGGTCGAAGAGACCGAGGTCGAGATCAGCGATGATGATCTTCGTATCGACGTCTACCGCTCGTCGGGTCCTGGCGGCCAGGGGGTCAACACGACCGACTCCGCGGTCCGGATCACCCACCTTCCCACTGGCATCGTGGTGTCCTGCCAGAACGAGCGCTCACAGCTGCAAAACCGGGAGCAGGCGATGCGCATGCTCCGGGCTCGGCTGACCGCCGCGGCCGAGGAGGAGGCTGCCAGCGCCGCCTCGGTGGCACGTCGCAGCCAAGTCCGTACGGTCGATCGCTCGGAGCGGATCCGCACGTACAACTTTCCGGAGAATCGCATCTCCGACCACCGGATCGGTTTCAAGGCCTACAACCTTGATCAAGTGCTGAACGGCGACCTTCAGGCCGTGATCACCGCCTTGCAGGAGGCGGACACGCAGCTGCGGCTTTCCCAGGTCGGCGACCCGGCCGGGTGAGCCAGCCGGTCCGGCTGCTGCTGAGCGAGGCAACGGATCGGCTGCGCGAGGCCGGAGTTCCGTCGCCGGCTCAGGACGCCCGAGTCCTGCTCTCGTTCGTCTCTGGGGTCGAACTGGCCCGGTTGCCCCTGCTGGATGAGCTCGACGATGATCACGTCAGGCGGTTCCGGAAGTTGATCATGAAGCGCGCGGAACGTGTCCCCGTTCAACATCTGACGGGCCGGGCTCATTTCCGCCGTATCGACGTCGAAGTCGGCCCCGGAGTGTTCGTACCTCGTCCGGAGACCGAGGTCATGACCGGATGGGCGATCGACCACCTGAGGTCGCTCGCAACAGGGCTGCACCGCCCGTCGGTGGTGGAACTGTGCACCGGCTCCGGGGTCATCGCCAAAGCGATCGCGAGCGAGGTGACCCGGGTGGACATCCACGCGGTCGAGGTCTCGGAGGAAGCAGCCGCCTACGCGCGGCGAAACCTCGCCGACACTCTGGTCGAACTGCATGTCGGCGATATGGCGACGGCACTGGTCGACCTCGATGGCACTGTCGATGTGGTGATCGCCAATCCGCCGTACATTCCGTTGGACGCTTACGAGTCGGTGGCGCCGGAGGCGAGGGATCACGATCCGACGTTGGCGCTATTCTCCGGCGCCGACGGGCTGGCCGCGATTCGCACGGTGGTTTCGGTGGCCACCCGCCTGCTTCGACCGGCCGGCCTGCTCTGCTGTGAGCACGCCGACCTTCAAGGAAGCTCCGCCCCGGACGTCGCCGTTGCCAGCGGTGCCTTCACTGCCATACGGGATCATCGCGATCTCGCCGGCCGACCTCGCTTCTTTACCGCAGTCCGGCGCTCGTGACTGGCAGGATGGCGGCGTGACATTCCGGGTCTTCGACTGCACGTCCGACGACCCCGAACAGCGCGCCACGGCCGTCGACGAGGCGGGAGCCGCCATCGAGCGCGGCGAATGCATCGTGCTGCCGACCGACACGGTCTACGGCATCGGCGCCGATGCTTTCGACGCTAACGCTGTGCAGCGGCTGCTGGACGCTAAGGGACGTGGACGCGAGATGCCACCGCCGGTGCTCATCGGCGACTCGTCGTTGATACGAGCACTGGCCACGGAGGTCCCCGAGCACGTCAATGACCTCATCACTCGGCACTGGCCGGGACCGCTGACGATCATCTGCCGGATGCAGCCAAGCCTGCGGATGGATCTCGGCGACACGGAGGGGACGATTGCCTTGCGGGTGCCCGACCATGGGCTGGCTCGAGAGATCCTCCGCAGAACGGGTCCGCTCGCGGTCAGCAGCGCAAATCTCAGTGGGCAGCCCGCTGCGGTCACCTGCCAGCAGGCGGTGGAGCAACTCGGCGAGTCGGTCGCCATCTATATCGATGCGGGACCGTCGGGCGGTACGGGATCGGCGCCGTCGACCATTGTCGACTTCACCCGTCACGAGTGCGGTGAAATTCTTCGCCGGGGTGCGCTGAGCACTGAGGTTCTGCGCCATGCGCTGCCTGACCTGTTGGATCCATCGCATGCTGGTGAGAATGAGTCAGATCTCGCCGAGGCGGACGAGCACACCGGATCTGACTCAGTAGGTCGACGGGCGCACAACGGGGGAGACGAGGCCTGAGTGCGCGAATACCTCTTGGTGTTGGGCATTGCCGCGGCCGTCACCTTTCTCACCAGTGGGTTGTGCCGAAAGCTGGCGCTGCGTAGCGGCGCAATGGCACGCGTCCGCGACCGCGATGTCCACACGATCGAGATGCCGTACTTCGGCGGAATCGCCATGCTGCTCGGCGTGGCGGCCGCGATTCTGCTCGCCTGGCAGCTGCCGTTCCTCGGCCGACTCCAGACAGTGCAACAAGACTCCCGCGCCGTGCTCGTCGCGGCCGTGGTGATCTGCCTGGTGGGAGTGCTCGACGACATCTTCGAGTTGCCTCCGTTGGCGAAGTTCGCGGGGCAAGTTTTGGCGGCGGGGATCGCGGTGGCGCTGGGCGTCAAGATGCTGTGGATTCCGTTGCCCGGTCAGACAGTCTCCCTGGACGGGCCTGCCTCCGTCGCGATCACGGTCTTCTTCATCGTGCTGTGTTCCAACGCGGTGAACTTCGTCGACGGCCTGGACGGTCTCGCCACCGGCGTAGTGTGTATCGGCGCCCTTGCTTTCTTCGCTTACTCCTATCTGCTCACCGTCACCCAGGACCTCACCAGGGCGACAACCTCGAGCTTGATCACCGTGGCCATCGCCGGAGCGTGCCTCGGCTTCCTGCCCCACAACTTCTTTCCCGCTCGGATGTTCATGGGCGACTCGGGGGCCATGTTGCTCGGTCTGCTGCTGGCTACCTCCACCATCAGCCTCACGGGCCAGATCGACACCTCCGCGTTGGAGGGGGGTCGAGGTGGGCTCGTCCCGACTGTGCTTCCTCTCGTTCTGCCGTTGGCGATCTTGGCGCTACCGTTCTTGGACCTTGTGCTCGCCTTCATCCGCCGGACCTACGCCGGTCGGTGGTGGTTCGTGGCCGACAAACAGCACTTGCATCACCGGTTGCTGGAACGCGGTCACAGCCAGCGGCGGGCGGTGATGTTGATGTACATCTGGTCCGCGTTGGTCTCTTTCGGCGTGATCGTGCTCGGTCTGGTGCGCGGTGATCGGCAGTGGACCGTGGTTGCGGCCGTCGCAGCGATCGCAATGGTGCTGCTGCTCTTCACCCTTGGCCGTCCGGTCCCCAGCCGGCATCGAATCAAGCGCGGCGCTTCACTTTAAGTCCTGCTCGCGCAAGCTCCCTGCCTGAAGCTGCTGTCTTCCTTCCTCGACTCGCAGCGGCGCGCTTTTTCTCCCAGCTTGCGGCACCATCGACCGAGCGGACCACCCTGCGAGCGTCGGCAAGCTCGGCGCCCG
>OBLS010000396.1_pt1 | contig 15332 bp, 15 predicted proteins | sample 1519901 | NCBI WGS metagenome assembly OBLS01 (sample SAMEA3113585, study PRJEB22503) | soil metagenome | reverse complement strand
GAGTGCTCTACACGGCTCTCGCCTTCGGCAGGCCGCTGCTGCTGAGCGACGTCGGCGGGTTCGGCGAGATCGCGGCCGAGGGCGCAGCGCGCACCGTGCCGTCCGAGAACCCGGCGGCGCTCGCTGCGGCGCTGCGCGAGCTGCTCGGTGACGACGCCGAGCGCGAGCGGCTCGCGGCATCAGCGCAGGCCGCGGCGCGCGGGCGGTACTCATGGGACAAGATCGGACGGGAAACGATGGCCCTCTACGAGAGGCTCACGAAGTGACGGCCGTGGAGGTTCTCTTCTGGGTGGCAGTCGGCCTGATCGTCTACGCGCACGTCGGATACGCGCTGCTGCTCGCTCTCGCGGCCCGTCTATTCGGTTCGGACGAGCCGCCTCAGAGGGCCGACCCGGACAGGGTGCCGAGCGTAGCCCTGATCGTCGCCGCCCACGACGAGCAGGATGTGATCGAGCGCAAGCTGGCAGATGCCCTGGCGCTGGACTACCCCGGCGACCGCCTGCGGGTCGTGGTCGCCTCGGATGGGTCGGGCGACCGCACGGTCGAGCTGGCGCGCGCGGCCGGCGCCGACGAGGTCCTCGACCTTCCGCGGGGGGGCAAGGTGGCGGCCCTGAACGAGGCGGTCAGGCGAACCGATTCGGAGGTCGTCGCGTTCTCGGACGCCAACAGCTTCTGGCGTCCCGACGCGCTGCGCCGGCTGGTGGCCCGCCTCGCCGGGGAGCGGGTCGGGTACGTCTGCGGGCAGGTCCGTTTCAGCGGCGGCGAGGAGGGCAACCAGGAGGGCCTTTACTGGCGCTACGAGATGGCGATGCGGGCGATGGAGTCCCGGCTGGCGGGGATCACGGCGGGGAACGGCGGCATCTACGCGGTGCGGCGGGAGGCTTACGTCGAGCTGCACCCGAGCCGCGGCCAGGACATCGGCTTGCCGTTCGAGCTGGCCAAGCGCGGCTGGCGCGCCGTCTACGAGCCCGCGGCGCTCGCCGAAGAGCGGATGGCGCCGAGCGTCGAGGGGGAGTTCACGCGCAAGCGGCGGATGATGTGGGGGCTCTGGGACGTGATGCTCCGCTGGAGGATGCTGAGCCCCCGCGGATACAGCCCCGCCTACGCGTGGGAGATCTACTCGCACCGCCTGGGGCGCTACCTGACCCCCTGGCTCCACCTGATCGCCCTCGCCACGAACGCCGCGCTGGTCGGGCAGGGGACTCTGTACGTCATCACGATGGCCCTGCAACTCGCCCTGCTCGCGGCCGCCGCGCTCGGTCGCTACATCCCGTTCCTGCCGCTCCGAATCGCCTACTACTACGTGACCGTGACCGCCTCGATCGCAGTCGGGCTGTTCGATCGCCTTCGCGCGGGGGCGGTGCCGATCGGCTGGGAGAAGGTCGAGGGAACCCGGTGAGCGCCCGGGTGGAGGAAAAGGCACCCGGGCAGCATGGAGTCAGCGATCCCGCGCCGCGCCGCGGCCTGCCGCGCGCCGCAGACGTGGCGCTGGCGGCGGTCGGCCTGGCGCTCGCCTCACCGCTGCTAGCCCTGGCCGCCGCCGCGATCAAGCTGACGTCCAAGGGCCCAGTGCTCTACAGGCAGCGACGGGTCGGCCGCGGCGGCCAGGAGTTCGAGCTGTGGAAGCTGCGCACGATGGTCGAGGGCTCCGATCCAATGGGGGTGGGTACCGCGATCGTCAGGGACGATCCGCGTGTGACCCGGGCGGGCCGTGTCCTGCGCCGCTTCGCGCTCGACGAGGTGCCGAATCTCGTGAACGTGCTCCGCGGCGAGATGGCGATCGTAGGGCCCCGGGCGACCCTGCCCGCCCAGGTGGAGCTCTACACGGCGCGCCAGCGCCGCCGCCTCGAGCTGAAGCCGGGCATCACGGGCTGGTCGCAGACCCACGGGCGCGCCGGGATCCCCTGGGAGGAGCGCTTCGAGCAGGACCTCTGGTACGTCGAGAATCGCTCCCTGGGGCTTGATCTGAAGATCATCGCCGTCACCCCGCTCGTCCTGATGCGGGGGACGGGCATCTCGGCGCCGGACGCGTTCGCGGGGTCGGAGAAGGACTCCCCGCTGCGGCTCGCCGCCGAGCGTGAGGCCGAAGAGAGCGAGACGACCCGCGGGTAGTCCCGCCGCTCCCGGACTGTGATCTAGGCTGCCGCCGATGGCTCGAGGAGTCTCATTGCGCGAGTTCAGGCCCGAGGACGCGAACGCCGTCCACAGGTGGTTCAACAGCCAGGCCGCCATCGCGAACCTACTGGAGCAGCGAGACGAATTCAGCGAGCAGGACGCTCGTGCCTGGGTGGAGCGCGCGATGGACACCTCTGGCGACGACCGAAAATGGGCAGTCGAGTTCGACGGGATCGACGAGGCGGTCGGCTACACCGCCCTGTACGGCCTGGGACGCCAAACGGCGCCCGAACTGGGCGCGATCGTCGCCGACGAGCGGGTTTCCGGCAAGGGAGTGGGCCGCGAGGCGGAGCGCCTGACCAACAGGAAGGCATACGAGGAGTTCGGCGCGCACAAGGTCTATGGGCGCATCCCCGCGACCAACGAGGCGGCCAAGAAGGCCGTGATCTACAACGGCTGGCAGCAGGAGGGCGTGCTCCGACGCCACGTCCGGCATGGGGACGAGCTGATCGACGTCGAGCTGTGGGGCGGTTTCCCAGAGGACCAGCCGGACCCGCCGGATGAGGCGTAGCGCCGGGTTCCCTCCCCGTCGCCGGGGAGACAGGTGAGCCTGCGGGCCGACCTGAACGCCGATGGGGGACGCTCGGCTTCCGATCCGGCCGAGTTCTTCCGCAGCCCCGAGTTCCTGGAAGCCGAGGGAGTCACGCACACGCTCGCGGTCCACGGCGCCGCCCCGCGCCTCCTGATACCCGTGATCGTGCGCCCGATCGAGGGAGCCGACCGCCTCGACGCGATCTCGCCCTACGGCTATCCGGGAGCGTCCGTCGTTCCCCCCGTGCCGCCCGAGCCGGCCGACGTGAATTGGTCGGCGACGGGCCTGGTCAGCCTGTTCGTCCGCGACCGGATCGGCGGCGGCGCGTGTTTCGCGGGCGGGACCGAGCGCGCGCAGGTCCACATCGCCGACCCCCGGATCGAGAGCGGCGTCAGGAAGAGGCTTCGGGAGCAGATCCGCCGCAACGAGCGCCGCGGGTGGCGGGTCGGCGCCGAGCCAGGGCCGCAGGCCGAGCCCGAGGACGTCCGGGCCTTCGAGCTGGCATACGGCGAGACGATGGCGCGCACCGGGGCGTCCGGGCGCTATCTGTACGACAGCGCGTATCTCGCGAGCCTGCTGACTTCACCGACCGCTTGGCTGCTGCTCGCCGGTCTGGAGGGCGAGGAGCCCGGCGCCGGCGCGATCGCGGTGGCCAGCGACCACCACCTCCACTACTTCCTGGGGGGAACCCGAGACGCCGCCCTAGCCGATTCCCCGATGAAGAACCTGTTTGCCGCGATGACCTCTCTGGCGGGAGAGCTGGGCCTGCGCCTCCACCTGGGCGGCGGCGTCGAGGCTGGGGATTCCCTGGACGCGTTCAAGCGCGGGTTCGCGAACGCGGCGGAGAGCTTCGTCACGCACGAGATCGTGTGCGACGGCGCGGCATACGAAGAGCTGTCCGCCGGACGCCTCGCGGTCCCCGAAGGGTTCTTCCCGGCCTACCGCGCGCCAGGATAGCCGGCGGCCTCAGCGCCGGGCCCGGGCGCGCGAGGCCGTGAAGCGGCGCGCCCGCTTCTTCACAGCCTTGCGGATGGACCTGACCTGGGCGTAGAGCCTGTCGCCGGGGCACTCAGTGAGGCCGAGGTCGCGGTGGCCGATCACGCGGGGCACCGTGATCACCGCGTTCTTCGGATGCCGGTTCAGGCTGCCGCCCCCCGAGACGAGTTGCGTCGTGCTCGCGGGCTCAATGCCGTGGACCCCGAGCTTCCAGGCGACGTACTTGCCGGTCGCGACGCGGGCCTTTCGGCTCAGCTTGACCGAAGAATTGGTGCCGATTGAGGCGATCGCCGTGGTCTGGTCGTTGAACCCCTGCGCCTGGGCGCCGACGACGGCGGCGGTCATGCCGCCTGCCCTCCCCTTGTAGACGCGTCCGAAGCGATCGACCAGCGCCTGGTAGCCGATGTCGTTCCAGCCGTTGCCGTTGACGTGGAACCGGCAGATGCCGAGCACGATTCCCGCCGCTTCGGCCTTGCTGTAGTCGTTGGCGTTCACGGTGTGGTGGATGACGGCGCTCCTTACGGTCCCGTACTCGGCCGGACCGCGAGGCCGGCAGCCTCCCCGGTCGTCGTTCGCGCCCCACTTGCCGCGCGTGACCAGCTTCGGCTTGGGCGCCTCGGCCTCGGCGACGAATCTGCTCGCGGCGACGACGAACGCCGAGTTGATGCCCGCTCGGGTGTCGTTCAGCAGGTCTGCGACCGTTCCACGGCCCTCGCCTGAGACGTTCACGAAGTGCAGGGTCCCCCGGGGTCGGAACGGCGCGCGGACCTGGACCTCGTCGGCTCCGTCCACCCAGATCGGGGTCGCCTCGGCCTGTGTCACCCACTCAGTCCATGACCCGCCATCGTCGCGAACCCGGAGCTCGAGCTCGCGCAGCTCGCCCGCCACCCCGACGAGGTCGAACCGGTGCGGCGCCGAGACGGGCGGCGTGATCCAGCGCGCCGCCGGGTGCTCGTGCTCGGCCTCGTCGTGGCCCGAGGCGCGAGCCGTGGGGACGGCGCGCTCAGGCTGGGGCAGCGGGGCCTCGAAGTCGATCGCGGCGGGCTGATAGGGGTGAAGCGACAGCGCCGGGGCGGCCACCCAGGCGCAGAGCGCGCCTATCGCAAGCGCGGAGGCGGTTATGACCTTTCGCCGCATGCTTCTGCCGGAACACCGATTCACCCCCTCTGTTTCTGTTCTTCGCGCCCGTTTCCCGGGATGAACGCCGGGATGCATGAGCCATCCCGCGATCTCGGCCTTCGGCCGTCACCCGAGGATGGTTAGAAGGGGACGTTCTCCGGGCCGTTGCCCCGGTAGGTGTCTCGGAAGTTCCTGACCACGTCCAAGACCAGCGGATCGTAGGTCTCGCAGCCGACCGCGTTGTTCCACGCGCTGACGGCGACGTCGTAGGGCAGGTCGGGATCCGGCAGCAGGATGATTCCGCCCGGGTCCTCGTCGAAGACGCCCTTCAGCGCGAGCTGTTGCTCCTCGGGCAGGTCGGGGGAGTAGCGGATCTCGATGCGGCCGTGCTCCATCGAGTGGACCAAGCGGGACTCGGGGATCTCGGAGCGGTAGGCGCCGTCCGCCAGCGCCCCGCTGGCAGTCTCGTCGGAGACCCCATAGTGGTCGCCCGAGGTCGGCGGGTTGCTCTCGTAAGTGCCCTTGTTCTCGTCGGTGAAGTGGCTGTTGCCCTCGTCGGGCAGGTCCAGCATCAGCTCGCAGCCGGCTTCCCGCGCGGACTCCTCCAGGTCGCCGAACTGGAGCTCGGGCGGCTCGGTGCCCTCACGGTTGTCGCACTGATAGGTCTCCTGGAAGTATCCGAAGTCGGTGGCGATGCTGGCGTTCTCGCAGTCGTCGCTTACCTGCACGCCCTCGCCGTCGCCCCCGGACGTGAAGACGACGACCAGCCCGGCCACGACGGCTGCGGCCAGCAGGCCTGCGACGACATAGCCGAGGATCATCCGCCGCCGCTCGCCCGAGCTTTGGCTCTGGCGCTGCGCCAGGCGCTCCCGGCGCAGGCGCTCCCTCTCTTCGCGGTTGCTCGCCATGACGACGCGTGAATCTAGCGAAGCGGGCTCAAGCCCTCCTCAGCGGACGTCGTGGCGGGCGCCTCGGCCCAGACCTCCTCCAGGAAGCTCGCCAGCTCACGGTCGAGGCGCCCCGGCGAGATCCGCCATTCGAGGATCGAGTTCGCCTCGATCATGCGCGCGTTCGGCAGCTCCTCGACCAGCATCCCCGAGTCCGAGAAGGGGTGAAGCGGGTCCGCGCGGTGGCCGATCACCAGCGTGGGCTGCCGGAGCTTCACCCGCTCGTCGTGGTGCGGTGCCCCGGGGCCCAGGAACAGGCCCTCCAGGACCGCCGCGGCGGGGCGGGGGTCCGAGCGCGCGAGGTCGAGCCACAGGTCGACCAGAGGGTGGGTGCGCGGCACCCGGCGCGCCAGGGACGCCGTCACCTTCATGACCGGCTCGCCGAAGCGCAGGGCAAGCAGGAGCGGGGTGAAGATCACGGTGACGCCAAGCAGGGCGCTGTCCAGCACCGGCATCTCGACCATCATCCCCCGTACCCGCTCGGGTGCCATGCGCGCGACGGTCAGCGCGGTATTCGCGCCGAGCGAGGTACCGCCGACCACGGCCTCCGGCACCCCCAGGTGGTCCAGCAACGCGATCACCTGCTGGGCGAAGAAGGTCGTCGAGTAGTTGACCATCTCGGAAGGGCGATCCGACTCACCGTGGCCGAGCAGATCGACGGTGACGACCCGGTTGCCGTGCGCCGCCATGACGGGCGCCAGCCGATCGAACATGTGCTTGTTGACCAGCACGCCGTGCACTAGGACGAGCAGGCGATCGCCCTCCCCGTACTCCTCATAGGAGATGCACCTCCCCTGGTGCTGGAACTCCGGCACGGCCGGGGAGTCTAGGTGGCTCGCCCCAAGGCGCCCGTCGCTGCGGGCTCGTCGGACCGCGGAGCGCGCTCCCAGGGCCGCTCTGCTCGCAGCGCGCCCAGGATGGCGCGGGTCGCCGGCCATCGGTTGAGCGCGTAGAAGTGGATGCCCGGCGCACTTGAGGCGAGCAGGCCGGCGCACTGCGCGGCCCCATAGCTGATGCCGAACTCGTACTCCGCGCGCTCGTCGCCGCCCAGGTCCTCGAGCGAGGCGGCCAGGCCCTCAGGAATGCTCGCGTCGCACAGCGCGCAGGTGCGCTTGACCTGGTCGTAGCTGACGATGGGGATGACCCCGGGGATGATCGGCACGTCGATCCCGGCCGAGCGCGCGGCCTCGACGAAGCGGAAGTAGGCGCGGTTGTCGAAGAAGAGCTGGGTGACGAGGAAGCTCGCGCCCGCGTCCACCTTCGTCTTCAGGTAGGCCAGGTCATCCTCGAGGCTCGCCGCCTCGGGATGAACCTCGGGGAAGCAGGCCCCCCCGATCGCCATCTCCGGGTGGGTGCCGGCGATCATCGCCGCCAGCTCGGCGGCGCTGCCGAGCCCGCCGTCCGGCTGGACGAAGTCGGTGCTCCCGCGGGGCGGATCTCCGCGCAGCGCCAGGATGTTCTCGATCCCGGCCTCCGCGATTCCGTCCACCACCGAGCGCAGGCCCTCGGCGGTCTCGCCTACGCAGTTCAGGTGCGCCATCGCCTCGACCCCGTGCTCTTCGCGGATCGCGCAGGTGATCTCGAGCGTCGTCTGCCGGTCGGCGGTCGAGCCCCCGGCCCCGTAGGTGACCGAGAAGAAGGCGGGGTCGAGCTTGCTCAGCACCTCGACGGTCTCGAACAGCTGGGTGCGCCCCTCCTCGGTCTTGGGGGGGAAGAACTCGACCGAGAAGCTTGGCTCGGCCCGCTTCAGGATCTCGTCGATGCGCACGCAGGCCATGGTAGAGCCGCGGTCCTCGTCGACGCAGCGGCCGTGTCAGCCGGCCCCGGACCGATGAGTTAGGTGCGTCACGGAAGTCTCTTTCGTAGTCCGCTTAACTGACCCGCCGCAGGAAGACCGAGGAACCTCCGGAGATGACCGCCGAGAAGCTCACCGACAAGAACCGCTGGCTCGCGCTCTACGTGCTGTGCATGGGCGTGCTGATGATCGTGATCGACGCCACGATCGTGAACGTCGCGCTGCCCTCGATCCAGGACGACCTGGGGTTCTCCCAGAGCAACCTCGCCTGGGTCGTCAACGCCTACATGATCCCGTTCGGCGGTCTCTTGCTGTTGTCGGGACGCCTGGGCGACCTGATCGGCCAGCGCAAGATCTTCCTGATCGGCCTCGCGGTCTTCACCGGCGCCTCCCTGCTCTGCGCCGTGGCGCAGACGCAGGAGATGCTGATCGGCGCGCGCTTCCTGCAGGGGGCCGGCGGCGCACTCAGCTCCGCAGTCGTGCTGGCGATGATCGTGCGGATGTTCCCTCAGCCGGCCGATCAGGCCAAGGCGATCGGCGTCTTCGGCTTTGTCGCCTCCGCGGGCGGCTCGATCGGCCTGCTGGCCGGTGGCGTCCTGACCGAGGCGATCAACTGGCACTGGATCTTCTTCATCAACGTCCCGATCGGGATCGCGACGGGAATCCTGGCGAGGCGCACGGTTCCGGCCTACGAGGGAATCGGGCTCAGCCAGGGCGCGGACATCCCCGGCGCGATTCTGCTCACCGCGGGCCTGATGCTCGGCGTCTACAACATCCTGCAGATCGCCGAGGAGGGCTGGTTCGCTGCGCAGACCTTGATCCTGGGCGGCATCTCGCTCGCATTGATCGCCGCCTTCGTCCTGCGCCAGGCGCGCATCCCCAACCCCCTGATGCCGCTGCGCCTGTTCCGCTCGGCGAACGTGTCCGGCGCCAACGTCGTCCAGGCTTTGGTCGTCGCCGGGATGTTCGGCCTGTTCTTCATGGGCGCTCTGTACATGCAGCGGGTGCTCGGTTACGACCCGCTCGAGGTCGGCCTCGCCTTCCTGCCCGCGACCATCGCGATGGGCACGATGTCGCTCAAGGTCTCGGACCGGGTCAACATGCGGTTCGGTCCCAAGGCCGTGCTGATCCCCGCCCTGGGCGCGTTGGCGGCGGCACTGCTGCTGATGGCGCGCACACCGGTCGACGCGTCCTTCGCCGCCGACCTGCTCGCGCCGATGACGCTGATGGGCATCGGCGCCGGCCTGGCCTTCCCGGCCCTGATGACGCTGGCGATGTCGGGGGTCGAGATGGAGGACTCGGGGCTGGCATCGGGGCTGGTCAACACCAGCGTCCAAGTGGGCGGCGCGATCGGGCTGGCCGTGCTGGCGACACTCGCCACTGACCGGACCGAGAGCCTGACCGGCAGCGGCGAGTCCGCCGCGTCCGCCCTGAACGGCGGCTATCACCTCGCCTACCTGATCGGTGCGGGGCTGATCGGGATCGGGATCGTCGTCGCCTACTTGGTGCTCCGCTCCCCGGACATGAGCGGGGTCGGCGAGCTGGAGCGCGACACCGAGGCTGCCGAAGCCGAGCTCGGCCTCTCCGAGGCCGCCTAGCCCTCGGACCCCGCGCCGCGCTGCTAGGCCGGCGCGCCGTCGCTGGTCAGGCGCTCGGGCAGCCCCAAACGCTTGAATGCCGCGTCCATCGCCAGCTCGTCCACTGGCTGCTCGGGCATCCGCAGGACCGTCTCGCGGTCCGGAGTCTCCGGGGCCCTGGCGATAAAGGCGTCCACTTCGGCGATCAGCTCGTCGCGGAAGGTGAGGACGTTCAGGGCGAACCGCGTGTAGGCGTCTTCGCCGGGGTTCCACGCGTAGAACGCCAGCGCCTCCTGGCCGTTGGCACGGACCCGCAGCGGCTTCCACTCCCAGTCGCCTGACATGGGCGAGAGCCGCAGGAAGACCTCGATCTCGTCCCGGCCGCCGAACCAGGTGCCCAGAGGAGGCATCGTAAAGGCGGCGTCCTCGGCGAGCATCGAGACGACCTTGTCCACGTCACAGCGCTCCCAGGCCTCCATGTAGGACTCGACCAGCTCGCGCACGCGGTCGTCCCCGAGCGAGCGCAGCGTCTGCTGCTGGCTCTGCTCGGGCAGCTTGTCTTCGACGGCCTTCCGGGCGCGCTGCAGCGCGCTGTTCACAGACGCCGTCGTCGTCTCGAGCGAGTCGGCGGTCTCCGCGGCAGAGAAGCCGAGCACCTCGCGCAGGATCAGGACGGCGCGCTGGTTCGGGGGCAGGTGCTGCAGGGCGGCGACGAATGCCAGCTCGACGCCCTCGCGCTGCTCATAGCGAGCCTCGGGCCCGGCCAGGCCGTCCTCAATCTCCATCCCCTGGTCGGCGTACGGCTCGATCCAGACCGACTCGAGCACCGGCTCGCCCGGCCCCTCGTGCGGGTCGGCAGCCGGCGCGTAGTCCACGGGCAGGACACGCTTGGGCCGGCGCCCGATCACATCCAGGCTCGAGTTGGTCGCGATGCGGTACAGCCACGACCGGAATGAGCTGCGGCCCTCGAACCTCGGCAGTCCCCTCCACGCCCGCAGCATGGCGTCCTGCAGGGCGTCCTCGGCGTCGTGGACGGATCCGAGCATCCGGTAGCAGTGCGCGTGAAGCTCGCCGCGATACGGCTCGACGAGGCGCGCATAAGCACCCTCGTCGCCCTGGCGGGCAGCGCCCAGGAGCTCCTGTTCCCGCCGTCCGGTGTCGACTTGCGAGGTACCCATTTCTCGCAGCCTAGCCGCAGAGCGCCGGTGGCGTCAGGCGCCCGATCGATGAATTCGCGTCGAACCGGCAGTCGAAAGGGCACACGATGAAGCCGCCTCGCAACCCCGTCGTCCACCTCGAGTTGCACACCAGGGACCTCGCGCGGGCAGCCGAGTTCTACGCGGGCCTGTGCGGATGGCGCCCCGAGCTCATCGACGTCCCGTCGGGTACCTACAACGCCCTCGAGACGGGGACGGAGGGCGTCGGCGGCGGCATCGTCGAGTGCCGCGCCGGCCGGCCCCTCTGGCTCCCGTACGTGCAGGTGGAGGACGCGGTTCGGGCGACCGCTCGCGCGGAGGCCCTCGGGGCCTCGGTGCTGCTGGAGCCGCGAGAGGGGCCGGCGGGGTGGCGCGGTGTCGTCGCGGACGCTGGGGGCGGCGAGATCGCCTTCTGGCAGCCGAAGCGGTCCTAGCGGTCAGCCTCTCGTCGCATACGCTGTCCCCATCTCGGACTTCGTCTCACGCGGATTCGAAGGACGGCGGCGCCAGCCCGCCGATCTGGCCGATCGCGTGCCCCCCGGGCAGTACGTCGAGGAGGGGTTCCCGGTCCTGACCGCCGGGCCGACGCCGGACATCGACCCCGAAGCGGGCGATTGGAGCCTGCGGGTCGACGGGATGGTCGCCGAGGAGGCGGAGTGGTCCTGGAGCGAGTTCAACGCGCTGGAGTTCGAGGAGGTGCCGTGCGACATCCACTGCGTGACGAAGTGGTCGAAGCTGGAAACGAGCTTCAGGGGCGTTTCGGTGGACACCCTGCTGGAGGCCGTCGAGCCGCTGGGCGCCCACGCGATGGCGTTCTCGCATGGCGGTTACACGACCAACCTGTCGGTCGAGGACCTGAGCGACGGAAAGGCCTGGGTGGTGACCGAGCACGAGGGGGAGCCGCTCCCGCGGCAGCACGGAGGCCCGGCGCGGCTTCTCGTCCCCCATCTCTATTTCTGGAAGAGCGCGAAGTGGATCGCCGGCCTGCGGGTGATGGACCACGACGAACCGGGATTCTGGGAGGCCAACGGGTACCACAACCGCGGGGACCCCTGGAAGGAGGAGCGGTATTGGACGGACTGAGCGTGCAGAGCTACGGGCTGCCTGCCACTGTCCAGCGGGCGCCCGGTAGTTGGCAGATCGCCACGGTCGCGTCGGTCAAGCCCGAGACGCCGATGGTCAAGTCGTTCCGGCTCGACCTGCCGATGTGGATGCCGCACATGCCGGGCCAGCACTACGACGTGCGACTGACCGCTCCGGACGGCTACCGCGCCCAGCGCTCCTACTCGGTCGCCTCCTCGCCCCTTGACGAGGGCCAGATCGAGCTGACGATCGACCGGCTGGACGACGGGGAGGTATCGACCTACTTCCACGACGTGCTGCAGCAGGGCGATGAGGTCGAGGTCCGCGGCCCCTTCGCGTCGTACTTCGTCTGGCGCGGCGAGGCTCCCGCACTGCTGGTAGGCGGCGGCTCCGGCGTCGCCCCCCTGATGGCGATGGTTCGCCACCGCCGCCGCACCGCTCCGCATGTGCCCATGCGGCTGCTCTATTCGGTTCGTACGGGCGATGACGTGATCTACGCGGATGAGCTCGGCGACGACGCGGAGCTGACGTTCACGCGCGATCCGCCCGAGGACTGGAGTGGGCACACCGGCCGCATCGACAGCGAGATGATCGCCGGGATGGTGGCGCCCGGCACGACGGCGTTCGTCTGCGGGTCGAACGGCTTCGTCGAGACCGCTTCCGGGCTGTTGCTGGACGCGGGGTTGGACCCGGGGCACATCCGCACCGAGTGTTTCGGGCCCACCGGCTGAGCGCAGCAGGCGACGCCAGGCTGGGCGCAGCACCGGCCCCCGCCAGGCCCAGGGGATGACGATGGAGAAGGTCGTGCTGCACCGCTGTCCGCTCACGTTCATCAAGCGGGGAGCCACGCTTGCCAACAGGACCAGCGGGCCTCGTGGATGAGGGGATGACGGAGCACGCCTAAGTTTTCAGTAGTATCTCCCGGTCTCGTCCCTGACAAGGAGGTCATCGGTGCTTGGCTCAGGCGTGCTTCGTAGGACGTTGGCGATTGCAGCCGGCGCATTTTTCGTCGCCGTCCCATCTGCCGCGGGCCAGGAGTACGTCGCCGGCTCCGACGGCAGCGGCGATCCCTTCTTCCCGAAGGCCGGGAACGGGGGCTACGACGTCTCGCACTACTCGCTGACGCTCGATTACGACCAGCCCGCCAACTTCCTCAGCGGCACGGCGGTCATCAAGGCCACCGCGACCCAGAACCTGCGCCGCTTCAACCTCGACCTCCGCGACTTCTACGTGGTCTCGAGCCTGACGGTCAACGGCGCCCCGGCCCAGTTCGCGCGTCCAGGCGCCCAGGAGCTCCAGATTAACCCGGCCACCAACCTCGACGCGGGAACTCCCTTCACCGTCGAGGTGCAGTACGCCGGCAAGCCGAAGCCGATCAAGGACCCGGACAAGTCGATCGAGGGCTGGATCCCCACCGACGACGGCGCGTTCGTAGTCAACGAGCCGCAGGGCTCGCCCGGCTGGTACCCGGTCAACGACAGCCCGCGCGACAAGGCGACCTACGACTTCGCGATCACCGTACCCGAGGGGCGGACGGCGGTCGCGAATGGCCGGCTGATCTCTGAGACCACCGAGGACGGCATGACCACCTGGCGCTGGGCGGACGACGCTCCGATGGCGCCGTACCTGGCCACCGCGACGAACGGCGAATTCCTGACGGAGTCCTACAGCGCGAACGGCCTCTTCATGTACGACGCGGTGGATCCGAACACCCGCCGCCTGCGGACGGATCCGCCGAACCCCGCGCTCGCCTTTGAGCGGCTGGACCCGCAGCCGGAGATCATCGCCTTCTTCTCCGGGCTCTACGGCTCCTACCCGTTCACCAGCGGCGGCGGGATCATCGACTGGGCACCCGACGTCGGCTATGCGCTCGAGGCGCAGACCCGGGCCAACTACCACCGCATTCCCACCGCCGCGACCGTGGTGCACGAGATTGCGCACCAGTGGTTCGGCAACGCCGTCACGCTCGAGGTGTGGCCCGACATCTGGCTCAACGAGGGCTTCGCCACCTTCTCCGAGTGGATCTACGACGAGATGCACGGCGGCCCGAGCGCGGCGGACACCTTCGATGATGTCTACGCGACCCCGGCGAGCGACGAGGACCTCTGGTCCCCGGCGCCTGCCGCCTTGCGCCATCCCAGCCAGCTGTTCCATACACCGGTCTATGACCGCGGCGCGATGACGCTCCAGGCTCTGCGCGAGAAGGTCGGAGACGTGGAGTTCTTCGACATCCTCCGCACTTGGTACGCCGAAAATAAGTACGGCAACGTGACGACGGCCGAGTTCATCGAGCTCGCCGCGGACATCAGCGATCAGAACCTGGATCAGTTCTTCCAGGTCTGGCTCTTCGAGGAAGGTAAGCCGACCAGCTGGTAGACCAGGATCTAGGGGGACCTCGGCAAGTCCGCGGCGGCATAGCGAGGCGCTCCGCGACCTCGCCCCCTCCGTTAGGTTCGACCGCAAGTATCACCGCTCCTCGGGGGCTGCGGCAACACATGCTCCCGGGAGACGCGGAAGCGGCGCAGGACGCCTAGCTCCAGCCTGAGTCGAATTCTTGTTCCGCGGCGACGCCCGTTCGACGCACTAGGCTCCTGGCATTCAGGGCTCGATCTTCTTGCGGTTCTTGAAGTTCGGCGCTCTCGCTTGGGGCGGGCCAGCGGCGCAGATCGCGATGATCAAGCAGGAGTGCGTCGACGAGGAGGGCTGGGTCGACGAGGAGACTTTCAAGAAGACTCTCGCCGTCTACCAAGTTCTCCCCGGCCCTGAGGCCCACGAGCTCTGCGTGTACTTCGGGCGGATCCGCGGTGGCAAACTCGGCGGCTTCCTGGCCGGGCTTGGGTTCATGTTGCCCGGCTTCCTGTTGATGCTCGGCTTGACTGTTCTCTACGTCGAGGCGGACCTCTCAGCGCACCTGGACGAGCTCTTCTACGGCCTCACGGCTGCGGTTGGGGCAATCGTCGCTCGGGCACTTGTTCGGCTGAGCCGGACGTTCATCACCGATCTGCCCCTCGCCTTCCTCGCGGTTGCCGGGTTCGCACTAACCCTGTTCGCCGATGCCAGCTTCGTCCTGGTCTTGCTCGGTGCAGGGGTTCTCTACGAGCTCTGGACGAACGCGGGTCGCTGGCGCGGTCAGGCTCAGGCTCTTTCTCCCGTGCCGGTCGTGCTCGGGCTGCTGACTGGCGCGGTCACGATCTCGCTCACGGCGGAGATCTTCCTCGAAGGCCTAAAGGCCGGCCTGCTCACGTTCGGTGGCGCCTTCACGGTGATCCCGTTTCTCCAGGAAGGCGCTGTAGAGGGTCATCATTGGCTGAGCGACGAGCAGTTCGTCGACGGCCTCGCGATCAGCGGCGTGCTTCCGGCGCCGTTGATCATCTTCTCGACGTTCGTGGGGTATCTCGCCGGCGGCTTGGGCGGGGGGCTGGCGATGACGCTCGGGATCTTTCTGCCCGCCTTCGTGCTGCCGATCTTCTTCCACCGCTTCCTCGTGGCGATAGCGGAGAACGAGCGAATCCGGCCCTTCCTGCTCGGTGTCGCCGCGGGAGTGATTGGCCTCATCGGTGCGGTAACCGTCGAGATCGTCGACGCCAGCGTCGTGGACGCGTATACCGCCGTTCTCGCCATCACCGCGTTCCTCGTCCTTAACCGCTGGCACGGAAAGCTGTCCGTTCTCTACGTTGTTCTCGGATGCGGTCTGGCTGGTGCGATCTTGAAGGCGACGGTCGCCTAGACACCCGTCAGAAGGCGCACTGAGTCACGGGACCTCAATCAACGCACGGTTCCCGCGACACCGTATGGGCGTCGGAGGACCCAGCGGGCACGAAGGACCCCTCAGCACCAAGGGTTCTCCGGGACGAAACGGGCTCGTGAGCAGGATTTCTATGAGGTGGAGCTAGCCGGACTCGAACCGGCGAC
>OBLS010000395.1_pt1 | contig 15346 bp, 16 predicted proteins | sample 1519901 | NCBI WGS metagenome assembly OBLS01 (sample SAMEA3113585, study PRJEB22503) | soil metagenome | reverse complement strand
CAGCGTGGCGAACATCTTCTCGGTGTCCACACCGTTGCGGATCGTGTCTGTCACTGTGCTCACTTCGAGACCTCCTCGGTCGTTGTGGGGCTTGGATGACTCTCCCGCGAAGCCGCTCGCGCGGCATCCGCGCCACCACCCAAATCGGGCTGGGGGATGTGGCGAGATGCACGTACCGGCTTGAGCGCGAGCAGCGAGATGCTGTGGGCGCCGTACTTGTCGCTTGTGCGCTGCGCCCGCTCGCTCGCGAAGCGGTAGCCCGGGTTGGCCTGGACAAGCTGCGGCTCGAGGCCGGCGGCGGCGATGTCCTCCATGTAGCGGTCTGTCTGGCTGGCGCCGGCGATGCAGGCGGCCCAGAGGTCGGCCTGGCAGGCGGTGCGGGCGGCGATCTGGCGCTCGGTGACGATGTCGGCGAGCGCGAGCCGTCCGCCCGGGCGCAGCACGCGCGCCGCCTCGGCGAACACCCTCGGCTTGTCGGCCGAGAGGTTGACCACGCCGTTGGAGATCACGGCGTCGAACGAGCCGTCCTCGAAGGGCAGCTCCTCGATCCGCGCGCGGTGGAAGCTCACGTGCCCCTCGGTGCGGAGCCGCTCGGCTTTGGCGAGCTGCTCGGGGGTGATGTCGACACCGGCGACGGAGCCGCCCGGGCCGACCTGCACGGCGGCGGCGAACGCGTCCATGCCGGAGCCACTGCCGAGGTCGAGCGTCCGCTCGCCAGGGAGCAGGCGCGCGAGGCCGAGGTGGTAGCCCACGCCCGCGAACGAGTTCACGGCTTGGGCCGGCAGCCGGTCGAGCAGTTCGGCGGGGTAGCCGAGCGCCTCGGCGAGCGGCCGTCCGGTCGGGAAGTGCAGGCCGCGAGCCACACCGTTCGCCACGTCGCGGTACATCTCCGCGATGTGACGGTCGAGTTCCTGGGGATCCACGCCCGCGCCGATGGGGGATGTCGTGTTCGTCTGCATGCCGGCAGCGTCACCGGCACGCCTTCCCTAAACCTTCCTAGGCGCTGATTTCCTCGCTAAGGAGCCGTTCCAGCGCCTCGCGTGCTCGCCGCTCGTGGAGCAGCTGTCCCGCCGCGGCGTACCCTTCGGCGGCGCGGCGCAGGGCGTCCGCTGCGGCGCGCGGGTCCCCCTCCGCGAGCAGCAGCTCGGCGCGCGCCTGCGCCACCGCCGCCGGCCAGGGGCCGCCCATCCGGCTGTCGGCATCGTGCTCGGCGCGCCCCAGGAACTCGCGGGCGCGCTCGGGCTCGCCGGCGCGCGCGCATACCGTCGCCGCCGCCACGTGGTAGCCCGTCGGGCAGAACTGGCAGAACCAACGCGGATCGAACACGGTCTCCGCACGTTCGATCAGCGCAAGCGCCTCGGCGCTCTCCTCTGGCACCTGCAGCAAGACGCCGTAGACGAGGAAGAGCAGGTGCTGGGCGAGTGGAGAGATGTGCGCGAGCTCGAGCGCCTCCTCGAGCTGCGCCCGGGCCCCCGCTCGGTCGCCCAGGTGAAGCAGTGCCTCGCCCAGACGCATGCGTGCGAGCGACTCGCCTCCGACCGCGCCCACCTCGCGGCTGAGCCGCGCGGCGTCGACGAGGTGCGTGCGAGCGACCTCGAGGTTGTCGGTGAACAGCTCGGTCTCGCCGAGCACGGTCGCGGCGAAAGCCTCGCCGCGGCGGGCGCCCGCCTGGTGGGCCTGTGCTCGCAGGCGCTTCGCGAACCCGGCAACCCGGTCGTAGGGGTCGCCGGCGGTCAGCACGTACTCGGTCAAGCAGAGGTAGGCGTCGAAGACGCGGCCGGCGAGCTCGGGGGAGTCCCAGACCGTGGTGAGCTGGCGCCGTGAATGCTGCTCCCAGCCGCCGTCAAGGTGGGCCACCATCCCCCTCAGGGTGGCCAGCTCGCCTGGGTCGTGAGCGTACCGGTCAGCCTCGACAGCCAGCCGGCGCGCCCCCTCCCAGTCACCCATGTGCCAGGCCACGATGCCGCGCAGCACGATCAGCTCGCACCGGTCCTCGTGCCGCTCGGCCTGCACCCCTTCGAGCGCGGCTTTGGCGCCCGGGATGTCGCCCGCCGCCAGGCACGCGCGCGCCTGTTGCGCTCGCAGCCCGGGCACGCGCTCCGCGGGCGCGACCTCGATCGCCTCCGCATACGCGGCCGGCGCGCTGGCCTCGCCGGCGCCGTACAGGAGCTGCGCGCGCAGCGCAAGGAGGACCGGGCGCGCCTGCTCGTCCCCGTGCTCGAGGGCCAGGTCGGCCCACTCGGCGCCGTCGCGGTAGGCACCCACGCCGGCAGCCCACTCGGCCGCCCGGGTGAGCAAGGGGACGGCCTCCCGCGCGCGGCCGGCGCGCAGCAGGTGGTGCGCTACCACCTCGGGTGGAGCGTCGTCCGCCGCAAGCTGCGCGGCGGCCTCTGCATGCATACTGCGGAGCGTCTCCTCGGGTAGCCGCCCCGCCAGTTCTTCTCGCACGAGCGCGTGTCGGAAGCGGTAGCGGCCGCGCGCCCTCTCGAGCACGCCCGCCACCTCCGCCGCGCTGAGCGCCTCGTCGACCTTCCCGGCGCCTGCGAGGGCTGAGAGCTCCTTCGCCGTGAAGCCGTCGTCGATCACGGCCAGCGCCCCGAGGAGCCGCTCGCCGAACGGCTCGAGCCGCTCAAGCCGCCGCGCCACGACCGCTCGCAGCCGCTGCGGTACCGCGACCTCGCCGGACGCGTCTACCGACGCCGCGAGCTCCTCGGCGAAAAACGGGTTGCCCGCCGCCGAACGCTGGATGGCGCTGAGGGCCGCAGGCGGGAGTGGCCGAGCAGCAGCCCGCTGCGCGATCGCCGCGAGCGCCGCGCGGTCGAGCGGACCGAGCGCAAGCTCCACCGCGGCGCCGCGCTCAACCAGACTCGAGCGCACGAGCGCGGCCGCGTCGGGCAGCGGCTCATCGCGCATGCCGGCGACCATGAGCAGGCGCTCGCCGGTGGCGCTGCGTGCAAGATGGTGCACGAGCGCCGCCGTCGCTTCGTCGGCGGCGTGAAGGTCGTCGATCACGAGCACGACGCCGCGCTCCGCGCCGCCCTGTGCCAGGAGCTGCGCGACCGCCGAGAAGACGCGGTGGCGGTCCACGGGCTCGTCCGCCGCCCCCGCCGGCGGACGTACCGAGGGCAGCAGTCGAGCGAGCGCGGACTGTGCGCTCTCGGTGAGCGCGCCGACCAGCTCCGGGCGCCGCGCGGCGAGCGGATCGAGCGCTTCGATGAGCGGCGCGTACGGCGTGCGGCCCTCCTGCTCGTGGGCAGCGCCGCGCAGCGTGTGCAAGCCGAGCTGCTCCGCCTCGGCGAGCACTGCCTCTACCAGCCGCGTCTTGCCGATCCCGAGCGAGCCCGTCACCAGCAGCGCGCCGCCGTCGGCGGCCGCAGCGCGCCGCAGCGCGGCAGACGCCGAGGCGAGCTCGCGCTCGCGGCCCTCGACGGCGGCGTGCAGCAGCCGGACCGCACGCACCGCCGGGCCGCGCATGAGCTCGCGCTCGAGCGCCAGCGTCTCCGCGGAGGGCTCCGCGCCGAATTGCGAGAGTTCGTCGCGCAGCAACCGGAACCGGCGCGCCGCGGCCGGCCGGTCGCCGCTCGCCACATGCCGACGCATCAGCGCGCGGTGGGCCTCCTCGTCGGCCGGGTCCTCGCGCAGCACCTCCTCCCAGCGCGCCTCGGAGCGCAACAGCGCGAGCCGGCGCTCGCGCAGCCGCGCGCGCGGTCCAAGCGTCCAGTGCTCGTACCGCTCCTCGGGCAGCAGGTCCCCACCGTATGCGGAGTCGTCGCCGCGCTCGAAGCGATCGACATCGGTCGTCACCTCGGCGGCCGGGGCGAGCTCGACCATCCCGCCGCGCAGCACGATGGCGGCGCGGTGGCCGAGCGCGCGACGCGCGTAGCTGGCGGCCTTGTGCAGGTTGGACGCGGCGGCGTCGACGCCGAGCCGCGGCCACAGCATCTCGAGCACCTCGTCGCGCGGGAGGCGGTGGCCGGGGGCGAGCGCAAGCACCTTCACAAGATCCGCCGCTCGCCGCTGCGCCCAGGCGTCGGCCGGGACGGGCTGCGAGTCGACGAGCACTTCGAAGCGTCCGAGCAGCCGGACCTCGAGCTGCCACATGCCAGCGAGACCATACCGGCCCCACCAGGCTCGGTCCGTGAAGCACGAGACTCGCTTCTGCACCGCGGCCGACAGCGTCGGTCTCGCATACGCGATCGATGGCGAGGGCCCACCGCTTATGAAGGCGAGCAACTGGATGACGCATCTCGACTACGCGAGGCAGAGCCCCATCTGGCGGCACTGGGTCAGGGAGCTCAGCCGGGGACGCACGCTTCGAGGTCCACGCGGTCCTTCCTACGGCGGACGGGCGGCGGTCACATGAGCCCGCTGCGCGTCGCGATCGCCGACGACCAGCCGATGATGCGCGCCGGCTACCCCGCCAGCCCGTCCTGATCCTCACCACGTGGGTGCGTTCAGGCGGCGGCCGGGTTCGCCGTGCCCCAGGTGAGCGGGCGTAGAAGAAGCTCGGCTTCCATCTGGCCATGATGGATCTCCGCCAGGGCGAATCCTGCGTTCCGTAGTGCGTATTCGGTGTCACGGTTCGTGTGGCAGCCGTGGGCGAGCCGCCGCCACGGGCGCTCGAGGCGGTCCTGCCAGCGGCGTAGCCGGCTGCCGGGCTCGGCGGCGACGTGCTCGATGAACAGCAGCTGCCCGTCGGGCCTCAGGAGCCGCCGGATCTCGGTGAGCGTCGCGTCGAGGTCGGGCACGGTGCACAGCACGAGCGTGCAGACGACGGTGTCGACGCTGCTGTCGGGGAGCGGGATCCGGTCGGCCGGCGCCTGGAGCACGGGGGCTTGCCGTCCGGACTGTGCGAGGCGCCCGAGCAGGCGGCGCGCCATCGGCGGCTCGGGTTCGGTGAGGACGAGCTCGACGTCAGGCGGGTAGTACGAGAGGTTGAGGCCGGTTCCGGCGCCGAGCTCGACGACCGTGCCGCGTGCGTGCGCGAGCACGGCGGCGCGCCGCGCGGCATTGCCTCCCTTCTCCGTCGCCTGCATCAGCGGTTCGTAGATGACGGCGAAGAAGTGGCCCCAGGCGCGCTGGAGCCGTCCATGCGTCCGCGGCACGGCCGCGGCGGTGCGCTCGGTGTCTGCGCTCGGGTCGCTCGTCAGGATGGTCATGGTGCGTTCTCCGTTGGTTGTGGATCGGTCGCGCCCGGGCACGATCCCCAGGTGCTCGGGCGCAGCAGCGAGCCGCGCATTTGCAGCGTGATCGCAAGGGTCACGAGCCCGCATGCCAGCCCGGCCGCGTCGACGAGAATCAGCGGCATGCTCCCGATGCTGAGTCCATAGAGGAGCCAGACCGCGTAGCCGCCGGCGTAGGCCGCAAAGAACCGCGCCGAGACCTCGCACGAGCTTCCGCGCCGCACGACCTGACGCGCCTGCAGCAGGGCCGCGCCGGCAGCGCCGATGCCATAGAGCGTGGCGATCATGCCGAGCATCTCCGGTGGAATGGGGAGCATGGGGAGGGGGTCGGCGTTCAAGCGGCTCGGGGGAAGGTTCGACGGCGGATGAATCGGACAAACCGACCGGTCGGTCTGTTATACCAGACGGACCAGTCGGTCCGCAAGCCCGCTATGCTGATCCAGCCATGGCCCGTGACGGGACCGCCAACCGCGAGCGGATTCTCGATGTCGCCCAGCGACTCGTGCTCGAGCGTGGCTTCGCCGCCACAAGCGTCGACGCCGTGATCGCGGGAGCATCGGCCAGCAAGGGAGGCTTCTTCCACCATTTCCGCTCCAAGAACGAGCTCGGGCTCGCCCTGCTCGAGCGCTACGCCGCGGCCGACAAGCGCCTGCTCGAGGAGTTCATGGCCGCGGCCGAGGCCGAGTCCGAGGATCCGGCGGAGCAGCTCGTGGGCTTCGTCCGGCAGTTCGAGCAGGTCGCCGCGGAGCTCGCCCCCACCCAGCCGGGCTGTCTGTTCGTTTCCTTCATCTATGAGAGCCAGCTCGCCGACGACGGCTCTGGCGAGTTGATCGCCGACTCCATCCGCGACTGGCGAAAGCGGCTGCTCGAGAAGCTCGAAGCCGCGGCCCGCCTGCATCCGCCCGCCACGTCGGTCGACCTGGCGTCGCTCGCGGACCACGTCTTCACCGTCTTCGAAGGCGGCTTCATCCTCGTCCGCGCGATGGACGAACCGCAGCACCTGCCCGCCCAGCTCGCCCACGTCCGCCACTACCTCGAACTGCTCTTCGCGCTCTCCCCAACGCAGCCCGGACGCGGTCGGCGGCGCGCCGCCGTCGTCTAGGCCCCGCGGCGCGGAGCTCGTTGGCGAGCTGGAGCGCTATGGAGCCAGCTATCGGCTCTACTACGTCCGCGGCCCCGAAGGGATCATCGTCAAGCTGGCGGGAGCAGATCGGCTGAGGGTTCCGGCCCGCCGCCAACCGCCTCGCCAGCGCCAGTGGTCGCTCCGGGGCAGGATCCCCGACGCGACGGTCTCGGAGCTGGTGAGTGATTGCATGTCGAGAACGGCCGGCCGGCTCCGCTCACCCATGTGAAGGGCCCGCGAAAGGTGCGGCCCGCGACACCACGAGACGACGATGCCGAAGCACCTGCTTCTGAAGCGCTCGAGAAAGGACCAGGAATGACCCTCGCCCATCCTCCTGTCGTCAGCCAGACCGAGTGGGACGCAGCTCTGGCGGCCATGGCCGAGCGCGAGAAGGCCGTCGCCGCCGCGATGCACGAGCTCGCCGCCGAACGGAAGCGGATGCCGATGGTGCGCGTCGAGCGCGACTACAGCTTCGAGGGCCCTGAGGGGCGGCGGTCGCTGCTGGAGCTGTTCGAGGGGCGCACCCAGCTCATCCTCTACCGGTTCTTCTTCGAGGAGGGTGTCGGCGGCTGGCCCGACGCGGGCTGCGTCGGGTGCTCGTCGTTCGCCGACGGTATCCCCGAGCTTGGCCTGCTCCATTCTCGCGACATCACGTTCGCGATGGCATCGCCGGCACCCCAGGCGAACCTTCGCCGCTACGCCGAGCGCATGGGCTGGACCGACGTGCCCTGGTACACGATCTGCACCGAGCGGTTCTCGGCTGACTTCGGGGTCGACGAGTGGTTCGGCCTCAACGTCTTCCTGCGCGACGGCGATGACATCTACCGCACCTACTTCCTTCAGCACGGGGCGATGGTCCAGTTCATCGGCAGCATCTGGAGCCTGTGGTCACTGACGCCGTACGGCGGGCAGTCCGATGACGAAGACCTGCCCGAGGGCTGGCCGAGGGCGCCGCAGGTGTTCTGGTTCCGTCGTCACGACGAGTTCGACGATCCGCCGCCGTCGGTCAGCATGGTCGACGACGGAGGGCACCCGCCCCGCTAGGCGCTCGCATCCGGACAAGAGGAGAAGCTGGCGCCGCGGCTTCCAGGCAGTGCTGTTTCGCGTGATGGCGATTGCTCGCGGTCCCGGACGGGGTCCAACGCGGGGTCAAATGTGAGCGCCTCAGAGCGACTCAGCGACACGGAGAACCGCTGTAGAGCTGAGGAGCACCTCGATGCACCGTTTCGCTCGGGTTGTGGTCCCGGCGGCCGCGGGTCGAGTCCCCGTCGCTCACCCCTGAAGTGCCTGCCAACCGCCATTGATTGCCGGCCGCGTCCTCGCCATCCTCATGCGACCGGTGTTCGCGCGCGCCTGCCGCAAGATGCTCGACAGCTACGAGCAGGCGCTCGCGCCCCACGTTACGAACGCGGCTCGAGCGTCTGCCTGAGGCGCTCGAGCGCGGGTCGGTTCGGCGTGGGCGCTCCGCTCGTCGGCGGAGCGCTCAAGCGCCGGGACGCTAGCGAAGCGGTCAGCCCGCGGATCCCGACGGCACACGCGCGCGATTCGACGGCGTGCTCGAGCTACGCGGCCCGGTCGGGCTGCTCGTGCGCTGCCTCACGGCGGCGGGCGGCGAGCGCGTCGCTCGGCCTCGGCGCGTGCCGCGCTGACGGAGCGGTCGACGGTCTGCTCCCAGGTGCGGGCGACGCGGTCGCCCCACCATTGCCCGAGTCGCCACAGGTCGGTGCCGAGTTCGCCGGTGTAGGTCAGCTCGGTGCCGCGGTCGGTGGGGCGCAGCTCGAAGCGCTCCAGGACATGCGGCACGGGGCCGCGCAGCAGGCGAAAGGAGATCGTGTGCGGGCGCTCGAAGCGGACGGTCTCGACGGTCGTGGCGGTCAGGCCGCCGGCAGGGGTGTAGTGGTTGGCCAGCACCATGTCGCTGCCGCGCTCGAGCACCTCGAACTTGGAGCGCATGGCCCGTGGTGTCTTTCGGAGGTAGGGGTCGGCGATCACGTCGAACAGCGTTTCCGGCGTGGCGGCGACCTCGATCCGGAGCGGGCCGAGCGGGCGGACGCGCCGCCCGAGGCGCAGGTCGAGCGTTAGGGCGCCGCGGACGAGGAGGACGTAGGCGGCCGCGCCGGCCGGAGCGAGCGCGACGAGCGCAGGAAGGCAGAGCGGTGGGAGTTCGATCGCACGTCGGCGCGACCTCATCGTGGTGTGTCGCCTCGCGGTGCGGTGCTGTCGCAGGCGATGATCGGTCGCGTCTCCCTCATGAGCTCTCCGTCGTGAGCTTCGACCCCTCTGGGCATGCGAACGGTTCCTTGCTTCGGACGGAGCCTCAGGGCTCGCTGCGCAGGCGGGCGATGACGCCGGCGGCGATGTCGGGATCGGCGGGGTCGCGCATGCCCATCAGGGCGCCGATTGTCTTGCGCAGGCCGGCGAGCACGCGGCGGCACTCGGGGCAGAGGCCGACGTGCGTTTCGACGCGTTCGCGATCATCGCCGCGCAGGTCGCCGTCGAGGTAGTCGGAGAGGTGCGCGTGCGTCCAGCGGTGCTCGCGCATGAAGCGGCGTCGTTGCCAGAGCGTGCGGATCATCCTTCGTCCTCGGGAATGTAGTCGTCGATGGCCTCGCGGACGGCGAGGCGTGCGCGATGCAGGCGGCTTTTGAACGCTGCCTCGCCGAGGCCCATGATCGCCGCGGCCTCGGCGGTCGAGAGGCCCTCGATGTCGCGCAGAATCAGCGGCGCGCGATAATCGGGCTCGAGCGCGCGGACGGCGCGCTCGAGCGCGTCGCGCAGGTCGCCCCGTTCGGCCTGTCGCTGGGGGCTGTCGCCGCGGTCGGGCGGCTCGACGGGCCGTTGGTCGAGTGAGGAGACAAGGCCGGTCGGGGGTCGGCGGGCCGTGCGGCGGTGGGCCTCGTTGATCCCGATCCGGTACAGCCAGGTGAAGAACTGGGCGTCACGCTTGAAGCGACCGATGCCCCGCCAGGCGCGGATGAACGTCTCCTGGGTGACCTCCTCGGCCTCCTGCCGGTCGCCCAGGAACCGCACGACGACGACGTAGAGCCGGTCGGCGTGCCGGCGGACGAGCTGTTCGAACGCGGCGCGGTCGCCGTGTTGGGCGCGCAGCACGAGCTCGGTGTCGACGTCGCTCATCGATCGTCTCGCGAAAAACCCGGGGCCGGGTGCACGCACCACAGCTTCGCAGCCGGCGGCCAACGCAAGTCGCCGTGGCACCATCACGCGTGATTGGAACGCGCCGGTGCCAGAAACGATTCTTCTGCGCGGCCGGTGAACCGGTTTGGCGTCGACGCGGGTCGGAGGCGCGAGGACGTCTGACCCCGAGCTGGAGGGATCGATGGCGGCACGAGTGGATCGCGACGAGGTGTTCCTGGAGCTCACGCGGTCGATCTGCCCGCTGTGCAAGCGGGTGATCGACGCGGAGGTCAACGCGCGCGAGAACCGCGTGCTGCTGCGCAAGCGCTGTCCCGAGCACGGCACGTTCGAGGCGCTGGTCTCTTCTGACGCGGAGGCGTACGTCGCCCAGCAGCGGTTCAACAAGCCGGGCACGCTGCCGCTGGCGCTGCAGACCGAAGTGCGGGAGGGCTGTCCGCTGGATTGCGGGATCTGCCCGGCCCACAAGCAGCACGCGTGCCTGGGCATCATCGAGGTCAACAGCGGCTGCAACCTGGACTGCCCGGTCTGCTTCGCGGACTCCGGTCGTCGTCACCCCGACCACTTCTCGCTCACGCGCGAGCAGGTAGCCCGGATGCTCGACGCCTTCGTCGCCGCCGAAGGCGAGCCGGAAGTGGTGCAGTTCTCCGGCGGCGAGCCGACCATCCACCCCGACATCCTGGCTTTCGTCGCGATGGCGAAGGAGCGGGGGATCCCGATCGTGATGGTCAACACGAACGGGATCAAGCTGGCCGCGGACCGGCGTTTCGTGCGTGAGCTGGCGGCGCTCGGCGTGCATGTGTACCTGCAGTTCGATGGGCTGGAGGAGGCGACGCACCTGGCGATGCGCGGCCGCGACCTGCGTGCGCTCAAGGCGCGCGCGCTCGAGCATTGCGCGCAGGAGGGCGTCGGCGTGACGCTCGTCGCCGCGGTCGACCGTGGCGTCAACGACCACGAGATCGGCGCGATCATTCGCGCCGGCGTCGCGCATCCGGCCGTCAACAGCGTCGTGCTCCAACCGGTCACGCACTCCGGGCGCCACCCGGCGTTTGACCCAATGGCGCGGCTGACCAACGCCGACGTGATTGCCGCCTGCGCCGCGCAGCTGCCCGAGTGGTTCGATACGTCGGACTTCGTGCCGGTGCCGTGCTGCTTTCCCAGCTGTCGCAGCATGAGCTACGCGCTCGTGGACGACGGCCAGCTGATCCCGTTCACGCGCATGCTCGACATCGAGGACCAGCTCGACTACCTCGCCAACCGGGTGACCCCGGACCGCGCGCTGCGGGGGGCGCTGGAGCAGATGTTCTCGTCCTCGGCGACGCCCGGCGCCGAGCGCGCGCTCATGGCGTGCGAGAGCTGCGGCATCGACCTGCCGGCGGCGCTCGGCGAGCTCGAGCGCAAGGTGTTCATGGTCGTCGCGCAGGACTTCCAGGACCCCTACACGCTCAACGTCCGCCAGCTGATGAAGTGCTGTGTCGCCGAGATCGTTCCCGACGGCCGGATCATCCCGTTCTGCGCCTACAACTCGGTTGGCTACCGCGAGCAGGTCCGCGCGCAGCTGACCGGCACCGCGGTCGAGCCGGTCGTGCCCAACGCCCGCGAGCTGCAGGGCGCGCTGCGCCCGACCGCGCACGGGTCACGGACGGCCGCGAATGGCCGCAAGCCCGCGGCGGCGCCGTGACCGTCGCGGCCGAGGAGGTGAAGGCGTGCTGCGCCGCCGCCTACGGCAGCGATGCGGTGCGCTGGCTGCTCGGTGACCGGCTGCATCCCGGCGGTGCGGCACTGACCGCGCGCTTGATCGACGCGCTCGGCGTCGGCGCGGGCGCGCTCGTCGCCGACGTCGCCTGCGGCCCGGGCGCCAGCGCGCTGCAGGCCGCCGAGCGGGCCGGCTGTCACGTGATCGGCATCGACCTCGCACCCGCCAACGTCGAGCTCGCGGAGGCGGCCGCACGCGCCGCCGGACTGGCCGACCGGGCGCATTTCGTGGTCGCCGACGCCGAGGCGCTTCCGCTCGATGCCGCCAGCGTCGACGGCGTCCTGTGCGAGTGCGCGCTGTGCACGTTTCCCGACAAGCCGCAGGCCGTGCGGGAGATCGCGCGGGTGCTGCGCCCCGGCGGCGCCCTCGCGATCTCCGACATGACCGCGCAGCCCGACCGCCTGCCGCGCGAGCTGCGCTCGCTCGAGGCCTGGATCGCCTGCGTCGCCGACGCGCGTCCGCTCGACTCGCTCGCCGACCTACTGGCCCAGAACGGGCTCACGGTCACTCGGCGCGAGCGTCACGATCGCGCGCTGCGCGAGCTCATCGAGCGCGCCGATGCACGGCTGCGGCTGGCGCGGGCGCTCGGATCGACCGTGCCCGCGCCGGCGGCCGGGTCGATCGAGCGCTTGACCATTGCCGCCGGCGCCCGCGACGCGGTCGCGTCCGGCGCACTGGGCTACGGGATCGTGGTCGCCCGCCGGCCCTGAGCGGGGCCGCCGTCCGAGCGTTCTGACGCCGCGAGAAGCACGGCCAGCACGCTCGCGATCGCGCCGCCGATCACGAGCAGGCCGCCGAGTGGGCGGCGGCCGGAACCGGCGAGGACGAGCCCCGCCGCACGGACCGGCGCGAGCAGCCGGCCGGCGCGCAACAGCCTCGGACCGGGAGGACGCGCGCGGCCGAAGTACACGCCGACCGCGTAGCCGAGTCCGACGCCGAGCCGCATCGCCTCACAGCCGGCCGCGACGCGGCCGAGCGAGCCGGTGCGCCGCATCCCACGCAGCACGGCGGATGTGAACGCCAGGTCGACGAGGCCCTCGAGGTCGCGCCCCAGCCGGGTCGGCGCCGAGGAGCGCGCGAGCGGGCCATCAAGCGCGTCGGTGGCGAAGCCGGCGGCACACAGCCACGGCGCGGGGCGATCGGCCACGGCGGGCACCAGCCACGCGCGGAGCAGCGTCGCGGCATCCGCGGCTTCCAGGTTGCGCGGCTCACCGGCCGGCGTCTCGAGCATCCCCAGGTGCCAATCGAGCATCGCGATCGTGACCGTCCAGCCACCCAGGCCCGCCCGCAGCCGACGGCGGAACGGCGGGACGTCCAAGGCGGCCGCCGCCAGCCACCCGCCGGCACCGATCAACGCCCACCGAAGCTCTCGGCGCGCGACGTCGGGCCGTGCCCGGCGGACGGCAGCCGCTCGCCGCTGCGAGGCGAGCAGGAACCGTGCGAAAGCGACCGGACGAAACCGCGCCGCGCGCAGGCGCTGCAACTGCTCGCGTGTCCACAGCTCCCCCTCCGTCGCCACGCCCGCCAGTATCACGCGCCCGCCGCCAGCGGCGAGGGCCGACGCCGCATGAACCGAACCCATGCCCCCCGGGGTCTCACGAACATCGGAATGTCGAGCCGCGACGAGCACGAGCCGACCGGGAGCGACAGGCAAGGCGCTCAGAACAGCCGCGCCGTCCGCGGCCCGGGCGCCAGCGTCGTCGCGCTGCTCATCGCCATCGCCGCGCTCCTCGTCCTCGCACTGGCCACGCGCACCGACACACCGGACGTCCGGGGATCCAACGCGACGCCCACTTCGGCTGAGCCCGGCGCGGGGCAGGCGGACACGCCAGCGCAGCTGCGGGCGAACCGGCGCGAGCGCAACGCGTTGATCGACGTCAGCCTCGCGACCAGGCTCGCGGCGCTCAAGGGCGTACCGGTGGTGGTGAACCAGTGGGCGTCCTGGTGCCCGCCGTGTCGGGCGGAGTTCCCCTTCTTCGCGGAGATGGCCGAGCGCTACCGCAGCGAGGTTGCCTTCCTTGGGCTCAACTCCCGCGACGCGCGAGACGGCGCCGAGGCATTCCTCAAGGAGCACCCGGTCGGCTACCCGAGCATCTTCGACGACGACGCCGAGCAGGCCCGCTCGATCGGCGCCGGGACCGGCTGGCCCACGACTGTCTTCTTCGACGCCGAGGGCAACGCCGTCTTCATCCGCCGCGGCGGCTACACGGACGCGTCCGCGCTCGAGGCCGACATTCGCGAGCACGCGCTCGGCTTGCCCGGCCCCACCCCAGGGTGACCGCCGCGGAAAGCTGAATCGAACGCGTTCGGGACGGGTCCAAGCCGCATGGGCGCTCTGCGATCATCGGTAGGGCCGTCGTAGCGACAAGCGAGCGGCCGTGACCTCCAAGCCTCCCGGCGTACGCCTCAGCCAGGCGATCCTGCTGCTCGCGGGGGCGCTGTTCCTCGTCGTCATCGTCGCCCCCGCCGAGGAGCGCTTCTACTGGACGCCGCTGACCATCGGGCTCGCCTACCTCGGCGCCGCGATCGCCGGCGGTCGCGACGGCGGCCACTGGGCCACCGCCTGCGCGCTGACCGGCTGGGGAGCCGCCGTCGTGCTCGCCGGCGCCGCGCGACCCGACCTCGACGTGTCCGGGCTCTATCTCACCGGCGCCGGCCTGGGCGTCACCGCGGGCCTGCTGCTGCAACGCGCCGGCTTCTCCGTCGACCCGATGGGTCTGGCGGTCACGATCGTCGTCGGCGGCCTCGCCCTGGCCCTGACCACGCAGGCGCCCGGGCTGCTCGACGACGCCCGCACGTATGCGGCGCTGATCGCAGCGGTAGCCATCGCGAACGTCATCCTCGCGCTGGCGCCGCGACTCCAGCGCAGGCGCACCGAACCACGCCCAAGCCCGCCGATTCACCACCGAGACCCAAACCTCGATCGCGAGGCCACCTATGACTGACACCCCCGCCGCCCGCACGCGGACCACGACATCGTCTCGGCGCGCCGCCGCGCTGCTCCTTGCCTGGCTGGCCGCAGCAGTGGCGGCCGGCATTCCCGACGGCGCGTCCGCCACCGCGAACGCGAAGACATCGACCGCCAAGACTCCGGTCGTGCAGAACACTGGACCCGAGTGCTTCGCCGGGCACGCCGCGGCGCCGGCGCAGGGCAAGAGCGGCGACTAGCCGCGAGCCGCTGCACGCCGGCCGCGAACGGACCGCTCTCGGCGATACGGCAGGCTCCGACCGTCGCTACCTCTGAATCGTCGACCGGCTTCGCAGGGTCAAAGGAGCGACCTATCACCGAAGGGGGTCCAGTCCCATGGCCGAATCGCTCATGACCCGTCTGCGGACCGGTGCCGACGCGCGTCTGGCGCGCGGCGTCGTCGCCGGCCTGGCGGCCGGCTTGCTGTTCCTGCTGGCGAACATGTGGTACGCCGACAGCCAAGGCATGCCCGCCGTCGCGCCCCTGTACGACATCTCGACGATCTTCCACTTTGCCGACACGCCGCAGCCCAGCCCCGAGAACCTCGCCGTCGGGCTGATCGTGCACCTCACGCTGTCCGCCGCCTTCGGCGCCACATTCGCCCTGCTTGCCCCCCTGATCCGGGGCTCCACGCGCCTCGTCGCCGCCGCGGCGATCTTCGGGCTCATCCTCTACGTCGTGAACTTCCAGATCCTCGGGCGCCTGGTCTTCGAATGGTTCCAGGAGGGACCCAACCAGACGTTCGAGATCTTCGCCCACCTCGGCTACGGGCTGCTGCTCGCCCCATTCACCCTCGGCTACGCGCGGCCGCAAGAGTCACGCGCAGCCGCGCCGCGCGGGGTGGCGGCCGCCGCCCGCTGACCCGTCAGACGTGAACATTCCCGACCCTGAGCACCATTCGATCGCGCGGACACCCCGATGATCGTTGAAATCCTGTACTTCGACGGCTGCCCGAGCTACCAACGGCTGCTGCCCACGCTGCGACGGCACGCCGAGCGCGCCGGCGCCGAGCTGCGACCACGACGCGTCGAGTCCGCAGAGGAGGCGGAACGAGAGCGCTTCCTCGGCTCGCCCACCGTTCGCGTCGACGGCCGCGACATCGACCCCGGCGCCAGCGAACGCACCGACTACGGCCTTAAATGCCGCCTCTACCGCCCGCCGGG
>OBLS010000394.1_pt1 | contig 15352 bp, 12 predicted proteins | sample 1519901 | NCBI WGS metagenome assembly OBLS01 (sample SAMEA3113585, study PRJEB22503) | soil metagenome | reverse complement strand
TGGCGAAGGCGCTCCGCTTCGGCTGCGTGTGGATCAACGACCACATCACGATCGCCTCGGAGATGCCGCACGGCGGCTTCAAGCAGTCGGGCTACGGCAAGGACCTGTCGCAGTACGCGATCGAGGACTACACCGAGGTGAAGCACGTGATGGTGAACCTCGAGACCTAAGACCTGCTCCTTCCTGACCACTTGCCCCCTGGAGACCTCCCGCGAAGCGGCCCGGGAGGTTCTCCAGGACGTCGAGCGGTGGCCGAGCTGGTGGCGCGGCGTCGAGCATACGGGCGTGCTCGCGAACGATCGCTACCGCGTGGCGTGGCGGAGCCGGATCCCCTACGAGCTCGAGTTCGACTTCGAGGTGAAGCGGACGGACGCGCCCCACGAGATGGACGGCCGGGCCACCGGGGCCCTCACCGGCAGCGGGCGCTGTACAACCACGACATCGTCATGCGTTGGGGCGGCGAGGGGCTCGCGCGGCCGCTCGGTAGCAATTTGTTAGCAGCAGGCTGAGCGTCCGTCCCTAAAGTGCCGGTCGTGCGCGCCCTCGCAACAGCGATGTTGTTGCTCACGCTCGCTGGGTGTGCGGGCAGCGGCGACGCGGCCTCCAAGCCCAGGCGCCCATACGCGGTCCTGGTCGTGCTCGACGAGTTCCCCGGCGACACGCTACTCGCCCCGAACGGGCGCATCGATGCCGGCCGCTTCCCCAACTTCGCCGCACTGGCCGGCGACTCGACCTGGTTCCGCAACGCGGCCACGGCGTACGACTCCACCACCAAGGCCGTACCGCTGATCGTCGACGGCATCCGCCCGCAGAAGGGCACGTCGCCGATCGTGCGCGACCATCCGAACTCGATCTTCACCGCCCTCGGGAGTCGCGGCTACCGGATCGTGACGGCGGAGGAGGCCACCGCACTGTGTCCGCGCCGGTACTGCCCGGCCGAGCGCACGAGGCGGCCCATGATCATCCCGAACCTCAAGGGCGGGCGTGCGGAGCGCTTCGGGCGCTTCGTCCGCTCGATCCGTCCCAGTCCCCGGCCCACGTTCTGGATGACACACGCGCTGCTGCCCCACGGGCCATGGGTCTACATGCCGTCGGGCCATCGCTCACGCCCCGAGGGCCCCGAGCTGCTGCCCGGAATGCAGACGGTGCCCGGCTTCTATGACGACTACCTCACCCGCCACAACGAGCAGCGCTACCTGCTCCAGCTCGGGTTCGTGGACCACCTGCTCGGCACGCTGGTTGCGCGGCTGAAGCGCCAGGGGATGTACGACGACACGCTGATAGTGGTGACGGCGGACCACGGCTTCGCGTGGCAGGTCGGTGTGCCGACCCGGCGCACCATCAGTCTCTCGAACGTTGACGAGCTGGCTCCGGTGCCGTTGTTCGTAAAGAAGGCGAGGCAGAAGCGTGGCCGCATGAGCGACGTGCTGGCGCGAACACTCGACGTGGCGCCCACAATCGCGGACGCGCTCGGCGTGCGGCTCGGCTACCGCACCGACGGCCGGTCCGCGTATTCACGCGCCGTACGCGCCCGCCACCAGGTGAGCCTCATCAAGCGGGACTTCAGCTCGATCGTGCGCATCTCGCCGGCGCGCTGGAAGGCGCGCCGGCGCGCCCTTGTGCGACGTCGGCTGCGCCACCTGGGCTCGGGTGATTGGGCGAGCCTCTACACGAGCCTGGGGCCGAACCGCGAGCTCATCGGGCACGAGGCCGCGGCCGAGCGCAGCGCCGAGGGCGCGCGCGCGACGATCTCGCTCTCGCGCTCGTTCGCGGGCGTACGGCGGTCCAGCGGGATCGTGCCGTGTCAGATCGCGGGACGGATACACGGCTCCGGAGCAGCGCGCGAGCGCGACATCGCGATCGCTGTGAATGGCCGGATCGAGGCCGTTGGGCGAAGCTTCCACCTGAAGGGCGAGCGCGTGGAGAGCTACTCAGTCATGGTTCCCGAGAATGCTCTGCGTGAGGGCCGCAACACGGTGGAGGTGCTCGAGGTAACCGATGAAGGGGCGATGCTTCTGCTGGCTCGCAGCTGAGCTGGCCACAGCCGTGCTGCTCAGCGGCTGCCTGGGGATCGGAGACGAGGATCCCGCTCAGTCGGCCGAACGCCACCCGCCCGTCGTGGTGGTCGTCTTCGACGAGCTTCCCACCGATGACCTGCTCGGGCCGGACGGCCGGATCGACGCCGAGCGCTTCCCCAACTTCGCCGAGCTCGCGTCGATGTCGACCTGGTTTCCGAACGGCCACACCCAATACGACTCCACGTTCAAGGCGGTGCCGTCGATTCTCGACGGCAGACTGCCCAGGCCGGCGACGGCGGCGGACGTGCGCAGCCACAAACCGAGCGTTTTCCACCTGATGGACCGACTTGGCTACGAGGTCTTCAAGGTCGAGTCGTCCTCCGCCGTGTGTCCACCCGCCATCTGCCCGGGCGCGCGGACGCGCCGGCCGGGGGTGCTTGCACGGCTGGCCGGGGGCGGGCGCCCGGCGCGCTTCCACCGCTGGGTCGGCGCGATGCGGCGGCGGCCGGAGCCGAGCTTTTACTTCCACCATGCGCTGATGCCGCACGAGCCGTGGATCTACCTGCCTTCCGGCCGCCAGGTCCGGCCCGCGGGGAACGACCCGATTGAGCTCAACAAGCTGCCTGGGTTCGACCAGCCGGAGCTCTCCGTCCACAACCACCTGCGCCACCTGCTCCAGGTGGGCTACACCGACCACCAGGTGGGCGAGCTGCTCGCACGGCTGCGGCGCACCGGGCTGCTGCGCCGCGCCCTGATCATCATCACCGCCGACCACGGCTATTCGTTCCAGGTGGGCGTGCGCAGCCGGCGGCTGCTCAGCGAACGCAACGTGGAAGAGATCGCGCCCGTGCCTTTCTTCGTGAAGGCGCCGGGACAGACGGAGGGACGCGTGGACCGGAGCCTGGTCCGCAACATCGACATCGTCGCGACGATCGCGGACCTGCTCGGCAGCTCGGTGTTCTACAAGCAGGACGGCCACTCGGCGTTCTCAGCGGCCACTCGCGCCCGCAAGGAATTCGCGATCCGCACCCGCGACTTCGCCCAGGTCGTGCGCATCGGACTGCCTGAGATGGAGCGGCGCCGGGCTCTCTGGAGGCAGCGCTGGGCGCGCCTGTTCGGGACCGGGATCCAGAGCCAGCTCCTCTACGGCGACCCCTGGGAGATGGCCTACCGAATCGGGCCGAGGCCCGAGCTGCTCGGGAGGCGCGTGTCGGCGCTTCATGTGCGGCCGAGCCTCCTTCGTGCTGGGCTCACGAATGCGGGGCTCTTCCGCGACGTGAGCCCGGGCGCGAAGTACTTCCCGACGCTCATAACGGGGCCCCTGCGCGGCGTGCCCTTCGGCGAGCACCGCGACGTGGCCGTTGCGGTGAACGGGCGGATCCGCGCGGTGGGCCGAAGCTTCGACCTCTGGTGGAAGGGCCGGGAGTACTTCTCGTTCTTGGTCCCTGAATCTGCGCTGCGTGCCGGGCGTAACCGGATCCAGGTGTTCGAGGTACTACCCTCCGGCGCCCTTGCGCGACTTCAGCGCTTATAGATCGAGTTCGGCTCGGCGCTGGGGTCCACGTCGATCTTCGGCGGGTCCTTGCTTGCGTCGATGAGGGTGCAGAAGTAGCGCTCCCGGTCGTCGCGCGCGACGCATGTGCGGAACAGGGCATCCCCGAGCTCGACCGTGTTGGCGGTCTCGAGGTTGCGAACCAGCTCGTCGTCCCCGTGGGCGAGGATGAACGAGCGAAACGCCTGCGCGTTGCGCTCGCTCTCGTTGGTCTCCGAGACGACGGTCGGCCGAGCCGCGAGGCCCGCCGCCACGACGCCGACGACCGTCGCCAGCAGGAGCCCGGTGCCAACGCGGTCGATCAGCACCTCGAGCTGCGCGCGCGGCGGGGCACCGGGCTGCGCGGCGGGGCGGCGCGCCCACGTCCTGCGAGCGAGCCATGGCGCGAGCACCGCGATGATCGCGAGGTTGGCGAACGTCGAGATCAGAATCGCCGGAATCAGATCGACACCGCCGCCCACGGGCGGGAGCCGCCACATGATCAGGCCGTCGAGCAGCGTGACAGCGGCGAAGGTGGGCCACATCCACGCGCCGCGAAGCCTCCAGCGGACGCGGGCGGGCCAGAAGCGCTCGTCTCGATCCACTGCACCGGAGAGTAGCCTTCGGTCCGTGGCTGAACTCTGGGTGGCGCAGCTCGGCACGATCCCCTACCAGGACGGCGTGCGGCTGCAGCAGACGCTCCGGGAGCGGCGCCAGACGGGCGCGCTTCCGGACCTGCTGCTCGTGCTCGAGCATCCGCCCGTCTACACGAAGGGCAAGCGCACAGAGCCGGCCGACCTGCCCATGGGCGAGGACTGGTACCGGGGGCAGGGCATCGAGGTTTGCGACACCGACCGGGGCGGGCGCGTGACCTACCACGCTCCGGGGCAGCTGGTGGCCTATCCGATCATGGCCGTCGAGCGCGTGGCGGACTTCGTGCATGCGATGGAGGGTGCGATCGTCGCCGCGCTGGCCGACGAGGGCGTCGCCGCCGAGGTCCGCGAAACGCCGTACACGGGCGTGTGGGCGGGCGACTCGAAGATCGCCTCGATCGGCGTGCGCCTGTCGGGCGGCGTCACGACCCACGGACTGGCGGTGAACGTGGACAACGACCTTCAGCCCTTCGAGTGGATCGTGCCCTGTGGCATCGACCACGTGCGGATGACGTCGGTTTCCAGGGAGACCGGGCGCGGCCGCTCCCTGCCCTGCTTCCGCAAGCGGATGGCGTGGCGCTTCGCGGAGGCCTTCGCGATGCGCCAACGGCTGGTGTCCGCCCGACGGCTCCTCGAGCGCGAGGTGGTGGCGGCGTGAGCACGCGCTCGCGCTCCAACCCGGGCGGCGCACGCATGCTCGAAATGGGCGAGGTGCGCCCGTTCCGCGAGCGCAAGCCGCCCTGGTTCAAGCGCCCCGCACCAGGTGGGCCTGCCTATCGCGAGCTGCGCGGAATGATCGAGGGGCAGGAGCTGCACACCGTCTGCCAGGAGGCCGCCTGCCCGAATATCGGCGAGTGCTGGGAGCGCGGCACCGCCACCTTCATGATCCTCGGCGACACCTGCACGCGCCGCTGCGGCTTCTGCAACGTCAAGACCGGGAAACCCACGCACCACGATCCGCTCGAACCGCTGCGGGTGGCGCAGTCGGTCAAGAAGATGGGGCTGCGCCACGCGGTGATCACGAGCGTCGACCGCGACGACCTGCCGGACCTCGGTGCGAGCGCCTTCGTGGGGGTGATCCGCTCGATCAGGCGGATGGCCCCCGGCTGCAAGGTCGAGGTGCTCACGCCCGACTTCCGCGGCGAGGAGATGCCGCTGGCGCGCGTGATCGCCGAGCATCCCGACGTCTTCAACCACAACGTGGAGACGGTGCCGCGCCTGTACCCGCTCGCGCGCCGGGGCTCGCGCTTCCTGCGCTCTTGCCGCGTGCTCCGGAACGCCAAGGAAATGGGCGGCGACGAGGTCGTGACCAAGTCGGGCCTCATGACGGGGCTCGGCGAGTCGAAGGAGGAGCTGCTCGAAGCTTTCGGCGTGCTGCGCGAGCACGGGGTTCAGGTGCTCACCGTCGGGCAGTACCTGCGCCCGACGCGCGACCACCTCCCGGTGGTGCGCTACTGGCACCCCGACGAGTTCGCCGAGCTCGAGCGCGAGGCGTACGCGATGGGGTTCGAATCCGTCGCGGCCGGGCCGCTGGTGCGTTCGAGCTACCACGCCGAGCAGACCCTGGCGCAGGCCTCCTCCGGCTGATGCACGCCGCGGCGACCTGCGCCGCCGCACCGGCCACCTGCCTGCACGTGCCACCGCGCTGAAAAGGCCTATTTGGGCATCATGCCGAGCAGCCGCCCGTGATCCCGATCAAGGACGACATCCCGACCCGCCGATTCCCGATCCTGACCATCGTCCTGATCGCGATCAACGTGATCGTCTACTTGGTGTTTGAGCAGGGATTATGGGGGCTGGGTGAGCACGGCAACGAGGTCGTTGTCGAGTACGGCGCGATACCGATTGAGATCACGGACCCCGGGACCGAGTGTGCGACCGTCGCGGGCGGGACCGCGGTCCGGTGCGGGCCCGATGCTGCTGTGCCGGATCAGGCGCCCTTCTGGGCCACGGTGCTGACCTCGATGTTCCTGCATGGGAGCCTCTTGCACCTCGCGGGCAACATGCTGTTCCTGTGGATCTTCGGGAACAACATCGAGGACTCGATGAACCGCCTGGTCTTCGTGGTCTTCTACGTGCTCGGCGGCCTGGCGGCGCTCGGCCTGCAGGTGGCGATGGACCTCAACTCCACGATCCCGACGGTAGGGGCCTCGGGGGCGATCGCCGCGGTGCTCGGGGCCTACGCGCGGCTGTACCCGCACGCCCGCGTCGTAACGGTCGTGTTCATCATCATCTTCTTCACGATCGTCACATTGCCCGCGCTGCTCGTACTGGGGTTGTGGTTCCTTCTACAGCTGCTTCCAGCCTTCAGCGAGCCGGTCACCAACACCGGCGGCGGCGTCGCCTACTTCGCCCACATCGGCGGTTTCCTGTTCGGTGTGCTCACGATCAAGCTGTTCGCGAACGACGTCAACGAGGACTACGACCAAGCGCGCCGTATCCCGGTTTACTGATGGGCCGAACGCTCGCTCTCGTGGGCAGCCTGGTGATCATCTGCCTGCTGTCCTTCCTGACGATCTCCGTCGCCGTGGAGCAGGGGATCGACGTCCTCGTCGTTCTCTCCGTAATCATCCTGGCCCTGCTCGGCATCGGGGTGCTGGGCGCACTCAGCTCACCGCCGCCGGATGGCTAGGAACGCGCCGCCACCCCTTCCTCCCCGGCCGGTGCTGCAGGGCGGCCGCCGACGCTCACGGCTCCCACGGCTGATCGCGACCGTCGCGATCCTCGCCGCGCCCGCCGGGGTTGCGGCAGCGGCGTGGCTATCCCTGGGTCACAAGGGCGCGGCAGGCGGCGCAGCGAGCCCGCCGCTCGCGGTCGGCTCACCGCCCGTGGCGGGCGCGCCCGAAGAGCCGCGCGAGCCCGCGCCGCTGATCGAGGCGGAGCCGGTCCCGGAGGTGCCGCTCGCCGGGGTGGATGCGTTCCACGTGCGGCTCCGCAGGCCGCCGCGCGCCGGACTCGTGTTCGACGTGGACACGGGCGATGTACTGTGGCGGCGCCGTCCGCTGCTCGTCTTGCCGATGGCGAGCCTGACGAAGATCATGACCGCGTTGCTCGCGGTCGAGCGCGGCCGCCCCAACGACCCCGTTCGGATCACTCGCGCCGCGCTGCGCTACACGGGCTCGGGCGTGGGGCTCCTCCCGCGCGGCCGGAGGGTGCGCTTCGAGACGCTGCTCAACGGGATGCTGATCGTGTCGGGCAACGATGCCGCGATCGCCCTCGCGGTGCACCTCGCGGGGAACGAGCGTCGCTTCGTGGCGCTGATGAACAAGCGCGCCGCGCAGTGGGGCCTTCGGTGCACGCGCTTCGCCTCCTCGCACGGCCTCGAGGACGGCAACCGCTCCTGCGCTCGCGATCTCGCCGTCATGAGCCGCCTCGCCATGGCGAAGCCGCGCATCCGCCGCATCGTCCGCCGCCGACAGGTGGCCTTCCATTTCCCGATCAAGGGAGGCCGCCTCTTCCTCTACGGCCACAACCCGCTGATCCGGATGGGCTACGCGGGCGCGATCGGCCTCAAGACCGGCTACACCAACGCAGCCGGCCGCTGCTTCGTGGGCGTCGCCCGCAGGAACGGTCGCCGCCTCGCGGTCGTCCTACTCAACTCACGGGATCCGGCAAGGCACGCCTCGAAGCTGCTGGACGCAGCCTTCGCACGCCTGTAGTGGAGCCAGCCGGATTCGAACCGGCGGCCTCCCGGATGCAAACCGGACGCTCTACCAACTGAGCTATGGCCCCCTGCGCAGATGGTAGGGCCGTCGAGGGGTTTCGGGAGTTGGCTGTTGTGGATATGGGCAATGCGAGGCGCTGATGAGCGACGAGGCCACTGAGGAGCGTGAGCAGGCGGAGCGGGAGGACGAGTCGGCCGACGGGCCGGCCGTTCCGCAGGAGGGTGAGGCCGGTCCTCACTCCGGTGCGGGGCACGGGAAGCCCGACAAGTCCGCCAAGCAAACCGAGGAAGAGCCGGCGCCGAAGCGCGCCGAGGTCTCCAACTACGAGATCGTCGAGCACTGGTTCAACGCCGCTGCCGACAGGCTCAACCTGCCGGACGACGTGGCGGCGGTGCTGCGGTCTTCATATCGCGAGGTTCAGGTCCAGGTGCCCGTCCGCCTCAGCGACGGCAAGGTGCACGTCTTCTCGGGCTACCGCGTCCAGCACAACGGCGCGCGCGGGCCCTACAAGGGCGGCATCCGCTTCCACCCCGAGGTCGATCTCGACGAGGTGCGCGCGCTCGCCGAGCTCATGACCTGGAAGACGGCGATCGTGAACATCCCGTACGGCGGCGCCAAGGGCGGCGTGAACGTCGACCCGAGCAAGCTCGAGTCCGGGGAGGTCCAGAACGTGGCCCGCTCGTTCATGGACAAGATCGAGAAGGTGCTCGGCCCGCAGCGGGACATCCCCGCCCCGGATGTCGGCACCAACGCGCAGGTGATGGCCTGGCTCATGGACGAGTACGGCAAGCTCCACGGCCACACGCCAGCCTGCGTGACCGGCAAGCCGATCGCACTCGAGGGCTCCTTTGGCCGCGAGGCCGCCACCGGCCGCGGCGTCGTCCAGGTGTTCTGTGAGGCGGCGCCCGAGATCGATCTCGACCCCTCCGAGGCGACCTTCGTCATCCAGGGCTTCGGCAACGTCGGCACCTGGGCGGCCCGCCTGATGCAGGATCTCGGCGCCAAGCTGGTCGGCGTGGCGGACGCGAGCGGCGCCATCGCGAGCGAGGGCGGGATCGACGCCGACAAGCTCGCCGAGCACGTGCGCGAGGGCGGCAGCGTCGCCGACTTCGACGGCAGGACGGACGAGATCGATCCCAACGAGCTCGTCGCGCTCGAGTGCGACGTCTTCATCCCCGCGGCGCTCGGCGGCATGATCCACGAGGACAACGCCGCCAAGATGCGCTGTCGCATGATGGTCGAGGGCGCGAACAGCCCGACCACCCCGAAGGCGGACGCGATCCTCAACGAGAACGGCGTCTACATCGTGCCCGACGTGCTCGCCAACGCCGGCGGCGTGGTGGTGTCGTACTTCGAGTGGGTCCAGAACCTGCAGCACATGCGCTGGACCGAGGACGAGGTGAACAAGAGGCTCAGCGAGATCATGCGCCGCTCGTTTCACGAGGTTGCCGACAGATGCCGCGAAAACAGCACTCCGATGCGGCCTGCCGCCTACGAGCTCGGTATCGAGCGCGTTGTCGAGGCCGCGTCCACCCGCGGCTACATCTAGTACCTACGTCCACCCCGGCCGACACTCGTCGATTCGGGCTAAATGCCTATCCAGGTCGGGGCCCGCGTAGCCGAAAAACGGGATACGACGGCATGGAGGGTTCCGTCGAACTAAGCGGCACGGGACGCCGCTGAGTTGCATCAAGCGGGGGGTCGCCGGGGCGGGCGGCCTCCCGCCGCAACTCTCTCGCTAGTCGAAGTCGAAGTCGCGCGGCGGCTTCTGCTCGAACCAGAGGCGATCGTGCTCGGGCGTCTCCTGGAGGAAGTCGGGCGTGTCCTCGAGGACGTCCGGGTCCTCGTCCTCGTCCTGGCCCTCGTCCTCGTCATCGTCGACGTCCTCGTCCTGGTCGACAGGCTCGAAGCCGTGCGGCTCCGTATCCCCGAGGTAGGGAGCCGACTCCTCCGGTGCGGGCGTCGGCTCGACCGGAGGCGGCTCGACGGGGGTCGGCTCGGTGTGCTCCGGCTGGGGCTCGGGCTCGGCGGGCTCCACTGGCTCCATTCCACCGGGCGGCTGGTCCACCACGGGCGCTTCAGCGACCGGCTCCTCGTGCTCGGCCTTCGGCGCTTCCATGTCGAACAGGGCGGTCTCCTCCGACGAGTCGGACGGCTCGTCGTGCTCGGCCTCCGCCGTCGCCGTCGCGCCGGCCGTCAGCTCGGCCTCCTCGGGCTGCTGCGCCACGTCGCGCCGAGCCGGCCCTAGCGCCTCTTCCTCCTGGCGCTGGACCTCGTCCTCGGGCACTCCGTGCTTGCGCTTCAGCTCGAGATGCTCCCGGATGGCATCGTCGAGTATGCCCATCGGGCGGAACCTTATCGAGGCCGGGAGGATGGCTCAGGCATGAGCGTCAGAGCGCGTTCCACGCGGTTCTTGCCGCCCCGCTTCGCCCGGTAGAGCGCAGCGTCGGCCGCGGCGATCAGGCTGTCCCGATCGGTGGCGGCATCCGGCACCGAGGCCACCCCGAAGCTCGCAGTCACCTGTAGCACCCCACCTCCCCGCACCCGGGGCACGCGCAGCGCCTCCACTGCCTCGCGGATGCGCTCCGCAACCATCTCCGCGCCCTCGACGTCCGTCTGCGGGAGCACCACGGCCATCTCCTCCCCGCCGTAGCGGGCCGGCGTGTCGAGCTCCCGCGAGTGATCCCGCAGCACACCGGCCACGTGGGCCAGTACCTCGTCGCCCTGCTGGTGGCCGTAGGTGTCGTTCACGAGCTTGAAGTCGTCAAGGTCCATCATCAGCAGCGCGAGCGCGGTGGCGAAGCGGCGGCTGCGCTCGACCTCACGGTCGAGGATCGAGGTGAAGGCGCGGACGTTCGCAAGCCCCGTGAGCTCGTCCGTGATGGCCTGGCGCTCCACCGTCTCGTGCAGGCTTGCGTTCTCGATCGAGACCACCGCCTGCCCGGCGAGGTACTCGAGCAGCTCCTCCTCCTCGCGCGTGAAGGGGTCGCCGTGACGGGCGATCGAGATCGCGCCGAGGTACTCGGGACCGTCGACGAGCGACCGCAGTCCGATCGACAGTGCGTGCGCGCCGCCGGCCTGCGCGGACACGGCGCGCCGCGTCCGCTGTGCGGTCTCGTCACCCTCGAGGGCGCCCAACAGCTCCGGCCCCACATCGGGCCTGACGACGAAGACGTGCCGCTCCGCCGCCTCGATCACCTGCTCTAGCTCTCCGGTCACGGGGCCGACCGCGGCCGGCGCGAATGCGCCCCGGGCCAGCGGCAGCGCCCGCCCAACCTCTCCCTCGCAGGCGTCCACCGCCTGGCGCACCGCCAGCGCCACGAGGCCGTGGCGGTCGAGGCCGGTGGCCAGCGCGTCGCCGACCCGCCGGATCGTCTCCTCGAGCTCCTGGCGCTTGCGCTCAACCTCGTCGATCTTGGCCTCGAGCTGCTCAGACATGTCGTTGAACTCGCGCCCGAGCTCGGCGAACTCGTCGTTGCCCTCGACGGGGACGAGCTGCTGGAAGTCACCTCGCGAGAGCCTGCGGGCCGCCGCGAGAAGCGTCGCGATCTGGCCGGTGAGCGCCCGGCTCACGAACGTCGCCGACGCGAGCGCCAGCAGCACGAACAACGTGAGAGCGCCGGCGATCAGCAGCCCGTCATCGGCGATGTGCTCCGCGAGCGGCGCGGCCGGACGCAGGATCGCGAGGTCCACGGGCGGCCCCGCAAGCTCGTTGAAGCGCACCCCGCGACCGCGATAGCTGTGCCCCGCGACGTCGATGTCGGCCGACCCTTCGGGCGGTGGCGCCTCAAGGTTTCCGGCGCGCGGCAGGGTCGATGCCAGCCGGCGGCGGCCGCGGAACACTGCTACCTCGAGCTCGGTCAGGTGCTCGATGCGGCGCGCCAGCGCACCCGCATGCGTCACGGAGAGGAACAGGGTCGCCGACGAGCCGCCGCCCCGCCTCACGAGCTCCGAGCCTCTCCACGCGACGGCCGCGTCCGAGCCCACCTGCGCAAGACGCCGGCCGGGCCTGGACCACAGCTCGATCGCGATGACGTCTCCGCGCACCAGCGCGCGCATGCGTCGCCTGGCTGCGCCGATGCGACCGCGCACGATCGCCAACTGGAGCCGCGAGTCTGCGGCGACCCTTTTCACGGCAGGCCGCGCAGCGTTCACCTGATCGCGATGCAGGGCGAGCGCCGTGCGCGCCGCGGTGCCGAGGCCCGCGTCCGCCTTGCCCGTCTCGGTGCGCTCCGTGAGCGCGAAAATCACCACTCCGAGCGCGGTCATCGGCACGATCACGATGAGCGCAAAGAACAGCCTTAATCGACCCCGGAAGCTCATACCGCGCGTACCCCGTCCCAAAGGCTACCGACACATCAAGCGCACTTGGGGCCCTGCAGCGCCGCTACCATGGATCCGCCACGGGGCTATAGCTCAGTTGGGAGAGCGCCTGGATCGCACCCAGGAGGTCGCCGGTTCGAGTCCGGCTAGCTCCACTTCGAGAACCCCTGCAACAGCGGGGGTTCTTGCGTTTCGGGCCCGCTTCGGGGGCTTGGGATTTTGGCTACGTCAGCCTCGGAAAGGGGCCAGACGTGCCAAAACTCTCTTGCCGCCGGTGCCCTCCAGCGTGTGGATGCGCATGTAGTCGGCGAAGCACTTCGCTTCCTTGCCGGTGTCGACGTCCTCGCCCGCGACCGAGCAGGAGGGAGCCGAGACGTCCTTAGCCCGGCCTTCTGGATGCCGGGCTCGATCCCTTCAGGTGTCATGTCGTCCGAGCCGACGATGTTCTCCTTTTGGACCTGGTCCTGGACGTAGCTACGACCGACGACGCCGACGACGATCACGGCGATGCCGAGCACGATCAGGACGGCCGCGGCGAGATAGCCACCGATGGAGAAACCTTGGCCACGGATACCTCCTGGAGAACGGGTAACGACCACTGGCGGAGCGTCTCGCCGGTGAGGGTTGACAGCACCGCCTGACAGCGAGAGGTCCCGTACAGAGGGTTCAGTACGTGGACCTATGCGAGGTCTGACCGGCTATCCCTGCCGGGGCCGCCCGGTCGGACGCGAGCCGTTCAGAAGCCGGCAGCTTGTAACCGCGCTCGGCCTTACGTGGTCCGGGCGGCGATCGGACTCCGCGGCGTCAGCTCACGGGCCTCGGCTCCACAAACTGGTTGACGGCCTCCGCGGTGCCGCGCAGACTGGCTGAGTGACGAAGGAGGCCTGGCCCTCGGCTACGCCCTGCACCCCGTACGCTGGAGGTTGACGATGGGCGACGCAACAGCCGACTTCTTCGACGAGGTCGCTCGCCGGGGTCACGACCCGTTGCTCGGCGATGCGGACGCCAGCGTGCGGTTCGAGCTCGTCAGCGCTTCGCATGTCGACACCTGGCAGGTCAGGCTCCACAACGGCGAAGTCTCAGTGTCGCGCGACGACGGCGGCGCCGACTGCGTCGTGCGCGCCGACAAGAAGCTGTTCGACGGGATCGTTAGCGGCGAGGTCAACGCGATGGCAGCTCTGCTGCGCGGAGCGCTGGCCTTCGAGGGCGATCCCGAGGCGCTGGTGCGCCTGCAGCGCGTGTTCCCGCCACCCTCCGCTGACCGGCCCGGCGCAAGCGGAGCGGATCGGCGATGAGCGAGGGTCTCGTCCAGATCCTCGACGGCAACACGTTCGTCGTCAGCGATCGCCGCGGAGACATCGAGGCGTCGCTGAGCGATCCGACCGGCCTCTTCTCATTTGACACGCGATTCCTCTCGCGGTGGGTCATGACGGTCGACGGCCAGCGCCTAAATCCGCTCTCGGTCGACGATCTCCAGTACTTCGAAACGCGCTTCTTCCTCGTTCCGGGCACGGGAACCGTCTACGTCGACGCGAAGCTGTCACTCATCCGCCGGCGTGCCGTCGGCGTCGGCTTCCACGAGCAGCTGACCATCTTCAACCACGATCGTGAGCCGGTCGACGTGACCGTACGAATCGAGGCGGCGTCCGACTTCGCCGACCTCTTCGAGGTCAAGGACTCGCTCGAGAAGAAAGGGAGCTACAGCACCCGGATCGAGAACGGCAAGCTGGTGCTCTCCTACGAGCGCGACACGTTCATGCGGTCGGCGGAGATCTCCGCGAGCGCTCCCGCCGCCCTCGAGGAGACCGGACTCACCTTCACCGTGCATCTCGAGCCCCACGGTGAGTGGAAGACCGACATCGATGTCACCACCAGACTGTTCCGGGCCGGGCCGGAGAACGAGCCGCCCACCCCGGCGCGGGCTCGCAGGCGAGAAAGCATGCAACGCAACCTCGAGCGCTGGATCGCCGAAGCGCCGCGCATCGAGTGCGATTGGGAGCCGCTCCAGACCGCCTACCGGCGTTCACTCGTCGATCTCGCCGCCCTTCGCTTCTCGCCGCCCATCACGCCCGGCAAGAGCCTGCCGGCTGCCGGCTTGCCGTGGTTCATGACGATGTTCGGCCGGGACAGCATCTTCACGAGTCTGCAGGCTCTGCCCTTCACCCCCGAGCTCGCGGCGACGACGATCCGCGCGTTGGCGCTGTGGCAGGGAACGCGTGTCGACGACTTCCGCGACGAGGACCCCGGTCGCATCCTGCACGAGATGCGCTACGGGGAGATGACGGCGTTCGAGGAGCGGCCGCACTCGCCGTACTACGGCTGCGCCGACGCGACCGCCCTGTTCGTCGTGCTGCTCGACGAGTACGAGCGATGGACCGGCGACCGGCAGCTCGTTCGCGACATCGAGTTCGAGGCGCGCGCGGCGCTCAACTGGATCGACGAGTACGCCGACCTGATGGGCAACGGCTACGTCGCCTACCGGCGCCGCAACGAGGAGACCGGCCTGGAGAACCAGTGCTGGAAGGACTCCTGGGACTCGATCTCCTATCGCGACGGCAGGCTGCCCGGCTTCCCGCGCGCGACGTGCGAGCTGCAGGGCTACGCCTATGACGCCAAGCGCCGCGGCGCCCGACTCGCGCGCGAGATCTGGAAGGACCCCGCGTTCGCCGACGAACTGGAGCAGCAGGCCGCCGACCTCAAGCACCGCTTCAATCGCGACTTCTGGGTCGCGGACGGCGAGTACTTCGCGCTCGCCCTCGACCAGGACGGCAACCAGGTGGACTCGCTGACATCGAACATCGGCCACCTCCTCTGGAGCGGCGTCGTCGATGAGGCAAAGGCCGGGTCGGTGGCGCGCCACCTCGTCGGACCGCGGCTGTTCTGCGGCTGGGGCGTGCGCACGATGGCCACGGGCGAGGGGCGCTTCAATCCGATCGGCTACCACGTCGGCACGGTCTGGCCCTTCGACAACTCGTTCATCGCCTGGGGCCTGCGCCGCTACGGCTTCAAGGACGAGGCAGCGCAGATCGCCGGCGGGATACTCGATGCCGCCGCGTTCTTCGACGGGCGACTGCCCGAGGCGTTCGGCGGCTACGAGCGGGAGGCCACGAAGTACCCCGTCCAGTACCCGACGGCGTGCAGCCCACAGGCGTGGTCGACCGG
>OBLS010000393.1_pt1 | contig 15359 bp, 17 predicted proteins | sample 1519901 | NCBI WGS metagenome assembly OBLS01 (sample SAMEA3113585, study PRJEB22503) | soil metagenome | reverse complement strand
CGATGAGACGGGCGAAGTAGGCCTCGGAGATCGCGGTCGAGCCCGAGGACGCCTCGATGACCGGCGTGCCTTCGTGGATCCAGCCGCGTCGCGTTGTCAGGACGCCGCGTGGGCTGACTAGGCCGAATACAGCCCGGCACACTGATAACTGGCCGGCCGTTCGACCCGCCGAGGACCAGGTAGATCGGCCGCTGGCGCCGAAGCTTCACCTGATCGTCCGTGCCGTGACGAAGCTGGGCTTGCTCGGCCCGTTGAGGCTGGCTCGTCCAGCGCCTCGGTTGTAGGCCGCGGCGAGGTCGAGGTACACCTCGGCGTACCGCTCCGCGACCAGATCCGGGGTATAACGGGCCGCGTACGCTAGGCCGGGTTCTGGCGGCGGGTGCTCCCCTGTGAGGACCTGTCGTATCGCTGCTGCCATCGCGGGTGGATCTTCCGGCGGCACCAGCACTCCGCGCCCCTCACCGAGCGTCGTCGTCAAACCTTCGACGTCGGTGCCGACCACGGGAACCCCGAGACCAAGCGCAACGACGGCGCTCTGTGACCACGCCTCCTCGCGTGATGGAACCACGTGCACGCTCGAACCCACGACGTACCGGGCCGGCTCGTACACCCACCCGGGAAGCACCACCCTGTCATCCAGCCCGAGGGCCGCAACGTGCGCCTGCAACCGCTGCCGCATCGGCCCGTCCCCGGCGAGGTACGCCGTCGGCGCGTCGGGCAGCATCGCGAGCGCCTCGACCAGCACATCGGGTGCCTTGTCCTCACGAAACCGACCAGTGAAGGTGATCCGCCGCTGGGCGAGCCCGGGCAGCGGCGACACATCCAGCCCATCCACGGCCGAATGGCCCTCGAGCAGCCGCTCCGGTGGCACCCCGATCGACTGCGCAAACTCGCGCGCAGCGGGCCCGTGGGCAAAGAAGGAGTCCACCCGGCCAACGGCCTCCGCCGCTTCCGCGGAGTAATCACCGCACGGCCAGGTCATCACGTTGTGTTCGCTCGCCACGAGCGGGACTCCGTCGGGCACCACCTGGGCAGCTGCCCACCATGCGCCGAACATGTGCGCGTGCACCAAGTCGGCATCTGCCACCCAATCCGCGAGCCACGCAGCGAACGCCGCCGACGGCCGCCACTGAAAGCCATCCGGCTGCGGGAAGACGTTTGCCGGCACGCCATATCGCCGGGCCAGGTTCAGGCCAGTTTCCGTGGCATTGCCGGCCAGCAGGCAGCGGGTAATGACCCCATGCCTCCGCAACGCCTGCGACAACCTAAGCCCGGACAACTGAGCGCCCCCCGGCTCCAAGGTCCCGATGACGCGCACAACCTCCATCGCGTACCTCGCTTCCGATCCGGGGCCGCAACAAGTTCCGCGTCCTGACCAACACACCAGCGCGGGGGTGTCTACCAGAAACGCGCCACCGACGTTGGGCATGCGACACGTTGGCCGACAGAGTTCGTCAACGATTGGCGATCGGGTCGGCTCGAAGCCAACTACCGTTCCACATCTGTTGACGTGCGCGCTTCGAACACCTCCCAGGAACACAGTGCCGGCCGTTCGCGGCTGACGCCTTTCGCTCAACGCGATCACGCCTGGACGTCACACCAAGGTGGAACACCGGTGGAACCGTGTCGCGCAGAAGGCGGAACTGTGCCTGAACCGTCACGAATTTGACGGTGAATTGAATGCTTCCCCATCAGTCGTACTGACTTCCGCCGGCGCCTGCCCGATCGAGCCCATCGGCCGACGTCGCCCGTCATTCGGCCGCCGTCCCGGAAGGCTGGCCAGGAAGCGGCTTATCCAGATCCGCGGACCGCACGCGATACAACTGGAGCCGCAGGTCGTAGTACTTGTCCGTCTCGCCAACCCACTCCATCCCGATCCGCCTGGCCATGGCGGCCGCCCGTGTGTTCGTGGGACGCACCACCGCGAACACCTCCTCAACACCATCGTGGGTTAGGGCATAGTGAGCGACCCGGTGCCCTGCTTCGCTGGCCAAGCCTCGGCCCCACATCTCAGGCGCCAACTGCACACCGATCTCTAGGTCCTCCCCACCCGGCGGGAGATACAGCAACGCCACTCCGCCGACGACCCGCGCGTCCGTGGAGAGCTCGATCGCCCACCGCCCCGCCGGCGCCGGAGCACGCGCATCCTCCAGAATCCACTGCTGGAGCAACAGCCTCATCGCGCTCATGTCCGGCACCCGCTCCATCGCGGGGCTCAACCAGCGAGCGACACTGTCATCACCGAATACCCGCAGCGCCGCCTCGGCGTCGTCCATTCGCCAGGGACGGAGCGTGAGCCTGTCCGTTTTCAGCACGTCAGTCGCCGCTGGTCGCCTCCACCGAACCGGACCGTTCCGCTAACACCATGGCACAGCGATCAGCGGCCCGCCATACGGGCTGCCGACCACCTGATTCGTGTGAGGCGTGCTCACCCTCGAGGAGCGGACGATCAACTCCATGGGAACAGCGCCTGCTCGAGTGTGTACGGCTCTGAGCACCGGTTTAGGTCGACGGGGCACTGCTTCTGGCGACAATGGGTGGCCTCAAGAGCACTTTCAGCAATTGCGCCTCGCGGGTTGCCGGCATTTCGGCAACCCGCCGTCACGGGCACGCGACCGTCACTACTGAAGCGCCGTTAGCTCTGCACGTCCTCGTCCAGCGTCTTGTCAACACTGCCTCCGGCGGCCGCTGCCTCGGCCTTGGCGTCACTGACCGCGGCCTCGGCCAGCTCGGCGACCTGACTGGCGGCGGTCGTCGCGTCAAGGGAGAGCGGAGCGGCGGGCGTCAGCTCGCGGCGGCCCTCCTCGTCCTCGATTTCCGACCGCTGGCCCTCGTCCGCGTTCTCTTTGGTCGCGGGCGCGCCCATCCGGGAGTGGTCGCCGAAGGCGTCGGTGACGGTACGGACCGCCTCGGTGAGCTCGCCCGGGATGACCCAGAAGGTGTTGTTGCCGCCGCTGGCCAGGTGAGGCAGGGTCTCCAGGTACTTGTAGGCGAGCACCTTGGGGTCGGCGTTGTTGCGATGGACCGCCTGGAAGACCAGTTCGACGGCCTTGGCCTCACCGTCGGCCCGCAGGATCGCGGCCTGCTGGTCACCCTGTGCCTCCAGGATCTCCTGCTGGCGGGTCCCTTCGGCCGTGAGGATCTTGGACTGCCGCTCCCCTTCGGCGTGCAGGATGACCGCACGCTTGTCGCGCTCGGCCCGCATCTGCTTCTCCATCGCCTCCTTGATGGTGGAGGGCGGGTCGATCGCCTTGATCTCGACCCGGTTGACCCGGATTCCCCACTTGCCGGTCGCCTCGTCGAGCACGGTGCGCAGCCGAGTGTTGATCTCCTCGCGCGAGGTCAGCGTCCGCTCCAGGTCCATGCTGCCGATGACGTTGCGCAGCGTGGTAATCGTGAGCTGGTCAATGGCCTGCAGATAGTTGGCGACCTCGTAGGCTGCGGCCCGCGGTTCGGTGATCTGGTAGTACAGCACCGTGTCGATGTTCACCACCAGGTTGTCCTCGGTGATCACCGGCTGGGGCTGCGACGAGAACACGTGCTCCCGAACATCGAGCTTGGTATTGATCCGGTCCGCCACCGGGATGATGAAGTTCAGACCCGGCTGCAGCGTCGTTCGGTAGCGGCCGAACCGCTCGACGTTGTAACGGCGCGCCTGCGGGACAACGCGCACAGTGGAGATGACCGCGAACACCACCAAGGCCGCCACGATGATGATCGGCACCAAGGGTTCCATATCTTCTCCGCCTTCGTATCAGCGGTCTGCGTTCATGGCAGAGGTTCCCGGGGGTAGACGATTGCCATGGCGCCCTCGATCTCCATGACATCCACCAGCGCTCCCACCGGGATCACCTGGTACTCGTCAAACGCACGGGCCGACCACTCCTCCCCGGAGAGCTTGATCAGGCCGCGCACAGCAGTGACCTCCTCCATAACCACCGCCTTCTTCCCGACGAGTGCGTCGCTGCCCTCGCGCACCACAGGAGGATGGGTCATCTGCCGCCTCGCGATTGGCCGCACGATCAGGAGCCCGGTCGCGGCCGTGACCGCGAATGCGAGGACCTGCACCAGCAACGGGCCGTCCAGCCCGGCGACGACGGCCGCGACGACCGCCGCGGCAGCGAGCAGCCCAAAGGCCAGCGTCAGCGTGAAGAACTCTGCGACGCCCAAGGCGGCGGCCGCTATCAACCACGCAATCCAAGGCATCAAACGGGCCTCCCGTCCAGGGGGGCGGTTACCACCAACCTACCTCGTCGGAATGCCGGTCGAGCACATGGGATGCCCGCTTTGCGCCGATTCTGTCTCTTGCGGACCCCGGCGCGAGCGTTGGGCATCCGGTCACGGCGATCAGTGCGGCAACTGGCGTGTGCGGGCGATCCGAACGGCGGCCATCCGGGTAGGTACCGGGCCGGGTGGTCGACCACCGACATGGCGAAGCGATACCAGCATGTGACCGACACGATCCGGGCCACGGCCGCGGCCCAGGTGGGTGACCTCATCTGGGACACGCGAACCGAGGGTGCCAGCGAACTCGTGACTGTCAGCCGAGACGCGCTCGTCCTAGTCCTTCAGGTTGTCGAGGCGGGCTTGCTCAACCTCGACATGGACCCCGATCTAGCCCAGTTCCAAGCTGCGCTCACCAACCTCCAAACGGCCATGGCAACACCGGAGAACGACCCGAACGGAGGGGCCAGATGAGACCAAAACTGAGACCAGCCGCCCTTCAAGGGACTACGAGCGACCACCGAACCATGGCCTTGTCAAGGGCAAAACCGCAGGTCAGGACGGTCGAAATGGATGGAGCCGGCGCCGGGACTCGAACCCGGAACCGCCCGATTACAAGTCGGGTGCGCTGCCAGTTGCGCCACGCCGGCCAGGCCGTCCCGATCCTAGATGAGAGGAACCATCCGACCTGCTCTCGACTGAGGCCGCCTCGGCACTCCTCCCCTCGCGCGTCGGTCGGCCCGTCAGGCCAACCCGGCTCATACGGTTGACGGATGAACGGCTCGGTCCGCTTCTGGTGGCGTGTGTCGGCCGCTGCCGTCGCGGCGATCTCCGGACTCGGCCTGAGCCTGCACGAGACGGGCGCGTGGTCACTCTCCGAACCGCTGGTCGTATTTCTGATCGTCGCGGGTGTCCTCGTCGCCTTCGTCACGGCAACCGAGGCGGCGATCGACCAGCGCCGCCACGGCAGAGCGGGTGAGCTGCGCGAGCAGGCCCGGGCAGTGTTGGCGCCGCTCCTGCTCGAGCTCGAGGAGGCCACCGGGATCAACGCCCGGCAGCTGGGCGTTTCCGCATACCGGCTCAGACAGCACATCTGGCCGTTTGCGAAGCCGCGGCTAGAGCGGCTGCTGAGGCTCCAGCTGCTCATCCGGGTGAGCTCCGGCATCGCCTGGCGGCCAGGGCTAGGCGTCATCGGGCAGTGCATCCAGCGCGGCGAGGACGTCGTCGAGAACCTCGCGGCCCTCGACGAGCAGCTGAGCGACGTTTTGCCCGACGAGTGGGCCAGCCTCGGCGACGACCTCACCTACGGCTTCAGCTACGAGGAGTTCCTGCGCGTTCGCGGCAAGTACGGCGTCGTGCTCGCGTCACCGATGATCAAGGAGACACCCCTGGGATCACGCGTCATCGGCTGCGTGGCAGTCGACGCACCCGCCAATGCGTTCGCCGTGATGGCCTCGGAGGGGATCCGCGGCTTGGTGGCGGCCGCCGCCGTCACGCTTGCCGCCCTGCTCGCCGACGAGGCGTAAGCTGAGACCATGGCACCGGGCAAGTCGTTCCGGCGCGAGCGCCTGATCGCGCCACGTGTCCGTTCCGAGCGTGCCGCGGAGCGGCTGCTCGTTCAGATGCGCGAACTCGGCAGCGAGCGTGTCCTGCCCACCGACGTCTGGATGACGGCCGCGCAGCTGCCCCGGGTGATCGCCGCGGAGAACGGTTCGCGCTGACGACCGTTACGACGTCCCGGTGGTGATGTAGCGCGACAGCGAGTCGCGCTCGATCTCCAGTTCGCCGACCCGGTTCTTGACGATGTCGCCGATGCTCACGATCCCGGCGAGCTTCCCGTCCCTCTCGACAGGCACGTGCCGGAAGCGTCCCTCGGTCATGGTGCGCATGAGATCGACCACCGGCGCGTCGGGCGCGCAGGTCTTCACATCGCTCGTCATGATCGCGGACACCGGCTCGGAGATGATGGTCGCGCCCCTGGCCGCGAGGGCCCGCACGATGTCGCGCTCGGAGACGATGCCCTCCACCGTCTCCCCGTCTGTGGACACCACGACGGCCCCGATCCCGTGCTCAGCGAGGACACCCAGCAGGGTTCGTACGTCGATCTGCGGCTCGACCGTCACCACGGCGTCGCCCTTGGCTCGGAGCACGTCGGAGATACGCATGGGCCCTCCCGAGTCAACAGGGGTGTCGTCGTACCTCAAGACGGTACGGTGACCGAGCCCGGGGCGGAAGGCGTACGCCCGGAAACGATGACCAGTAGTGACTCCTCGGCCCAGATAGGGCAGAATCACCCGAACCTCCACTCGGATCGTCCGGCACGTACCTGCCGGTGGAAGGACTTGATCGACCATGGCCACAGTCACGTACGAGAAAGCGACGCGGATCTACCCGGGCACCGAGAAACCCGCTGTCGACAGCCTGGATCTCGAGGTCGGGGACGGCGAGTTCGTGGTCCTGGTCGGCCCCTCCGGAAGCGGAAAGTCCACCGCCCTGCGGATGCTCGCCGGGCTCGAGGACGTCGACGCCGGGTCTATCCGGATCGGCGAGCGCGACGTCACGAACATCCCTCCGAAGGATCGCGACATCGCGATGGTGTTCCAGAACTACGCGCTCTACCCGCACATGAGCGTTGCCGACAACATGGGCTTCGCCCTGAAGATCGCCGGTGTCAAGAAGGACGACATCCGCAAGCGCGTGGCCGACGCCGCAAAGCTGCTCGAGCTCGAGCCCTTCCTGGACCGCAAGCCCAAGGCCCTCTCCGGTGGCCAGCGTCAGCGCGTCGCCATGGGTCGGGCGATCGTGCGTGAGCCGCAGGTCTTCCTCATGGACGAGCCGCTGTCCAACCTCGACGCCAAGTTGCGGGTCTCGACTCGCACCCAGATCGCGTCGCTTCAGCGCCGGCTCGGCATCACCACTGTCTACGTCACGCACGATCAGATCGAGGCCATGACCATGGGCGACCGGGTCTGCGTTCTCAACGACGGGCTGCTGCAGCAGGTCGACACCCCGCTGAGCCTCTACGACAAGCCGGCCAACATCTTCGTGGCGGGCTTCATCGGGTCACCGGCGATGAACATCGGCACGTTCACACTCGGCGAGGACGGCCACGCCACGTTGGGCAACGCGAAGATCCCGCTGGCAGCGCCCACGGTAGAAGCCATCAGGGCGGAGGGCTCGGACCAGGTCGTGCTCGGCTTCCGCCCCGAGTCGCTGGAACCGGCGCCCGAGGGCTCAACGGGCGCGTTCCCCGTCGTCGTCGACGTCGTCGAGGAGCTCGGCTCGGACGCGTACCTGTACGGCGAGGCCGTGGGCCCGGCAGCGACCGACCCGACCGTGGAGCTGGCCAACAGGACGATCATCGCCCGGGTCGAGCCGCGAAACGAGCCACAGAAGGGCGAGAAGGTCTACTTGAAGATCAAAACCGGTGGCGAACACTGCTTCTCGGTCAAGAGCGGGGAACGCCTTCCCTCTTGACCCGTCGCCGAGGGTTGCTCACGCTTACCTGAGCAATCCTCGGCGGATGGGACAATCACGGCCGTGGAGCTTCGCGTCCTCGCAGCACCCGCCGAGCAGCAGGCCCTGCTGGACCTGCCGTGGGACATGCCGCTCGAGGAATGGCCCGAGTGGTACCTCGTCACACTTCCGCGCGGCATCTCCCGACACGTCGTCCGCTTCACCCGTCTGAACAGCCGGGTGTATGCGCTGAAAGAGGTCGTCGAGACCTACGCCGACCGCGAGTACCGGCTGCTCCGCGATCTCGAGCGGCTGGGCGTGCCGTCGGTCGAAGCGGTCGGGGTGGTGAGGGGCCGAGAGGCGCCGGGCGGCGAGTCGCTGGACCCGGTGCTGGTTACGCGGCACCTGCAGTTCTCGCTGCCGTACCGGGCGCTGTTCGCGCGGATGATGCGCCGCGACACGGTCGACCGGCTGATCGACGCGCTCGTCGTGCTGATCACCCGCCTGCATCTGACCGGCTTCTTCTGGGGGGACTGCTCGCTGTCCAACACTCTGTTCCGTCGGGACGCGGGCGCGTTCGCGGCCTACCTCGTCGACGCGGAGACCGGCGAGCTGCATCCGTCCCTGTCCGACGGGCAGCGCCGCCATGACATCGAGAACGCACGGATGAACATCGCCGGCGAGCTCATGGACCTGCAGGCGGGTGGCTACCTCGACGAGACCGTGGACCCGGCCGCAACCAGCGACCAGGTCGCCGAGCGTTACGAGAGCCTGTGGGGAGAGCTCACGGGCTGGGAGGCCTTCGACGTCAACGACCGCTGGCGGATCGCTCGGCGGGTCGAGCGGCTCAACGAGCTCGGCTTCGACGTCGCCGAGCTCGACATCATCACCGACATTGGCGGTCGTACGGTCCGGGTCCAACCGAAGGTCGTCGACCCCGGCCACCACTCGCGCCGCCTGCTCAGGCTCACCGGCATCGACGCGCAGGAGAATCAGGCCCGCCGCCTGCTCAACGACTTCGACGCCTATGCCGCCGCCACCGACCAGCAAGGCGAGGACGAGGAGATCATCGCCTACCACTGGGTCACGGCGAGCTACGAGCCGGTGCTGCGGGCCGTTCCACGAGGGCTACGCGGCAAGCTCACCGGACCGGAGATCTACCACGAGGTGCTCGAGCACCGTTGGTACCTGTCCGAACAGTCCAATGAGGAGATCGGGATCGTCGAGGCGGCCGAGTCGTATGTCGAGAACGTGCTGCGCTACAAACCCGACGAGCGGGCTGTCCTGTCCGGCCCACCGACCCAGCCGGACCTGCCGGTAATTCCGTGATCATCGCAGCGGCGCCCGGGCGATCTTGCGGGCGATCACCAGACGCTGGATCTCGTTGGTGCCCTCGAAGATCTGCATGACCTTGGCTTCGCGGAAGTAGCGCTCGACCGGGAAGTCCTTGGTATAGCCCGACCCACCGAGGACCTGCACCGCGTCGGTCGTCACCCGCATCGCGTTGTCGGTGGCGACGAGCTTGGCCACGCTGGCGGCCGTTGTGTACGGCCGCCCGGCGTCGCGGCGCCGGGCGGCTGCCAGGTAGCTGGCCCGCGCCGACTCGACCGCAGCCGTCATGTCGGCCAGCAGGAACCCGACGCCCTGGTGGTCGATGATCGGCCTGCCGAACTGCTCGCGCTGCTTCGCATACGACGTCGCGGATTCCAGCGCTGCCTGGGCGAGACCGGTCGCGCAGGCCGAGATGCCGAGACGCCCGGAGTCCAGCGCCGCCAGGGCGATCGTGAAGCCCTGACCCTCGCCGCCGATCAAGTGGTCGGCCGGCACCCGGACGCCGTCGAGGTTGACCACCCGGGTCGGTGAGGCTGTGAGGCCCATCTTGCGCTCCAGGGCGCCGAAGGACAGTCCCTCGGCGTCGCCAGGTACCAGGAAGCAGGAGATGCCACGGGGCCCGTCCTCGGAGGTCCTGGCCATGACGGTGTAGAAGTCCGCGAGCCCGGCATGCGTGACCCAGGCCTTGGCCCCGGTCAGGACGTACGCGTCGCCGTCGCGCACAGCCCTGGTGGACAGCGCGGCGGCGTCCGAGCCCGCGTGTGCCTCGGACAGGCAGTACGCACCGAGCAGGTCGCCGCCCACCATCCCGGGCAGCCAGTGCTTGCGCTGCTCGGGCGTCCCGTACGCCGCCATCGGCCAGCAGGACATGGTGTGCACGGAGAGCGAGAGCCCGACGGTGGCCCACCGGGCCGCGACCTCCTCTACCACCTGGAGGTAGACCTCGTACGGCTGGCCGCCGCCTTCGTCGTAGGGCAGGCCCATCAGGCCCGACCGGCCGAGCATCGCGACCAGGTCCCGGGGATACTCACCGGCCGCCTCGGCGGCATCGGCCCGAGGTGCGAGTTCGGAGTCGGCGATGTCGCGGACGAGGGCGATCAGGTCCTCGGCCTCCGGGGTGGGCAGCATGCGGTCCACCGGCACGTCGTCGTACCTCCTGGTGCAGCGGGGGGATCTCCCGCCGCCTGGTCCGCCCCCGAGGATCTCCCGGTCAGGCTCTCGGCCCCAGTATGGACGGCGGTGACGACGACCCGAGCGGTGACCGGAGCCCGCGGCGTCACGTGCGAGCATCCTCCTCGGCACGTTTCAGATCCGCCTCCGCCTTCTGGTGGGCTTTCCGTGCTGCGTCCAGGCGCCTGGCCTCGACCTTGGCGACCCGCTCGGCCACGCCGAGTTGCTGCTCCACCTGTTGGATCTGCGCGCGCAGCTCGTCGAATCTGCTCTGCAGATCCTCCAGTCGACGGGTGGCGTCCTGCGCGGACCCGTCCTGGACGGCGAGCTCAGCAGCAGCCGTTCCGAGAGCCTCACGGGCTTCGTCGACCCGGTGCGCCGCGGCGTCGCGTTGCTCTCGCTCCTTGTCGGCACGAGACTCCCGCTCGGCGGTCGACCGCCGCGATGCACTCTTGGAACGCTCTGCTCCGGTGCCGGCTCGGGTCGGGCGCCGAGACTCCTCGGTCGTCCGCCGATCCGTACGCTGGCCGGTCGGAGAGGACGGGACGGCCGCCAAGAGCGTGCCGAACCCGGAGTAGGCGACCGGCTTGGTGAGCCGTCCCGAGCGCACCTCCTCGGCCACGTCGGGACGGACGAGCGCCGCGGCGAGCGTCTCCTCGACCTCACGCGCCATGTCGGCCGTGACAGCGACGTCAGCCTGCGCAGCCAGCACCCGGGCACGTCGGAGCAACCCCGCCTCGGCCTTGCGCCGTTGTGCCGAGATCTCCTGCAGCTCGGCACCGTCGGAATTCTGGTGTGCTTTACGGAGCCCGTCGCCGAGCTCGATGAGCTCCTCGACGGCATCCGGCTGGTCGCGGACCAGCAGGTTGACCAGCCATGCGCTCTGGGTCGGCCGGCGCAGCGCGGCGATCGCACGGGCCAGCGGCGCCTGCCCTTGTTCGCGTGCCCTTTTTGCCTTGTCGTCGCGCGCCCCGATGAACCCATCCGGCCGCAGCGCGTACAGCTCGCCGGCGATCTCGTCGAGTACGTGCTCGTCGGCCGGGGGCTCCGCGTTGGACCGCGACGGGCTCATCTCCCCATCCTCTCCCGGCCGCCGGCGGCCGATGCCACCAGCCGGGTTGATTCAGCGTCGGGCGCGCGCCACCTCGTAAAGCGCGATTCCCGCCGCGACCCCGGCATTGAGCGACTCGACCTCGCGGGCGATCGGGATCCGGACGACCAGCTCGCACGTCTGCCGCACCACCCGCGAGAGACCCGACCCTTCCGAGCCGATCACCAGGCACAGCGGCGATGCCGCCGCCTCCACGGACCGCACGTCGACCTCGCCGTCGCCGGCCAGGCCGACGACGAACAGCCCTGCGTCCGCGTACGCTCGCAGCTGTCGTGCCAGGTTGGTGGCACGCGCGACGGGCACCCGGGCCGCCGCACCCGCGGACGACTTCCAGGCCCCAGCGGTCACGCCGGCGCTTCGCCGCTCCGGCACGACGACGCCGTGTGCTCCGAACGCGGCCGCAGATCGGATGACCGCACCCAGGTTGCGCGGGTCGGTCACGCCGTCCAGCGCGACGACGAGCGGAGCCTCGTCGGCATCGTGGGCCGCCGCGACGAGGTCGTCCGGGTGCACGTACTGGTAGGCCGGCAGGGTGAGCGCAACGCCCTGGTGGACGGCTCCCCCGGTGACCCGGTCGAGCTCCGACCTGGGCGCCTCGAGGAGCGGCAGCCGGCGATCGGCAGCGACCTTCAGCACCTCGCGGACCCGATCGTCGACGTCGATGCGTTCGGCCACGTACAGCGCCCTGACCGGGACCTGCGCGCGAAGCGCCTCGACGACGGAGTTGCGTCCCGCCACCGTCTCCGTGCTGCCGGAACCTCCACGTTCGCGCCGTCCGGGCCGACCGGGCGTCCGGCCACGCGCCGCGCCGGATCCGCCACCCTTGAGCGCCGCGCCGGATCCACCACCCTTGGAAGCCGCCGCACCGGTCCGGCGACCCCTGACATGAGCAGGCCGATCCTCGGCGCGCGGAGTCGGTCCCTTGCCTTCGAGTGCCTTGCGCCGCTGGCCGCCGGAGCCGACCACCATGCCCTTCTTGGTGCCGGTCTTGCGCAGGGCACCGCGCCGTCTCGAGTTGCCCGGCACGCCTAGCCCTCCCGGCCGTCGTCGTCGAGCTCCCAGCGGGAGCCCGACGGCGTGTCCTCGATGGCGACGCCAGCCGCCTTGAGCCGGTCACGGAGCGCGTCGGCAGTGGTGAAATCTCTGCGGGCGCGGGCTTCTTGGCGCTGCTCGAGCAGCACGCCCACCAGTGCGTCGACCACCTCGTGCAACCGCTCGGCCGCGCCACCAGCACCGGCCGCTCCGGCCCACGGCGGCGCCAGCGGGTCGAGCCCGAGCACGCCGAGCATCGCCCGCACCGAGGCCAGGTTGGCCCGCACACCGGCCGCGTCGCCCTCCGCGAGCAGGCCGTTGCCCTCCCGGACGGCGTCGAACAGGACGGCAAGCGCCTGAGGCAGCGCCAGGTCGTCGTCCATGGCTGCAGCGAAGCCGGCCGGCACCGACCCGGGGAACACACCGGGCACGTTCTCCGACGCCCGCAAGACGTACCCCTCGAGTCGGCGGTAGGCCGCGCCGTCGGCCGCGAGCGACTCCTCGGAGAACTCGATCACGCTGCGGTAGTGCGCCGCCACCAGGTAGTACCGCAGCTCGACGGGGCGGATCCGCCTGACCACCTCGGAGACGAGCAGCGTGTTTCCCACCGACTTGCTCATCTTCGCGCCGCCGAGGTTGACCATCGCGTTGTGCATCCAGTAGCGGGCGAACGCCTGACCTGCGGCGCGGGACTGGGCAAGCTCGTTCTCGTGGTGCGGGAACCGCAGGTCGAGTCCGCCGCCGTGGATGTCGAACTCCGTACCCAGGTACTTCGCCGCCATCGCCGAGCACTCCAGGTGCCAGCCTGGCCGCCCGCGTCCGTAAGGCGTCGGCCACGACGCGGAGTCGGGCTCACCCGGCTTGTGGCCTTTCCACAGCGCGAAGTCCCGCGGGTCGCGCTTACCGCGCGGGTCGGCGTCGGTAGCCGGCTCCATGTCGTCGAGCCGCTGGTGGGACAGCTCACCGTACGAAGGCCAGGACCCGACGTCGAAGTAGACGTCGCCGGACCCGTCCTCGGCAATGTAGGCGTGACCACGCTCGAGGAGCGTGGTCATGAGCTCGACCATCTCCGGAACGTGGCCGGTCGCCCGCGGCTGGTACGTCGGGGGCAGGCAGCCGAGCACCGCATAGGCGTCGTCGAGCTCTCGCTCGTTCTCGAACGCCCATGCCCACCACGGCCGCTCGGCGTTGGCAGACTTGGCGAGGATCTTGTCGTCGATGTCGGTGACGTTGGCGACCAGCGTCACCTCGAGGCCGCGGTGCTCGAGCCAGCGGCGCAGGACGTCGAAGACGACCTCCTTGCGGATGTGGCCGATGTGCGGCGGCCCCTGCACGGTCAGGCCACAGTGGTAGATCCCGACCTTGCCCGGCCGTAGCGGGACGAAGTCACGGATCTCACGGATGGCGGTGTCGTACAGGCGAAGACTCACCGCACAAGGGTATCGGCGATGGTGGAGGCAAAGGCACGCCGGCGAACCGTGCGCTGCTATCCGGTGCCGCCGGCCTCGTTGCGAGGCAGCACGAGTGCGGTGGCCACGGCGGCAAGCCCCTCGCCACGTCCGGTCAGGCCGAGGCCATCGGTCGTCGTGCCGCTGACGGACACGGGCGCCTGGACGGCGTCGGACAACACCTTCTCGGCCTCCCCCCGGCGGTCGCCGATCCGGGGTCGGTTGCCGATCACCTGCACGGCGACGTTGCCGATCTCGAACCCGGCCGCTCGCACCTGCCGGGCGACCTCGGCCAGCAACGCTGTCCCCGATGCAGCCTCCCACTCGGCCCGGTCGGTGCCGAAGACCGCTCCGAGGTCGCTCAGGCCGGCGGCCGAGAGCAGTGCGTCGCACGCGGCGTGTGCCGCGACGTCACCGTCGGAATGCCCCGCACATCCGGCCGGCTCTTCCGGCCAACTCAGGCCGGCGACGTGGCAGGGACGTCCCGTCTCGTACGGGTGGACGTCGACGCCGACGCCGACCCGCGGCCTCATGCACCCGTCCCGCGCCGCGACAGCACGATCTCCGCGAGAAGGAGGTCCAGCGGTCGGGTGATCTTGAAGGCTTCGTCGTCTCCGGCGATGACGTGCACCGCTGCTCCAGCGCGTTCTGCCAGGCCGGCGTCGTCGGTCGCGTCCTCGTCGACCGTCGCGTGGGCATGGTCGAGCACGGCTCGGCGGAATGCCTGCGGGGTCTGCACGGCGTACAGATCGGACCGGTCGAGCGTCGCGAGGACCTCGTCGCCGTGGACCTGCTTGATGGTGTCGGCGACCGGGAGCACCGGCACGGCGGCGTCGGCGCCGCGCCTGACGGCGTTCGTGACGGCAGCGAACAACTCCGGCGGCGTGAGACACCGGGCGGCGTCATGGACGAGGACGACGTCGACCGCGCCAGGCATCTCGGCCAGGGCGGCGGCGACCGAGGCCTTGCGCGTCGGTCCCCCTGCGACGACGACGAGCTCCGGTGCATGCGGCTTGAGCAGGTCACGTATGTCGTCGACCTCCGACGGAGGAGCGGCGACGGCGACCAGGTCGACAACCCCGGAGGCCACGGCGGACCGGACGGCGTGCACGAGGATCGGCTCACCGGCGAGACGGCGCAGCGCCTTGGGCGTACCCGGACCGAGCCTGTCGCCTCGGCCGGCGGCGGGCACGATGCACGCGGTGGTCACGGCTCGTCCGCCCAGCCGAGTTTGATCACGTAAACCACCCCGAACCCCGCTTCACCAGGTCTGCAAGCCTAGTGAAGGGCCGGCGCGCGGACCCGGGGCGCACGCAGAACCGACGCCGAAGGCCCCGCTCCCAGGCGCGGAAGCGGGGCCTTGTCGGGTGCTCAGCTGGCGAGGACCTCGTCGAGCAGCGTCTCGGCCTTGTCTTCGTTGGTGTGCTCGGCGAGGGCAAGCTCGGAGACGAGAATCTGCCGGGCCTTCGCGAGCATTCGCTTCTCGCCCGCGGACAGGCCGCGATCACGCTCGCGGCGCCAAAGGTCGCGGACGACCTCGGCCACCTTGATCACGTCACCGGACGCGAGCTTCTCGAGGTTGGCCT
>OBLS010000392.1_pt1 | contig 15392 bp, 16 predicted proteins | sample 1519901 | NCBI WGS metagenome assembly OBLS01 (sample SAMEA3113585, study PRJEB22503) | soil metagenome | reverse complement strand
GGGGACAACGCGCCAGCGGAGATCGTCGCGGGCACATTCTCCGCCGCGAGGAGGATACCCGACGATGAGTTGATCCTCGTGGGTGGGGTGGAGGCGGCGTGGGACGCTTTGAGGTCTGGCATTCCCAGTAATGTCTCGTTTCGAGAGGCCGGCGGAGCGATCCGTATGGACGAGGAGCCCGCGGCGGCGCTACGCGCGCGGCCGGACACCAGCGTTGCGGTAGCCGCGCGGGCGGTGCGCGCCGGGGAGGCCGATGCGTTCTTCTCGGCAGGGAGCACGGGGGCTACGGTGGCGGCCGCACTCCTCGAGGTCGGGCGTATAAAGGGCTGCCGGAGGCCTGCTATCGCCACGATACTGCCGTTCGACAAACCCACGTTGCTGCTAGACGTCGGAGCCACCGTCGCGTGCCGTCCGCAAGACCTGTTGAATTTCGCTATCCTTGGCGGTGTGTTCGCGAGCAGATACCTCGGTTTGAGAGAAGCACCCAGGATTGGCCTGCTCAACGTCGGCGAAGAGCCGGGCAAGGGCGACGACCTCGCCAGAGAAGCCCACGGCTTGCTCGCCGCGTCCGGTGCCGTCGACTTCGTCGGCAACGTGGAGGGGCGGAACATCGCGCGTGGGGCAGCGGATGTCCTCGTGACCGACGGCTTCACCGGCAACGTCGTCCTAAAGACCGCCGAGGGTGTGGCGCGCGAGATTATGGAGATGGTGGGCGCGGCGGTAACCTCGAATGTACTCACCAAGCTGGCTGGGAGCGTGCTGCGGCCACGGCTCCTCGCCGTGCGCGCCCGGGTGGACCCCGAAAACTACGGCGGTTCGTTCCTTCTCGGTGTGCGCGGATCGGTGGTTATCGGCCACGGTTCCTCCGGCGCTCGCGGCGTCGAAAATGCCCTTTTGGGCATCTCGCGCGCCGCCGCCGGCCTCATAGAGGAATCCGAGAGAGCCCTCGCTACGGTGCGGGAGCAGAGCTCCGGGGACAGGGTTTGAACAGCGCGCGAGGCCCTTCCGGTGACGCTGCCGGTAAGATCCTGGGCGTCGGACGCTCTCTGGGGAGCAAGACCGTCACCAACCACGACCTCGAGAAGGGCCTCGATACCGACGATGCCTGGGTGGTCGAGCGCACCGGCATAAAGGAGCGCCACTTCGTCGACGACGACGAGGACTGCGCGACCCTTGCAGCGGACGCCTCGAAGCAGGCGCTCGCACACGCCGAGCTGAAGGGAGAGGCGATAGACCTGATCCTGTGCGCCACCTCGACCGGTCCCGAGTCGATGCCTTCGGTAGCTTGTCTCGTTGGGGAGGCTGTCGGGGCGCTCGGAGCGGGGGCCATGGACGTGGCGGCGGCGTGCACCGGCTACTCTTACGCGGCTAGCGTCGCCCACTCGATGCTAAAGAGCGGCGCGGCCCAGCGCATCTTGTTGATCGGGGCTGATGCGATGACCAAGATCGTAGACCAGAATGACCGCTCGACCGCTGTCCTCTTCGCTGATGGCGCGGGGGCGGTCGTCCTCGAAAAGGGCGACGGCTCCTCCGGCTTTGTGGACCACATCCTCGGCGCTGATGGTCGGATGGCGCCCTTGGGACGTGCCGGACATCCGGGTACGCAGAACAAGCTCTACCAGAACGGCCGCGAAGTCTTCAAGTTCGCCGCCAGGATCTTCCCCGAAATGTTCGAGAAACTCCTCGCCCGCAACGCCGTCTCCCCCGAAGAGGTTCAGTACGTAATCCCGCATCAGGCAAATGCACGCATAATACATGCGGCGGCGCGGAGGATGGAGGTGCCGGAAGAGAGTATCGTGGTGAACCTGGACCGATTCGGGAACACGTCGGCGGCGAGCATCCCGCTCTCCTACCCGGATATTTACGACCGGTTGGAGCCGGGGCTGTACATCGTAACGGTCGGCTTCGGGTTCGGGCTGACGTGGGCGGCGAACTTGTACAGGATCTAGGGAGGTATATTGGCGCTGCGTCTGGCCGTGGTATTCCCCGGGCAGGGTACGGCAAGCGGAGAGGTTTCGGGCGAACTTTGGGGCCTCGTGAGGTGCGTGGTGGGCGACGGCAAGGTTCCCTACCAGCTCTCCGTCTTCGCGAGCTCGGTCGACACGTTCCACGAGATGAGGGGGAGGGGCGTCGAACCGGCCGTGGTAGCCGGGCACTCTTTAGGGGAGTACGCGGCGGCCTACGCCTCGGGGTCCTTGGGGCTCGAAGACGGGGCACGACTTGTGACGGAGAGAGACCGGCTGATGACGGAGGCGTCTAGGGAGACCCCGGGCGGCATGACCGTGATCATCGGCCCCGGCCCGCGGGAGGTCCTGGAGGCCGTGGAGACAGAGGATGACACCGTAGTCGTGGCCAACTTCAACACCCCGCGCCAGACGGTCATCTCCGGTGAAGCAGGGGCGCTCGCAGACGTGGCCGAACGGGTGGGTGGAAAGAAACGCCAGCTCGATGTCGCAGGCGCGTTCCACTCGCCTTTTATGCAGAAGGCGGCGGTGGGGATGGACCGGCTTTTGGCGGAGGTCTCGCTAGAGGACCCGAAGGTGCCGATAGTAAGCGGGATGGACGGTGCCATACTTACCAAGGCCGACGACGTGCGTCTCGCACTCAGGGACCAGATGCTCTCGCCTGTACAATGGGTCGCAGTCGTGGAACGCTTCGCGGCTTTGGGGGTCGAGGAGGTCGTGGAGGCGGGAAGGGGCACGCTCGTAAGGATGCTTAGGGATTTCGAAGACGTGGAGATGCGGGGCCGGGCGGCGGGGGAGGTGCTGGCGTGAAGCTGCCACTCGGACCAGCCACAATCCGGGAGCTCATCCCGCACCGGTACCCTTTACTGCTGGTGGACAGAATCGAGGAGGTAGAGCCGGGGGTGCGCGCCGTAGGGACAAAGAACGTCACACAGAACGAGCCTTTCTTCGAGGGGCATTTCCCGGAGTACCCGGTGATGCCGGGAGTACTTATCGTCGAGGCGATGGCGCAGGTCGGGGCGGTTGGGGTGATGGCGCTCGAGGAGTTCCGCGGTAAGCTCGCTCTCTTCGCCGGGATCGACGGCGTGAGGTTCCGGCGGCAGGTCATCCCCGGTGATACCTTGAGAATGGAGGTCGAGCTCACGCGCCTCAAGGGCAGGGCGGGTCGGGGCAAGGGTACCGTGACGGTGGACGGCGAGCGCGTCTGCGAGGCCGAGCTGATGTTCGCGTTCGCCGAGAGGGTGGAGGGAGAGTAGTGAAGGGAAGGGTAGCTCTCGTGACCGGCGGCGGACGCGGGATAGGGCGCGCCATCGCCACTAGGCTCACCGAAGAGGGCGCAAAAGTAGCCATCTCCTACCGCGCCAACGACGCGGCGGCCGAGGAGACCGCAAATCTCGTCCGCGAAACGGGCGCCGAGTGCGAGTTGTTCAAGGGTGATGTGGCTACTCCCGAGGACGTCGAGGCTCTTGTCAAAGGTATAGGTGAGGTCTTCGGGCCCGTGGAGATCCTCATCAACAACGCCGGCACGACGCGCGACAACATACTGCTTCGCATGAAGGATACGGAGTTCGACGAGGTCCTGGCGACGAACCTCAAGGGCACGTACCTGTGCACGCGGGCAGTCTTGCGGGGGATGGTGCGAGCCAGGTGGGGCAGGATCGTGAACGTCAGCTCGGTCGTTGGCCTGCTCGGGAATGCGGGGCAAGCGAACTACGCGGCTTCGAAGGCGGGCATTATAGGCTTTACCAAGAGCGTCGCCCGGGAGGTCGCCGGACGCGGCATAACGGCCAACGCAATAGCGCCGGGGTACGTCGAAACGGAGCTAACAGGTTCGTTGCCGGAGAGCATCAAAGAGCAGATTCTCGGGCAGGTGCCGGTGGGGCGTTTCGGGGAGCCGGAGGAGGTGGCGGAGGTCGTGGCTTTCCTCGCCTCCGAGGGCGCGGCCTACGTAACGGGGCAAACGATAGCGGTGGATGGCGGGATGGTTATGCAATAGGGTGATTTGCGCTACACTACGCGCTATCTCGCGGGCGGGAGCTCGTGGGATAGCGTTTGGGAGGTTGTATCCGTCGTAAGGAGACGTAGAATGGAACGAGACGAGATACTGGAGAAGATCCGGGAGATCACCGCCGACCGGCTCGGAGTGGACGAGGGTGACGTAACGCCGGAGGCCTCTTTCAGGGAGGACCTCGAGGCGGACTCGCTGGACCTCGTCGAGCTAATCATGGAGCTCGAGGAGCAGTTCGGAATGGAGATCCCCGACGAGGAGGCGGAGAAGATCACCACGGTCGAGCAGGCCGTGGATTACGTGGCGGAGCACCAGGCCGCGTGACCGACACTTCCCCCGACGCTCCCCTAAACGACAGGGGATACGCCGTCGTAACGGGCACGGGGGCGGTGACGCCCGTCGGCACCGGCACGGAGAACTTCTGGGACGCGGCGCTGCACGGCAAGAGCGGCGCTGGGGAGATCACTCTCTTCGACCCCTCGCCCTTCCCCTCGCACATCGCCGGGGAGTGCTCGGACTTCGATCCGGTGGACTTCATGTCCAAGAAAGAGGCCCGCCGGATGGATCGCTACGCCCAGTTTGGTGTCGCTGCTGGTGTTCAGGCCGCGGAGAGCGCTAGGATAATAGGGACGATCCAGCAGGCGCCGGAGCGGGTAGCTATAGTAATAGGAAGCGGTATTGGTGGGCTCTCGACGTGGGAGCGGGAGTACAAGGTGCTACACGAGAGGGGCGCGAACCGGGTGAGCCCGTTCCTGATCACGATGATGGTGCCGAACATGGCCGCCGGCCAGCTCGCCATAATGCTCGGGGCTACCGGCCCCACCCAGTGCCCGGTCCTCGCCTGCGCTACGGGCGGCGAGGCTGTCGCCGAGGGGCTAGAGCTCATCCGTCGGGGTGACGCGGACGTGGTTATTGCTGGTTCGGCGGAGGCCCCGATCACACCCTTGAGCATGGCGGGTTTCTGCGCGATCCGGGCCATCAGCACGCGTAACGAGGAGCCGCATCGAGCGAGTCGGCCCTTCGACGCGGATCGGGACGGTTTCTTGATGAGCGAGGGCGCCGGGGCCATGGTCCTGGAGAGCCCCGAGCACGCCGAACGGCGCGGCGCCGAACCAATAGCCAGGGTGATGGGCTACGGACGGACGACGGACGCCTACCACGTGACGGCGCCGGACGTCGAGGGGCGCGGGGTAGAGCGGGCGATGAAGCTGGCCTTGGAGGACGCGGGGCTAACGGCTGAAGAGATCGGGCACGTCAACGCGCACGCGACTAGCACGCCCACCGGGGACGGGCCGGAGACCAAGGCGATCTCGCGCCTGCTGTCACACGCAGCGGTCTCGGCGACGAAGTCCATGACGGGCCACTCTTTCGGGGCCGTTGGGGCAACCGAGGGCATCATGTGCGCCCTCGCCCTGAAGCGCAAGGTCTTGCCGCCGACGATCAACCTCGAAGAGCTCGCCGAGGATTGCGAGTCCCTAGACTACGTCACGGAGGCGAGGGAGGTCCCGGACCTCAAAGCTGCCGTCTCGAACTCGATGGGCTTCGGCGGGCACAACGTGGTCGTGGCGTTTGCTAGTGTAGAATAGTTTGGAACGAACATGTCCCTACGAGACCTGATAAACATACTCCCGGAGCCTCTGCGGCAGCGGACGCTCACCCACCCCAGCGTCGCCGACCCCTACGACTCCAACGGTCGGCTGGAGTTCCTCGGTGACTCGGTCCTCAACGGCCGGGTGGCCGAGCTGGTCTTCCACGGGTACCCGGAGCTGTTGGAAGGGGACCTCACACGCATCCGGGCGCATCTGGTGCGCAAGTCCTACCTCGCGGCTGTCGGACGTAGCGAGGGGCTGGAGGAGGACGTCGAAAGCTCCGTAATCAACGAATCCGTCATCGCGGACACGGTCGAGGCGATCATAGGCGCCGCGTACCTCATAGACAAAGAGCTCGTGTACAGGACGATCGATGAGATCTTCAACCCTGCCGAGGTGGACACCGACGAGCTTCGGGACTGGAAGACCCTGCTGCAGGAGACGCTTCAGGCCGAGGGACTCAGGCCCATCTACCGGGTCCAGGCCAAAGACGGTCCTCCGCACCGTCCGCACTTCAGCAGCGCCGTCTCGGTAGATGGCAGGCAGGTCGCCTCTGGCGAAGGCAACTCCATCAAAGAGAGCGAACAGGCTGCGGCGCGCGCCGCTTTAGAGATCCTGGGCATCCGCCCGGTGCCCCGTGCCGCCGTCGAGGTGCACGTAGGCGCGTAGTCTTTCTGGTAGGTTTCCGAGAAAGGCTGTTCTTTGCGTTCGACGTCGGAGTTTAGGTGCTGTTTTGCTGCGGTTTTCTACATGATTTGACGGTAAAAACCACGTAAAATGAGTCATCGGTGCTCTCCACGATCTACATAAAGGGCTTCAAAACCTTTGCCCGTCCGGTTCGGATGCCGCTTTCTGGGGGAGTTACTGCCATCGTGGGGCCGAACGGGTCGGGCAAGAGCAACATCACAGACGCGGTTCTGTTTGCTCTGGGCGAGGGGAGCCCGAGTCTCTTGCGAGCGGGCTTGATGAACGATTTGATCTTCTCGGGATCGGACTCTTTGCCGCCGGCAGGGGTAGCGGAGGTCACGCTGGTCCTGGACAATGCTGAGAGTAGCATCTCCCTGCCCTACGAGGAGGTCTCGCTGACGCGCAGGATCTCGCGCGATGGCGATACTGAGTACAGGATCAACGGCGCACGAGCACGCCTGACCGACGTGCGTGCGGTCGCCGGAGAGGCGGGTCTAGGGCGCCACAGCATCCTCCGCCAGGGGGCCGTGGACGCCATCGTCTCCGGGGGAGCTGCGGCCTGCCGCAACGCGCTGGAGGAGGCTGCGGGATTAGGGATCTTTCGCAGGCGCCGTCTCGCCGCGACCCGGAAGCTCGAACGGGCCGCCACCCGGCTCGAGAGCAGCAGCCGGATCGAGGCGGAGCTCTCGTCACAGCTACGCAGGATAGAGACGGAGGCCGTGGCCGCCCACGAGTACCGGGAACTCGAAGTCCGCTACCGCGAGCTCTCGCTAGCTGACCTCTACCGGATCGCGATTCGGGATCTCGCGGGCGAACGTGAACGCCTGGCGGAGTTCGAGGACAAGGCATCCACCCTGCGGACCAGACACGAGACTCTGCGAGAGAAGGAACGACGACTCGAGGCGGAGGAGAAGGAACTCGAAGGCTGGGTACGGGGGACGGAGGACGCGATCCGGGGTCTGGAGAACGGTTCGGAGGCTTTGCGGACCGAGACCTTGCGCGCCGAGCGGACGTTGTTGCGCCTGGAGGGCGCGCGGAGCCGGGGAACGGACCACTCGCGGTTGGTCAAGCGCCTCGAAGCCGAGCTCCGCGACGTCACCTCGAAGGTCCAGCGACTGGAAGGGATAGTTAGCGAACTCGAAGAGGGGCACGCACGCAGAAAGAGAGAGTTCGGGCGGCTGGAGGATCTCGCGGCGCAAAGACGGGCGGAGTATGCCACGGCCGCAGAGCGGCGGGCACGGCTCACCGGAGAGCTCGAGGCTTTAAGAGAGCGGCGTAGAACTGTGGCGGAACGGGTCGAGGCGTCGGGCGCTCCGGGGAGTAGAGAAACCGAGGGTTTGAGAGAGGTCGGAGAGAGGCTGAACGCGTACTCGCCGGAGGGTTTACACGCACGTGCTACCCCGGTGCTCGAGCGTTTTGGTGAGCTGCGCTCGCTGGCCGCAGGAATGGCGTCGGAAGCGAACCGGCGGAGTGGCATGCTCGCCGCGCTCGTTGGGAGGGCAGAGGTAGAGATCCGGGCTCTCAGGGCTCCAGAGCAGGCTTCGGCTGGCGGCAAGCGACTCTACGAGGTTCTGCGCCCTCGTCCGGGCTACGAGGCTGCAGTCGAAGCTGCTTTGGGAGACCTAGCCGACGGTGTATTGGCGAAGACTTTGGACGAGGGGATGAGGTTGCTCTCAGGAGATGGCGCGGAGCGCGTGATCGTACGTCTCGACGCCGAAGGAGTGCCGGAGAACGGTGCGCTCCCCGGCAAACCCCTTCTCGAATGTATAGAGGTTCTAGACCCCTCGTGTACAGAAGCTCTGAAACGCCTTCTCGGAGGGGCCTTTGTCCTAGAGCGGGTCGATCACGCTACCCCGAAGAGCGGCTACGACATCGCGGTAACGCGCGAGGGCCTGCGCTTCACCCGGACGAGCGCCAGTCGCCGTGCTCCTGGCGGAGACTTCGCCCGTCGGGCACGCCTCGAAGTGGAAGAAGAGTACCTCAACACGCTGAAGAACCAGCTCGGAGAGGAGCTCTACGATCTGCGAGAGACCACCTTCTCCACGTCCCGGTCCTCTGGTGAACGGATCGCAGAGGTCGAGGCCCTCGCCTCCCTGGCCTCCCGGACGTCCCTCGCCGCTCGCCTGCTCGCCTCTGAGACTGGGCGCCGGGTAAAAGAGGCTGAGGCCGCCCGAGAGCGGCGTTCGGCGGACACCCTGGATCTTCGCGAACTCGAGATAAAGGTCTCTACCATCGAGACGGAGCTACGAGAGGCACGAGAGGACGAGGAGCGAGCGAAAGAGGATCTGGACGTTGCTCTCCCGGCTGCGGAGTCAGCGTACATGGCGGCTCAGGCAGCGGTCGAGCAGATCGGCCGGGCGCGTACAAACCTACGAGAGAGGCAAGACTATCGGGATCAGGTCTCGCGCGGTTTGGCCGGTCTCGAGAATGCTACGATCGCTGGCGCTGACACCCGCCTCGAAAACCATGCCCAACACGTCGCCGAGCACGCCCGGCGCCTCGACGCCGTCGTCCGGGAGCGCCTCGCTCGCTTGCGCCGTTTGCGCTCGGATGCCGCCGTACGGCGAGATCTCGCTGTCGCGGAGCACGCCGGTCTAGCCCGAGAGGCTGGCGATCTGGCCGGAGAGCTTGCCAGGGTCTCCTCCGAAGCCGACGTACTGCGTGCCGAGCTCTCCCACGCCGAAGAAGCTGCCGAAACGGCCGAAGGGCAGATCTCCGAAGAGTGGGGCGCTACCCTTGAGGCCGCCCGCACGGCGGCCGAAAGCTTCCCCGAAAACGCCGACACCAAGCGCGAACGCGCGCGTCTGGCACACAGGCTCAAAAACTTCGGCGACGTAAACCTGCTCGCCATCTCCCAGGAGGGTCAACTCCGCGAGCGGTACGAGTTCGTCGCTGCCCAGCGCGCCGACGCCGAGGCCGCCGCCGCCGAAATTGAACACATAATACAGAATATGGACCGCGAGATAGAGACACGCTTCGAGGCGACCTTCTGGGAGGCGCGGAGGGCGTTCTCTTCGATCGTGCCGCGGATGATGGAGGGCGCGACGGGCGAGCTCAGCCTCTCGGAGGAGGGTGTGGAGATTGGGCTTAGGCTGAAGGGGCGCGGTTGGAGACCCTTGCGTGTGCTCTCGGGTGGGGAGCGATCACTCCTGGCGCTGTCGTTCTTGTTCAGCATCTTTTTGGGGTGGTTTGGCGCGGGTCCGAAGGCGTTCTGCATGCTCGACGAGGCCGAAGCGGCCCTGGACGATCTGAACTTAGCCCGATTTCTCACTGTGGTAGACTCTTACCGGGCGGACGGGCAGTTCCTGCTGGTAACGCACCAGAAACGGACCATGGCGGCGGCGGATGTGCTCTACGGGGTTACGCCGGATGCCTCCGGCGCCACGGTCGTCGTGTCAAAACGTCTTACGGGAGATTGAGAAGATTCGTTATGGGCCGGTCGTGGCGCAGCTTTCTGAGAAGATCCAAAAAAGAGCCGCAGAGGTCTGGCACGGTCGTCGAGACCCCCGAACGGGAGCCCGAGGAGTTCGAGGATGTTCCCGAGGAGGTGGACGGCGCTCCGGTCGAACTCGTGCTGGAGCCAGTCGACGAATCGGTGGAGGCCCCTCCGGTAGAGCCGGATGGCGAAGGTACTGCGGTAGATGGGGTTGAAGAGCCTCCCCCCGAGGAGGATACCGTCGGCTCGTGGTTCGGCCGTTTGCGGCGAGGCATGAGGCGGAGCCGGGAGTCGTTTGTCGGGCAGCTCAACGCCGCCGTGGCGGAGTTCCGGGACGCGGAGGACGAGGAGTTTTGGGAGAGGATCGAGGAGATCCTCATCACCTCCGACGTGGGCGTATCGACCACGGCGAGGCTCGTCGCGGAGCTCGAGCAAGAGGCGCTGGAGAGGAACATCACCAGCGGCAAGGAACTCCGGGAACTTATGGTAGAGCATGCGACGCGTTTGCTCGATAAGCCGATAGAGCTCGACGTCTCGCACGAGCCGACGGTGATCCTGATGGTCGGGGTGAACGGCACGGGCAAGACCACGAACATCGGAAAGCTCGTTCACTTCCTGCCGGGAAAGGTCATGCTCGCCGCAGGCGACACCTTCCGGGCGGCGGCCATCGAGCAGTTGCAGACGTGGGGTGAGAGGACAGGAGCCAGGGTCATTTCCAGGGAGCGGGGCGCGGACTCGGCCTCGGTCGCCCACGAGGCGGTCGAGGAGGCGAAGAGGGACGGCACGGACGTCCTGCTTATAGATACCGCAGGGAGACTTCACACTAAGGTCAACCTCATGGGGGAGCTCGACAAGGTAAGGCGGGTTATAGAGCACCAGATGCCTGGGGCGCCGCACGAGGTTCTTATGACGGTAGACGCGACGACGGGGCAGAACGGCCTGAGGCAAGCTAAACTCTTCCACGAGGTCGCGGGGGTTACAGGGATCATCCTGACCAAGCTCGACGGGACGGCGAAGGGTGGCATCGCGCTGGCCATCGCCAACGAGGTCGGGGTGCCGATAAAGCTGATCTCAGTCGGCGAGCAGGTGGGCGACCTGCACCCGTTCGAGGCGCGCGAGTTCGCGGAAGCATTGTTCGGAGATTTGTAAGTATGTTCGATACTTTAAGCGAGAGGCTGGGCTCGGCTCTAGACGGGGTGCGCGGTAGCGGTAACCTCACCGAAGACCAGGTAAAGAAGGTCACGCGAGAGATACGGCTCGCTCTGTTAGAGGCCGACGTGAACTACGGGGTCGTTAAGGAGTTCGTCGCCAACGTGCGCGAGCGCGCCACGGGGACGGAGGTCTCGAAGGCTCTTAGCCCGGGCCAGCAGGTGGTGAAGATCGTCAACGAGGAGCTCGCGACCCTCATGGGGGGCACTTTGAGCAAGCTCGCCTTCGCCTCGCGACCGCCGACGGTGGTGATGCTCGCTGGCCTCAACGGTCATGGCAAGACGACGACCGCCGGTAAACTCGCCCTCTTCGCTCGAAAGAACCTGGGCAAGAACCCGTACCTGGTCGCGTGCGACACGTACCGGCCGGCGGCTATAGAACAGTTGCAGCAGCTCGGCAAGGAGTTGGGTGTCCCGGTCTACACCGAGGGCACGGAGCCTGAGCCAGAGAGGATCGCCGAGCGCGGCATCAAGGCCGCCAGGGACGAGGGTTACGACTTCGTCATCGTGGACACCGCGGGCCGCCAGGTCGTGGACCAAGACATGATGGAGGAGATCAAGCGCGTAAGGAGCACGGTAAAGCCACACTCGGTCCTACTGGTCCTCGATGTGGTGACGGGGCAGAACGCGGTTGAGATCGCCCAGGCCTTCGGGGAGTATGCGGACTTCGACGGGATGGTCTTGACGAAGCTCGACGGCGACGCCAGGGGCGGGGCGGCGCTCTCGGTCGTCTCGGTTACGGGGCGCCCAATCAAGTTCGCCAGCGAGGGCGAGAAGATGGGCGAGTTCGACTACTTCTACCCCGACCGAATGGCGGGGCGAATCCTGGGGATGGGTGACGTCCTCACCCTCATCGAGAAGGCCGAGGCGCAGGTGGACCGCGAGGAGGCCCAGGCCCAGAGCCAGAAGCTTTTGGCCGGGAAATTCGACTTTGAGGACTTCCTGAAACAGATGCAGATGATCAAGAAGATGGGTCCGCTCTCGGGGCTCCTCGGCATGATCCCCGGTATGGGCAAGCAGCTCAAGGGTGCGAACCTGGACGATTTGGACGACGGAGCCCTCAGTCGGGTCGAGGCGATAATAACCTCGATGACCGCCCAGGAGCGCCACAACCCCAAGCTGTTGCAGAACCCGAGCCGGGCGCGTAGGATAGCGCGCGGCTCCGGGTCGACCCAGCAGGACGTTCAGAAGCTAGTCAAGCAGTTCGGCCAGATGCAGAAGATGATGCGGCAGATGGGCAAGGGCGGCATGCCGAAGATGCCTCGGATGCCGTTCAACATGAGATAGCGAAAGAGGTGGAAGTATGGCGGTAAAGATCAGGTTAGCCAAGCACGGCTCGAAGAAGGCGCCCTTTTACAGGATAGTGGTGGCCGACGCGAGGAGCCCTCGCGATGGGGCGTTCATAGACCGCGTCGGGACGTACAACCCGCGCACCCAGCCGTCGGAGATAAACGTAGACGTCGAGAAGGCGCAGCAGTGGCTCGAAAAGGGGGCGCAGCCCACAAACCAGGTCAGGAAGCTTCTACAGATCTCTGGAGCCCTTTAAGGCGGAGGAGCCTCGTTGCGGCAGCTGGAAGACTTGCTCCTATTTCTGGCGCGTTCCCTGGTGGACGAGCCGGAGAAGGTCGAGGTTGAAGGAAGAGAGACGGACTCGAGGGTGGATCTCACCCTGCACGTGGCGCCCGACGACGTGGGGAAGGTAATCGGGCGCGGAGGAAGGATCGTGAAGGCGATTCGCACGGTGATGAAGGCGGCCTCCGTAAAGGCGAACAAGCGCGTCAACGTGGAGGTTGCGGACTAGGGGCCGTGGACGGTTCCGTAGAGGGCCTCGCCGATCCGGTGGTAATCGGCACGATAGCCGCCCCCCACGGCGTGCGGGGTACCCTCAAGGTTAAGGCACCGGGCTCGGGCCGCCACCTGAGAAAGGGCGTCAAACCCGTGGTTAAGGGCGAGCGCCGCCGGATACTAGCGGCGCGCGAAACGCCGAAGGGTTTTCTGGTCGACCTCGAAGGCATCGGAGATCGTGAACTCGCCGGATGTTTGCGCGGGGCGGAGCTGCTCCTGGGCCGCGAGGAGCTAGACGCACTCGATGAAGAAGAGTTCTATGTCGGGGACCTCGTCGGTCTCGAGGCTTACGACGCGGCGGGTACCCGCTTGGGGAGCGTAGCTGATATCTTCGAGACGCCCGCGTACGAGGTTCTGGTGGTTCGGGACGACGAGTCCGCGGAGCACTACGCACCCTTCACGCTCGAGCACGTCCCCTTGGTCGACATGGAAGAGCGACGCGTAGTAATGAACCTTTCCGAGGGTTTTTCCGAATGAAGAGCATAGACGTCTTCTGTGTGTTCCCGGAGGCTGTAGAGGCCACGGTGTGCGTCGGGGTGGTTGGAAGGGCCATCAAAAAAGGGGTGGTCTCGCTGCGCACCTTCGATCTTCGGGAATATGCCCCAAAGGGAAGGATAGACGACATGCCTTTTGGAGGAGGGCCGGGAATGGTGGTACGGGTCGACGTTGTCGCCCGGGCCTTCGAGGAGGTGTACGGGGTTTCGGCGCGCGCGGTGCGGGAGGAACGGCGTGTGGTCCTCACGGAGCCTGGCGGGCGCAAGGTTGAGCAAGCGTACGTCGGGGAGCTGGCGGAGGAACTCTCGGGTAGCCGGGGCTTGACGATAGTCTGCGGGCGATATGGCGGGGTGGACGAGCGGGTGAGCACGGCTCTGGTGACGGAGTCAGTATCTTTGGGCGACTTCGTACTCTCGGGCGGCGAGATCGTAGCGGCGGCGCTTACGGACGCGGTGATACGCCTCCTCGGGGGCGTACTCGGCAACGAGGAGAGTCTGGTTGGGGAATCGTTCTCACGGGAGGACGCTCTGGGTCCGCCGCAGTACACGCGGCCCGCCGCGTGGGATGGAGAGGAGGTGCCGGCCGTGCTATTATCCGGCAACCACGCCGAGATCCGCGCCTGGCGGGAGAGCGTGGCACGCAGCAGGGCAAGGACCCGGACCGGTAACCCCAGAAAGGGCTCGCGAAGAGAGGCCGGTAAGGAACTCCTGGCCTTTGAAGATCCGAACACCAGCCGAGAGAGGAGACGAATATGATCACGAACGATACGATAAAGTCGAACGGCGTGCGCGCGAACGTCGCTCAGTTCAAGCCGGGGGATACAGTACGGGTCAGCTACCGGGTCATCGAGGGCAACCGGGAGCGAATACAGAACTTCGAGGGCCTTTGCCTCCAACGCAAAGGCGAGGGCATAGGCGAGACGTTCACCGTGCGCAAAAACTCCTTTGGGGTCCCGGTGGAGCGCGTCTTCCCCCTGCATTCGCCAAAGATAGCGGGGTTGGATGTGGTCTCGCGGGGCGACGTCCGACGGGCGAAGCTCTACTATATCCGCGACAAGGTCGGCAAGAAGGCCCGGGTAAAGAAGGCTACTTAGCCTAAAGGCGAGCACTTTGAGCCGTACCCGAGGAGGGCGTCGCGCGGAGAGCGGCGCCCTCTACGCTTTCGATGCCGCCTGGATGGCTGAGCGGAGCGGGCCTCTAGCAGGGGCGGACGAGGCCGGACGCGGCGCGTTGGCCGGGCCGTTGCTCGCGGCGGCGGTCGTTCTGGGGGAGGGTAAGATCCAGGGGATAAATGACTCTAAAGCCCTCCACGCCGATCTGCGCGAGGAGCTCTATGGGGAGGTCCTGGAAAGCGCCGAGGCACTCTGCGTCGTCTCCTTCCCCGCGTGGTGGATCGACCGTCACGGTGTCGGGGTCGCCAACAGGGAGGCTCTTGGGCGCGCCCTCGAAGGCCTGCGCCCGTACTCCGGGTGTGGCCTCGCGGACGGAAACCTCAAGCTCGGGCCCGAAGTAGAGTGCCTGCCGCGAGCGGACGGCAAGAGCGCCGCGGTCGCGGCGGCGAGCGTGGTGGCGAAGGTTTTGAGGGACGGCGCGATGTGGGTACTGGCCGGAGAGCACTCTCACTACGGCTTCGAGCGCAACCGGGGATACGGGACGCCGGAACACCGTTTGTCTTTGCAGGAGGCCGGACCGTGTCGGGTGCATCGGTTGAGCTACGCCGGGGTCGTCTGAACCGGGCAGGCGGCGGCTCGGAGGCAGGGGTGAAGCGCTGGCTTTGGAGTACCTCGAAGAGAGAGGTTACACACTCGTCGAACGCGACCACCGGACGCGTCACGGCGAAATCGACCTCGTGATGCGCGATCAGGAGACCCTGGTCTGATATCAAAGTACACAGCGCGACCACCCCGCAATACGATTCCATGCTCTCCTCAGTGAGGGAATATCTACAGCGGCTTGCAACGACGTTGAACCATACAGTACTCCGTACGACGACATGACATGGGCCAAGAACCCCACGCAGTGCGCTGTAGGGCTATAAGGGGTGACGAGTCCTCAATTGAGCGTAAGACTCCTCAATCGAGGATGGTGCATAATGCTCGGCTCGGGTGTTGCATAATGTTCAACTCTATTAGATAATGTTATGGTCGTTTGGGCAACGCCC
>OBLS010000391.1_pt1 | contig 15416 bp, 12 predicted proteins | sample 1519901 | NCBI WGS metagenome assembly OBLS01 (sample SAMEA3113585, study PRJEB22503) | soil metagenome | reverse complement strand
ACCTTGAGCTTGAGCTCGGTGTAGCCGGCGTCCACGAAGGCGCCCGCCTTCTGTGCGTTCTCCTCGGGCGAGCCGATGAAGAGATAGCCGACCACCGGGACTCGGTCGCGGCAGAACCCGCCGAGGAGCTCGGCGACCGGCACGCCGAGCGCCTTGCCCTTGAGGTCGAGCAACCCCATCTCGACACCGGCGATCGCGTAGGCGCCGATCCGGCTCCAGTTGCGCGCGAACTCCTCCATCCGGTGGACCAACCACTCCACACGCAGAGGATCCTGGCCGACGAGGAACTGGCCCAGCTCGGCGTCGATGATCGTGCGGATCGTCGGCAGCGTCGGGCCTGGCGCCTCGCCGACCCCCACCAACCCCTCGTCCGTGTGGATCTGGACGAGCAGGCCTGATGCGGAGTGCCTCGTCCCGCCGGGCCAGACGAGAGGCTCTCTCATGGGCGTCCGTACCGCCGTCGTTTCGATCTTGGTGATCCGCACCGAGATCAGTAGACTACGGCGCGCAGCGAGAGATTGTCAACCATCTCGAAATTGTCGACATGACCCCCTCACAGCCGTCCGATCTCCGTCCGGGCGTCGAGCTCGCGCCGATCTCGGAGGCTGGCGCCAAGGCCGGTCCCCGCGGTCATCAGGTGGTCGAGGTCCTGCGCTCGGCGATCATCCACGGGCGCTTCGAACCGGGTGACCGGCTGATCGAGTCGACGCTCTCGGCGGAGCTCGGGACGAGCCGCGGGCCTGTACGCGAGGCGCTCAGGCAGCTCGAAAACGAAGGCCTCGTGATGTCTTTTCCCTACCGGGGGGCCGTCGTCCTGGGCGTCTCCGACGAGGAGGTCCAGGAGGTGCTGATCCCAATCCGCCTCACCCTCGAGCGCTACAGCTTCGCGCGTGCGATCGAGGTGATGACGGACGACGACTTCGCCGAGCTGGGGAAGCAGATCTGGCTGCTGGAAGAGGCTGGCAAGGCGAACGACCTGCTCAAGCTCGTCGAGGCCGACCTCGGCTTCCACGACATCGTCATCTCGGCGTCGGGGCAGCAGCACACCGTCCAGATCTGGCGGACGATCGCGCCGCGCATCCGCGCCTACTTCTACCGCTACGAGCGCTTCCGCAGCTTCGAGGAGACGGTCGAGGAGCATCGCGTGCTGCTCGAGGCGCTGCAGACGCGGGATCCCGCGATCGTGCTGGAGCAGCTCGAGCACCACATCGACGTCCCCGCCCCAGCGGCGGCGCCGAAGGTCTCCGCCAAGGTCAGGCGCGCGTGACCGTCCCGCTGCTCACCGTCGAGAACCTCCGCACGGGCTTCGACACGCGGGACGGCTTCCTGCGTGCGGTCGACGGGATCGACTTCCAGATCGAACAGGGCGGCACGCTCGCGATCGTTGGCGAGTCGGGCAGCGGTAAGTCGGTGACGGCGCTCTCGGTGATGGGCCTGATCGACCGGCCGGGCCGGATCGCGGAGGGCACGCGCATCCTCTTCGACGGCCGCGACCTCATCCGGCTCGAGGAGGCCGAGCTCGAGCGGATCCGCGGCAACGAGATCTCGATGATCTTCCAGGAGCCGATGACCTCGCTGAACCCGGTGTTCACCGTCGGTGACCAGATCTCCGAGGCAGTGCAGCTGCACCAGCGGGTCGGCGGCGACGAGGCGATGGACCGGGCGGTCGAGATGATGGAGCTCGTGGGCATCCCGTCGCCGGCCCAGCGCGTCCGCGACTACCCCCACCAGCTCTCGGGCGGCATGCGCCAGCGCGTGATGATCGCGATGGCCCTCAGCTGCAACCCGAAGCTCCTGATCGCGGACGAGCCGACGACCGCGCTCGATGTGACCGTCCAGGCGCAGATCCTCGAGCTGATGAAGGAGTTGCGCGAGCGGCTCGGCATGGCGATCCTGCTGATCACCCATGATCTCGGCGTCGTGGCCGAGATGGTCGACGAGGTGGCGGTGATGTACGCGGGCCGGATCGTCGAGCGCGGCCCGGTTGCGGAGATCTTCGCCAGCCCGCAGCATCCGTACACCGAGGCGCTGCTCGACTCGATCCCGCTGCTCGGCATGCGCTACTCGCAGCCGCTGAAGGCGATTCGCGGCGTCGTCCCGAGCCCGCTCGAGTGGCCGCAGGCCTGCCGCTTCGCCCCGCGCTGCGACTACGTCTTCAAAAAGTGCCTCGCCGAGGACCCGCCGCTCCTGCCGGTGCCGCCGCAGGAGTCGGCCTGCTGGCTGTGCGAGCACGGCCGCCGCGTTCCTCGCGACGCCGAGGCGATCGCATGACACTCGACGTCGGCACGAGCCGGCTTGACCTCGGCACGGGCGGCGAGCCGGCGGACGTGCTGCTGAAGACGCGTGGGCTGAAGAAGCACTTTCCCGTCCGGAAGGGCATCTTGAGGCGGACCGTCGGCCACCTGCAGGCCGTGGACGGCGTCGACCTCGACATCTTCCGCGGTGAGACCGTCGGCCTCGTCGGCGAGTCCGGCTGCGGCAAGTCCACCCTCGGCCGCACGCTGCTGAGGCTGCTCGAGCCGACCGCGGGCGAGATCGAATTCGACGGCGTCGATCTGACGCGTCTCGGCGGCTCCGACCTGAAGGCGATGCGCCGGCACATGCAGATCGTCTTCCAGGACTCCGTCGGCTCGCTCGACCCGCGGATGAAGGTGAGCGACCTCGTGGGGGAAGGGCTGAGAATCCACGGGCTCGAGAGCAAGCGGCGCGACGAGGCCGTCATCGACGTGCTCGAGCGCGTCGGGCTCAGCGCCGAGGCCGCCAACCGCTACCCGCACCAGTTCAGCGGCGGCCAGCGCCAGCGGATCGGCCTCGCGCGCGCGCTCGTGCTGCGGCCGAAGTTCATCGTCGCGGACGAGCCGGTCTCAGCCCTCGACGTCTCGATCCAGTCGCAGGTGCTGAACCTGCTCGTCGAGCTGAAGCAGGAGTTCAACCTGACCTACCTCTTCGTCGCGCACGACCTCGCCGTGGTCGGCTACATCTCCGACCGGGTCGCCGTCATGTACCTGGGCAAGATCGTCGAGCTGGCGACGTCCGAGGATCTCTTCCGCCGGCCGCTGCACCCGTACACGATGGCTCTGCTCTCCGCAAACCCGGAGCCGGTGCCGGGACGCAAGCGACAACGGGTGGTGCTCTCCGGCGACGTGCCGAGCCCGATCAACCCGCCCTCCGGCTGCCGCTTCCGGACCCGCTGCCCGATCGCGCAGCCGATCTGCGCGGAGGTCGAGCCGCTGCTCGAGGATCACGGGGAGAGCCACGGCGCGGCCTGTCACTTCGCGGGCACCCCGCTGGACGGGACGCGACCGCCGGCCGCGTGACGCACGACGTCCGGCTCCTGCACGACCAGCGCGTGCCGATGCGCGACGGGATCTCGCTCTCAGCGGACGTCTACCTGCCGCTCGCGGACGGGCCGCACCCGACGATCTACCAGTGGACGCCGTACGAGTCGACGCGGGAACGCTTCGTCGGCTGGGGCGTCTGGTTCGCCCAGCGCGGCTACGCCGCCGTGGTCACGGACGTGCGCGGTCGCTACGAGTCGGAGGGCGAGTTTGAAGCGTGGAGCAGGGACGGCGCCGACGCGCAGGACTCCCTGACCTGGGCCGCGGGGGAAGCCTGGTGCAACGGGCGGATCGGGACGTGGGGGAGGAGCTACGGCGGGCTCGTGCAGTGGCAGCTGATGCACCTCGGCCACCCGAACCTCGAGTGCATCGCACCGCAGGTGATCCACGACGACTATTTCTGGGACGGGTACTTCACGGGCGGCGCCTTCCAGCTCGCCCTCACGCTCGGGGCCGCCGCGCTCTGGACGAGCGCGATCAGCCTGATCACCGGGCCGAGCGCCGGCGATCTGATGCTGAACGACCGGGTCTTCCGTCACCTGCCCCTGATCGAGCTCGACGAGGTAGCGATCGGCCGCAGGGTTGGCTACTGGCGGGACTGGTGGAAGCACCAGGAGAACGACGCGTACTGGCAGCAGTTCCGCCACCGGCCCGAAGCCGTCACCGTGCCGATCTTCCAGCAGGGTGGTTGGTTCGACCCCTACTCCGGCTCGCACCTCCGCTCATTCGCGGCGATCGGCAACCGCGTGCCGAACCGCGTCCTGATCGGACCGTGGTCGCACGAGGAAGAGGTGGACACCTTCCGCGGCGACGTCGATCTGTCGGCCTCGCAGACGGTCATCCGCGAGCACGAGCTCTCCTTCTACGACCGCTACCTGCGTGACGAGGGGAACGACTGGGAGGACCGGCCGCCGCTCGAGCTCTTCGTCCTCGGCCGGAACGAGTGGCGCGGCGAGAGCGAGTGGCCGCTCGCCGGGACGGAGCCGACGTCGTTCTTCCTGCGCAGCGGCAGTCGGCTCGACCGCGACGAGCCGCGATCGGACGAGCCTGCGGATCGTTACGCGTACGACCCCGACGACCCGGTGCCGACCATCGGCGGCGTCAATTCCGTGCTGACGATGACGCAGGGCGCGGCGAAGCCGATCCTGCCCGGCCCGTGGGACCAGCGCGAGCTGGAGGCGCGGGCCGACGTGCTCTCGTACACGAGCGACGAGCTCGACGCGGATCTCGAGGTGATCGGCCCCGTGGAGATGGTGCTCTTCGCCGCGTCGAGCGCGAAGGACACCGACTTCATCGTCCGCGTCTGCGACGTCCAGCCGGACGGGCGCTCGATCTTCTTGACGGAGGGAATGCTCCGGGCGCGCTATCGGAACTCGAACGAGGGCGAGAGCACGGAGCTGCTCGAGCCAGGCGAAGTCGCCGAGTACCGGATCCGCTGCTACCCAATCGCGAACGTCTTCGGGCCGGGCCACCGCATCCGCCTCGACGTCACGAGCTCGAGCTTCCCCCGCTTCAGCCGCAACCTGAACAACGGCGAGGACGTTGGCACGAGCACACGGATCGAGGTCGCGCAGCAGGCCGTACTGCACACCGACGTCTATCCCTCCCGGGTCGTGCTTCCGGTTGTGGGATGAGCTTCGACCTCTCCGGGCGGACGGCGCTGGTGACAGGCTCCACCCGGGGAGTCGGGCTCGCGCTGGCTCGCGCGCTCGCGGGAGCAGGCGCGCGTGTGGCGATCAACGGCCGCACGGCGGAGGCTGCCGAGGCAGTCGCGGCCGGAATCGAAGGCGCGGTCGCCGCGACCTTCGACGTCACCGACGACGCGGCGGTCGCCGGCGCCGTCGACTCGCTCGGCCCGGTCGACATCCTCGTCAACAACACGGGGATGGCGCTCCGCCGGTCGCTCGTCGACCTCGAGCTCGACGAGTGGCGGCGCCTCCTCGACGTCAACCTGACGAGCGCGTTCCTCGTCTCCCGCGCGGTCGCGCCCGGGATGATCGAGCGCGGACGGGGCAAGATCGTCAACGTCTGCTCGCTGATGAGCGAGCTCGCACGGCCGACGACGGGCGGCTACGCGGCGACCAAGGGCGCGCTGAAGATGCTCACCCGCTCGATGTGCGCAGAGTGGGCGCAGCACGGGATCCAGGCGAACGGGATCGCGCCGGGCTACTTCCGCACCGACCTGACCGAGCCGCTGCAGGCGGACGCCGGGTTCGACGCGTGGCTGCAGGCCCGCGTGCCGGCGGGACGCTGGGGCGAGCCGCACGAGCTCGGCGGCGCCGTCGTCTTCCTCGCCTCGTCCGCGTCGGACTTCGTCAACGGCCAGCTGCTGTTCGTCGACGGCGGGCTCTCGGTGGTCGTCTGATGGAGGTGATCCGCGGCGCCACCGTCTATCCCGGCGACGGGCCGCCGCGTAGGGTCGACGTGGGCGTCGCCGACGGGAAGATCGCCGCGGTCGGCGGCGCGTTGACGGGCGAGATCGTCGCGGCAGACGGCTTGTGGCTTTGCCCCGGCTTCATCGACCTGCACGCGCACACGGCGCTGCGGTCGTACGAGGATCCCCTGCTCACGGAGGTGCTCTCGCAGGGCGTGACGACCCAGGTGATCTGCCCCGACGGGCTCGCACCGGCTCCGGTCGCAGCGGGCCGGTGGGTCGAACGGCGCGACTACCTGCGCGCGCTCGAGGGCCCAGGCCCGGAGGAGTGGCCGTGGACGTCCTTCGAGGAGTACCTCGACGATCTCGATGCGACGCGTCCCGCGATCTCGCTCGTGCCCTCGGTGGGCCACGGCGCCGCCCGCGACGTCGTCATCGGCGGCGAGCGCCGCCGGGCGGCGACCGAGGAGCTGGAGGCGATGAGGCGTGAGGTACGCGCGGGCTTCGAGGCGGGCGCGACCAACCTCTCCTTCGGGCTCGTCTACTTCCCCGGCGCACACGCCGACACCGACGAGCTCGTCGCGGTTGCGGAGGTGGCGGCGGAGTTCGGCGCGCCGCTCGTCCCGCACATCCGCAACGAGGGCGAGGGCCTCCTCCAGGCGATCGACGAGATGCTCGACGTCTCGCACCGCTCCGGCGCGTCGCTCCACGTCTCGCACCTGAAATCGTTCGCCGACGAGACGCTGATCGAGCCGCTCCTCGAGAAGCTCGAGGACGCCGACGGCGTCACCTTCGACCAGTATCCCTACGGTGCCGGCTGCACCCTGCTCGCGAGCCTCCTCCCGGGGTGGGCGCAAGAGGGAGGCGCGGCTGCGACGCTCGCGCGCCTGCGTGACCCGGACGCCGTCGCGCGGATCGCGCACGATTTCGAGCACGGCCTGCCCGGCTGGGAGAACTTCGTCGGCACAGTCGGCACTGAGCAGATCCTCGTGGAGGGCGAAAGCCTCGCGGACCGCGGCGGCGACACGGCCGAGACGATCGCGGAGCTGCTGCTCGAGTCGGATCTCGGCGTGCAGATGATCATGCATTACGCCTCCGAGGACGCCGTGCGGAAGATCTCCGTGCACCCGCGGATGCTGCTCGGTTCGGACGGGATCTTCGGCACGCATCCTCATCCTCGGGTGGCAGGCAGCGCCGCGCGGTTCCTCGGCCGGTTCGCGCTCCGTGAGGGCCTGCTGGCGCCGGAGGAGGCGATCGCGCGGCTGACCGCACGGGCTGCCGACCGCTTCGGGCTCGGCGACCGGGGCCGGATCGAGGAGGGCAAGCGCGCCGATCTCGTGCTGCTGGACCCGGCGGAGTACGTGGACACCGCGACCTACGAGGAGCCGCTGCTGCCGGCCGGCGGTGTGGCGGAAGTCTGGGTCTCGGGTGAGCTCGCCTGGGCGGACGGCGCGCCGACGGGCGCCCGCGCGGGAGGCGTCGTCCGGTGAGGCACGACGAGATGCCGTCGATCGCCGCGGAGCGGGCGCTCGCCGGCCGCGACATGCCGCCGTTGAAGGGAACGCTCGCGGCGCCGCTCCCCTCGCATGTGCGCGAGGCGGTGTCGGCGGCGCTCGACGAGCACACGGTGACGCCGCCGAGCCGCGGCCACGTCGCGCTGCGCGAGGCGATCGCGCGCTCGCTGCCCGCGCCGGCCGATCCCGAGCGCGAGATCCTGGTCACGAACGGCGCGATGCAGGCGCTCGGCCTCGTCTTTCGCGCGGTGCTCGAGCCCGGCCACGAGGTGATCGTCCCGGTTCCGTGTTACTTCTTCGCCGGCCTGGTCGAGCGGGCCGGCGGCGTCTTCGTACCGGTCCCGAGCTGGGAGCCGGAGGCGATCGAGCGGGCAGTGACGCCGCGCTCGCGAATGCTGATCCTCACGAACCCGAACAACCCCGACGGCCACCTGCCGTCGCGGACGCAGATCGACGAGCTCCTCGCGCTCGCGGGGCGGCACGACCTGACCGTGCTCACGGACGAGGCGTACGAGCGTTGCATCCACGAGGGCGAGCTCGCCTCCGCCTGGGGCGCACCGAATGTGATCCTCGTTCGCAGCCTCGGCAAGAGCCTCTCGATGCCGGCGTGGCGGATCGGCTTCGTCGCCGCCGAGCCGCCGGTGATCGACGCCTGTCTGCGCGAGCTCGAATGGGACGTGATTCGCGTCGGCCACGTAGCGCAGCGAGCCGCGACCGCGGCGCTCGAAGGCCCGCAGAACTGGCTCGACAAGGTCGGTGAGCGTTACCGTCGGGACCGGGACGCAGCGCACGCCATGATCGCCGAGCACCCGATCCTGAGCGCTCCACTCCCGGGCGCGACGCCGTTTCTCTGGCTCACCCTCGGCGAGCTCTCGTCGCAGGATCTGCTCGACCAGGGCCTTCCGGTCGTCGACGGCTCCGCCTTCGGCTCCTCCGGCTACGCACGTTTGCCCTTCGGCGGCTTCTCGGAGCAGCGTGGCTGACGGCTACCGGATCGGCGTCGACATCGGCGGGACGTTCACCGACGTGGTGCTGCTCGGCTCCGACGGCACGCTGCGGACGAAGAAGGTGCTCTCGACGCCCGACGATTACGCGCGCGGCGTCGTCCAGGGCATCCTCGAGCTGCTGCAGGAGACCGGGGCCGCGCCAGGGAGCGTGACCAAGGTCGTCCATGCGACGACCGTCGCCTCGAACGCGGTTCTGGAAGGGAAGGGCTCGCGCTGCTGCCTGTTGACGACGGCCGGCTTCCGCGACGTCCTCGAGCTGCGGCGCCTGCGCATCCCGGTCATGTACGAGCTCCAGTACGAGAAGCCGCCGCCGCTCGTTCCCCGCCGGCTGCGCTACGAGATCCCCGAGCGCACCGGCCCCCGCGGTGAGGAGTGGGCCGAGCTGGACGAGCAGGCTGTGCGGGAGGCCGCGGAGCAGGCGCGCGCCGAAGGCGTCACGGCCGTCGCGATCAGCTTCCTGCACGCGTACGCGAACCCCGCGCACGAGCGCCTCGCCGCCGAGATCGTCCGCGCGGTCCTCGGCGGTGACGTCTACATCACGTGCTCCTCCGACATCCTCGCCGAGATCCGCGAGTACGAGCGCACGAGCACGGCGGTCGTGAACGCGTACGTCGGCCCCGTCGTGGAGCGCTACCTCCGCTCGCTCGAGTCCAGCCTGGCCGCGGCGGGAATCGCGGCGCCGCTCCAGATCATGCAGTCGAGCGGCGGCCTGATGAGCGCCGAGGCCGCGACCCGGAAGCCGGCGCACCTGGTCGAGTCGGGGCCGGCCGCCGGTGTCGTCGCGTGCGCCTTCCTGGCGCGGGCGACCGGGATCCCGAACGCGATCTCGCTCGACATGGGCGGCACCACGGCGAAGGCCGCGATCCTCGAGGAAGGGCAGCCCGTGAAGACGTCCGAGTACGAGGTCGGCGCCGGGATCAACCTGAGCAGCCGCCTGATCAAGGGCGGCGGCTACGCGATCCGGCTCCCGTTCATCGACCTGTCCGAGATCGGGGCGGGCGGCGGCAGCCTCGTCGCGGTGGACGAGTTCGGGATGCTGCACGTCGGCCCCGAGAGCGCGGGCGCCGATCCCGGGCCGGCTTGCTACGGCCTGGGTGGTGCGGAGCCGACGCTGACGGACGCCCTGGTCGTGCTCGGCTATCTGAACCCCGAGTACCTGACGGGCGGCGCCGTCCCGATCGACGCCGGCGCGGCCGCGCGCGCCGTCGAACCGGTGGCCGCGCAGCTCGGGAGGGACGCGGTCGAGGCCGCGTACGGCGTCTTCCAGCTCGCGGTCGCGACGATGACCCGGGCGGTCAAGGCCGTCTCGACCTACCGCGGCCGGGATCCGCGCGACTTCGTGCTCTGCGGCTTCGGCGGCAACGGGCCGGTCGTGGCCGTCGCGATCGCGCGCGCGCTCCAGATGCGGCGGGTGCTCGTGCCGCTCGCACCCGGCGTCTTCAGCGCGGCCGGCCTCCTCCTGTCGGAGATCGAGCACGAGTTCGTGCGCACGCTGACCGCCCGCGGCGGCAGCGCCTCCTCCGCGGTGCTGGACGCCGGCTATCGCGAGCTCGAGGCCGAGGCCGAGCGCGCGCTCGTTGCCGAGGGCGTGTCGCGCGACGCGATCGTCAGCTCCCGCTTCGCGGACATCCGCTACGCCGGGCAGGCGTACGAGCTGACGATGCCCGTCGCGGCAGGGGCTCCCGACCTCGGCCGGATCGCGGCGGACTTCAACGCCGAGCACCACCGCACCTACGGGCACGCGTCGGCGGAGGCGGCGATCGACATCGTCAACCTGAAGCTGACTGCCCGGGCCAACGGGAACGGCGACGCCCCGTACGACCCGCGCGCGGGACTTTGTGTTTCTGAAACACGAGCTCCTTCGCGGCGCGCCTACTTCGGGCGCGAACGCGGGCTGCTCGACGTCCCGGTGATCTCGCGCGCCGAGCTGCTCGACTCGCCGTCGCGCGAGGGGCCGCTGATCGTGGAGGAGTACGACTCGACCTGCGTCGTCCCGCCCCGCTGCCGGGTGACGCTCGACTCGCTCGGGAACATCGACATCGCCCTCGAGCCATGATCGATCCCGTCACCCTCGAGGTGGTCAAGAACGGACTTGCGTCCGTGGCCGACGAGATGGCGCTCGTCGTCATGCGGAGCGCTTATTCGCCCGTCGTCCGCGACACGATGGACTACTCGACGGCGCTCTGCGACCGCGACGGCGAGCTCGTCGCGCAGGGTCTGACCCTCGCGGTGCAGCTCGGGACGTTCCCGACCGTGATGAGGCACGTGCGCGAGCACTTCGGCGACGACGTCCATCCGGGCGACGTCTTCCTCGCCAACGATCCGTACGGCTTCGGCGGCCAGCACCTCCCGGACATGTACGTGATCCAGCCGATCTTCCACGACGGCGAGCTCGAGGGGTATGCCGCCACGATGGCCCATCACGTCGACGTCGGCGGCCTCACGCCCGGGTCGATCGCGGTGCACGCGACCGAGATCTACCAGGAGGGACTGCGGCTACCCCTGCTCAAGCTCTACGAGGCGGGCCGCGAGAACACGACCGTGCTCCGGATCGTCGAGAAGAACACGCGCCAGCCGGTCGAGGTGATCGGCGACCTGCGCGCCCAGGTCGCCGCCTGCCGCGCCGGCGAACGCGGCCTGATCGAGTTCCTGGAGCGGTACGGCACTCTCGAAACCCGCCGCTACATGGACGAGCTGCAGCTGCTCAGCGAGCGCCTGATGCGTGCCGAGCTCGCGGCGCTGCCCGACGGCGTTTGCGCGTTCGAGGACTTCATCGACGGGTTCGGCGACGAGCCCGAGCCGCTGCGGATCGCCGTCGAGCTGACGGTGCGGGGCGACGAGGTGTGGGTCGACCTCGAGGGAACCGCCCCGCAGGTGGCGGCCGGTCTCAACTGCCCGGTCGGGATGGTCAACGCCGGTGTGTACTGCGCGTTCCGCGGCATCGCCGGCCGGGAGATACCGAACGCCGGCGGCTACATGCGGCCGATCCACATCAACGCGCCGGTCGGGACGATCGTGAACCCGGTCCTGCCGGCGGCCTGCGGCGCCCGGGGCGTGGTCGGCTACCGCGTCTACGACGCCGTCATGGGCGCGCTCGCGCAAGTCGTCCCCGAGAAGGTGATCGCGCCGGGCGAGGGCGGGCCGACGCTGATCGCGATCGGCGGCTACGAGAACGGGAGCCCCTTCGTCCTGACGGAGGTGCTCGTCGGCTGCTGGGGCGCTCGCGCGGGCCGCGACGGGCTCGAGGGCGTGTCGAACCCGCTCGCGAACCTCTCGAACCAGCCCGTCGAGATGGTGGAGAGCGACCTGCCGCTGCGCGTCCACGGCTACGGGCTCGTCGCCGACTCGGGCGGCCCGGGACGCTTCCGCGGCGGCCTCGCCTACGAGCGCTCGTACGAGCTGCTCGCCGACGAGGCGGTGCTGACCGTGCGCTCCGACCGCCGCTCCCACCCGCCCTACGGGATCGAGGGCGGGGAGGCGGGAGCGCCCTCGTCGAACACGATCGGAAATCGCGTCGTCCCGACGATGCCGATGGAAGCCCTGCAGCTGCGCCGCGGCGACGTCTTCCACCACGTCTCTGCCGGGGGCGGCGGCAGCGGCTCGCCGCTCGAGCGGGATCCGGCGCTCGTGCTCGAGGACGTGCTCGACGGGAAGGTGACCGTCGAGGCTGCGCGGGCGCGCTACGGCGTGATCATCGAGGACGGGAAGGCGACCCGCCCATGAGCTTCGACCTGGTCATCCGCGGCGGGACCGTGTACGACGGCACGGGCGCGGAAGGTCGTGTCGCCGACGTCGGCGTCAGGGACGGGCGCGTCGCGGCGATGGGCTCGCTCGAGCCGAACGGCAACGAGCTCGACGCCGCCGGGCTCGCCGTCGCGCCCGGGTTCATCGACATCCACAGCCACTCCGACTACACGCTGCTGCTGGATCCGCGTGCGGTCAGCGCGATCCACCAGGGCGTCACGACCGAGGTCGTCGGCAACTGCGGCTTCGGCTGCTTCCCGATCCGCGATCCGCAGCAGGCTCGGCGCGCGATCTACGGCTACTCCGACGACCTCCCGATCACCTGGAGCTCGGCGGGCGAGTACTTCGAGCAGCTCGAGGCCGCCCGGCCCGCCGTCAACGTGCTCAGCCTCGTCCCGAACGGCCAGCTGCGGCTGGCGACGCTCGGCTTGGCCGACCGGCCGGCCGACGCCGCCGAGCTCGCCGAGATGCAGGTGCTGCTTCGGGAATCCCTCGACCACGGCGCGTGGGGCTACTCGACGGGCCTCGAGTACGCGCAGGAGCAGGCGGCGAGCGAGGACGAGCTGACCGCGCTGGCGCAGAAGGCGCCCTTCTACGCGACGCACACCCGCAAGCGCGACGACGGGGCCGCGGACGCGGTAGCCGAGGCGATTCGCACCGGCGCCAACGCCGAGGTACGGCTGCAGGTCTCGCATCTCGTTCCGCGCAACGGGATCGAGGAGAGCCGCCGCTGCATCGAGCTCGTCGAGGCCGCGCGCGCCGCCGGTCAGGACGTCGCGTTCGACATGCATACGCGCACCTTCGGGCTGACCAACCTTTATGCGGTGCTGCCGGCGTGGGCGCTCGGCGCCCAGCCGGGAGAGCTCGCCGCGATCCTCCGCGATCCGGGCAAGCGCGACGAGATGCGCGGGCACCGGTCGATCCTGAGCGCCGGCAACGACTGGTCGCGCGTCGTGCTACTCGACAGCGAGATCTGGCCCGAGTACAGCCGCCGCGACCTCGCCTCGATCGGCGCCGAGCGCAACCAGGATCCGCTCGACGCCGCCTACGACCTCCTGCTCGGCGGCGTCGACGAGCTGCACAAGCTGATGGTGATCATCCACGCCTACTCCGAGGAGCAGCAGCGCGAGGCGTTCGCGCACAAGCTCTGCGTGCCCGGCTCCGACGCGACCACGCTGGCGCCGAACGGCAGGCTCGCCGAGTCGTTCTTCCACGGCGCGTATACGTGGGCGGCCTGGTTCTGGCGATTCACGGTCAGTGACGAGCGGCTGCTCACCCCGGAGAACGCCGTCCACAGGCTGACGGGCCAGCCGGCCGAGCGAATCGGCCTCTCCGACCGCGGCGTCCTGCGCGAGGGCGCGCGCGCCGACGTCGCCGTCTTCGATCCGCGGAGGTTCGCGGAGCGCGGGACGGTCTTCGAGCCCAACCTGCTCGCCAAGGGGATGCGGCACGTGCTCGTGAACGGAGTGCCGGCGCTGCAGGACGGAGAGCTGACCGGTGAGCGCGCCGGCATGGTGCTGCGGCGGTGAGCGGGGAGCATCCGGACTTCCTCTGGCGGAATCCGTCGCCGAAGGCCTCGTACGAGGTGGTGATCGTCGGCGCGGGCGGGCACGGCCTCGCAACGGCCTACTACCTGGCGAAGAACCACGGGATCACCGACGTCGCCGTGGTCGAGAAAGGGTGGCTCGCGGGCGGCAACATCACGCGGAACACGACGATCATCCGCTCGAACTACCTCTGGGACGAGAGCGCGGCGATCTACGAACACTCGCTGAAGTTGTGGGAAGGGCTCGAGGCCGAGCTCGACTACGACCTCCTCTTCTCGCAGCGCGGCGTATTGAACCTCGCGCACACGCTGCAGGACGTCCGCGCGTCCGTGCGGCGCGTCGGCGCCAACCGGCTGAGCGGGATCGACGCGGAGTGGCTCGATTCGGCACAGATCGCCGAGATCTGCCCGATTCTGAACGTCTCGCCTGAGGCGCGCTACCCGGTGCTCGGCGCAACCTTCCAGCCGCGCGGCGGAATCGCACGGCACGAGAACGTCGCGTGGGGCTACGCGCGCGCGGCGGACGCGCTCGGCGTCGACCTGATCCAGGGCTGCGCGGTGACGGGCATCGACGGGCTCACCCTGCAGACGACGCTCGGGCCGATCGCGGCGGGAAAGATCGGGCTCTGCGCGGCTGGGCACTCCTCCGTGCTCGCGAAGATGGCCGGGCTCGACCTGCCGATCCAGTCGCATCCGCTCCAGGCGCTCGTGTCGGAGCTGTACGAGCAGGTGCTCGATACGGTCGTGATGTCGAACGCGGTGCACGTCTACGTCAGCCAGGCGCACAAGGGCGAGCTCGTGATGGGCGCCGGCGTCGACCCGTTCAACTCGTACGCGCAGCGCGGCTCGTTCCACGTGATCGAGCACCAGCTCGCGGCGGCGCTCGAGCTGTTCCCGATCTTCGCGCAGGCGCGGGTGCTGCGGACCTGGGCGGGGATCGTGGACGTGTGCCCGGACGCGTCGCCGATCGTCGGCCCGACGCCGGTGGAGGGGCTGTACCTGAACTGCGGCTGGGGGACGGGCGGCTTCAAGGCGACGCCCGGCTCGGGCTGGGTGTTCGCGTGGACGCTCGCGCACGGCGAGCCGCACGAGCTGAACGCGCCGTTCTCGCTCGAGCGGTTCACGACGGGCGCGCTGATCGACGAGCACGGCGCCGCCGGTGTAGCACATTGACGGTGGCGCATTGATCCTGATCCCGTGCCCTTTGTGCGGCGACCGTGACGAGACCGAGTTCTCGTACGGCGGCCAGGCCGGCGTGCCGTACCCGGCAGATCCGGCGGCGCTCTCCGACGAGGAGTGGGCGAGGTTTCTGTTCGTCCGCGACAACCCGAGGGGCGCGTTCCGCGAGCGCTGGGTGCACACGCACGGCTGCCGCCGCTGGTTCGAGCTCACCCGCGACACGGTGACCCATGAGATTCACGTTCGCCGGGACTGAGTACGAGGGCCGCGAGGGGGAGACTCTGGCGGCCGCGCTCGTGCGGAACGGCGTCCTCGGCGGCTTCCGCTCGCTCTATCGCGACCGTCCGCGCGGCGTCTACACGGCAGGCGAGGAGGAGCCGAACGCGCTGGTCCAGATCGGCGCCCGGCCGATGCTGCGCGCGACACTCGTCGAACTCCAGGACGGCCTCGTCGCCGAGCCGCTCGCCGGCAAGGGCCGGTTACGGGCCGAGCCGGACGACAGGCTCTACGACACGATCCACGCTCACTGCGACGTCCTCGTCCTCGGCGCCGGCCGTTCCGGCGTCGCCGCAGCGCAGTCGGCGAGCGGACGCGTGCTGCTCCTCGACGGCCGTGAGGGAACGTGGGTCGTCGGCCTCTACGACGACAACTACGCGATCGCCGTCGAGCACGGCCGACGCGTCTGGCGGATTCGCGCGAAGCGGATCGTGCTTG
>OBLS010000390.1_pt1 | contig 15438 bp, 13 predicted proteins | sample 1519901 | NCBI WGS metagenome assembly OBLS01 (sample SAMEA3113585, study PRJEB22503) | soil metagenome | reverse complement strand
CGACTCCCGGAGGTCCCGATGGTCTCTGCCCTGTTCGACCCCGACGCCTGGCGTCCCGTCGAGGGCTTCGACTTCACCGACGTCACGTATCACCGCGCCGTCGACGCGGGCGTGGTGCGCGTGGCCTTCGACCGACCGGAGGTGCGCAATGCCTTCCGGCCCCACACGGTCGACGAGCTGCACCGGTCGCTCGACCATGCGCGGCAGACGTCCGACGTGGGCTGCGTGCTTCTCACCGGCAACGGTCCGTCGCCCCGCGACGGCGGCTGGGCCTTCTGCTCCGGCGGCGACCAGCGGATCCGGGGGCGCGACGGCTACCGCTACGCCGAGGGCGAGACGGCCGAATCGATAGACCCGGCGCGCTCGGGCCGCCTCCACATCATGGAGGTGCACCGGATGATCCGGTTCATGCCCAAGGTGGTGGTGTGCGTGGCCCCAGGGTGGGCCGCGGGTGGCGGCCACAGCCTCCACGTGGTGTGCGATCTCACGATCGCCAGCCGCGAGCACGCCCGGTTCAAGCAGACCGACGCCGACGTCGCCAGCTTCGACGGAGGGTTCGGCTCCGCGTATCTGGCGCGGCAGGTGGGCCAGAAGTTTGCCCGCGAGATCTTCTTCCTCGGCGACGAGTACACGGCCGACCAGGCCCACGCCATGGGCATGGTCAACGCGGTCGTGCCCCACGACGACCTCGAACGCGTGGCGCTCGACTGGGCCCGCAAGATCATGGGCAAGAGCCCGACCTCCGTGCGCATGCTCAAGTACGCCTTCAACCTGATCGACGACGGCCTCGTGGGGCAGCAGGTGTTCGCCGCCGAGGCGACCCGCCTGGCCTACGGCACCGCCGAGGCCGAGGAGGGACGCGACGCGTTCCTCGACAAGCGCGCCCCCGACTGGTCGTCATACCCGTGGCACTACTGAGCTGGTGGGCGGCAGAAGGTTCACGGCGCAAGTACTGCTCGTAGGATGGCGGCCGATGGACGGACTGCATGACGAGCGCATCACCCTGGTCGGGCTCCTGACCGAGAGCTACACCGCGCTGCGCGCCCAGCTCGATCGCGGGCTCGAGCGCGACGCCGACCTGCCGCTGCAGTGGTTCGAGCTGCTCATCCGGCTGGCCCGCTCGCCGGGCCACCGCCTGCGGATGAGCGACCTCGCGGCCCAGACCAGCCTCAGCCCGAGCGGCCTCACCCGGGCGACCGACCGGCTCGAGGCCGCCGGCCTGGTCGAGCGCGTGCCCTGTCCGTCCGACCGGCGCGGCGCATTCGCCGCGCTCACCCCACTCGGGCTCGAACGCATCCGCGCCGCCGTCGACCCCCACCTCGAGCACGTCGAGCAGCACTTCACCAGCGCGCTGTCCCGCGCCGAGCGCGACCAGCTCGCCAGCCTGCTGCGCAAGGTGCGCAACCACGTGAACCCGGGCGCAGCCGCCGTACCGGCGACGGTCGACGGTTAGCTGGCCCGCGACCGGCGTCGGACCCGCCGGAGCGAGTCACATCCTCCCGCTAGGGCCCTGCTCCGGGGGGCGAGGCCCCCACGTCGGCCGCCAGGATGCGCACCCCATCGGGTTGAACGACGGCACCAGCGTGCGCGGGGCGGCAGCCGGCGGTCGTCACCCCCAGGGTGATGGGCGGATCCCCCGGCGCCCCTCAGCCCAGCAGGTCGAGGTCGTCGGCAGAAAGCCGGAGCGAGGCCGCGGCGACGTTCTCCTCCAGGTGTGCCACCGACGACGTGCCGGGGATCGGCAGCACCTGCGGTGAACGGGCCAGCTGCCAGGCGATCGCCACCTGAACGGGCGAGACGCCGTGGCGGCGGGCGACCTCGGCCAGCGCCTTGCCCTCGCCCGGCTCCTGGCCACCGACCGGCGCCCAGGGAAGGAACGCCAGCCCGCGGGTGGCCGCCAGCTCGACCACCTCGTCGGACGCACGATCGGCCGGGTTGTAGCGGTTCTGGACCGACGCGATGGGCGTGGTCTCCAGCGCCCGGGCGAGCCGCCGGACGCTCACGTTGGACAGGCCGATGTGTCGGATCTTGCCTTCGGTGCGCAGGCTGACGAGCTCGCCGAGGGAGTCCTCGAACGGGACCGCCGGATCGGGCCGGTGGAGCTGGTAGAGCGCGATCTGGTCGACCCGCAGCCGGCGCAGGCTGCCCTCGCAGGCGGCGCGGAGGTGCTCGGGCCGACCGTCGGGCCGCCAGTCGCCCGGCCCGCCGCGTAGCAGCCCGCCCTTGGTGCCGATCACCAGGCCTTCCGGGTACGGCGAGAGCGCCTCGGCGATCAGCTCCTCGCTGACGTCGGGCCCGTAGCTGTCGGCGGTGTCGATGAGCTCGACGCCCAGCTCCAGCGCCCGGCGCAGCACCCGGACGGCCTCGTCGTGGTCGGCCGGCGGTCCCCAGATGCCCCGGCCGGTGATGCGCATGGCGCCGAAGCCGAGGCGGTTGACCTCGAGGTCGCCACCGATCGAGACCGTGCCGGCGGCAGCGGCGGGGGCGGACGCGGGGACGGGATCAGCCATCGGTGCTCCTCGGGTCGATCGGACGCAGGCAGAGCACGGTACCGGCGAACGTCGACCGTCCCGACTCCGCGGCACTCAGCCGTCGTCGCCGCCAGCGCACCGGCGGGCGTGCCGATCCGCGAGACTGCGCACCCGTATGGACGTCACCATCGTCGACCACCCGCTCGCGGCCCGGCTGCTCACCCGCCTCCGCGACGAGAACACCGATCGCGCCGAGTTCCGGCACGCCATGGACGAGCTGGCGGGCATGCTCGTCTACGAGGCCTGCCGCACGCTAGCGATCGAGCCGGTCGAGCTCACCACGCCGATGGGCGCCGCCACGGGCATCCGCATCGCCCGCCCGCCGTTGGTCGTCCCGGTGCTGCGGGCGGGGCTGGGCCTGCACGGTGCGGTGATCCGGCTGCTGCCCGAGACCGAGACCGCGTTCATCGGCGTGTCGCGCAACGAGGAGACGCTGCAGCCGGAGCCCTACATGAACTCCGTGCCCGTCGATCTCGCCGACCGCCCCGTCCTCGTGCTCGACCCCATGCTCGCCACCGGGGGGTCGCTCGAGCACGCCTGCCGCCTGCTGCGCCAGCGGGGGGCCGGCCCGATGACCGGGGTGTGCGTGCTCGCGGCGCCGGAGGGCATCCGGCGGCTGGCCGACTCGGGGCTGGTCGAGCGCGTGGTCACGGCGGCCGTCGACGAGCGGCTCGACGAACGAGCGTTCATCGTCCCGGGCCTGGGCGACGCCGGCGACCGCCTCTTCGGCACGGCCTAGAGGTCGCCCGTCAGGGTCTGCCCACGAGACCTACGGCGGCTTCGAGCACGGCTGCCAGCCGGGCCCCGCTCTCGGCCCGGGCCACCGTCAGGTCCTCGTCGCCGCCGCCGCGCACCGGAACCACCGCCTCGGCGTAGCACTTGAGCTTGGGTTCGGTCCCCGACGGACGCACGATGAGGCGCACGCTCTCGCCCCGCAGCACGATGCCGTCGGCGGGAGGGAGGCGCCCGCCCCGGCGCAGGTCCTCGACCTCGGTGACCGGCTCACCGGCCAGCGCCGTCGGCGGAGCGTCCGCAACTGCATCGACCGCGGCCCGCATGCGAGCCAGGCCGTCGAGTCCCTCGAAGGGGATCGATCGCTGGGCGGTGGCATGGACGCCCAGCTCGCGGGCGAGGTCGTCGAGGCGGTCGAGTACGCTGCGGCCCCGTTGCGTCTCGGCGCCCACCAGGTCGACGAACGCCAGCGCCGCGGTCATGCCGTCCTTGTCGCGCACGAGTGTCCCCACGCACGACCCGAGCGCCTCCTCATAGCCGTAGACGAAGCGCAGCTCGGGCCGGTCGAGGGCCGCGCGGGCGATCCACTTGAACCCGGTCAGCGTCTCGGCGAAGGCAACGCCCCGGGCCTCGGCCAGCCGGCCGAGCATCGACGACGACACCACGCTCGTGGCCACCAGCCGGTCGCCGCCGTGGCCTGCGTCGAGGAGCCAATCGGCGAGCAGGATGCCGATCTCGTCGCCCGTGAGCGCCCGCCACTCGCCTCTCGTGGGGCTGGGCACGGCCACCGCGAGCCGGTCGGCGTCGGGGTCGTTGGCGATCACCACGTCGGCGCCACGTTCCGCCGCAAGGGCGAACGCCAGGTCCAGGGCGCCGGGCTCCTCGGGGTTGGGGAACCCCACGGTGGGAAAGTCGGGATCGGGATCCGACTGCTCCGGTACCAGAGCCGGTGCCGGGAACCCCGCCCGCGCGAACACGGCCAGCAGGACGTCCCGCCCGACGCCATGCAGCGGCGTGTACACGATGTCCAGCGGTGGACCGTCCGGCGTCGATCGGCGGGGTGCCACATCCACGGCGGCAGCCACGTACGCCTCCACCAGGTCGGTGCCGACCCGCGTCACGCGGGGGTCGCCGGTGGGCGCCCGCTCCACCGACGACAGCGGACCGACGGCGTCGATGCGGGCCGCGATCTCCGCGTCGGCCGGGGGGACGATCTGGGCGCCATCGCCGAGGTACACCTTGTAACCGTTGTCGCGGGGCGGGTTGTGGCTAGCCGTGATCTGGACGCCGGCGCAGGCACCCAAATGGCGCACGCCGAAGGCCAGCACCGGCGTGGGGACGGGTCGATCGGTGAGGCGGACCGTGAAACCGGCGGCCGCCAGCACGGCGGCCGCGTCGGCGGCGAACGCGGCCGAACCGTGCCGGGCGTCGAAGCCCACGATCACCGGCTCACCGGCGTGACCGGTGTCCGCCAGGTAGCGCGCCAGGCCGGCCGTGGCACGCATGACCGTCACCCGGTTCATGCGGTTGGGCCCGGCGCCCATCTCGCCCCGCAGGCCGGCGGTTCCGAAGGCCAACGTTGCCCCGAACCGATCCCGCAGACCGTCAAGGTCCGGTCCCCTGCCGTTGCCCTCCAGCAGGCGCTCGACCTCGGCTCGGGTCTCGGGATCAGGATCGTCGTCGCGCCACGCCCGCGCCGCAGCCAACAGATCGTCAGAGGTCATCGGCCTCCGATCCTACGGAGTGACTAACGTGCAGGCCCGTGGCCCGCACGGGCCACAAGCTTTGCGGACAGGAGACTCCAAATGCGACAGCGACGGTTCCTGAAGGGACTGGCGATCCTCCTAGGGCTGGCACTAGTCGCCGCCGCCTGCGGCGACGACGACGATACGACCAGCGACACCACGGAGGCCGACGGCGGCGGGGCCGCGGCGACCGACTTCACGGCGTGCCAGGTGACAGATACCGGCGGCGTCGACGACCGCTCGTTCAACCAGACGGCCTACGCAGGGGTGCAGGAGGCCGCCGACGAGCTCGGCTTCGAGCCCTCGGTGCTCGAGTCACAGGCGGAATCCGACTTCGCGCCCAACATCCAGAGCTTCATCGACCAGGGCTGTGACCTGATCGTCACGGTTGGCTTCCTGCTCGGAGGCGCCACCGCCGATGCCGCCAGCGCCAACCCCGACCAGGAGTTCGCAATCGTCGACTACGACTACAGCACCGCCGCCGGCGACGCCCAGGACGAGTACGACAACATCAAGGAGCTGACGTTCTCGACCGACCAGGCCGCGTTCCTGGCCGGGTACGTGGCCGCGGCGACGAGCGAGAGCGGAACGGTGGGCACCTACGGGGGCATCAACATCCCCACGGTCACCATCTTCATGAAGGGCTTCCAGCTCGGGATCGAGCAGTACAACGAGGACAACGGCACCGACGTCCAGCTCGTCGGCTGGGACAACACCGCCGACGACGGCCTGTTCACGGGTGACTTCGAGAACCAGGCCAACGGCCGGGCCACGACCGAAGGGCTCCTCGACGACGGCGCCGACATCATCATGCCGGTGGCCGGGCCTGTGGGGCTGGGCACGATCGAGGCGATCCGCGCCCGACCCGACAGCAACGCCAAGGTCATCTGGGTCGACACCGACGGCTGCGTCAGCGTGCCTGACGAGTGCGACCTGTTCCTGACCTCGGTCATGAAGAACATGGACGTCGCCGTGCACGACGCCACCGTCGAGGCGGCCGAAGGCGACTTCGCGGGCGGCCTGTACACCGGCACGCTCGAGAACGAGGGCGTCGCCCTCGCCCCGTTCAACGAGTTCGAGGACCAGGTCCCCGACGAAGTGAAGACCGCGATCGACGACCTGCGCCAGCAGATCATCGACGGCGACATCACCACGTTCCCCGAGGGCTGACCCGGGCAGCCGACGAGCCGCTGACGATGCCGACGACATGAAAGTCGAACTCCGGGGCATCACCAAGCGATTCCCCGGCGTGGTGGCCTGCGACGACGTGGACCTCTCCGCGGACAGCGGAGAGGTCCATGCCCTGCTCGGCGAGAACGGGGCCGGCAAGTCCACGCTCATGAACATTCTCTTCGGGCTGTACCGGCCCGACGAGGGCGAGATCCTCCTCGACGGCGAAGCGCAGCGCTTCCGGTCGCCGGCCGACGCCATCGCCGCCGGCATCGGCATGGTCCACCAGCACTTCATGCTGGTGCCGGTGTTCACGGTGGCCGAGAACGTGATGCTGGGCGTCGAGCCCACCGGCCCCCTGGGTCAGCTCGAGCGCGCCGAGGCGCACGAACGGGTCGCCGAGCTGTCGGAGCGCTACGGACTGGCGGTCGACCCCGAGGCCACCATCGAGGACCTCCCGGTGGGTGTCCAGCAGCGGGTCGAGATCCTCAAGGCGCTCTACCGCGACGCCCGCTGCCTCATCCTCGACGAACCCACCGCAGTCCTCACCCCGCCCGAGATCGCCGAGCTGATGGACATCGTCCGTCAGCTCGCCGAGGGCGACCGCTCGGTGATCTTCATCAGCCACAAGCTTCGAGAGGTGCTCGCCATCGCCGACGAGATAAGCGTGCTCCGCGACGGCAAGGTGGTGGGCCACACCACGCCCGGGGAGAGCGACGAGCAGGCGCTGGCCACGATGATGGTCGGCCGCGACGTGAAGCTCGTCGTCGACAAGGCGCCGGCAACGCCGGGCGAGCCGGTGCTCGCCATCGACAATCTCGTCGTCGCCGACGATCGAGGGCAGCGGGTGGTCGACGGGGTGAGCTTCGAGGTCAGGGCCGGCGAGATCGTGGCCTTGGCCGGCGTGCAGGGCAACGGCCAGACCGAGCTGGTCGAGGCCATCACGGGGCTGCGGGCGCCCCGGTCCGGATCTGTCCGGTTCGACGGCCGCGACGTCACCGGCTGGCCACCCGACGACCTCTTCCGCGCCGGTCTGGCCCACGTGCCGGAGGACCGCCAGCGCGACGGTCTCATCGACTCGTTCGCAGTGGCCTCCAACCTCGTGCTCAACCAGATCGACGAGCGGCCGTTCTCCCGCCGCCTGCGCATCGACCGTCGGGCCGTCCGCAAACACGCGGAGGAGCTGGTCGACCAGTTCGACGTCCGCACCGCGTCGGTGCAGTCGGCGGCGTCGACGCTGTCGGGCGGCAACCAACAGAAGGTGATCATCGCCCGAGAGTTCTTCCATGCCGACCGCCTGCTGGTGCTGTCGCAGCCGACCCGGGGCCTGGACGTGGGCTCCATCCAGTACATCCACCGCCAGGTGGTCGCAAAGCGGGACGAGGGGGTCGGCGTTTTGCTCAACTCTTCGGAGCTGGACGAGGTGCTGGCGCTCGCCGACCGCGTCGCCGTGATCTACCGGGGTCGGATCGTCGGGATCCTCAACCGCGAGGAGGCCAGCCGCGACCGCATCGGCCTGCTGATGGCCGGCGCCGTGGAGGAGGCGGCCGAGGTCGAGATCCCCGCCGGCGAGGAAGAGGTCACGGTCACATGACCGTGCATCCCCGGGGGCTGCGCCCCTGCACCCCATCGTCGCCCGGCTCGCTGGCGCTCGCACGGTCGACCGGCCAGGAGCTGCGCTCATGACCGTTACCGACGCCGCCGCGCCGCCGGGCCGGTCGGGCGACGGCGCCGGCGCGCCGACCACCGGCGCCAAGCCGGGTCCCCTCGCGTGGCTGGCCTCGCTCGCCAACAGCCTTATCGTGCCCGTGCTGGCCCTGGTGACGGCGTTGGCGGTGGGCGGGCTGGTCATCGTCTTCTCCGACCCCGACACCCTCGACTCGTGGGGTGGGTTCTTCAGCCATCCCGGCCAGACGCTGTCGGACTCGTGGGACGTCGTCTACGACTCCTACAAGGGGCTGTACACCAGCTCGCTGGGAACGCAGGCGGCCATCGGCCGGACGCTGGTCGAGGCCACGCCGCTGGCGCTGGCCGGATTGTCGGTGGCGCTCGCGTTCCGGGCCGGCCTGTTCAACATCGGCGGCGCGGGCCAGCTCGTGGTCGGCGCCATGTGCGCGGGCTGGGTGGGGTTCACCTGGGACCTGCCGCGTGTACTGCACGTCGTGGTGGCGGTGATCGCCGGCTTCGTGGGCGGCGCCGTCTGGGGCGGCATCGCCGGCTTCCTCAAGGCGCGCACCGGCGCCCACGAGGTGATCACCACGATCATGCTCAACTACATCTCGTTCCGGCTGCTCGACTACGCGCTGCGTACCGACGCATTCCAACGGCCGGGCCGCGAGGACCCCATCTCCAAGCCCGTGGCCGAGTCGGCGCGCCTCCCCGACATCAGCTTCGGCGACATCACGGTGCACGCCGGGTTGTTCCTGGCTCTCGGTGCGGCCGTGGTCGTGTGGTGGCTGCTCGACCGGTCGACGGTGGGCTTCCGGATGCGTGCCGTGGGGGCCAATCCCTTCGCGTCGCGTTACGCGGGCATGGCGGTCGGCGGTACCTACCTGCTGGCCATGCTGATCGCCGGTGGGTTGGCGGGGCTGGCGGGCACGTCCAACATCCTGGGCCGACCCAGCTTCAGTCTCACCGGCGGCTACTACTCGTTCATCGGTTTCGATGCCATCGCTGTGGCCTTGCTCGGCCGCGCCAGCCCGGTGGGCGTGCTGGGCGCCGCTTTCCTGTTCGGTGTGTTCCGGTCGGGGGCCACCGGCATGCAGGCCGCGACCTCGACCCCGGTCGACATCATCGTCGTCATCCAGGCGCTGATCATCCTGTTCGTGGCGGCACCGGCGCTGGTGCGGTCCATCTACCGCATCCGGGCCGGCCGGGGCGCGGGCCAGACCTTCACGACGAGCTGGGGAGGGTAGGCGGCCATGACCGTGACGATCACCGAACCGCTGGGCCCCGCACCAGAGGAGGAGCCCTGGGTCGAGGCCGCGGACCCGCTGCGCCGGCGGCGCATCGGCTTCGGCGTAGCCGCCGTGGTGCTCGGGCTCATCGCTCTGGTGGCGTTCGGGTTCGGCAGCGACGCGGGGCTCGACTTCACGTTCGTGTTCAGCCGGGAGTCCGACACTGTGCAGATCCCGGACCTGACCCTGCCGGCCCGAGCCACGGCCATTGTGCTGGCCATCGTGATCCTGGCGCTGGGCACGCTGCAGATCATCGGCGTGCTGCGCACGCGCATCTACCTCGTGTTCGGCATCGCGCTCGCCCTGTTTGTCGTGGCCCTGCTGGCGTGGGCGGCCCGAGGCGACGACATCAGCATCATCGGCCTGCTCGACGGCGCGCTGCGCCGGTCGATCCCCTTGGCGTTCGGCGCCTTCGCCGGTCTGCTGTGCGAACGCTCCGGCATCATCAACATCGGCATCGAGGGCATGCTGCTCACCGGGGCTTTCGCGGCGGCGATTACGGCGAGCGCGGCCGACAACACGTGGGTGGGCCTGCTCTCCGGGGTCGGCACCGGCGTGCTGCTCGGGGCGTTCCTCGGGGTGATGTCGATCCGCTACCGCGTCGACCAGATCATCGGCGGCACGGTCATCAACTTCTTCGCCCTGGGCATGACCAGCTACCTGACGGCCCGGGTGCTCGTCGAATACCCCGACCTCAACGAGCCCGGCTCCTTCCGGGCGTTCGGCATCCCCGGCCTCGAACGCTTGCCGTTCGTCGGGCCGCTGCTGTTCGACAACACGATCTACGTATACCTGCTGTTCGTGCTGGTATTCGGCCTGTGGTGGGCATTGTTCCGGTCGCGTTGGGGCCTGCGGGTGCGGGCCGTCGGCGAGCATCCTCGGGCGGCCGACACGGTGGGCATCAACGTGCTCCGCACTCGCTACCGCGCGGTCATCCTCGGAGGCGCCATCGCCGGGCTCGGCGGCACCTGGTTCACCCTCGACGCCGTGGGCAGCTTCGACGAGAACATGACGGCCGGCCGGGGGTTCATCGCCTTGGCCGCCCTCATCCTCGGCCGGTGGCATCCCGTGGGGGCGTTCATGGCCGCCCTGGTGTTCGGGTTCTCCGAGGAGCTGCAGCAGCGGCTGGCCGTGCTCGACACGCCCATACCGTCGGAGTTCCTGCTGATGACCCCTTACGTCGTCACCATCATCGTGGTCGCCGGTCTGGTGGGACGGTCACGCCCGCCGGCCGCGGACGGCGTGCCCTACGTGGTCGAGTGAATGGCGGTCGACTGGGAGGCGCTGCGCGCCACCGCCGCCGAGGTGGCTCGGCGGGCCTACGTGCCCTACTCGAACCTCCGGGTCGGCGCTGCCGGGCTGACGGACGACGGACGGGTCTTCGTCGGCTGCAACGTCGAGAACGCCTCCTACGGGCTGACGTTGTGCGCGGAGTGCGGGCTCGTATCTGCCCTCCACGCCGGCGGTGGTGGGCGGCTGATCGCAGTCGCGGTGGTCGATCCCGACGGCCGCGACCTGTCGTGCTGCGGTCGCTGCCGACAGCTGCTCTACGAGGCCGGCGGACCGGATCTGGTCGTCAACGGGATGCGGATGGCCGACTGGCTTCCGGGCGCCTTCGGCCCCGAGGACCTCGCGTAGTGGCCACGGACATCCTCGACGTCATTCGCACCAAGCGCGACGGCGGCCGGCTGTCCGACGAGCAGGTGCGCTTCTTCGTCGAGGGCTACACCGCCGGCACCATCGCCGACGAGCAGGCGGCGGCGCTGTGCATGGCCATCCTGCTGCGGGACATGGAACCCGACGAGCTGGCCACGTGGACCCAGGCGATGATCGACTCGGGCGAGCGCCTCGACTTGGCGTCGGTGGGCCGTCCCACCGTCGACAAGCACTCGACCGGCGGGGTGGGCGACAAGGTGTCGCTGCCCTTGGCGCCGTTGGTGGCGGCATGCGGGGCTGCGGTCCCCCAGCTCTCCGGGCGGGGACTCGGCCACACCGGCGGCACGCTCGACAAGCTCGAGGCAATCCCCGGCTGGCAGGCCACGCTGCCCACCGAGCGCATGGTCGCCCAGCTGCGCGACGTCGGGGTCGTGATCTGCGCTGCCAGCGACACGCTGTGCCCGGCCGACCGCAAGCTGTACGCGCTGCGGGACGTGACCGCCACGGTCGAGGCTATCCCCCTCATCGCCAGCTCGATCATGTGCAAGAAGATCGCCGAGGGCACCGAATCGCTGGTCCTGGACGTCAAGGTGGGGTCGGGCGCCTTCCTGCCCGAGATCGAACGGGCCCGACTGCTGGCCGAGACGATGGTGACACTTGGCCAGGCCCACGGCGTGCGCACGGTGGCGCTGATCACAGACATGGACACCCCGCTGGGCCGCGCGTGCGGCAACGGCCTCGAGGTGACCGAGGCGGTGGAGGTCCTGCGGGGCGGCGGCCCGCCCGACGTGGTCGAGGTCACCCTCGCCCTGGCCGGCGAGATGCTGGCGCTGGCCGGGCTCGACGCCGACCCGGCGGCGGCGCTGGCCGACGGGCGGGCGCACGCGGTGTGGGACGCGATGATCCGCGCCCAGGGCGGTGACCCCGACGCCGTGTTGCCCGTCGCCGCCGTGCAACACGAGGTTCCGGCGCCGGCGGGCGGTTACCTGCGCTGCCTCGACGCCCGGGCCGTGGGCGTGGCGGTATGGCGCCTGGGTGCCGGCCGGTCACGCAAAGAGGACCCGGTGTCCGCCACGGCGGGCGCCGTGTGCCTGCACAAGCCGGGCGATGAGGTCGAGGCCGGCGAGCCGGTGCTGGTGCTGCACGCCGACGACACCGGTCGGCTGGAGGGCGCTCTCGCTGCGCTCGAAGGCGCCATCGAGATCGGACCGGAGCCGCGGCAACCCCGGCCCCTGGTCGTCGATCGCATCGCCTGAGTCGTTGGGGGAGGTCCGACGGTAGCGTTCACGCATGGCGGCACTCCCCACCCTCGACCAGGTCCGCCGGGCTCCCAAGGTGCTGTTGCACGACCACCTCGACGGCGGACTGCGACCCACCACGGTCATAGAGCTCGCCCGCGAGGCCGGCCACACCCTGCCCACCACCGACCCCGGCGAGCTGGCGCGCTGGTTCACCGAGGGCGCCTTCCGCCACGACCTCGTCCTCTACCTGGAGACGTTCGAGCACACCACGAGCGTCATGCAGACCAAGGAGGCCCTCCAACGGGTCGCCGCCGAGTGTGCCGAGGACCTGGCCGACGACGGCGTGGTCTACGCCGAGGTGCGCTTCGCCCCCGAACAGCACATCCAGGGGGGCCTCACGCTCGACGAGGTGGTCGAGGCCGTGCTCGAGGGCTTCCGGCTCGGCAGCGCCGGCCGGGGCATCACCATCGGCACGCTCGCAACGGCGATGCGCCACGCCGCCAACTCGAGCGAGATCGCCGAGCTGGCGTTGCGGCACCGCGACGCTGGCGTGGTCGGGTTCGACATCGCCGGCAGCGAGGCGGGCAACCCGCCGACGCGCCACCTGGCCGCGTTCCAGGAGATCGCCAAGGCCAACAGCCACATCACCATCCACGCCGGCGAGGCGTTCGGCCTGCCGTCGATCTGGGAGGCGCTGCAGCTGTGCGGCGCCGAGCGGCTGGGGCACGGCGTGCGCATCGTCGACGACATCACGGTCGACGACGAGGGGCGGGCGACCCTTGGACGGCTGGCGGCGTTCGTGCGCGACCGGCGCGTGCCGCTCGAGATGTGCCCTACGTCCAACGTGCACACCGGTGTCGCCCCGTCGGTCGCCGACCACCCCATCGGGCTGCTCAGCGCGCTCCGCTTCCGGGTGACCGTCAACACCGACAACCGGCTCATGTCCGACATCATGCTGAGCGACGAGATGTACAAGCTGGTGGAAGCGTTCGACTACGGCTGGGACGAGATCCAGTGGCTCACGATCAACGCCATGAAGTCGTCGTTCTGGCCCTTCGACCAGCGCCTGCGAATCATCGAGGGCACGATCAAGCCGGGCTTTTCCGCCCTGCGGGCCGAGGCGCTGTAGCCCGCACGCCACGAGGGCGCCGACCTCACCTGGCAGTAACCTGAACGGGTGACCATCGCCGCGTCGCCTCTGTCCGACGTCACGGCGTCGAACGACACCCTGCGTCGATTCCTCCACGGGCTCTCGGGGGTCGACCAGGTGGGCCTCGAGGCTCGGGCGGCCGGGCTCGCCACGCGGTCGATCAAGACGACGGCCAAGGCGTTCGCGCTCGACCTGGCCGTCCGGATGGTCGACCTCACCACGCTCGAGGGCCAGGACACCCCCGGCAAGGTGGCGGCACTCTGCGCCAAGGGGCGCCGGCCCGACCCCACCGACCCGTCGTGCCCGCCGGTGGCCGCCATCTGCGTCTACGGCGACCTCGTGCCGACCGCCGTGGAGGCGCTGCGGGGGTCGGGCGTCCACATCGCCGCCGTCGCCACGGCCTTCCCGTCGGGCCGGGCGCCGCTCGACGTGAAGTTGGCCGACGTGCGGGCGGCGGTCGCAGCCGGGGCCGACGAGATCGACATGGTCATCGACCGCGGCGCCTTCCTCGCGGGTCGCTATCTCGACGTGTACGACGAGATCGTCGCCACCAAGCAGTCCTGCGGTGGCGCCCATCTCAAGGTGATCCTCGAGACGGGCGAGCTGGCCACCTACGACAACGTCCGGCGCGCGTCGTGGCTCGCCATGCTGGCCGGGGGCGACTTCATCAAGACCTCGACCGGCAAGGTCTCGCCCGCCGCCACGCTCCCGGTGACACTGCTGATGCTGGAGGCGGCGCGCGACTTCCGGGACCAGACCGGCCGGCAGGTTGGGGTCAAGGCCGCCGGCGGGATCCGGGTGGCCAAGGACGCGGTGCGCTACCTGGTCGTGGTCAACGAGGTGGCCGGCGACGACTGGCTCAGCCCCGACTGGTTCCGCTTCGGTGCGTCCAGTCTGCTCAACGACCTGCTCATGCAGCGCCAGAAGCTCACCACCGGCCGCTACGCGGGCCCCGACTACTTCACCCTCGACTGACGGGGGCACTGACCATGGCAACCTTCGAGTACGCCCCCGCACCCGAGTCCCGTTCGATCGTCGATATCCAGCCGTCGTACGGGCTGTACATCGGCGGCGAGATGGTCGATCCGATCGACGGAAGCCGCTTCAAGACGGTCAACCCCGCCACGGAAGAGGTGCTCTCCGAGGTCGTGGCCGCGGGCCCCCAGGACGTCGACCGGGCAGTCGACGCCGCCCGCGCCGCCTTTGACGGCACCTGGTCCCGACTCAGCGGTCGTGACCGCGGCAAGTACCTCTACCGGCTGGCCCGCCTGGTCCAGGAGCGGGCGCGCGAGCTGGCGGTGCTCGAGAGCATCGACAACGGCAAGCCCATCCGCGAGAGCCGCGACGTCGACGTGCCCCTGGTGGCCGCCCACTTCTTCTACTACGCGGGCTGGGCCGACAAGCTCGGCTACGCGGGCGTCGGCCCCGACCCCCGGCCCCTCGGCGTCGCCGCCCAGGTCATCCCCTGGAACTTCCCGCTCCTCATGCTCGCCTGGAAGATCGCCCCCGCGCTGGCGTGCGGCAACACCGTCGTACTCAAGCCGGCCGAGACCACGCCGCTCTCCGCCCTGGCGTTCGCCGACATCTGCCGGCAGGCCGACCTGCCCCCCGGCGTGGTCAACATCATCACCGGCGCCGGCGACACGGGTCGAGCACTGGTCGAGCACCCGGGCGTCGACAAGGTGGCGTTCACCGGGTCGACCGAGGTGGGCCGCCAGATCGCCCGCTCGGTGGCCGGCACCCGCAAGAAGACCACGCTCGAGCTCGGCGGCAAGGCCGCCAACGTCGTGTTCGACGACGCCCCGCTCGACCAGGCCGTCGAGGGCATCGTCAACGGCATCTTCTTCAACCAGGGCCACGTCTGCTGCGCCGGCAGCCGACTGCTCGTGCAGGAGTCGGTGGCCGACGAGCTGCTCGACCGGCTCAAGCGCCGGCTCGGCACCTTGCGGCTGGGCGACCCGCTCGACAAGAACACCGACATCGGCGCCATCAACAGCGCCGAGCAGCTCGACAAGATCCGCATGCTGTCCGAGGTCGGCGAGTCCGAGGGCGCCGAGCGCTGGTCGCCGCCGTGCGACCTGCCCGACCGCGGCTTCTGGTTCCCGCCGACGGTGTTCACCGGCGTGTCGCAGTCGCACCGCATCGCCCGCGAGGAGATCTTCGGACCGGTGCTGTCGGTGCTCACCTTCCGCACCCCCGCCGAGGCGGTCGAGAAGGCCAACAACACGCCCTACGGGCTGTCCGCCGGCGTGTGGA